>Ga0209021_1000191_pt1 | contig 83007 bp, 71 predicted proteins | sample PinacodermFT_FD_187299 | JGI IMG/M metagenome (GOLD analysis project Ga0209021, IMG submission 187299) | Host-associated microbial community of the marine sponge Aplysina aerophoba from Gulf of Piran - sponge pinacoderm, lysed by freeze-thaw... | ecosystem: Host-associated > Porifera > Sponge >... | reverse complement strand
GGGGGGGGGGGCAGCTTTACCCGCCAGGGCAAGCAACCAGCCCCGACACTGCCACGCCGGGACCGCTCAACAAAGTAGAGGGGGGCGAGCGGTCCGAGGCAGAGCTGTCGCTCGTGTCGACCGAGGCCGAGGAGCGGCTGAGGCGAGATCTCGCCGGGGTGATCGCTCTTAGGGTGACTCCTGACTCGACCTGTCTGGCCGTGCAGGTCGATGACGAGACGGTATTCGAGTCGAAGCCGGACGAGGGCCTCCTGCCGGCGTCGCTGATGAAGATCGTGACCGCGGCGGCCGCCTTGGAGGTCATGGCCCCGAACGAGGTCTACAAGACCGAAGTGTTCGTTCGCGCCGATGTCTTGGCGTCCGTCGACGACGGGGTGTTGCGAGGAGACGTCTACCTCGTCGGCGGAGGCGATCCGGTGCTGTCAACGCCGCGCTACATCGAGCGGTTCCCCGAGCCGGTTGCCCACACCGACATCACGAAGCTCGGCGACCGGGTGTTCGCCGCCCTCACCGCCCACGGCATCACAAGAATCGAGGGCCGGTTGGTGGGCGACGATTACTGGTTCCCCGACAAGGAGCGCGACTACACCGGTCATTACCCCCAGCCACCGACCGGAGGAACGCTCCCAGATGCAGTCTGGAAACGCTCCTACGTGACGCTCAACACTGTCGGTCAACTGTCGGGCCTCCTGCTGAACGACGGCTACCGGTCCTATTCCTGGTCGGTGTCGAGTGCTGGCCGGCGGGGCAATGTGAGGGCTGCGGACCCTGCTCAGCACGCCGCGTCGGTGTTCGATGATGTGCTCGAAGCCCGGGGGATGGTGATCACGAGGAGGCCCGCGAGCGGCCCGGCTCCGTCCCCGGCCGAGCGTGCATCTCTGGGCTCGATCGAGTCGCCGCCGTTGTCGGAGGTCCTGCTGCGCATGCTGAGCCGATCCGACAACACGACCGCCGAGATGCTGCTGAAGGAGGTGGGCCGCAGAACCGCGGGCTCGGCTCGCTCGACTGCAGTCTCGAGCGTGCAGGAGATCATGAGGCAGAAGCTCGGCCCGCTAGCGGAAGGACTCGTCGTTGCCGATGGCTCCGGCTTGTCGTACCACAACCGCCTCACTTGCGCCGCCATGGTCGAGTTGTTGAGCCAGGCCGGTCCGGGCTCGCCTCTGGTGAGGGGTCTCGCAGTGGCCGGTGAGAGGGGAACGTTGAGAGCGTGTCGGCCCGCGGTTGCCGGTCAGGACCGGAACGAGGCCATACGGGCCAAGACAGGAACGCTCGGCGCCTCGACCGCCCTGGCCGGAGTCTCAGTGGCGGCCGACGGCGAGGTGCTCACGTTCGCAGTCATCGCCAACCGTCCTTCGATCATCTCTCTGGGATCCTGCAACAGCATCCGCAGAGGGGTCATGAACGCAGCCGCCCGGTACACCTATCGTGACCTTGCTCCGAACGACGCCGTTCATCCGGGCGACCGGGAAGCGCTCGAGGCTCTGTTCGATGCCACCGGAGGCCACGATTGGTTCAATGCCTACGGCTGGAAGACGGACTTGCCTCTAGCCCGATGGCACGGCGTGTCCACGAGCGAGTCCGGACGCGTGACCGGACTCGTACTGGGCGGCAGATTCGGCAACGGCCTGACAGGCACGATCCCCGAGGAGCTCGACGACCTGAGCGAACTCGCTCGTCTGGACCTCTCGGGCAATGACCTGAGCGACAGCCTTCCCGCCGGCATCACCGACCTGTCAGAGCTCGGAGAGCTCCGGGTCACCGGCACAAGGCTGTGCCTGTCTCGGTCTCTTCGATCCGCAACGGCCTGGTTCGACAGCATTTCGGAGGTTCCCGTACCGGTATGCACATCGTTCGATGACACCTTCGGCCACGCTCACGCCGAGGCGCTGGCGGATCTAGCCACCACCGGCGTGCTCGAGGGCACCGAATGCGCCGAGACCCGCATGTGCCCGGACGCACCCATCGACCGGGCAACCGTCGCGGTGTGGCTGCTGCGCGTCCTCGGCCACGCCGAGCCTGGAGCGCTGACAGCCTCCCGCTTCGCGGACGTGGATCCCGAGTCATGGTGGGCGGCCCATGTCGAGCGCTTCGCCGGGTTGGGCATCACGGACGGATGTGCTCGGAATCCTCTGCGATTCTGTCCGGACGCCAGCCTCAAGCGAGCCCATATGGCCGCCCTCCTCACCCGGGCCCTCAACCTCTCCACCGAGGAGGCGGTCGGGTTCCCCGACACCGTCGGCTCAGCCTTCCATGACGCCATCGCCGCCGTGGTCGAAGCTGGGATCATGAGCCCCTGCGAGGGCGCCCCGCCCCACTTCTGTCCGCGGGACAGAGTCAGCCGGGGCCAAGCCGCCACGTTACTCGTCGCGGCTCAGGACTTCCTTGCCTCCGGCTGAGGTTGCGGCACCACCAAGAAGGCCTGGGTCCGACGGGCGGGCGGTCGGTCGGTGAGCTTCAGGGTCTCGCACAGGAGCGGGTACTCGTCCAACCCCCTGATCCACTGCCGGGCCGCGCCGATGGCGAAGTCGAGCCGCCGGTTGCCGGCGGGAGCGATCATCCCGGCCGTTCGGAGCCGGCTCTGATAGACGCTGACGTACCCGCTGCTCACGCCAAGCCGTGCAGTCAAATCGGTTGGGCGGGAAGGGCCGTCGTCGAGGGCCATCGCCGCCAGGAAGCGCTGGGAGCCTTCGGAAAGGTCGCGCCACATTGGCGCAATGACGAGTTGGCCGACCTGGCGGCGAGCTTCCTCTGCGCCGGCCCGCATGTCGTTCAGGTCTACGGCCGATGTCGGATCGGGGGCTGCCTCCCAAGCGTGGAAGCCAATCAACTGGACCATGAACGGATACCCCTGGGACACGGCCACGCCATGCTCGGCGGCGTTGGGCGCCAGTCGTCCGCCGCGCTCCCGGATCGGCTCGGAGAGCGCGGACCACGCAGCAGCATGGTCGAGGAAGCCGACCTCGTGGCGGGTGCAGCGCTGGAGGAAGGTGACATGCGTGTCCGCGAGGAGGGTATTCTCGAGAACCGGCAGCCCTGCGCCGACGAAGGCCATCGGGAGCCGGGCGATGCGAGTGATGTCCTGAACCACGATGCCGAGCATCCTGAGTTCATCGGTGTCGCCGGCGTGCAGTTCGTCTACCGTGATCACGAGGCTGGCCCCACTGGGTTGAAGATGGGCGGCGAGGGCACTCAGCACGTTGCCGACCCGGCGGGACAAGTCGGCATCGGGCTCGTAGTCGGACCCTAGGCCTATGCCTGCCGCCCGCAGGGTCCGTGTCAAGTCAATCGACAACTCGTGGGCCTGATCGTTCAACAGCACCAAGGCCTTGTGGCCGAGCCGGTTCAGCAGACCTGGACTCACGGCGGCCTCTGGGACCGTCAGCCAGCCGCGAGCGTGCGCCCGCTTTCGCAGAGCCTCCAGGATCACGGTCTTGCCTGATCCTCGCCGTCCGAGCAGCAACGTCGTGCAGCCGGGATGTGTGGATCCCGCCTCCCAAGCCCCGGTGATGTCGGCGAGGATGCCATCTCGACCGGCCAGCAATGGGGGGTTCAACCCCGAAGGTTGGAGCGAAGGGGTTGCCTAGTCGCACTGGCGGAGCCTCGATTGATGGAAAGCAGTCCAAATTGGATTGTAACTGCAAGTGTTGGCTTGTGTTGTGACTGTTGGCTTGTGTTGTGACTGTTGTTATTGGTTTGTCTTGTTGGCTTGTGTTGTGACTGTTGTTCTAGTCGAGCTCGGCTAGCGGAGGGCGTGGATGTAGCCGCCTTTGGTGCCGATCACGATGAGGCCGTCCCACACCGCCGGGGTGGACTCGATGCAGGCGCCCAGCTGGACGTTCCACAGCTGGGTCAGTTCCACGGTGGTGTCGCTCACGTCGAAGGCGTAGAGCTTGCCCCCGCAATCTCCCTGGATCCACACGTCGTCGACGATGACGGGGCTGGGCCAGGTGGGGCCGGGCAGCTTCTTGGTCCAGCGCACCGCCCCGGTGGCGGTGTCCACCCCGTAGACGTGGCCGGTGTGGGTGGGCACGATCAGCAGGTCGCGGTGCAGCCCGGGAGTGGCCCACACCCCCGATCCGTCCAGGACGCCCCGCACATCCACGCCCCACACCAGCGGATCGTTGGGCCGGCTCGGGTCGAGCTTGATGATCTGACCCACCTCGTGGGAGCGGGCCGTGCCCCTCTGGTACTCGACGCCGGCGTAGATCATGCCCTCGGCGTCGATCACCAGCGAGGCGTCGGTGTCGTCGCCGGTCCAGAAGCGGAACACCCGTTCAGGCGCCGCGGCGGGTCGTTCCGCAGCCCGGAGATGTCCCAGCCCTGGACCAGGCCGCCCGAGTTGGCGAAGTACACGGTGTCGCCGCTGATGGCCACCGAGTTCTCGATCGACAGCTCCCGGCCGACCGCCGCTCAGGCCGCCGTGGACAGGTGAGAGTCCGTGGCGTCGCAGCGGTGTCCTTCCCGCTCCTGTTCGCTGCGCTCACGGGCCGCCAAGTCCAGAAGACACTGACCACGGCCTCGCGCCGTACGGGCCTCGTTGTCGCCGGTCGTTCGCTCGGCCTCTTAGGATCGCTGGCGTGACCGGGGACGACCACCATCCGCTCACCGTCGCCTTCGACGCCGACGACACGCTGTGGCACAACGAGGACCTGTTCCAGGACGTGCAGCGGCAGTACGAGGAGCTGCTGTCACCCTGGGCCGACGTCCAAGTGGTCGCCGAGCGCCTCCACGACGTGCAGATGCAGAACCTGCCCCGCTTCGGCTACGGCGTGAAGTCGTTCACCCTGTCGATGATCGAGGCCGCGGTCCGCATTAGCGGCGGCGAGGTCGACGCCGAGCGCATCGCCGCGATCATCGGCTACGGCAAGCGGCTCCTGGACCGGCCGGTCGAGCTCATCGACGGGGTGGAGGAAGTGCTGGACGCCCTCGGGCACCACCGGCTGATGGTCATCACCAAGGGCGACGTGCACGACCAGCTCGCCAAAGTGGCCGCCAGCGGCCTGGCCGAGCGGTTCTGGCGGGTCGAGGTGGTGGCCGACAAGGACGCCACCGTCTACAGCGAACTGCTCGAGCGCCATGGGATCGATCCGTCCCGCTTCGTGATGGTCGGCAACTCGCTGCGCTCCGACGTCCTGCCCGTGCTGGAACTGGGCGGCACCGCGGTGCATGTGCCCTACCACGTGACCTGGCGCCACGAGGAGGACCACGACGGCGAGGACGTCGAGGTGCCCACGCTGCACGGTCTGCGGGCTCTGCCGGAGCTGCTGCGGACCTGGGTCAGCGACGGCGAACTGGGCCCCGGTCAGGCCGGCCCGGCCGGCATCGGCGGGCGTTTCGGCACCCATCCGGCATGAGGCGGCTCACGCCGCAGGAGATCGCGGGCTACGACCTCGTGTCGCCTGAGATCGCCCGCCGGGCCCGGGTGCAGAAGGTGCCGGTGCTGTCGCCCGGCATGGCCGGCATGACCCTGGGCCGGCTCATCCTCGTGCTGCGTGACGACGACCTGTCCGGGCGCCGGGTCCTGCTCGCCCACGAACTGGTGCACGTGGAGCAGTACGCGGAGCTGGGCGCGGCCCGGTTCCTGCGGCGGTACCTGCGGGAGTACCTCGGCAACCTGCGGCGGCTGCGCGACCACCGCCGGGCCTACCTGGCCATCTCCCTAGAGGCCGAGGCCCGGGCCGAAGCCGCCCGCTGGTCCGAGCGATCAGCCGAACTTCTGTAAGAAATCCACCACAGAGGTGGAAAGTTGCAGGTTGTTCGCAGATCAGGCCGTGCCGGCGTCGTTGGCGCCGACGCCGGCGGCTCAGTACTCGTAGAAGCCTCCGCCGGTCTTGCGTCCCAGCCGGCCCGCGGCCACCATGCGGCGCAGCAGCGGAGGCGGCGCGTAGAAGCGCTCGGCGTACTCGGCGTACAGCGACTCGGCCGTGAACAGGCACACGTCGAGACCGATCAGGTCGGCCAGCGTCAGGGGCCCCATGGGATGCCCGGCCCCCAGCTTCATGGCGTCGTCGATGTCGCCGGCCGACGCATGGCCCGACTCGTACATCTCGATGGCCTGGCAGATGTAGGGGACCAGCAGCTTGTTGACCACGAATCCGGCCCGGTCCGGAGCGGCCACCACACGCTTGCCGAGGGTGTCGGTGGCGAAGGCGGTGGCGGCCTCGGTCACCTCCGGCGCAGTCAGCTGGGTGCTGATGACCTCTACCAGCTTCATCACCGTGGCCGGGTTGAAGAAGTGCATCCCCAGCACCTGCTGGGGGCGAGACGTGCCCATGGCCACGTCGATGATGGGTATCGACGACGTGTTGGTGGCCATGATGGCAGACGGGTCCAGGACCTGGTCGAGCACGCCGAAGATCTCCAGCTTGAGCGGCAGGTTCTCGGGGACGGCCTCCAGCACCAGGTCGCAGCCGGCCAGGTCGCCCAGGTCGGTGGTCCAGGTGATGGCTGCGGACGCGGCGTCGCGGGCGGCCTCGTCGAGCTTGCCCCGGGCGACGCCCCGGTCCATCGACTTCTCCACACGGCTCCGACCGGCCTCCACCAGTTCCGGGCTCGACTCGCGGGCCACGACCTGCACGCCGCTGCGGGCCGCGACCTCCACAACGCCGCTGCCCATCGTTCCGACGCCGATCACGCCGATTGTGCCGATCTCCATCTCGCGTGCTCCTGTTTCGTGCATCCCCGACCGAGGATGCGGTCGGCCGCGGCTGGACTCCGACGCTACCCAGAGGCCGAGCGAATAGGCGGGCGAACCCGGCCGAACCCGGCCGATACGGGCGAGGCCGTGGGCTGTGTTGCCTTGGTTTGGGCGGCCCGTGAGCGCAGCGAACAAGAGCGGGAATGAACCCGCTGCTAACGCGAAGCGCTGCCACCCATCCCCGCAGCCCCCTCAGTCCGACTCGGTGATGGTCACCGAATTGATGGTCACGTCGGTCAGCGGGCGGTCGTTGCGGTCGGTCTCGACCCGCTGCATGGCGTCCACCACATCCAGTCCCTGCACGACCTTGCCGAACAACGCGTACTGCGGCGGCAGCCCGGCGCCGTTCGGGCCGCTGATCAGGAAGAACTGGCTGCCGTTGGTGTTGGGGCCGGCATTGGCCATGGCCAGCGAGCCGATCTCGTAGCGTCCCGGCTTGGGCAGTTCGTCGGCGAAGCGGTACCCGGGGCCGCCCCGGCCGGTGCCGGTGGGATCGCCGCCCTGGCACACGAAGCCACCGATGATGCGATGGAAGATCACGCCGTCGTAGTAGTGGTACCGGGCCAGAACCACGAAGTTGTTGACCGTCAACGGCGCGGTCGCCGCGTCGAGGGCGATCGTGAGCGTCCCCATCGAGGTCTCCATCGTCGCGGTGTAGCGCTTGGAGGGGTCGATGCACATCGGTGGCGGCTCGCGGAACTCGCGGCGGACCGGGCTCGATCCGTCCTCGGCGGGGCAGGGTGTGACGGCCACGGTTGACTCCTCGTGCTCGAGCCGGCAAAGACCGAGCGACCCTACCGGCGCTGTCCGCAAACCTTGCCGAGGCGGGGGATCATCCACCAGCGCGCGGCTGCATCCTATGGTGACGCCATGCGTCGAATAGTCGCATTCCCGGCGCGTGCTCTGGACCGTGCCTTCTCGGCTGCGGTGGCTCTCCTGCTGCACGGCCGACCCCGGCCGGCCGAGCTCCCGCCGGAGCCGTCGATGCCCGCCGGTGACGCGCCCTACGCGCTGCGCTGCGAGAACTGCGACGTCATGTGGCGGGGGTCGTCGTCGGTGCCGTGCTGGTGCTGCGGCGCGCCCGGCGCGATCCGCGGCGAGGTGCGCATCCTCGCCGACTGAGCGAGCGGGGTCGGGCGCTCCGCTGGCCTGTGGGCCGCCGATAGGGTCGGGCCATGACACTGCACTGGTCCGGCACCGGGGTCGAGGTCCACAAGGTGGTGGTCGGCCCGGTCGAGAACAACGTCTTCGTGATCCGCTGCACGTCCACCGGCGAGGCCGTGCTGATCGACGCGGCCAACGAGCATGAGCGGCTCCTGGAGCTGTGCCGCACCCTCGGTGTCCGCACCGTGCTGGAGACCCACGGGCACTGGGACCACATCCAGGCCATCCCGGCCGTGCGAGACGCCGGCTACGAGGTGGGGGTGACCGCAGAGGACGCGGCCATGCTGCCCAGCTACGACTACCTGCTGACCGACGACACCGTCGTCGAGGTCGGCTGGCTGCGCCTGCGCACCCTGCACACGCCGGGCCACACCCCGGGCTCGATGTCGTTCCATGTGGAGGGGACGCCGCTGCTGTTCACCGGCGACACCCTGTTCCCGGGCGGTCCGGGCGCCACCCAGTACGAGGACGGCGACTTCGAAACCATCATCCGCTCCATCGAGGACCGGATCTTCTCCCGATTCGACGGGTCCACCATCGTGCTGCCCGGCCACGGCCTCGACACCACCATCGGCGCGGAGTCCCCGCAGCTCGACGAATGGGTCGCCAGGGGCTGGTGAAATCGGGGCCGGACCCAACCGGGGCATGTCTGCAGACGGGTAGCGTGACGCCCCGAGGTCGACGGCTCGCAGACCAGGAGGTTCCATGAGCAGGCTTCTCGAGGGCAAGGTGGCCCTGGTCACCGGCGCAGGGCGGGGAATCGGGCGCGAGCACGCCCTGATGCTCGCCGAGCACGGGGCCAAGGTGGTGGTCAACGACCTGGGCGGCGACGAGTTCGGCGGGGGCGCCGACATGACGCCTGCGGCCGAGGTCGTGCAGGCCATCACCTCCGCCGGCGGCGAGGCCGTCGTCAACGGCGGCAGCGTGGCCAGCTTCGACGACGCCGGGGCCATGGTGAGCCAGGCTGTCGACACTTTCGGCGACATCAACATCGTGGTCAACAACGCCGGCATCCTGCGCGACCGCATGGTCTTCTCGATGACCGAGGACGACTGGGACACGGTCATGGCCGTGCACCTCAAGGGCACCTTCGGCCCGTCGCATCACGCTGCGGCCTACTGGCGCAACAAGGCCAAGTCCGGCGAGGAGACCTACGGGCGGATCATCAACACGGCGTCACCCTCGGGCATCTACGGCAACGTCGGCCAGACCAACTACGGCGCGGCCAAGGCCGGCATCGCCGCATTCACGGTGATCGCCGCCCAGGAGCTGGTCCGCTACGGCGTGACCGTCAACTGCCTGGCCCCCACGGCCTGGTCGCGCCTCACCGCCCCGCTGATGGGCGGCGACGAGGCGTCGGAGGACTTCAAGAGCAGCATCGACCCCCGCTGGATCGCGGTGATCACCGCATGGCTGGCCAGCCCGGAGGCGGCCAACGTGACCGGCCGGGTGTTCGACGTGCGGGGTGAGAACCTCGGCATCGCCGAGGGCTGGCACCTCGGTCCCGTCGAGGTCCAGCCGGACAATCCGGCAGAGCTGGGCCCAGTGGTGGCCAGGCTGATGGCCGAGGCCCGCTTCAACGCCAACATGTACGGCCAGGATCACGAAGGCCCGGGCTTCCCCAGCAAGTCGATCTAGCTGTCGCCGTTCGGACCTCGCCCCAGACCGCCGGGGGTCAGGTCGCGGTAGCGGCTCGGCTGGTGGTCGGCAGCCGGACGGTCATCTCCGTGAACTCTCCCGGCTCGGACTCCGCCGATATCGAGCCGCCGTACTGGCGGACCACATCGCTGCAGAGGCTGAGGCCCAGCCCTACGCCCGTACCCGACGGCTTCGTCGTGTAGAACGGGTTGAAGATCTTGTCCATGGAGTCGGCCGGGATGCCGATCCCGTTGTCGTGGATGCGGATGACGATCTCCTGTTGAGCCCGCTCTGTTCTGAGCCAGAGAGTGGGCTCGTACGAGCCGCCGTCCCCCTCGACGCTTTGCCGCTTCTCGTCCATCGCGGCACAGGCGTTGCCGACAAGGTTCAGGAACACCCGTCCCATCTCCTCCGGCACGACCTCCATCTCCCCGACCCTCGGGTCGAAGTCGCTCTGAACGTCGATCTCGAAGTCCTCGTCCTGGGCTTGGGCGCTGTGGTAGGCCAGCTTGGCCCGGTCGTTGAGCAGGTCGTTGACATCGACCGGCTGGGGCTTGCCGCCGCCGCGTCCGATCATCACCATGTCCCGCACGATCCGGTCGGCGCGGTCTCCGTGCGCTCGCATCCGCAGCATGTTCTCGGTCAGCTCGTCGGTGATGCCGGCGATCAGATCGCGCTCGTCGTCCTCGAGATCCTTGCCGTGCCGGTCGATCGCCACACGGAGCTCCGCAACCAACTCCTCCGACGACTCGGAGAAGTTCTTCATGAAGTTCAGAGGATTCCTGATCTCGTGGGCCACGCCCGCGGTCAGCTCGCCGAGCTCCACCAGCTTCTGGCGCAGGATTATCTGGTCCTGCGTCTGCCGCAGCTCGGCCAGCACCTCCTCCAGCTCCTCGTTCTTCTTCTGCAGGTCGTCGGACAGCTCGCGCACGCGATCCAACTGCAGCGCCTCGATTGATCGTTGCCGGAGCTTCTCGAGGGCCGCAGCCAACACGTTCAGCTCGTCGTCGCCCGACAGATCCACTGTGTAGTCCAGGTCTCCCTCACCCATCCGGCGAATCCAGATCTCCAACGCGACGGCGCGAAGACCGGTGTGCGTGTGGCGGTAGTTGGCAAAGACGGCCAGCGCGAGGCAGACGGACGCGGCAACGATGAGTGCGGTGTCACCTGTCGTGATCGCTTGCACCAGCAACACGACACTGACGATGAGAAACAACGCGAGAGTGAACATCAGCTGGACGAACTTGCGTCGCAGGCTGAATGCGGCGATCGGCTTCTCTCGTCTGCCGGCAGGCGGCTCGGGGGTCATGTATTCCGCTCCTTCGGCTTGCTCGTCTCAGGCCGGCTGCGCAGCGGCTGTTCCGGGGCGACTCTACAAAACCGGCTGTCACCGGGACGACCCAAGAGCCACGGTGGGATCGGGTTGCGACCCGCAACCGGCGAGCGCGACGACCGCTGGTCCGGGGCCCGGCCCGGGTCCACTCTTTGACCATCAAATGTCTGAGGTTTACGCTCGCGGCGTGAGACCTCTCGAGGACATCCGCATCGTGGCCGTGGAGCAGTACGGGGCGGGTCCCTTCGCCACCATGCACCTGGCCGATCTGGGGGCCGAGGTGATCAAGATCGAGGATCCCAGCGCCGGCGGCGACGTGGCCCGGTACCTGCCCCCCTTCCAGCACGGCGACTCCAGCCTCTTCTTCCAGACCTACAACCGCAACAAGCGCAGTGTGGCCCTCGACATCCGCAACGCCGCGGGCCGCGCCGTGTTCAACGACCTGGTGGCCTGCTCCGATGCGGTCTTCTCGAACCTGCGCGGCGACCTTCCCGCGGCTCTCGGCATCTGCTACGACGACCTGAAGGGAATCAATCCCCGGATCGTCTGCTGCTCGCTCAGCGGCTTCGGCATGACCGGTCCGCGGGCCCGACAGGGCGGGTACGACTACATCCTGCAGGGTCTCTGCGGCTGGATGGCCCTCACCGGCGACCCGGACGGTCCGCCCACGAAGTCCGGCCTGTCGATGGTGGACTTCTCGGGAGGGTTCGTGGCCGCGATCGCGCTGCTCACCGGGATCCACGCGGCCCGGCGCGACGGCGCCGGCATGGACTGCGACCTGAGCCTCCACGACACCGCCACCAGCCTGCTCGGCTATCTGGGCACATGGCACCTCACCGGCGGGTTCGAGCCCGAGCGGGTGGCCGAGTCGGGGCACCCTTCGCTCGTTCCGTTCCAGATCTTCGAGGCCAGTGACCGGTGGCTGGTGATCGGCTGTGCCAAGGAGAAGTTCTGGCAAAGGCTCACCGAAGTCCTCGGCATGCCCGAACTGGCCGACGACGAGCGGTTCGTCGACTTCGCGGCCCGCTATGCCAACAAGGACGAGCTGCTGGAGATCCTCAGGGAGGCGTTCCGCACCCGCCCGGCCTCGGAGTGGCTGGAGATGCTGGAGGCGGCCGGGGTGCCGTCGGGACCGATCCAGGATGTGCCCGCGGCGCTGCGCGATCCCCACACGCTGGCCCGGGGTGTGCTGGCCGAGACCGAGCACCCGCATCACGGCACGATCCGCCAGCCGGTGACCCCGGTGCGGGTGGGCGAGCATCCGACCGCCGACTCGCTGTCGCCCGGACCGGCGCTGGGCGCCGACGCGCCCTATGTGCTCAAGGAACTGCTGGACTACGACGACGACCGCATCGACCGGCTCCGGGCCGACGGCGCCTTCGGCTGAGCGGGCAATTCGGCCCCCGCCGGCGTTTGACCCCCAAAGTGTCCGACGTTTAGGCTCCGGAGCGGTTGCCGACCCGCCTGAGGGCCGGAAGCGACACCTGGGAGTGCTCATGGCCTCATCCGTTCCCAAGACCCCGCCCCTCCCGCAGGTCTGGGCCGATCGCATCGCCGACACCCAGGCCGAGCTCGCCTCGGGCGGGTTCACGCTGGAGGGCATGCCCGGCTACGTCCCCGGCCAGCCGCCGAGCGTGGACACCTGGCACCACATGGACTACGTGGACATCTACCCGAGGATCTACGGCCGCGAGTGCGGCGCCAACGGCATCGGGAAGCTGCGGGAGGTGGCGCTGGTCAACATCACCGAGTCCGAACGCTTCCCCCTCTACGACGACGACCCCGAGTACTTCCCGACGATGGGGCTCAGCCACGACGACCTGGACATCGGCCGGATGCGTGATCAGAGCCTCGAATACCAGGACAAGCTGGAGCAGGCCGGCGTCGTGGTGCACCGCATCGACTTCCCGCAGCCCGCGGTGGGCGCGTTCGGCCCGATGCGGGGCACTTGGGCCGCCAACGAGCTGCTGGTCGTGCGGGGAGGTTCGATCGTCGAGAAGGTCGCCATCAGCCCGTTCGGCACCGGTCGGGCCGAGTACCTGGCGCTGTGGGCCTTCGCCTGCCTGGGAATACCGGTGGTGGCCACCATCACCGGCACGGGCGTCTGCGAGGCCGGGCCGTGCCACTGGCTCGCCGAGGACGTGTTCGTGGCCGGCCGGGGCCTGGCCTACAACTCGTCGGGCCTCGAACAGCTCGTCGAGGCCGTGGCCCGGTCGTCGGACCTGGACCCGTCCGACATGACCACCCTGGCCATCAACTTCCCCGGCAACATCTACTTCAATCCCCGCACCGGCCAGTCCCACCATCCCGACATGTCGGTGTGCGCCCTCGATGTCGACAAGGTGATCTGCTACCCGCCCAGCCTCGACTTCCGGACCTACGAGTGGCTGCGCAAGCGGGGCTACAAGATGGTGACGGTCGACATCGAGGAGCAGCGGCTGTTCGCTCCGGCCAACGTGATGCTGATCGAGCCCGGCCTGGTGGTGATGCACTCCGAGGCGCCCGACGCCGTCGCGGCGGTGCGCAAGGCCGGCGTGGAGGTCATCGAGACCCCGTACTCGGAGTTCCTGCGCATCGGCGGCGGCCTGCACTGCTCCACCCTGCGGCTGCTGCGGGACAAGGGTCCCTACTCCACGGACCGGCCGTCATGACCGCGGCTGCGACGGCCGTGATCCCAGGGAGGCTGCGACCATGAAGTTCGCCGTGTTCAGCCACGTCGCCGAGAAGGAGACGGCCAGCCCCAAGCAGCGCCTCGACGAGTTCGCGGCCGAGGTCCGCCTGTGCGACGAGCTGGGCTACGACTACTTCTTCACCACCGAGCACCACTTCACCGGGCGGTTCTCGATGGCGCCGTCGCAGCCGGTCTCGCTCACGGTGGTGGCCCAGAACTCCGAGCGCATGCGTTTCGGCCCCATGGTGATCCTGCTGCCCATCAGCCAGCCGCTGCGGGTGGTCGAGGAGATGATCATCCTCGACCACATGTCGGGCGGGCGCCTCGAGATCGGGCTCGGCCGGGGCATCACCCCCCACGAGCACATCTCCTACGGCATCAACACCCACAGCGACGTGGCCCGGTTCAACGAGGGCCTCGAGATCGTGCTCAAGGGGCTCAACGCCGACGGCCCGTTCTCGTTCATGGGCGACTTCTGGCAGTACATCGACGTCGACCTGCCCTGGAGGCCGCTGCAGCGCCCCCACCCGCCGATCTGGGTGCCCACCAACACCCCGCAGAAGGGTTACGAGTACGGGCAGCTGGGCTACGGCATCGGCGGATTCGGGGTGGTGGGCATGGACCTCTACGAGGTGGTGTTCCGCGAGTACCACCGCGGCTGCGACGAGGCCGGCATCCCCCACGACCGGCGGCCCATCACCTACCTGGCCTCAACCCTGGTGGCCGAGACCGACGCCGAGGCCGAAGAGCTCATGTACGACCACTTCCTGCGCCAGCTCGCGCTTTTCGAGGAGGAGCGGCGGCGCTCGCGCCGGGCGGGCGACTCCGCGGTCAGGCAGGCCACCACCGCATCGCTGGGCCGCCTGGCCGCCATCCGGGCCGACATGGACGGCTCCGCGGAGAGCCTCAAGTTCTTCCACGGCAGCCCCGACACGGTCGCGGCCAAGATCAAGCACCTGCAGGAGCGCCTCGGCGTGAACGTGTTCCTCGGAGAATTCTCCTTCGGCGAACTCACCTGGGAGCAGGTGCGCCGCTCCCACGAGCTGTTCATGGGCGAGGTCGTGCCCCAGGTCGTCGGATCACAGGTGGCCGCGGCCGGATGAGCCTTCTCTGGGGTGACGGATGAGTCCCTCGAAGGTTGACGGATGAGCCTTCTCGAGGGTCGCAGCGCCGTGGTCACCGGCGCGGGCGACATCGGCAGCGTCGTGGCGCAGAGACTGCACGACCACGGCGCCAGCGTCGAGGTATGGGACGCCTCGGCGGCCGCCCTGTCCGGCGTCGAGGCCGACGGCATCGGCGTGCGGCAGGTGGACGTCACCGACCGCGATGCGGTGACGACCGCGGCCGAGGACGCGGCCGCGGTGGGACCGGTGAGCGTGCTGGCCAACACCGCCGCGGTGGCCCGCTTCGGCTCGGTCGCCGACCTCGACCCCGACCAATGGCAGGAGACGCTCGACGTCAACCTCACCGGCGTCTACCTGTGCTGCCGGGCCTTCGTCGCGCTGATGGCCGCCACCGGCGGGGGCAGCATCGTCAACATCTCCTCGATCGGCGGCCTCAAGGGAGAGCCGGACTTCGCCAGCTACTGCGCCTCCAAGTTCGGCGTGATCGGACTCACCCAGTCGCTGGCACGAGAGGTCGGCCCGTTCAACATCAGGGTGAACGCGGTGTGCCCGGGCGCGGTCGAGTCGCAGATGAACACCGACACCATGGCCCGGGACGCCCGCCGCTACGGCATCACCATCGACGATGTCGAGGAGAGGATCCTCAGCCGCACCGCCCTGGGCCGTCTCGTTCAGCCGGGCGACGTCGCCGACGCGGTGGTGTTCCTGGCGTCGGACCTGTCGTCGTGCATAACCGCCGAGTCGCTCGCCGTCACCGGCGGCATTTTCTGACAACCTGATCGACAAGGGGAGACGCCATGACAATCGACGTAGCCGGGTCGGACGTTCCGACCATGCCGCCCATGCCGCCCGTCTATTCCGAGCGGATCGCCGAGATGCAGCGCCGGCTGCGGGCCGGTGAGTTCACTCTGGAGCAGATGCCGGGGTACATCAAGGGCCAGCGGCCCACCACCGACGTGTGGCACAACATCGACCATCTCGAGATCTACCCGAAGGTGTGGGGCCGCGAGTGCGGCAAGAACGGCATCGGCAAGCTGCGCGAGGTGGTGCTCACCGAGATCACCGAGGCCGAGAAGTTCCCGTACCACGACCTCGACCCGGCCTACTTCCCGCAGATGGCCGACGCCTACTCGAGCATCGACATACCGAAGATGATCGACCAGAGCCTGGCCTACGAGGCTGCTCTGGAGGCCAACGGCGTGACCGTGCACCGGGTGGAGTTCCCGCAGCCGCCGGTCAGCGCGTACGGCCCGGCCAAGAGCACCTGGGCCGCGGCCGAGCTGTTCGTGCTGCGGGGCGGGTCGGTGCTGCCCAAGCGGGGAGTCCAGCCCCTGGCCTACGGCCGGGCCGAGTACCTGGCGCTGTGGGCGTGGACCCGCCTGGGCGTGCCCGTGCTGTGCGCGGTGGCCGGCACCGGCATCTTCGAGATCGGACCCTGCCATTTCCTGGCCGAGGACGTCTTCGTCTCCGGCAACGGCATGGCGTTCAACGACGAGGGCTTCGAGCAGATGAAGCCGGTGATCGCCCGCTCGGCCGGCCTCGACGTCGAGGACATGACCTTCCTGCACATCGAGTTCCCCGGATCGAAGTACTACGACGCGCCCAGCGGTGTGGGCCACCACCCCGACCTGTACATCGCGCCCTTGGACCTGCGCAAGGTGGTGGTCTACTCACCGGGCCTCGACTTCGGCACGCTGGAGTGGCTGCGCAAGCGGGGCTACACCATCGTCGAGGTCGAGCACTCCGAGCAGGCCCAGTTCGCGCCGGCCAACATCCTGCCGCTGGAGCCCGGGCTGGTGGTGATGCACGCGGAGGCCACCCAGAGCATCGCCAAGGTGCGAGCCGCGGGGGTCGAGGTGGTCGAGGTCCCCTACTCGGAGTTCATGAAGGAGGGCGGCGGCCTGCACTGCTCCACCGGCCAGGTCTGGCGCGAGAAGGGCCCCTACTCCACCGACTGAGCGAACCGGACGACCCGGGAGGAACCGTGCCGAAGGAAGTCATCAACCCCGAGGGTCTGTGGGACTCCAGCAACCGCAGCTACAGCCATGTGGTGAAGGTAACCAACCCGCAGAGCCTGATCTTCGTGGCCGGCATGGCCGCGGTCGGGCCCGACCTCGAGATCGTGTCCGACGACATCCGCGAGCAGACCCGGGTGTGCTTCCAGATCATCTCCAAGGAGCTGGAGGCGGCCGGCGCCACACTCGACGACATCTGCGACATGACCGTGTACCTGCTCGACATCGACAACCACAAGTGGCCGGTGCGCGAGGTGCGCAGCGAGTTCTTCACCGACGAGCGGCTGCCGGTGTCCACCATGATCGAGGTGCGCAACTTCGCCATCGAGGGCATGCTCATCGAGATCGACGTGATAGCGGCCACCTGATGCTGACACCGTCCTCCGGGCGAAATCAGGGCCGCTATCGGGCCTCTGAGGGCCGTTCTGTCCTCAATTTCGGGAAGGGGGAGCGCTGAGATGGACTTCGAGCTGAACGAGGAGCAGCAGATGTTCCAGGACGTGCTGCGACAGTTCGTCGACACCGAGATCAAGCCGGTGGCCCGCGAGATGGAGCGGTCGGGCCAGTACCCCACCGAGATCGTGGCCAAGATGGCGGAGTTGGGCCTGTTCGGCATCACCGTCGGCGGCGAGTACGGCGGGCTCGACCTCGACACCGTGTCCATGAGCCTGGTGTTCGAGGAGATCTCCATGGGCTGGATGGGCATCGCCGGCATCCTGGGCAGCCACTCGCTGAGCTGCCGGATGATCACCAACCACGGCACAGCCGAGCAGAAGCAGCGCTGGCTGCCCGGGCTGGCCACCGGAGAGCGCCGCACCGCCATCGCCCTCACCGAGCCGGGCGCGGGCAGCGACCTGCAGGGCATCTCGACGAGGGCGTGGCGTGACGGCGACTCCTACGTCATCCGGGGGACCAAGACCTGGATCACCAACGCCCGCTTCGCCAACCCGCTGCCGGTGCTGGTCAAGACCGACCCCGACGCCCAGCCCCGCCACCGGGGCATGAGCGTGCTGATGGTGGAGGCCGGCACTCCTGGGCTGGAGGTGCTGCGCGACCTGGGGAAGCTCGGCTACAAGGGTCCGGAGTCGTGCGAGGTCGTGCTGGACGACGTGCGGGTTCCCGCCGACAACCTGCTGGGCGGCACCGAGGGCCTGGGGTTCAAGCAGGTGATGTCGGGCCTGGAGGTCGGCCGGATCAACATCGCGGCCCGGGGCGTGGGCGTGGCCCAGGCCGCCCTCGACGCCTCGCTGGCCTACTCCATGGAGCGGGAGGCCTTCGGTCAGCCCATCGGGGAGTTCCAGGCCATCCAGCTCAAGCTGGCCGACATGGCCACCGAGATCGAGGCGGCCCGGCTGCTGACCCGCTGGGCCGCCAACCGCATCGACCAGGGTCTGCGGGCCGACGTGGAGGCGGGCATGGCCAAGTACTTCGCCTCCGAGGCGGCCATCAAGGCGTCGATGGAGGCCATGCGGATCCACGGCAGCTACGGCTACTCGACCGAACTGGAGATCGAGCGCCTCTACCGGGATGCTCCGCTGATGGCCATCGGGGAGGGCACCAACGAGATCCAGCGCACGATCATCGCCAAGGGCCTGATGAGACGGGCCCGAGGCGGCTGAGAGGCGGCATGTCCGAGAATTGGCAGCGTTTTGCACGGATGGCGTGCATTGTGCTGCCAGTTCGGTTCGGCGTTGGGGCGGGCGCCGGAATTGGCAGCGTTTTGCACGGATGGCGTGCATTGTGCTGCCAGTTCGGTTCGGTGCGGATGCCGATGGGCCGCTGATGATCTGTAGGACGACGGGTGGGGGAGAACGACGATGAGCCGCACGAGAGAACTGGCCGAGGCTGTCCACGGAATCGGGTTCGATGCGCTGGGCGAGCCGGAGACCGAGGCGGTGCGGCGCCTGCTGCTCGACCATCTCGGCGTGGCCGCGGCCGGGTCGGTCACCGACTCCGCCGTAGCGTTCCGGCGAACCATGGGCCGCTTAGCCCACGACGAGAGCGCCGCGCTGCCGGTGATCGGCGCGGGCGTCTCCGCGGCGGCGGTGCCTGCCGCGATGGCCAACGCGTTGGCCGGCCACTGCATCGAGTACGACGACGTGCACAACTCGTCCTCCAGCCATCCCGGCGTGGTGATGTACCCCGCGGCCATGGCCGCGACCGCTCTGGCCGGCGGCGACGAGCGGGACCTGGTGCGAGCGGTGGTGATCGGCTTCGAGGTCATGTGCCGGGCCGGCCGGGCCGCCGACCCTGCGGCCCACTACGCCCGCCACTTCCATCCAACCGGCACCATCGGGGCACTGGGCGCGTCCGCCGCGGCTGCGGCCGCTCTCGGCCTCGACGCCGGCGGTCTCAACTCCGCTGTCGGGATAGCGGCCACGATGGCCTCGGGCAGCATGGAGTTCCTCCGCGACGGTGCCTGGACCAAGCGCCTGCATCCGGCGCTGGCGGCCCGCAACGGCGTGGAGGCCGGCCTGCTCGCCGCCGACGGTTATGTCGGCACCGACGACGGCATCTGCGGCGAGCGGGGCTTCCTGGCCGCCCACAGCGAGGCCCCTGCACCGGAGCGCCTGCTGGAGGGCTGGGGCCGCTGGCCGCTGGAGGTCGTGTCCACCAGCATCAAGCGCCACACCTGCTGCCGCTACAACCAGGGCGCCATCGATGCGCTGCTGGCCATCCGGTCCGCCCACGGTGTGGACGCCGAGGACGTCGAGTCGGTGCTGATCGGCATCCCGTCGGTGGCGGTCGACATCGTGGCCGAGCCCGCGGCGTCCAAGCGGCGGCCCACTTCGGTGGTGGACGCCCAGTTCAGCCTGCCCTTCGGCGCGGCCGCGGCCCTGCTGTGGGGCCGGGCCGGGCTGGCAGAGTACGACGAGGCCAGGCTGTCCGACCCGGCCGCGCTGGCTCTCATGGACCGGGTTGACTATGAGGTCGACGCCGAGATCGACCGGGACTTCCCCGACAAGTGGCGAGCCTGGGCCCGGGTCACGACCAAGGCCGGGGACACCCACTCCCAGTGGGTCGACGATCCCAAGGGCGACCCCGGCAACCCCTTCACCGACACCGAGTGCCGCGAGAAGTTCGACGACCTCGCTTCGGCCGTCTACAGCCCCGAGTCCAGGGCCGCCATCGCCGAGCACGCCCTCACCATCGGCGCCCCCGGCTCCTGGAAGGCCCTCCTGGACAGCCTCACCTAGAAAGATCCGCTGGTGGATGATGCCGTCTCGCCATGCAGCGTTATTCTTCCCGCTCTCGTTCGCTGCGCTCCCGGGCCGTTCGGGCCACGGCCTCGCAGAGCGTCGCCCAGACTCATCACTAATGGCCGCCCACGCTCGGCCCCTGGCCCTTCGACTATTCGCGGTCGCTTTCGAGGGGATGTCTGCTAGTCCAGGAATTCGTCGAGCCGGTTCTTGGCGAGAACCTCAAGGCGTTGCGCCTGTACCCACAGAGTGCGACGGATGCCGACGCTGACCCGTCTCTCGCTGATCACCCGGGCGAGGTCCGCTATGGTTCGGGCGCGCCTCGCCAGCCGGATGTCCGGGTGCTCGCGTTGACGCCGTGAACCAACCGGCAGGATCGTGCCCCGAACCGACTCCGGCAGGGCGATCATGTCCGCGGCCGGTATCTCCCCTTCGTTGAGCACGGCGTTGAACTGGGACTCATCAAGCGCCGCCTGGTAGACGGTGAACTCGGCCTTCTGCAGCGTCTCCTTGATCTCTGACTGAGGAAGCCCGTCCAGTTCCCAGAACGGCCACATCTCGATCTCGGCGACCTCGAAGGGGTCGAGGACGCGCATCGCTACAGCGTCCGTGCGCTGATTGGTCAGGTGTCGGCGGATCCGAGTGCGCAGCTTCTCGCGTGTCTGGCCAACGTAGATCGGCTCCCCGTCGTAGTCCACAAACAGGTAGACGCCGTGCTTGCAGTCGCCAACCCTGCGGCCGTCGGAGGTCGTCGTGTCGAGCAGTCGCCTTACGCCTGCGTACAGCTGCGAGACCTCCAGGGGTTCTCCGCTGTCGAATGAGGCGATGAGTTCAGAGCCGATTTCCGCAGTGGCCTGCTCATCGGGAACTTCGGGCAGCCCGTGGTCAGTCACCGGAACTCCAGCTCGGGGCAAGGACAGCCGAGCCTTGAAGGCCGTCGAGTGGTGTCACTACGCCGCGGCGGCCGCTGGTGAGAGTGCGGCCGATGGAATCAGGGCGTGATCGGCGAGCCAGCGGATCAGGGGTACGCAGACGGCGTCGCCGAAGCCGTACAGGGCTTGTGCCTCGCTCACCGGTGAGAAGTCGAAGCCTTCGGGAGCGCCCTGGAGTCGGGCGTACTCCCGTGGCGTCATCCAACGGACCCGCGCCGCGCCACGTCCCGCTTCGACGACGGCCTGCCGTGATGAGCCGCCTCGTGCGGTGCGCAGGCACCCGGCAATCTCGTCGTTGCGGATCTCCCACACGGCCCGCCCGGAGCGAGTGCGGCGGTAGGCGGTTCGCCATGCGAGCCTCGGGCCACTGCGGAGCCGGTCCAGTCGTTGTGATTGCAGCGGGGAAAGCGACTCGATGAAGCTGGCGAGCCGCTCGTCGCCCCACCACCGTTGGTCGCTTCGCTGAAGCCGCTCGACGACACTGTCGAGGCCGTGGCCTGATCGGGGCGGTGCAGGTAGGGGGAGCTGTTGCAGCAGCAGGTCGCGGTTGGCCTGCATGAACGCGGCTACCGGCGCGGGCCGGGACGGGGTCGCCACCCTGTGGCTCTCCGGCGCGACTCGGCCGAGGGTGCCGATCATGAACAGACGGGGCCTGGACTGGGGCGTGAAGCTGCGTGCGTCCAGGATCAGCAGATCGCAGACGTATCCCAGCGAGTTGAGTTCGCCCACCGCGGCTCGCAGGTCCTCGCCGCGGTGCGATGAGACGAACGAGGCGACGTTCTCGACCAGCACCACCGGCGGCATCCGTGGCCGCATCTCGCCGAGAATCCTCGTGAACTCATAGAACAGGCCGGACTGCTCGCCGCTGAGGCCTCGACGATTGCCTGCCAGGGACAGATCCACACACGGGAAGCTGGCCGCGGCAAGACCGACAGATGGAATGTCGCCGCCTTCGATGTTGCGGACGTCGTCGAGGCGGTAATGGGAGGCGTCGAAGTTCGCGGCGTACACGGCCAGCTTTGTGGGCTCGATGTCGTTTGCCCAGACCACCTCGATCCCTGCCTGCTGAAGACCGCAACGCACCAGCCCCACGCCCGCGAAGAACTCTGCAGCCTGCAAGGGCCGCCCACCGGACGCTGACGGAGTGTCCTGGACTGTGTGCTGATCTAGTAGCATCGCATATTCAAATCATTCTCGATAATTCCCGATGCAGTTCCGAGTAGCGGTTGTATGACGAGCAGACGTTACTGCTGGGGTGCGTCACGGCGGTGGACGGCCTCGACCAACACGGTTGCACGATGGCAGATCCCCTCAGTCGTTCCGTCGGTCGAACAGGGCCGCATGCACGGCTTGCTGGACCCGGTCGGCCACGGACTCGGGATCCTCATGCTCCCAGAAGCGCAGCACCGTCCACCCGGCCCGTTGGAGGTATGCGGTGGTCTCGCCGTCGCGCTCGACATTGCGAGCAATCTTGTCAGCCCAGTACTGGGAGTTTGTGGCTGGCTGCGTGTGGTGGTCGGGGCATCCGTGCCAGTAGCAGCCGTCTACGAACACGGCGATGCGGGTCTTGTGCAGGACTAGATCGGCGGTGCGGGCCAGTTCAGGCTGAGGCCGCGCCGACACGCGGAACCTGATGCCGCGGCGGTGCACGGCGGAGCGCACCGCCATCTCAGGCTTGGTGTCTCGGCTACGGTTGCCCTGCATCGACTTGCGAGTGGCAGGCGACGAGGCCCAAGACTCGCTCCCCGAGTCCGCTCCCACGCGTCGGACGGTAGTCGCCGCGGGCCGTTGGCGCTGACACGATCGGGCCAACAGGAAGCGCAAGAAGCACTGCCCCAGCTGTGAGGTTGAGTCGGGCTCTCTCTGAAGGGACTCCGGCCGCGGAATGGGCTCAGCCCCGATCCAGAACGGATTGTTGCAGTTGTGTGTTGATGGACATCGCACTGGGGCATCATGGTTGCGTGTTCGATTCTGCATCGCCTGGAGATCACCGGCTAGATCTCAGCGGGCCGGACGTTGTTCCGGAATCCTGGTGGAGGCCGGAGAGGATCGAGCTTCTTGGTTGGCTCGAGAACAATGCACCGGCGCTTGCTCCCCGCCGGTGTTGCAGCGGATCCAACGGCTTTGGGACTCACGTCTCGAAGCGATAGCCGAAGAGCCAGAAGCCCACCAGAGCGAAGCCGACGCCTTCGCATACACATTCGCATCCGCCAAGCTCGACGACGACTGGTCACTCGCAAGCCTCGAGATCACGCTGCGACCCGGAAGCCCCAGATGGAGCGGTCACTCTGTCATGGAGCGCCTCGCCGAGATCGCAGACGCCAAACCCGCCGAGGCCACCCGATCCACCCTTCGAATGCTGATGGGAGCTGCCAACGATTGGGACCACCTCAGCTGGCGCGACCAAGTCCGAGACATCCTGACCGCAACCAACCACGCCATCAACCCCGAGGCCATCGAGAACCGCAAGGCCATCGTCGACCACTACATCGAGCGCGGCGACCATGACTTCAGGGCCTACATCTCAGCCCAGCCATAGCAAGCTGAGCGTGGTGACGTGGGGTTTGCGTGTTGTGTGCAGGTGCGGGTTCCTATTCGCGTTCAAGAACCAAGACAAATTGGGCTTGCGGCGGCTGTAGGCTTGGTTGCCATATTTTCTTGCTAAAAAATTAGTTAGAATCCTTGATTGGGATATCAAGCTATATTTTCCTTTCGGAAATCAAAGCAGAGCGAGGGTGCGAATGTCCACACCGGTGCCGGCAGCGCTCGAGGATCAGATCCGACAAGTGCTGGACCTGTTGGAGCAGCATCGCGCTCCCGCCGAGATCGAGACGGCCCGTGTGGACATCAAGGAGGAGCCCGGACGCCGTGATGCTGGCGGCAGGACCCTGCCAGGTGGTCGCGAGAATGAGGAGGCCGCCCGCTACCTCGCGGGCGAAATGGCCTGCATGGCGAACACGCCGGGAGGAGGCGCGATCGTCTTGGGCGTGTCCGACGACGGTGCCAGGATCGGGACCAGCCTCGATGCAGAATGGCTCCGCCACCGGATCTACGAACTGACCCAGCGCAAGCTCACCGTCGCCGCCCGCGAGTTCCTGCTGGACGGCTGCCGCCTGCTTGTGCTGTCAGCGCCCGAGGCCTGGGAGCCGATCCCGTGCCGAGGACGCATCCTCTGGCGCCTCAACGACAACTGTGTCGAGGTCGACCTCACGTCCTGGCATGACAGAAGGACGCATCGCAGCGGCTTCGACTGGTCGGTGCAGCCGTCGTCTCACACTCTGGCCGACATCGACGAGGCCGCAGTCGAGATCGCGAGGCGCTACATGCGCGAGAACGGCGACGGAGGTCGTGACGACACCAGCCTGGCTGCGGCAACGAGCGAGGACATGATCCGACGCCTCAACCTCGTCGACGCCGACGGTCGGCTGACAAACGCGGGGTCCTTGTTGCTCGTCGGCACCCCCGAGATCGGGATCGACTACATCCGACGGGAAGTGTCCGGAGGCGACAGCACGCATCGGGTGCCCAGTGCCGGGCGACCTTGGTCGAGCGCCTTCGACGAATCGTTCGGGCCGTACGTGAGCCGTCGTGAGGCAGGCACCCGCCCGTTGCTGGCTCAGTTCGCCGCCGTGGAGCAGGCTATGGACGTCGCCAACGCGCTGGTGCACGTGTCCGACGGCTTCGCCGTGCACCAGATCAAGTCCATCCCCCTCCGAGCGATGAGAGAGGCGCTGGTCAACGGCGTCGTCCACCGTGACTGGAACTCGCCGCAGCCGACGACGGTCGAGCATGTCGGATCCAGCCTGACGGTCACCTCGCCGGGGGGCTTCGTCGGCGGGGTTGATCCGTCGAACATCATCACTCACCCGGCGGCGCCTCGATATCGCAGTCTCGCCGAGGCGATGGCATCGATGCGACTGGGCGAGCGGGAGGGGGTCGGCGTGGATCGCATGACGTCGGAGATGCTCGCACTGGGCCACCCGCCACCGGCGTTCTCCGAGGTCGATGGTCCGTACGTGCGCGTCACGCTCATCGGCGGCGAGCCCGACCGCGAATGGCTCCGCTTCATCGGCAGGCTCGAGCCCGCCGCACTGGCCGGCGATGTGGACCTCATGCTCCTGGTTCACCATCTGCTAAGCCGCGGCTGGGCCGATGCCCGTTCGGCTGCGCCGGTGCTGCAGAGGTCCCTGGCGGAGACGGAGTCGGCGCTGAAGCGCATCACCGGCGCACGCTGCGGCGCAGGACCGGTCATCTCGAACGTCCGGGGCGCGCCTGTTGATCACCCCGAAGCCTTCCGGCTCTCGGACCCCGTGCGCGAGCAGTTCGTCGACCGGGCACGGCACCGGACGCGCCGCGGCCGGGAGTCGCTGATGCTGGACTACGCGCGCTCGAGGGGCCGCATCTCCTCGACGGAGGCCGCCGACCTGTCCGGCGTCACCGCGCCGCACGCCGCGCAGATGCTCGCGACGCTGGAAGAGGCGGGCCATCTGGCCGGCAGCCGCCCCAACCGGAGAGGCCGCGGCTTCCACTACGTGCCCGATCCCGCGAGCGACCCAGCCGGCGCAGCGACATGAGAGCGTGCGCGGGTAGGTGCCAAGCCCGCTGCGTCGGGGCGGGGGGTCTCTATTCGCGTTCTTTGCGAGGGGGGTCGCTGGCACGGGTGTGAGGGTTGTGACCTTGTGTTTTGTGTGTTGTGGGTGGCGGGGGGTCTCTATTCGCGTTCTTTGCGAGGGGTGGGGGGCCAGCCATTGCTAAGCGTCCAGTACGAACCCCTGCCGTGGCCATCAACACGGACGAGTCCAGCGTCCCGTAGACGGACCAGCACTTCGCGCACCTTCTTGGGGGCCATGCCTAGGTGACTAGCGAGTTGGCCACGTCCCGTCCAATTCCAGTATCGCCGGAAGTGTCGTCTCTTCGCTGACACGCTCGGATCTGGAGAACGTGATCACGATTCTCGATTCAGAAGGTGATGCGGGCCTTGAGGACGAAGCGCAGGATCACCATCAGGAGCATGCCGGCGACCCACAGGCCCACCGAGATGGCGGCCACGAAGGGAAGGCGGCCGTTGTTGTAGAAGCTGTACATCACGGTGGTGATCACCTCGGTGCCCGAGCGGAACAGCAGCACCGACAGGGTGAACTCCCGCATGTAGGTGATGAACGCCAGGATCAGGCCCCCCAGCAGTGCGGGCCGGAGGATGGGCAGCACGATCCGGCCCATGGTGGCCAGGTTGCCCGCGCCCGAGATGCGGCTGGCGTGCTCGAGGTCGGCCGACAGTTGCACCACCGGGCCGGTCATCTGGCGCACCGCCACCGGCAGGAAGTACACGACGTAGGCCATCGCCATGATCCACAGCGTGCCGTAGATCGAGAAGCCTCCCGGCAGGGTGAAGGTGATGTAGGTGTAGAGCAGCGAGGTGGCCATCACCACCCCGGGGACCATCAACGGCAGGCTCGCGCCGTAGTCGATCGTGCGGCTCCAGCGGCCCTTGAACCGCACCACGCAGTAGGCGACGAGCGCGCCGAAGACCATCACGAACAGCCCCGACCCCAGCGAGAGCGTGAGGCTGTTCTTGAGCGATCGCCACAGGATCGGGTTGTCGCTGAGCTGGCGGTAGTTCTCCAGCGACGACTGGGCCAGCAACTCGGTGTCGGGGCGGCCGATGTAGGGCAGCAGCGAGCCGACGACCACCGCGATGAAAGGCAGGATCATCGTCAGGAAGAAGAACCCGCAGCACGCCGCGAACACCACCCAGCGCCAACGTCCCAGCCGGGTCGGGCTCTCCTGACTGCCCTTGCCGCTCACGGTCACATAGCGCTCGCTGTGGCGGATCGACCGCAGGTAGGCGATCAGCACCACCAGCGACGCGGCCAGCAGCACGACCCCGGTGGCCGCGGCCCGGCCGTGCTCGCGGGGCATCCGCACCCTCAGGGCATGGAAGATGTCGGTGGTGAAGACGTGCTCCTTGGCCGGGAACCCGAACAGCAGGGGGATCTCCATCGAGCCCAGCCCGATGATGAAGCACAGCACCGCGGCCGACAGCAGCGCGGGACGGGAAACGCCCAGGGTGATCTTGAAGAACACCGACAGCGGCGACGCCCCGTTGATCCGGGCGGCGTGCTCGTAGTCGGGCGACACGTTGCGCATGCTGGCGGCCACCACCAGGAACACCAGCGGAACCAGGTAGAGCGACTGCACGAAGATCATCCCCGGCATGGAGTACACGTCGAAGCCGTCCCACGGGGTGACAGCCCGGATGATCTCGTTGAGCATGCCGTTGCGCCCGCCGAGCAGGATGCTCCAGGCCGTGCCTGCGGCCAGCAGCGGGATGAAGTACAGCCCGATCGTGGCGAACTCCCACACGCCCCGCCACGGGACGTCGGTGCGGGTCACCACCCAGGCCAGCAGCACGCCGATCACTACTGGCACTACGGTCTGGCCCACCGCGAACTCGAGGGTGTTGCCGATGATGTCGCTGGACTTGTCGAAGGTGTCCCGGTAGTTCTGCAGGGTCAGCGGACCCCGTTCGGGCGGGCCGCCCTCCTGGAACGATCCCAGGATCAGCCGGTAGAACGGCAGCACCACCAAGGTGAACACGGCGAGGCTCAGAACGACTCGCAGGCCGAACGGGAACGACAGAACCCTCTGGCGGGCCGCGGCCCACAGCGCGCCGGCCGGAACCGGGTCCGGTGGTGGGTCGGCCACAGGAGCGCCAGGCTCGACGGCGGTGCCGGTCACGAGGCCGATTCGGTCACGAGGCGGGTTCGTCGGCCGGATAGGCGATGACCGCGTCCGGGTCGACCGACAGCGCGACAGTGTCGCCCCGCGCTCCGAGTCGCTGGGGGGACTGGGCTATGAGCATGGTGCCGCCTGCGTCGATCTCATGCTCGTAGGCCCCGCCCAGGAACTGGGCCAGCCGGATCTCGCCGGAGATGCTGGGCCGGGACGACCCCTCACCGGCCAGTGCGAACCCGTCGGGACGGATCGCCACCGCGACGTCGGCGCCCGGCGCCATCGGCTCGGCCATGGTGGCGGGCAGGGATCCGCCCAGCACCTCTACGACGCTGTCGCCGGCCACCTTGCCTGCGACGATGTTCTTCACCCCCAGGAAGCGGGCCACCGTCAGCGATTCCGGTGAGCGGTAGACCTCCTCGGGAGTGCCCTCCTGCAGCACCAGCCCGTGGTCCATCACCAGGATCCGGTCCGACATGGCCAGCGCCTCGGACTGGTCGTGGGTCACGTACAGCATGGTCAGCCCCAACTCCAGGTGGAGCCGCTTCAGCTCCACCCGCATGTCCTCGCGCAGGCGGGCGTCGAGGTTGGACAGCGGCTCGTCGAGCAGCAACAGCGCAGGGTGGCCCACGATGGAGCGGGCCACCGCCACCCGCTGCTGCTGCCCGCCCGACAGCTGGTGGGGGTAGCGGTCGACGAACGCCTCCATGCGGACGGCCCGGAGGGCCTCGGTCACCTTCTCCCGGCGTTCGCTGCGGGGGACCTTGCGGTAGCGCAGGGGGAAGGCGACGTTGGCGGCCACGCTCATGTGGGGCCACACCGCGTAGGACTGGAAGACCATGCTGAGGTCGCGCCGCTCGGGTGGAACGAGGATCCGGCTCTCAGTGTCGTTGACGACCTTGCCGCCGATGGCCACCGCGCCGCGGGTCGGCGTCTCGATCCCGGCGAGGATCCGCAGGATCGTGGACTTGCCGCAGCCGCTCGGTCCCAGGAGGGTTACGAACTCTCCTGTGCGGATCGAGAAGCTGACACCCGCCAGCGCGGTGACCGCGCCGAACTTCTTGTGGAGGTCGTCGGCCCGCAGAGCGAGCTGGTCCTCCAGCGGTGATGTCACCTCAGGTCGAACCATTCCTTGGCTCGCTCGACGTACCACTCGGCGTTGTTGTTGTACTCGGCCTCGGCCTTGGGGGTGCCCAGAGCCAGGATCGTCGGCTTGCCCGCGGCGGCCAGGGCCGCCTCGGGATACGGAGCGTCCGGCCACGCCGGCACCTGGCCGACGATGTTGGCCACCGCGGCCTGGCCCTCCTCGCTGATGATGTAGTTGACGAAGGCCTCGGCGTTCTCCTTGTTGTCGGAGGTGGCCGGGATGTTCACGGTGAAGCCCACCGTGATCACGAACTCCGGCGCGACCCACACGACCGGGGCGCCCTGGTCGATGGAGGGCTGCACGAAGTCGAGGTAGCACAGGCCGAGCACCGCGAAGTTGCCCTGCACCAGCTGCTGCTGGGCTGCGGTGTAGTCGGGCTGGAACACCACGTTGTTGGCGCCGTAGCCCGCCCAGAACTCCTCCCAGGTGTTCTCGTCCCACATCACCCTGGTCTCGATCATCATGTCGTGGGCGCCGCTGCCGACCTTGAGGATGTCCTGCATGACGATCTCGTCCTGGTACTGCGGGTCGGCGAGATCGCTCCAGGTCTCCAGCGGGTCGAGCCCGAGCTCATCGATGCGCTCGGTGTTGTAGCAGATGCCCTCGAGCAGGGTCCCGTAGGTGTACCAGGCGCCGGAAGCGGCCCTCAGGTCCGACGGGATGTTGCCCTTGTTGGGAGAGTCGAAAGCATGGAGGTAGCCGAGGCTCTCCCAGATGCGGGAGAAGCCGTCCCAACCGATGATGGCGATGTCGGCGTCGATGGTGCCCGCCTCGGACTCTGTCATGAAGCGGTCGAACATCTCGGCGTCGTCGGAGCGGGTGTACTCCACCTGGATGCCCGGGTGCACCTCGTTGAAGGCGTCGATGAACGCCTCGGTCTGCTCGATGGTCCAGTCCGACCACCACACCAGCTCGCCGGACAGCTCGGGCATGGCCTCCTCCATGGGCTCCTCAGCGGCTGCCGACGCGGCGGCGGCGGCCTCGGCCGCGGCCTCCTGGGCGGCCGTCAATTCGGCCTCGAGCGCGGCTATCGCCTCGGAGTCCGCGGCCCCTTCGGCTATTGCAGCTTCGAGCTCCGCCTGAGCATCTGCGGCTGCGGCAGCAGCCGCCGAGGCTGCCGCCGCGGCGTCGGCCGCGTCCGCTTGCGCCTGCGCGAGGGCAGCATCGTCGGTCTCCGGCGCGTCGTCGCCGCACGCTGCGGCCACGAGACCGAGCGCGAGGAGGGCGGCTAGGAGCCGGAAACCGAGTCGGAACTGTTGTGATCTCATTATTTCCCCCATCGGGATCGCCTTCAGCAGCACCGGGCGGCGCCGCTGTCCAGATTGGTGTGGATGCTAAAGGTCAGACACTTCGCAGTCAATCCGAGCGGGCACAGTGCCCGGCTGCCGCCGGCGTCCGGTTCGGACACCTTCCGGCGGGGCGCCCTGTGGCAAGCTGCTCGGGTGGTGACCGGCAACAGGGAGCGCAGAGAACAAGCGCGGGAATCACCCCGCCTCGACGAGGGGGTAGCTGGACTGCTGGAGCTGATCGGCGGCCCCGGCGGCCCGCCCAGCCTGGCGGCGATGCGGACCCGGCCGCCCGTCGTCGCCGAACTGAAGGGACCCCCCGAGCCGGTGGATCACGTTGCTGATCTCTCCATCGGCGGCCCCGGCGGCGATCTCGGGCTGCGCCTCTACCGGCCCCGGTGCACCGAGCCGCCCCCGCTGCTGGTGTACCTGCACGGCGGCGGCTGGGTGATCGGCGATCTCGACATCCAGGACGGGCTGTGCCGCGCCCTGGCCAACCGCACGGGCTGCGCCCTGCTGTCGGTCGACTACCGCCTCGCTCCGGAGCACCCGTTCCCCGCGGCCGTGGAGGACTCGTGGGCTGCTCTTGAATGGGCCGCAGCCAACGGCTCGCAGCTTGACATCGACCCGCGTCGGCTGGGCGTCGCCGGTGACAGCGCCGGAGGGAACCTGGCCGCGGTCGGAGCCCTGCGGGCCCGGGACCACGGGAGCCCGACACTCCGTGTGTGCGCGGTGCTGTGTCCGATCACCGACTGCCGCACCGACGACCGGTCGATGATGGAGCTCGCCGAGGGCTACTTCCTCACCCGCGAGCGCATGGAGTGGTACTGGGACCAGTACGCCCCCACCGGCGTCGACCGCACCGCCTCCGAGCTCAGCCCGCTGCGGGCCGACCTCGCCGGACTGGCACCGATGGTGGTCGTCACCGCAGGGCTCGATCCCCTGAGGGACCAGGGAATCGACTTCGCGCAGGCCTGCTCAGCGGCGGGCGTGGACACGGTGCTGCTGCACCAGGCCGGGACCATCCACGGATTCCTCGGGTTCCAGGCTGCGCTGCCGCGGTCTCGCCCTGCCCTCGACGAGGTGGCCGGCTTGATCGCTCGCCGCCTCGGTGCGGGCAGCTGAGAGCCGCGATCAGCAGTCTCCGCTGGCTATGGCGTCGGCCAGCATCGTCATCAGGCGCTGCTGGAAGCCCCGGATGCGCAACTCCAGGTAGTGCTGCGGCCCGGGCTCGTAGAAGCGGGACCGCAGACCCTTCTGCACCTTCTCGCAGATGGCGTAGTCCTCGGCCTGGACCATCTTGAGCATCTCGAAATCGGAGCGATGGTCGGCATCGGGGTCAGGTGAGTAGTTCCACACCCGGGCCCGGCTGGTCTCCAGGGTGATCGGATTCCACCACATGAGCGAGCAGCCGCCGTTGGGGAACGCGGCGATGAACCAGTTCGGGAACACCGAGTAGGCCACCGCGCCCGAGGCCTCGTTGCCGGAGAGGTGGGGCAGCACGTTGGTCGTGGCCAGCTGCTCGGGACTCCAGCGGGTCATCAGCCGCCCCGTGTGCTCCCAGACGTCCTCCTGGAGCGAGGCGGGGTCGGCGTAGCGGCCCAGGGAGTCGGCGTGGACGAACTCGAGGTGATAGTCGCAGAACGCGTTGTCGATCATGACCTTCCAGTTGGCGTTCACCTCGTCGTCGAGGTCGTAGGTCCTGGTCGCCGCCTCGAGGTTGTGTCCGCCGAGCTGGTCCGGCAGCGGGTGCATCCATTCGAGCAGCGGGGGAGCGTCACCGGAGACGTTGACGAACACGAACTGCGACCAGACGTCCACCGCCACCTCCTGCAGGCCGTGGGCGTCGCGGTCCACCGGCTCGCCGAAGCCGCGCTGGTGGGGGACGGCCAGGAGGCGACCGTCGAGCTCGAAGGTCCATCCGTGGTAGGGGCAGACGATGCGCCGCCCGCAGTTGCCCGTGCCCTCTACGAGCGTGCTGGCCCGGTGGGGGCACACATTGGTGAAGGCCCTCAGCTCACCGTCGCGGCCCCGCACCACCATCACCGGCTCGTGGCCGACCGTCTCGGTGACGTAGTCGCCCGGCTCCCGGAGCTGGGACAGGTCGCCCACGAACACCCACGACTTCCCGAACGCCACCCGCATCTCCAGATCGAACAGCGGCTGCGAGAAGTAGCCGGCCGGGTCCATGAAGGAGTCGTCGTCGGGCGGCTCGATGACGATGCCGTCGAAGACCACGGCCGGTGCCCGCCTGATGTCGGTGGTGGGCAGCGCAACCATCTTGGCCCCCTTCCTATTGCCCTATTGCCTATTCGCTGAAGTGTGTACGGAGCAGCCCCAGCTGGGGCGACTCGATCTCCACGATGTCCCCGGCGCCGAGGAACTCCGGCGGCTCGCGCCAGTGCCCGACGCCCGAGGCTGTTCCAGTGAGGATTATGTCCCCTGGAAGCAGCGAGCACCCGAGGCTGATCCGGGCTATCACCCGTGACACCGAGTTGATCATCGAGGCGGCCCGGAACGACTGCTTCTGCACGCCGTTGACCCGCAGTTCCACCTCGATGTCGCGGTAGTCGCCCACCTCGGCCGCGGAGACGATGCTGGGGCCCATCGGGCAGAAGCCGTCGAGCGACTTGCCCTTGTACCACTGCCCGAACATGCCGTGCTCCAACTGGAGGTCCCGGGCGCTCACATCGTTGGAGAGGGTGTAGCCGAAGACGTGGTCGAGGGCGTCTTCGACGGAGATGTTGCTTCCGCCCTTGCCGATCACCACCGCGATCTCGGCCTCCCAGTCCACCCGGCTGCTGGCGGTTCGGTCGAGTTCCACGGTGGCGTCGTGGCCGACCAGGCAGGTCCACGGCTTGGTGAACAGCACCGGCGCGTCGGGGACCTCGGCTCCTTCGGGTCGTTTCCCCTCGTCGAAGTGGTCGCGGTAGTTGAGCCCGACGCAGAACATGTTGCGGGGTGTTCTCGGCAGCGGCGGCAGCAGGACGGTGCCGTCGATCCTCTGACCATTCCCGGCGGCCGCCAGGGTCTCGACCTCGGCCCAGGCCTCGGGCCCGCTCTCGATGAGGCCGGCGACACTGGTGTGGCCGGCCTCGGCCAGCGGCGAGACGGTGCCGTCGGGGTGCAGGATCCCGGCCGTCTCGCCGGTGGGGGACTGCATGGTCGCAAGGCGCATTTCGAGTCTCCGTGGTTGGGTTGGTTGCTAGTCGCCGAGGTGGTGGCAGTACTTGAACCCGCCGTTGGGGCTGATGATCTGGCCCGTCAGGTAGGCGGCCTCATCCGACGCCAGGTATGCGGCCAGGGCTCCGATCTCCGACGGGTACCCGAAGCGGCCCGCGGGGACGCTCGCGGTGAGGGCCTCGATCCGTCCCGGCGGGGCCACCTCGTTGAGGGGCGACTCGGTGTAGCCGGGCGCTATGGCGTTCACGGTCACCCCATCGGCCGCGACCTCGCGGCTGAGGGACCGCACCAGCCCGTCGACGCCGCCCTTGCCCGCCGCGTAATGGGCCTGGCGGGCCACGCCCTGAAGCGACGCCACTGACGAGAAGCAGATCACCCGGCCCCAGCCCCGCTCGATCATCGGGTTGACCGTGTGGCGGATCGGAAGGAACGTGCCGTCGAGATGGATCGCCAGCATGTGGCGCCACTGCTGGAAGCTCATCGTGGCGATGGGCTGAAGCTCGCCGATGCCGGCGAGGAGGACCGCGATGTCGGGCGAGCCGACGGCCGCGGCGGCCTCGGCGACGCCGGACACCACGCTGGCCTCGTCGGTGACGTCCATGGCCACCCCGGCGAAGGCCTGATCCGGGTGACGCTGGGCCAGCTCGGCAGCCAAGCCCCCGGCGACGTCGGGGCGCAGGTCGGCGATGGCCACCGACGCACCCTGCTCGGCGAAGGCCGCCGCGACGGCTCGCCCGAGACCGCCGGCTCCGCCGGTCAGCAGCGCCGTTCGACCCTGAAGAGAGAACACCGGAGCCTCCTGTGCCGTGTGCCGCCAGCGTAAAGGTCAGACACTTGAGGGTCAAAACGCGCCACCGTCCGCCGGGGGCTAGCATCGCCGCGGTGACTGGGCCTTGTCCGGGGGACTGGATTGCAGACTGAGCCGGTGTCGGCTTATTCCGAGGCGCTCGGCGACCAGCCGGCCCTGCCCGTCAGCCGGGTGCTGCCCGCCTACCAGCAGGTGGCCAACCAGCTGCAGGAGCTGATCATGAAGGGAACGCTCGCGGTGGGCGAGCGTCTGCCGGCCGAGGGCGAGATGGCTCTGCAGTTCGGGGTGAGCCGCAGCACGGTCCGCGAGGCGCTGAGAGGCCTGTCATCGCAGAGCCTGGTCCTGACCAAGCGCGGCGTGAACGGCGGCACATTCGTCGCCGAACCCTCCGCGGAGCATGTCCAGACGTACCTGGAGACCACCATCGGGCTCCTGTCGGGCGCGGATGTTGTGTCGGTCGATGAGATCCTCGAGAGCCGCGAGTTGATCGAGGTGCCCTCGGCCCGACTGGCGGCGCTGCGGCGCGACGAGGATCGGCTCCAGCGCCTCAAGGCCACGTTGGACACGGGCGCCGAGGTCGATCTGGCCGCGGACTTCGAGGGACACAAGGACTTCCACGTCGCAGTCATGCAGGCGTCGGGCAACCGGCTGCTCGAGGTGATCGCCCGACCGATGTTCAGCGTGCTGCGGACCCGGTTCGTGCGGGACCGGGCCTCGCCGGAGTTCTGGGCCGCGGTTGACGGCGATCATCGCGGCATCTGCGATGCCATCGCCGCGGGCGACGCGGAGGCGGCCGCCAGGCTCATGCACAACCACCTGGAGCGGCTGCGGTCCATGTACGAGCGCATAGACCGGGTCGCCCCTGCCGGCACTGATGGAGAATCGCCCGCCTGATTCTGGCGCCGGGGCTCAGCGGCGGGCGGTTCGGTTTAGGAAGTCGAGCAGGATCCGGTTGAACTCTTCGGGCTGCTCGTAGTAGGGCGCGTGGGAGGCCGCGTCGATGACGGCCAGTTCCGAGGAGGTCAGCAGCTCGTGGGCGGCTAGGCCGGTCTCCAGTGGCACCGCTTGCTCCTGTCTTCCCCAGATCAGCTGGATGGGTGGCCCGTTCTCCAGTTCCGCCAGTCTCGGACCGATGACGTCGTCGTCAATGAAGTCGGCGACGTAGTCCGATATCTGGCGGAACGACTCCGCCGCGCCGGGAGAGTTGTTGATCAGGACCTCCTCGGTCAGCCACTCTTCGGTCACCATCGCCTCATCGTGCAGCAGCAGCCGCAGCTTGCCCTCGATGCTCTCGCGGGAGGCGTCCCGGAGCCGCCCACGGGTGCCGGCTCGACGCTCGGCTCCCCACGGGATCAATCCGATGCTGCCCACCAGGACCAGGGCCCGTACCCGCTCGGGACGGCGGCAGGCGAGGGTGGCCACTGCGTGACCGCCCAGCGACGTTCCGACCAGCACCGCGCTCGTGGCCCCGATCACGTCGAGGAAGCCCTCGAGGAAGCGGGCGTATCCGGGCACCGTGTAGTCCGGCCCGTCGCCCTTCTGGGCCAGCCCGTGGCCGGGCAGGTCCAGCGCATGCACGTGCCAGCCCGCGCCGGCGAGAGCATCGACGTTGCGGCGCCAGCGGTCGGCGCGGGCTCCGACGCCGTGGACCAGCACCAGATGGTCGTCGCCCGCGCCGGCAGCGAGCACACGGGTCAGCACGCCGTCGGCCTCAACCGGGTACTGGATCACGCCACTCGCCTTCCTGCTGACGTTGTACGGGCCGCTACTGTACGCCGACTATGACGGCGGCCTTCCACACCAGGTTCATACGGGCGGGCGGGTTCCGCACCCGCCTCATCGAGGCCGGGGAGCCGGGCCGGCCCGCAGTGGTGCTGGTCCACGACGGGGCCTACGGCACCGATGCCGCGCTGTGCTGGGAGGGGGTGATCGGTGAACTGGCCGGCGACTATCACGTGATCGCCCCCGATCTCGTCGGCTGGGGCGGAACCGACAAGGTCTGCTACTTCGACCGGTCTCCCTACGACTTCCGCCTCGAGCATCTGGCGGCGATCTGCCGGGTTCTCGGACTCGACGAGCCTGTCTACTTCGCGGGGAGCTCCTTCGGGGCCGAGCTGGTGGCCCGGGGTACCGCGGAGCCCCGATGGGGATGGAACGTGAGGGCCGCGGTGGCCATCACCGGCACGGGCGGGCGGCTGTACCGGGTGCCGGGAGGCATCGAGCGGCTGAGCGACTACACGCCCAGCCTGGACGCCGCCGCCCGGCTCACAGCCATGCTGGTGAGCAGCGCCGAAGGCATGGAGGATCACTTCCAGCGTCGCTTCGACAACAGCATGATCCCGGGTCACTGGGAGGCTCTGAGCGCTCTCGGCCTGCGGAACCCCTCGGCGGAACGAGTGGTCCGACCGGAGGACTGGCCCGAGCCGCTGCGACACTGCACCACCCCGATCCTGTGGGTGGAGGGGGCCGACGATCCGCTGCTCGAGCAGGGATGGGCCGCCAAGATGGCCGAACTGGGCGACTCGTTCTCGTCGATGGTGGTCCCCGGAGGCCACGAGCCCAACCTCGAGCACCCCGCCGAGGTCGGCCAACTGATCCGCGACTACTTCGCCGGTCACTAGCGGACCCGGGTCTGGGCCGGGTCCCTCAGCGCCAGCGCTCGTAGGCGGGGTCCTCCTCGAAGAAGGCGCGGTGCATGCCGTCGAAGGCCAGCCACTGCAAATCGATGCTGGTGACCACCGCGTCCAGCACCGACTCCTGGGTGTGGGCGTCGTTGGCGTACCGGCTCACCACCACTGCTCCGATGTCGCCGTGGCCCTCCTCGATCTCGGAGGCGTGCAGCTCCCAGAACAGAAGGTCGGGCGCGCCCCGCTCGAAGCCGTAGTGCTCCACCAACCCTTCGATGATGATGTCGTTGCGGCGCGCTGATGCGCCCTCGATGAAGGCGATGCCCGCGATCGCGCCCAGCCAGTCGCCCTTGTAGGCCAGGTGGTAGCGCCAGTGCACGAACGCCTTGCACTCGGGGATGGTCGGGTTGTTGTCGAGGTCGTCCTGGGTGAGTCCGAAGGCCTGGGCGTGCTCCAGGAACACGTTGAGATGCCGCTCCGTGCCTGACTCGGTGCCTGCTCCCTCCTCCAGGATGACGTCCTCGAACAGGTGGTGGAAGATCTCGGGATCCTCGGGGCACTTGGCGAAGATGGCGCAGTCGGCCTGGGGCGAGGGCCGGGGACCGATCTGGTAGAAGTTCCTCAGGAAGCCGGCAATGGCTGCCCGCGACGCCCTCCCCGCGCGGATCTCGTCGACGAGCGGATGTTCCTTGATGTGGCGGGCCTCGACGATCTCGTTGATCTCATCGACGAGTTCCAGGGCCGTCCGTATGGTCATGGCTGCCTCCGTTCGTGGGCACAGGGCTGCGGTGCCGCGGACAATACATCAGACGTATCGTTGGCGTTTGACGGGAGCAGGGCCTGTTCCTACCCTGCAAGCGTGCTTGAGGTGGGCCCGACCGGCCTGATGGACCCGATGGTGTACCGGTCCCCTGCGTTCTACGAGGCCGAGTTGGAGCACGTGTTCCCGGGTAGCTGGATGTTCGTGGCTCACGAGCGGTGGCTGCCCGAGCCGGGGGACTTCGTGGCCGACACGATCGGCTCGGAGCCGGTTCTCGTGGTGCGGGGCACCGGCGGCGACCTGCGGGCCTTCGCCAACGTGTGCCCTCATCGGGCGAGCCTGCTCGTGGACGGCACGGGCAACTGCGGCCGGCGCATGGTTTGCCCCTACCACGGCTGGACCTTCGAACTCGACGGGCGGCTCACCGGCATCCCTCGCCGGAACCTGTTCGCCACGCCGCTGGACCCGTCGCAGTTGGGCCTCACCGAGTTGCGTCTCGACACCTGGGAGGGGCTCGTCTTCGTCAACGTCAGCGGCGACGCGCCCGAGTTGCTCGACTACCTCGAGGACATTCCCGAGTTGCTGGGCGGCCATGACATCGCCGGCATGGGACTCGGTGCGTCTCTCGACGATCCGATCGCGGCCAACTGGAAGCTGGTGATGGACAACGCCATCTGCGACTACCACCTCTCCATCGTTCACGAGGGGTCGATCGCCGCGCTGGTGGATCTCGACGGCCTCGCCGAATACGCCGGGGACACCACCGCGGTGGCAGCCGTTCCCTGGAGGGAGTCCGAACTGCCGCCCGAGCCCCGCCCCGGCCTGGCGGGGAAGGCCTCTCAGGGCTCGCTGGGCTGCTACGTGTTCCCCAACCTCCACGTGATCGGCTTCCCCACCGGAGGGGTCACCGTCATGTGGTGGACCCCGACGAGTCCCACCACCACGCGGGCCCGGATCCTCAGCCTCTCGCATGACCCGGACGCGGACGTGCGGGCCGGAACGGAGCTGCTGTCGCGGGTCCAGCACGAGGACTTCGATGTGTGCGAGAGGATGCAGCGGGGCGTGCAGTCGGCCTTCTACCGGCCCGGACCCCGCCACGACGCCGAACTGCGGGTGACCGTGTTCCAGCGCCGCCTGCTGCAGATGGTGGGCTCGGTGCTGGATCCCGCCCGGTCGGCGGGAAGCTCCGAACTGGCGGGGGTGGCGCCATGACGGTCAAGCCGGGATGGGAGGGCCGCTACTTCGAGGACTTCGAGGTGGGCGACGTCTACCGGCATCCGCTGGGGCGCACGATCAGCGAGGCGGACAACACCTGGTTCACGCTGCTGACGTGCAACTCCAACATGATGCACTTCAACAGCCACTACGCGCAGCGGTCCGAGTTCGGGAGGCTGCTGGTCAACTCAGGGCTGACGCTCGCGCTGGTGCTGGGCCAGTCGGTGTCCGACGTGAGCCAGCAGGCCATGGCCAACCTCGGCTTCGACGAGGTGCGCTTCACCCACCCGGTGTTCGTGGGCGACACGCTCTATGCGGAGAGCATCGTGCTGGCGGTGCGCGAGTCGGCGTCGCGTCCCCATGCCGGCATCGTCACGGTGCGCACCCGCGGCCTCAACCAGGACGGCGACGAGTGCCTCAGCTACGTCCGCAGCGCCCTCATCTACAAGCGCGGCTGCTCGCACGACGCCGGGATGTTCCCCGAAGCGGCCCGACCACTCACTATCGACGAGGGCTGACCGAGAAAGCGTCGATGAGCCGGGACACGTGGCTGCGGTAGGTCGCGGCCGGGTCGCCGGAAGCTCTCGCGCCGGGATCCGACATCAGCATCGACGGGGTGTGGAGGATCAGCGTGTCGCAGTCGGCTGACTCCAGCCGATCGTTGATCCGGGTCTTCACGAGGCCTGCGGGTCCGGCCACCGACAGGCGGTCGATCATCGGATCGGGCACGGCCGCGACCGCGGCGTTCCAGTCACCGCGGCCGGCTGCAGCCCGGATCGAGGCCGAGGCCCCGACGAGTCCGTAATGGGCCATCAGCGGCGAGTACGTGGGGTGCTGCGCGTAGAACGCGATCTGTGAGGCCGCATTGCGGCGAGCCCGCTCCTCGTCGTCGTCGACCACGACGATCACCATGGCCGCGACCAGCGGAGCCGTGGCCCGCCCGGCGGTGGACGCGGCGGCCTCCAGCGTGGGCCGCACCATCTCCTGGAGGGCGGACCCGTCGACTATCGGGTGCGCGACCAGTCCGTCGGCGACGGCGCCGGCCACCTGAAGCATCCTTCGGTTCACGGCTGCCAGCAGGATCGGCACCCGGTGGCGGCGGGGCGGGTAGGCGCTCGGGGTGGGTTCGATGTCCACCCGCACGTGGCGGCCGCGGTAGCTCACTGGGTCCTCTCCCAGCTTCCACAGCGCTCGCAGGGACTCGATCACCTCGGTGACCTGGGCGGGAACGTCGGTCGGATCGGTGTCGAGCCATCTGCGGATCCGCGCGGGCTGTGCGCTTCCCAACCCCAGGATGAGACGCCCGTCGCTGAGCTCGTCGATGTCACGGGCCTCGGCGGCCAGGACCGCCGGGCTGCGGCCCAGCGCGTAGGCGATGGCCGAGCCGATGGTGATCCGATCGGTGGAGGCGGCGATGGCGGCCATCGGCACGGTGGCCGAGCGCCAGCTGAACTCGGTGGTCCAGACGCTGTCGAAGCCGGCCTGCTCCGCCTCGACGGCAAGGGCCACGGCATCGGAGGGGCCGCTCGCCAGCGCCACGCCCAGACGCGGTCGCGGCCTGCTAAGGGCAGGTTCAGGCAAGAGGCCGAGCGAGTAGGCGGCACGACAGGGCCCATACGGCGCGAGGCCGTGGCCCGAGCGGCCCGTGAGCGAAGCGAACAAGAGCGGGAATGACACCGCTGCGACACGACAGGTTCTCACCCATCCGCGCTGCCCCCAACATCCAGCAGGGGCATGACGCCCTCGCAGATGAGTCGCAGATGGTTCATGCGGTCGCTCTCGCTGCGGCCCACGTAGAACATCCAGCGGTCCAAGCCCTGCGACTCCAACTCCCGCAGCCTGGCGGCCACGTCGGCCGGTGTGCCCCACAAGCCGGGCGCTCGTGCCAGCAGCCACTCGTACAGTCCGAGCTCCTGGGCCCGAGCGATCAGCGCCTGCTCGCGGTCCTCGTCCTGGTATTCCGAGCCGAGGTTGTGGGTGTCGGTGTTGAACTGCACCAGGGCCGCTCTGAGATGCTCGGGAATCTGCTTGCCCTCCAGCGACCCCATGGTCAGCCACTCGGTGCCGACGCCCATGCCCCGGCTCAGGGCCTCGGTGACGCTGTCGCCGAAGACGATCTCGGAGTTCCACCACAGCTCCAGCTCGGCCGGATCACGGCCCGCGGCCCTGCAACCCTCGTCGACGAGGCTCCGGACATAGTCCACGTTGTGGGGTCCGAAGCCCATCGACAGCAGCATCCCGTCGGACACCTCGCAGGCCATGCGCAGCACCTTGGGGCCCGAGACCGGAACTACCACACCGATGTCCGCAGGGACCGGCAGGTCCGACCACTGCATGCGGAACCTGCGACCTTGGTAGTCGGCCTCCTCACCCCGCAGCAGCGCCTTGACCGCGACGATGTAGTCCCGCAACTGGGCCACCTTGGCCGGGCGCATCCCCACGCCCCACAGGGCGCTGTCGCCGGTCCCTATGCCGCAGGCGATCCGGCCCGGGGCGATCTCCTCCAGCGACAGGAGGGCGGCTGCGGTCACGGACGGATCCCGCGACACGGGGTTGGTTACCGAGGTCATGATCCGCGCTCGCGAAGTCTGTTGGGCGCAGAGCGCAGCCACGACATAGAGCTCGCGGACCAGCGCGGGCGAGTCGGGCAGGCCGATCACGTCCACCCCGGCGTCGTCGCACAGCCTCCACCACTCTGGCCCGTCGGACATGGGGCCTTGCTGGAGGACGTTGAGGGCGATCTTCATGATCGGCCGCTGCTCGCTCGGGCCGGGCCGGCGCCGGGGCTATTTCTTCGAGATCACGGCGTCGGCGTCGATCTCGATCAGGGCGTCGGGCCGGGCCAGCGCGTGGACCACCACCAGTGTGCTGGCCGGGTAGTGGTCCTTGTTGAAGAACTCCGCACGGGCGTCGTGGATCTCGCCGAACTTCTCCTTGGTGAACGGGGGAGTCATGTAGACCCGCACCCGGACGATGTCGTCGATGGTGCCGCCCAGCGGCTCCAGTGCCGACAGCAGGTTGCGGATGACCTGGCGGGTCTGCTCCTTGATGTCGCCCACGCCCACGACGACGTCGCTGTCGCCGTCGGTGGCGGTGCGGCCCGACAGGTACACGAACGTGAGGTCGCCGGCCTCCACCACCACGCCTCCAGAGTGGACGAGCTCGCCCACGTCGGAGGTCTCGAGCGCGCTCCAGCCGGCGCCGATGTTCGGGTTGATAATGGTCTTGTCCGCCATGTCTGATGTTCTCCTTTTGCAGGGTCGTCGGGACGGCTGGGGCGACTGCGTAGGGACTCAGGTCGCTCGCAGCACGGGAACCACCTCGCGGTCGAGCAAGTCGATGGACTGTAGGGCGGTGTCCGCGGGCATGCCCACCCAGTCGGTGCGGAAGATGAAGTGGTCGACATCGAGCTCGTCACGCCACGGGAGCAGCTTCTCGAGGCAGTCGTCGGGCGTGCCGACGATGAACCGGCCCTCGGACAGCTCGTCGAATCCGGCCCGGAAGTCCTCGTCGCCGGGCAGGGCCTTGTCCTGGCCCCAGTCGGCATAGTGCCGGTACTTCTTCAGCAGGTGGGGGGCGGCTCGCTCCACGGCCAGGGCCCGGGTCGGCGCGCAGTAGATCTCCCGCATCGCCGGCATGGTCGCGGCCGGGGGCAGGCCCTCGTCCTGGCGGGTGGCCCGGAACAGGGCCGCCTGCTCGACGATCGTCTCGGTGGTGGCGTGGGGGTTGATCATCCAGGCATCGCCCATGCGGGCGGCCCGCTCCACCGCGGCGTGGGCGTTGGCCGCGATCCAGATCGGCGGCCGGGGCTTCTGCACGGGCTTGATGTTCAGGGTCACCGACTCCAGGCGGCACCATTCGAGATCGGAGTCGACGTTGTCGGTGGTCCAGAGTCGCTTGACCAGGTCGAGATTGGCCTCGAACCGCCTCACCTTTGACTTCGGATCGAGCCCGAAGCCGTGGTACTCCACCTCGCGGTATCCCAGCCCCACCCCGAAGGTCAGCCGCCCACCGCACAGGACGTCGATCGATGCCCACGTCTCGGCCACGTCCAGCGGGTTGTGGAGCGCGAGCAGCAGTATCCCGATCCCGACCTCCATGGGTCCGCACTCGGCGGTGACACGGCTCACGAACGGCACGCACTGCGGCATGGCCATGCCGTCGGGCAGGTAGTGCTGCCCGGCCCAGATCGAGTCCCAGCCCCGGTCGCGGACCTCTCGCACCATCCGGAGCTGGTCGTCCATCCCCGCTGCCAGGTCGGCGCCCACGGGGTGCTGGTTGGTGAGGAACAGGCCGATCTTGATGTCGCCCACAGGCGCCACTGGCGCTCCTTCCGTCATCGTGCCGCGGCCCGGTGAACAATAGTCAGACATTTGACGCGATAATGCTTCCGAGAGTTCGGCGAGCGCCAGGGAGGCAGCTGTGGCGTCTTGGATCCTGATCAGCGGCGGGTCGGTGATCGACGGGACGGGAGCGCAACCCGTCGGCAACTGCTCGGTGCTGGTGAAGGACGACGAGATCGTCGCGGTGGGCGTCGATGTCGGCGACGAGGAAGTCCCGAGGGGTGATCCCCTGACCAACGGAGGCTCCGAGCAGCAGCCCGATCGGCGCGACTTCGCCTCCGACGGCGAGCGGGAACTGATCGACGAGATCGAGGAACTGTCGGCTACGACCCGCAGCGAGTAGCGGGCGCGCGGCGTAGCTTGGAGCGATGCTCGCCGCCACCGACCGGGCTGCGTTCGAGGCCGACGGGTTCGTCACCGTCGATTCGCTGATCGACGCCGAGTTGATCGATCCGCTGAGGGAGCGGTTCGAGCGGCTGTTCCGGGGCGACTTCGAGACCGGTACCGCCCCCGACGAGGTCAACTGGCTCCAGGGCAGCAGCGACCCGACTCTCGCACGCCAGATCTGCAACGGCTGGAAGGCCGACCGGCTGATCGCGTCGGTGGTGCTCGACGACCGGCTCGGCGAGGCCGTGGCCCGTCTGGCGGGCTGGCCCGGCGCCCGGATCGTCCAGGACAACGTGATCTGGAAGCCGCCCGGCGCCCGGTCGCTGGGTTTCCACCGCGACAACGCCTACCTGTCCTGGTACACGCCCACGGAGATGTTCTCGTGCTGGATCGCCCTCGATGACACCACTGCGGCCGGCGGCACCATGGAACTCGCCAGGGGATCGCATCGCTGGCCCGCAGGAGCCGACGTCATGGGCCAGTTCCATGCACCCGACGACTTCCGGGCCCCGGTGGCGGCAGCGGCGGAGAATCTGGGCGTCGAGCTGGACATTGCGGCGGTGGAGGTGGCCGCCGGCGGTGGGGCGTTCCACCACGGATGGGCGTGGCACGGCTCGGGCCCCAACCGCTCCGGCCGGCACCGCCGGTCTCTGGTGCTGCACTGCGCCAGCAGCGAGGCCCGCTTCAACCGGGCCGGCTTCGGTGAGGGCAACGGTCCGATCTACTCCCGCTATGCGAGGCTCACCGACGACGAGATGGACGAGAACCACTTCCCGATCCTGTGGCGGTCCGACGGCTACCGGACCCCCGGGATCTAGCGGCCGAACAGGCAGAGGCCGAGCGAATAGCAGGACAACGCGGCCCATACGGCGCGAGGCCGTGGCCCGAGCGGCCCGTGAGCGCAGCGAACAAGAGCGGGAATGACAACGCCGCGCCGCGAGGCAGCATCACCTAACCGAACGGCCCCTCAGAACCAGCGCCGCCGGGCGGGCGGCTGGCCCGGCCTGGGTAGGGACCGTTAGCATCGCCGCCTGTGTCTGTCGTGTCCGCCATCCACGCGTCGGCCGCCCTGCTGCTGGTGGTGGCCGGAGCAGCCAAGCTGACCCGGCCCGCGGACGGTTTCGCTGGACTCGTCGGCCTGCGGACCCGGCCCGTCGCGGTACAGCTCATCGGGGCGATAGAGATTGCGGCAGGGATTGCCGCCCTGCTGTCGGGTCGCCCGGCGGCATGGATCGTGGGGCTCCTGTACACGGCGTTCGCGCTGGTCGTGTTGCGAGCCGTGCTCGCGGGCGAGGCCTCCTGCGGGTGCTTCGGCCGCCTCGACGCGCCGCCGTCGCTGATCCATGTGGCCGGCAACCTGACGCTGGCCGCGATTTCGTTCGCCGCCGCCGGCGCGGCCTCCCCGCCTGTCCCGGCGGTCGTGCGGGCGGTGGGCGAGAGTCCCGCGACCGCAGTTGCGCTGAGCGCGGTCATCGTGTTGCTGGCCGGACTCGTCCTGGTGTCCTTCACCGCCCTGCCTGAAGCGCTCGCGGCCCGGTCGTCCCGCCCCGGCGGAGCGGGCCTGTTCCGCTCCCTGCCCCCGCCGACCACCGTCCGAGCGGCGTCTCACAACCGGAGCGCCAGACCGTGAGCCGCAAGCTGGTCGAACGGGTGTCGCGGGTTGTGGACCGCCGTGCCGGGCGTCGAGGCTTCCTGCGCAGGTCGGCCATGGCCGCCACCGCGGTGGCGGTCGCTCCGGTCGCCTACGCCATCCGGCCCACCACGGCCGAAGCCGCCATCATCGTGTGCAGGGGACACCAGTGCCGCGCCGGAGACCTGTGCTGCGACAACTGGAGCGAGTTCTGCTGCAAGATCACCGGGGAGAACCTCTGCCCGCCGGGAACGATCGTCGCGGGCTGGTGGAAGGCCGACGGCTCGGGATTCTGCGACCTGAACGGCCCGCGGCCCCGCTACTACCTCGACTGCAACTACACTTGCGACGAGGGCTGCTGGTGCTCCTCCGGCGGGTTGTGCGCCAGGAGCTGCACGCCGGCCGTATGCCAGTGCCACGGCGGTTGCAGCACCCGCAAGTCGGAGTGCCTCACCTTCCGCTACGGCCAGTGCCACCAGGACGTGTGCGTGGGCCAACTCAAGTGCCGCATCGTCACCTGCGTGCCGCCGTGGAAGTGGGACCCGGCGTGCGCGACGGCTCCGGTGCTGACCAGCCAGAGCACCCGCTTCCACGACCGTCCCTGCCTCCATGAGGGCTTCACCGACATTCCGCCGCTGGCCCGCTACGCCGAGGCGGTGGAGTGGATGGCGGGCGAGGGCATCGCCACCGGATTCACCGACGACCTGTTCGGCCCCGACGAGCCGGTGAGCCGGGGCCAGTTCGCCACGTTCCTGTGGCGCTACAGCGGCGAGCCTTCTGCGCAGGGTGGCGACGAGTCAGACGATGACGTCCCGGTGCCGGAGCCACCGTGGGAAGGCGGTCGAGCAGGCCTCGAGTTCGACGATGTGGACCCGGACGCCTACTACGCCGACGCGGTGGCGTGGATGGTGCAGAACGGGATCACCGCCGGCCGCGGGCCCCGCCAGTTCGACCCCTGGAGCGATGTGAACCGGGCGCAGTCGATCGTGTTCCTGCACAACTTGGCGGGCAAGCCTGAGGCTGAGGCCCCGATCAGCTTCACCGACGTGGGTGAGGACGCCTGGTTCCGCGACGCGCTCGAGTGGGCGCTGGCTGCGGACATCGTCTGGTGGACGGACATGGAGACCTTCGGCGGGTCGCTTCCGGCCAGCCGCGCCGATGTGGCCCTGCTGCTGCACCGCTACCACCTGCGGGAGCCGGACGCTCCTGAGCCGGACGCTCCTGAGCCGGACGCTCCTGAGCCGGACGCTCCTGAGCCGGGCACTCCCGATCCGGGCACTCCCGATCCAAACCGTTCGGCGGTGATGCGATGACGGTCGTGGTCGTGGTGCTGGCCATCGCGGTCGGCTTGCTGGCGCTGCTGGTGTTCGGGCTGCTGAGGACCCACGCCGAGATCCTGCGGGCTCTCGACCGCGCCGGGATCAGCCTGGACGGCGACGCATCCGCTCCGGCATCGGGCTCGGCGGACCGGTCCGTCGATGCTGCTTCCCCCGAGGCCGATGCGGCCCGCGACATCGTGGGCACGGTCCCGGCCGGAGGGCCGACCAAGGTGTCGGTGACCGGTGTCTCGCACTTCACCCTGCTCGCCTTCCTGTCGTCGGGATGCCGCACCTGCAAGCGCTTCTGGGAGGCATTCGCCGAGCCGGACCTCGAGCTGCCCGGCGGCGACACCCGGCTCGTGATAGTGGGCCAGGATCCCGCCCACGACTCCGAGTCGGCTCTAGCCGGGCTGGTGCCTCACGGCACCAAGGCTGTGCTGTCGTCGGCTGCCTGGGAGGACTACGACGTGCCAGGCTCGCCGTACTTCGCGCTCGTCGACGGCACCGACGGCCGCGTCGTGGGCGCGGGCAGCGCGTTGGCGTGGGACCAGCTGCGTGGCCTGCTCGATCAGGCACTGAGCGACGCCGGCCTCGAAGCCCGCCCTGGGCGGTCGGCAAGTGCATCGACGCCCCTCTCAGGCCCCGAGCGGGGCCGGAGGGTGGACGAGGCGCTGCTCGCGGCGGGAATCGGGCCGGGCCATCCGAGCCTCTTCCCCGACGGATCGGGCCCCAACGGCGAGCATGCCGGCGACGCTGCGGAAACCGGCACCGATCGATGACCGCGATCGCGGTCATCGGAGTGCTGGCGGCGGTGGCGGCCGGGGCGCGGTCGGCCTGGTCGCCTTGAGGCATCTCGATGCTCACGAGCATCAGCCCGCTCGGTGAGCGGGCCCGGGGCAACCGGTGGTGGCTGACGGTGTCGTGGTTGGCCGTCGGCGCGATGCTGGGGGGATCGGCCGTCGGCGCCGGGCTGGGCGCGCTCGGGCAGGCGCTGGCCGGCCGACCCGGCGACGGCGTCCGGCTCGCGCTGCTGGCCGGGGCGTGTGCGGTGGCCGCGGCCTGGGACATGTCGGGTCGGCGCTTGCCGGGCCGTCGGCAGGTCAACGAGGACTGGCTCGTCGCCTACCGCTCCTGGGTCTACGGGGCGGGCTTCGGCCTGCAGCTGGGGGCCGGGGTGGCGACCGTGGTCAACACCGCTCTGGTGCCGCTGTTCATGCTGGCCGCGCTGCTGGCGGGGGACATGACCGCGGGCCTGATGATCGGAGCAGCCTTCGGCGCGGTCCGGGGCGCGACCATGGCCCTGAGCAGCCGGGTGCGCACGACCGACGACCTGCGACGGCTGCACCGCCGTCTCGACCTCCACGCCGACCGGGTCCGCCGCCTCGGCGCGGGCGCGGCGGCCGGACTCGGATGCGCGGCCGCCGCAAGCCTGCTGGCTCTGTGATCCGGATGGCCGCGATGCCGCCCCCATCCGCTATCGCTCCGTTGGAGCGGGTGGCGGTGTGACATGACCACCCTGGCCGCCCACGGGGTGAGCATCGAGGTGCCCGCGGGATGGGAGGCGGAGCTGTCCATCCAGCCGGACCCATCGACCCTGGACCCGGCCGCGGAGCCTCTGCCCGCACCGCTGGTGGTGCTGCACGCGGCCAACTTCTCGCTGCCCGCCGAGCGCGGCGATTACGGGTCGGGGGCGGTCGAGGCCATGGACCGCAACGGGATCTTCGCGGCCCTGGTCGAGTTCGACCGAGCGTCGGCCGCGAGAATGCTCTTCTCCCGCGAGGGTGTTCCGAACCGGCTCGCGGCCGACGACTTCGCGCCCGACCAGCTGAATGTCGCCGTGGCGGGCCAGTCGGGTCGGCAGCAGTTCTTCCGTGCAGGGTCGCGGCCGTTCTGCCTGTACGCAGTGATCGGGTCGCACTCTCGTCGGGGAGTGCTGGTCCCCGAACTCAACCGCGTCCTGTCCGGCCTGGGCGTCGACTCCGGCGGTTAGAGCGTCCGCAATTGGGTGAGAGCCTGTCGCGTCGCAGCGGTGTCTTCGCTCTCTTGTTCGTTGCGCTCACGGGCCGCTCGGGCCACGGCCTCGCGCCGTATGGGCCGCGTCGCCCCGCCAATTCGTTCGGCCCCTCAGAGTGACTCGCCCTCGTGCAGGATGCCGTAGACGTCCGTGCGGCGGTCGTCCCGGGGCCTGATGAGCTCGCTGCGGGCCTGGGCCCGCTTGGCTTCGGACAGGTCGATGTCGGCGACCTCGAGCTGCTCGCGGACGGTCGACAGCGGACCGGCGGCCACGCCGCCGTAGGGGTCGGCCACGACCGACGAGCCCAGGCACTCGACACCGTCGCCGGCCCCGACCTGGGATGCGCACGCGATGAACACCTGGCTGAGGTTGGCCTGAACCAGCGCTCCCTCTGCGTGGGGGATCAGCTCGCCCTCGGCGTACTGGCGCCGGTCGAAGCCGCGCACCCAGGCGGTGGGGACGCAGATCACCTCGGCGCCCCGCAGCGCCAGCACCCGCACGACCTCCACGAAGCGCAGGTCGTAGCAGATGCACAGCCCGATGGTGCCCCAGGCCGTCTCGGTGACGCTCAGCCCGACGTCGCCGGGAGCGAAGCAGTGCTTCTCCACGTCGAAGAGGTGCAGCTTCCGGTAGTGGGCGATCACGCCTTCGGGGCCGACGGCGACTGCGGTGTTGTAGATGTCGTCGCCGGATCGTTCGCAGAACCCGCCGACGATCAGCCCGCCGTGGCGGGCGGCCTCGGCCTGCCAGCCGGTGACGGTCGGGCCGTCGAGGGCTTCGGCCTGCGGCGCCAGGGCCTCGCGGTCGGTGCTGTACCACGGCACCGCCATCTCCGGAAGCAGGACGATCTCTGCTCCCTGCTCGAACAGGGAGGCCGCCGCATCGACGCTGGCCCTCCGGTTGGCCTCGGTCGTCCCGGGACGGCTGAGGATCTGAGCCAGACCGATTCGAGTCACTGGATCACGCCTTCATGGTTGCGGCAAGCCTTCGCCGTGCGGGCTCGGAGGAAGTGGAGCTGATCGGACTCGAACCGACGACCCCCTGCTTGCAAAGCAGGTGCTCTAGCCAACTGAGCTACAGCCCCGTGGTTGAATGGAAATGTGGCGCGAAATTGCGCCGGGAGCGATTCTAGGGTCCATTCGGGGTAGCGACGGCCCGCGATGTCGCCTCTTCAGTGTGGATGGCCAGTCACGGTGACTCGGATGGGCGTGCTAGGAGTGTGATGAGCAAGTCGGAACATGCCGTACCAGCGTCACGTTCCGTCTGAGTTGGGTCGCCGGTAGGCGTCCAGCCGGACTAGAGGCTGGTAGTTCAAGCGTCACCCAGAGGAGACGTGCCCCACAGCGCTGACGGCAAGCGCTCAATGTCATCTTCGTCGGCTCTGCTTCCCGGCTCGGGGGACAGCTTCGAGATACCGTGTCATCCCGATGAGTCCCTTGAGCGATGTCCCTGAGCAGGAGTTCATGTCCACCGTCCCCCGTCTTGCTTCTCGCCTCCGCACAGACATTCGATGGGCTCGTCCAAAGCGGCGGGCATCGGACGGATGATTGCCGTGCAGGCTCAGGACGCTGCCTCTGTAGCGCTCGCGAGTGGGCAACGGCTGCGGCTGCCCGGTGAGTCGGGAATCGTCATCGCGGACTTGGTGAATCTGCGGTCAGACGGTGGAGCAGACCTGTACGTCAAGGACGACGAAGCGTCAGACGCGCTCCGCAAGGTGTCGCTCACATCCGAACAGGCTCGCTCGGTGAGGGTGCTCTCTGAGGACGGAGCTGCCGCGCCGCAGACGGTGATAGCTGGGCTTTGGACAGAGTGGATGTTGGGCGCGGTGCGCTCGGCCAGTTCGACGGTGCTGGCGTCGACTCCGTTGCGGCCTCTGCCTCATCAGATGGCGGCGGTTTATGGGCAGATGATTGCCCAGCCGCTGCTGCGGTTCTTGCTGGCTGATGAGCCCGGCACCGGCAAGACCATCATGTCGGGGCTGTGGCTGCGGGAGGCGCAGCGCAAGGGTCTGGTCAAGCGGGCTTTGGTGGTGTGCCCGGCGCATCTGGTCATCAAGTGGAAGGCCGACTTCGAGCGGTTCTTCGGGGGAGGCCTGCGGGAGGTGACCGCGGAGACCATCCGCCAGCGCGCCCTGTCGGTGCCGGGCGAGGACCTGTGGGTGGTGTCGCTGAATCTTGCTGCGGTGAACCCGGCGGTGCGTGAGGCGTTGCATCCCGACAAGGCGGGGTGGGACGCCATCATCTTTGATGAGGCGCACCGGATGACTCCTACCGCTGAGACGTTCCACAGGGTGGGCGTGGAACTGTCAGCGAAGGTTCCTCACGCGGTGTTCTTGACAGCGACCCCTCACCGTGGCGACGAGTGGTACTTCCGGGAGTTGCTGCATCTTGTGGATCCCGACGTGTTCCCGACGAGCCGGGAGCCTGATAGCGGCCTGCCCAAGCGTCCTCGCTCAGAGAGCGACAAGCCCCATTCCGGTGCGCCGTTGAAGCCGGGGCCGCTGCATTTCCTGAGACGCATGAAGGAAGAACTGGTCGACTACGACTCCCAGAGCCTGCTGTTCAAGGAACGCGAGGCCCAGAACGTCAAGGTGCCGATGAACTCTGAGGAGCAGCGCTTCTATGACGGGGCACAGGAGTTGGTGGCCGAGCACTTCCATGTGCGCGGTCGTGCCCTGGCGGCGATGGTCTACGGCAAGCGGGCGGCGTCTTCGTTGCATGCGCTGGCCGAGACCCTCCGTCGGCGCTTGGTCAAGATGGGAACCGCCGACGCCCTCGGCGGCGAGGACCAAGTCGACGAGGACGACGATGAGCGCGAGGAGCGGGTCGTTACCGCAGGCTCGCTCAACCCTCGCGAGGAGAAGAAGGCCATCAACGCGCTGTTGGCTGAACTGGAACCTCTGCTCGGGTCGGGCTCAGGCCAGTTGGCGCTTGGCAATCTGGACGTCTCCAAGTGGGAGCCGATGCTGAAGTGCCTGCGCGGCAACGGCATCACTCCCGGCTCGGGTCAGCAGCTCGTGGTGTTCACCGAGTACGCGGACACCGCCCGGTGGCTGGTGCCGATGTTCGTCAACGAGGGCTTCACCGCCGAGGAGTATTCCGGCACGTTGGACCACACCGAGCGGTCGAAGATTCAGGCGCGGTTCATGGATGGCCGGTTCGAAGTCATCGTGTCCACCGACGCCGGTAACGAGGGAATCGACCTCCAGGCAGCGCATGTGCTTGTGAACTGGGACATCCCGTGGTCGCTGGTGCGACTGGAGCAGCGGATGGGCCGCATCCACCGCATCGGCCAACAGCACAAGGTCCACCTCTACAACCTCGTCGCTTTGGGCACCCGGGAGGGACAGGCTCACGAGAGGTTGCTTGACCGGCTGATTGAGGCTGCCAACGAACTCGACGGCAAGATGTTCGACAGCCTCAACGCCATCATGGAGCGCATCCGCTCAGACGCTGGAGCCGGTGAGCACGAGAGGCTGCTTCGGCTCTTCTACGACACCGACCCCGACGCATCCTTCGGCGGGGACTGGCCGACTCTGGAGCAGATCCGGCAGGCCCGTGACGACTACTACGCCGAGGTGCGTGCGCTGAGCAGCGAGGTGGATGAACCAGCCGCCAATGCGGCCCGCCACGATGACCACACCGCCCGCGTGAATCCAATCATCGTTGAGCGGTTCCTGGGTCGCATCGCGTCCGGTGGACTGTTGAAACGCGACCGCGCCCCCATAGGCGACGAGGGCTTCTACTACCTGTCGGCTTCACAAGCCGAACATGGGTGGCATCTGCCCGAAGCGCTGCGCCCGACAAAGGGAGCAGCCCTTGTTGCGACCAGGGCCGACACCCGCCAGAAGGCGATTGCTGACGGCTACGAACGCGCCGCTGACGCTGTGATGCTCGGACCGAGCGACCCGGAGCTTGCATCGCTCGTCCATGGTCTGCGCAAGCGGGTCGCGCCGGAGATGTGGCAGGGAGCGACCCTCTACGACGAAAGCGCCCGAGAGGACTCCACGCTGTTCGTCTACGAATGCGACATCACCGAAGGCTCCAACGGCTCGGACCCCCGTCATCGTGAACGCACCAGCGCAGCGTCATGGCTCATACGCGTCGACGGGTCCGGCTCGGCGCGGCCGGTGTCATGGGACACGCTCCCCAACCTCGCCGCCGCGCCCGACCTGACACCGGTTCCGCTCGCACCGGATGTCGCTGAAGCCGCAGATCGCCGTGCCGCCAAGGCAGCCGACACCGAACGCGACCGGCGTGCCGCCATGCTGAACGGCTGGGTCAAACAACTGTCCAGCCAACTGCGGCGGCTACCGAACGACCTCACCGACCAGATAGCCGACAAGAAGCGAAGAACAGCAGCCCGAGCACGCATCGATGCGACCATCCGCCACCGAGTGAACGACGCCAAGACAGCCGCGAGAGTCGTCCGAGGCGAGCCTCGCCGCATCGGATGGGCACACATCATCGCTCCCAGCACACATGACGACCCCGAAGAGAACGCGGACGAACAAGCGAACAGCGAGGCCGTGTCGATGCGCCTGGTCGCGGACCTCCTCGAAGGCGACAGATGGCGCGTTGAAGACGTCCATACCGAAGGCCGCGGCTACGACCTGCACGCCGTGCGCGGCGCAGAACAGAGATGCGTCGAAGTCAAGGGACGCGCTGGCAAGGCATCCACCACCGGCATCACCCTCACCGGCGGCGAACTCGCCCAGGCCGCGCAACTCGGCGACGACTACTGGCTGTATGTCGTGGACGGATGCGCCGACGGCACCGGCAACCTCTACGGGGCGTGGAAGAACCCGATCCAGACCTTCCCGGGCGGCTTCACCGACATCCCGCTGTGGCGGCTCCCCGGCAGCGAACTCAAAGCCGCCCTTGACATGCAAGGCGACGTCTCGTGAACAGATTCCCTCAGCCTTCACGCTTGCGCCTGCTACATTCGGCTTGGTGACGCAAGGGCATCAGAGGGTGCAGGCTGCGCTGCCCAGCTTTCGTCGCCCGCCTGTCGTCGAGGTGGTGATCGGTGCACAGATGGTCGGCGCGGAGCCTCACTCGCTTCAGGCTCTGGGCAGGTTCGCAGCCTCCCTCGCGGACGAGGGTCTGTCGGTGCAGGAAGCCAGGCCCGCTGTGGAGGTCCCTCCCGAGCGCTTCGTCCCCGCCGAGATGCCGGTCGTCGCCTCGCTGGATGTTCTGCTCGGTTCAGGGCCTCCGCCGGTGTGCCATGTGATGCGCAGCGCTGCGGGCGACGAGATGGTGCAGGTGCAAACAGATTGGATCGCGGTCAACTGGCGCAAGGCGTCCGCGGACTCAGAGTATCCGCGCTGGCCAAGCCGCTGGGACACGTTCGAGCGCCGTGCTCGGCTCGCTCAGACCTGTTTCGGCGGCAGCGACTTCCGGTTCGGGGTCGTCGAGGTCACCTATCTGAACCACATCGAGTTGGACGACGCTACGGCGCTGCACAGCCAGCCCGCGCGGGTGTTGTCTTTCCTGGCCGCGGGTGATGGGTTCACTGACGGCTTTCTGGGCCCGGCCGAGCGCTGCCACGCCGGTCTAGACTTCAGAATCGGCCAGTCTGGAGACGACCAACCGGCCGGCCGGCTGACCGTCTCGGCCAATCCGGCGTGGCATCAGGAGGGCATGCGTCCGCTGTTGGTTCTGACGCTGACGGCGAGAGGCAACCCGAGGTCGCCTTCGTTAGGGGGCGTTCGAGAGTTCGCCCATCTCGCGCGGGAGTGGGTCGTGCGGGCCTTCGCGGACCTGACCACTTCAGAGATGCACGCCAAGTGGGAACGCGAAGACCGGGAGTCCAATGAGGGAGCTGAACCGTGACGATCACAGAGTCGAGTACTGGAGGCCATCTGCTGAGTGCGAGTCGGCCCGACACGGTGGCCTACGGGCCGATATCGGAGTTCTTGGCCGACGAGGCCCTGCATGTCGCGCCCGGCCCGGCCCTCGCTCGGGTCGCCGCGGCCCCGCGGCGACCGCAGCCGCACGGGCTGTCGGCCGACTGGGCATACAGCAAGCTGCGGCCCCTGCGGATGCTGGACGACGATTGGGACGGTCATGGCGCCGTCATGCCTGCTGGCGAGGCATTGGATCGCGCCCACGAGTTCCTCGTCACCCTGGAGACTTGGCCTCCTCACGCGCCGCGCCCGGACGTAATGGCCTCGACGGAGGGTGGGGTTCTGGTCGAGTGGGACGCGGGCGGCGTGGAGATCATCATCGAGTTCCCTGCCCGGGGCTGCGTGAACGCGTACCTCAAGACTCCGCGGACCGAGGCAGAGGGACCGGTCAAAGATCACCTCGACGACTTGTCGGACGCGCTGTCCCATCTTGTCCGCCTGACCTGATGCATCTGTTCGCGTGCTGCGGGATCCCTGTGATGTCTTCGAGGACGATCCGACCGTTCTCGACTCCGACGTCCTGTACCGGATGGTTCGCTACGACACCGTCCAATGGGATGGCGAGAACGCGGTGCGGGCACGGACGAATGCCTTTCAGGATCAGCCCCCTCAACGCGCACAGAAAATGGGATATCCGGCCGTAGCGCTCTCGGTGTATCTCGGGTCGATCCTCCAACGCGACGGAATCGATCCGGCCAACCTGGTGGAGGACAGCCGCTGGCGGGGTGGGTACGGCGTTGCGAGCATCACCGCAGGGCAGGCCCGTCTGGAGGGCCAGGGTGTGGCACGAGATCCGCTGCCGGACAGCGCTGCCCACTGCCTGGTGTTCGCACGATCAGGCCGCAAGAAGACGAAGGGTCAGAGCAAGGCACTCGCCCGCCATGCGATCATAGTCGTGCCGCCTCCCCGACCAGCGAGCGCACAGTGACTTGGCGCGGCTGCGGTGTGGGTGGATGGAACGACCCGCCGCGGGGAACTCGACGTGGCTCCGGAACGGACGGAGACGTCTCGTGACCACCAGAATGATTGAACGGTGGTTCCCCTGCGCCGAGGTCTCTCACTACTCCGCCAGCGGCTGGGGAACGGGGTTTGCTGAGAAGAGCCTGTTCACCTGGTTCGCTTCCCGACCCCTCGCCCAAGCGAAAGCAGCCGTGATCTGCTCCCTGCTACCCTGGCCTGACGACAAGGACAAGAGCGAGCAGGAGCGTCTCAAGAAGATGGTCCGCGACGCGATGGCGGACTACGACGCCGAGAACGGCGCACTCCGCAAGGAGTTGGCGAAGCACTACCCCGACGGGGCCAAGATGTGCGACCCGTTCTCGGGGCGAGCGATGATTCCCCTTGAAGCCGCCCGGCTCGGCATCCAATCATGGGGCATCGACTATTCCCCCGTCGCGACCCTCGCAGGAAAACTCTTGGCCGAATATCCACTTCGCGACTGGGACCACGAGCCAGACCTGCCATTCGACGGCTACCAGGAGCACAAGACCGAGCACTTCGCTGAGCCGAGACTCCTGCGGGATGTGCGGTTCGTGCTTGAATTCGTAGGCGAGCGCTACATCGCTGAGATGGGAGAGTTCTACCCCGTCGTCAACGGCAAGCGCCCGTGGGGATATGTCTGGGCCGTAACCCTTCCCTGCACCAACTGTGGCAACCGGTTCCCGCTCACCGGCAGCCTTGCTCTGAGGAACCCCAGGCCCGCAACGACAGGCCGGCGAGCGAGGCCGGCGGACAGAGGGCAGTCCTACCGGATCGTCCCGGACAGAGCGTCGGGGACATTCCATACCGAGGTACACGATGGTCCTCCGTCCAGCCAGCCGACGCTGGTCAAGGTGCCGGGCAGGCGGGGCAAGACAGCGAAGTGCTGCTTCTGCGGGCATCCCCATCCGCTGGACACGCTGAAGCGGATGATGCGCGACGGCCTGAAGGAAGACGCCATGCTCGTCGTGGCTGACACTGATGAGACGGCCGGCAAACGCTACCGCGCTCCAACGACCCGGGGGGGGGGGGTAGGTGATCTAGATGTATTTGATGAGGTTCGGTCTGCTCTAGAACTCGAGTCCGCGTTCGGGCCCGGGTTGCCCGCCCTTCCAGATGAGCGACTCGACTCCGGGTTGTCGGCGTTCATCGGCCCCGCGGGTTACGGCTACCGGAGTTGGGGTGACCTGTGCAACGACCGCCAGACTCTCGGATTCGTTCGCCTTGCCCGAATAATCGACAACCTGTGCGCCGAGATGCTAGCGGCCGCGGTCAGCAACGAATACGCCGCAGCCCTCACGGGCTACGCCGCGTCCAACTTCGTGCGTCGTATGAACTACAGCACCCGAAGTGTCACACTTCAAGCGTATGGACAGAAGCCGACTCACATCTACTTCAACGATTCAGGAATATCGCATAGCTTCGATTACTTCGAGACAGGTTGCGGGACAGGCCCAGCCACTTGGGGATCGCTGGCAGTACACACACTGAGGAACCTCAAGAAGCAACTTGACAGGGATCGAGGCAACCCAGCCCTGGTTCAACGCGGGTCGGCCATGGAACTGCCATTACCGAACGGTTTCTTGGACGCGGTCGTGACCGACCCTCCTTACGACGCGATGATCAACTATTGCGACTCATCGGACCTGATGTATGTCTGGCTGAAGCGAGCGCTATTGACGGCGCATCCATGGCTTGGAGTGACCACCGATCCAGATGGGCTGCAAGAGAAGACCAACGAAGCGGTCATCAAGTTCGGTTCCATCGGTGGCGATCACCGCACCGAGGCCCACTACAAGTCGTGCATCACCAAGGCCTTCGACCAGGCCCGGCTGAAAGTTGGGCCGGAAGGTGTGGTGAGCATCGTGTTCGGGCATGGCGACCCGGATGCTTGGGCCAGGGTGCTGACAGCTATCTCGGACGCCGGTCTGGTTCTAACGGGATCATGGCCGTGCAGCACGGAGAAGGGCGGCAAGCAGACGGGCGAGTACATCGACAACACCATCATGATGGCGTGCCGGGCAGCAGAGCCCGGCCGCTCAGTGGGTGATGTGCGGGTTGTGGATGAGTTGGTGCGCGCCGAGATTGCCCGGAGGGTGCCGGACTGGACCGCTGACGGACTGGCGGATTCGGACCAGCGGATGGCGGCGATTGCTCCAGCGATGGAGGTGGTGGGCAAGTACGCCGAGGTGCGGGACTTCACCGGTGTCGAAGTGCCGATTCAGCACTTCTTGGGGTTGGCGCACAAGGCGGTGGAGGAAGCCGCCGATGTGCGTATCGACAAGTTCCGGCTCGCTGACTTCGATGAGCGCACCCGGTTCGCACTCTCGTGGGCACGCCAGCACGGCAGGGGTGTGGCCGCGGGTTCTGAGGCCCGTTGGCTGCGGCTGTCATATGACCTTTCGGAGAAGGACGTGGCGGGCATCATCAAGAAGGTCAAGGGCGGGCCGAGACTGGCCTTTGGGGATGAGGCCGCTGACACGCTTGACCTGCATCCCAACAGCGCAGTCATAGACATCGCGCTGGCCGTGGCTGCTGAGGGCCGGGCTCTGGCTGAGATTGCCGAGGCCTTGCATGTGTTGGACCGCGAGAGCGACGAGATGCTGTGGGCGGCAATGGCGGAGTTGGCCCGCGCCGTTGGTGAGAGCGACCGCGACGGGCAGACCTGGACCTGGGCGGTGCGGCAACGCAACCTCATCTGTGACCGTGCTCTGCGTGCCCGCGATGTGCGGGAGCGAGAACGTGAGCGCATGGCCGCACAAGAGGGCCAGGGCCGGTTCTTCTAGGTGAGAAGGGACGAGTCTTCATGACCAGCGCTAGCGCACCGTGGTGGGAAGTCATCGGGCTGCGCGATGAGGTCAGGGCCAGCGACGGCGCTATTGACGATGTGCAGATGTCGCTTCACGACGCCGCGTTCGGCAAAGAGGGAGTTGGAGCGGGCCGTACTCCGTATGCCGATGCCAGCTACTACGGCGACATAACCCATCCGACGGGGAGCCTCGTCGAGTTGATGGCGCGGGTCGCGGTGCGCCTCGGGGTGCCGGATTCGACTCAGACCAGCGCTCTGTGGCGGCTGGACCAGGCGATGGGCGGCGGAAAGTCGCACGGCCTCATCGGCTTGTGGCACCTCGCGGCGCGTCCCGAGGCGCTGTCGCGGTCTGACCTGGGCAAGAAGGTGATGTCTTCAGCGGAGAACATCGCCGGGCGAGGACAGGTACGCGCCGACCTCGGCAACCCGATTTGTGTGGTTCTGGACTGTGACAACACCACCGCCGCGGAGGAGGACTTCGGCCCGGCCGACCGGCTCGGGGAGCGGTTCTTGTGGCGGCTCTTCGACAAGGACGGCCACCGCTACGACGAGTTCAAGGCGCACATCACCAACAAGGCCAAGATGGCCGAGGCGCTCAGAAGCGTCGGCCGTCCCGTGCTCGTTCTGATTGACGAAATCATGGACTACGTCAGGGTCACCGCGGCAGCAGACCCCGACGGTGCGGTGCTGGACATGGCCTTCCTGCGGGTGCTGCTCGATGTGGTCAACGATGTGCCGAACTGTGTCGCGGTGGTGGTGATGATTGCGTCGGACAAAGACGACATGGCCATGAACCGCGAAGGCGAGAAGCACCGCGCCGAGATGGAGGCTCTGCTGACTCGCAACGCTCGCACCACCGCGGTCACCGGCGGCGGGGACTTCGCGGAGATAATCCAGCGGCGTCTGTTCAGCAGCCGAGTGCCGGTGGATGCCGCGCATGCGACCGCGGAGCGGTTCCTCACCGGCATGAGCGGCGCATGGCAGACCAAGGTGTTCAAGAAGCTCGGCGGCTACACCGGCTCAGAGTTCCGCCGACGCGTCGAGCGCTGCTACCCGTTCCATCCCGACCTCATTGCGTTGGCCGAGGATGAGTGGGCACAGCACGCCGGGTTCCAGCGGGTGCGTTCCATCATCAGGGTCTTCGCGTCGGCGGCGCACGAGCAGGCAAGCCGCGCCGCCGCGGGCGAGTGGGCTCCCGAACTCATCGACAGCGGCGACCTGCCGTTGCAGTCCAACCTGTTGCGGGAGTCGCTGCTCAGTTCCGGCCTCGTCGCGGACGACAAGACGCAGGCGAATCTGCGCGAGGTCGCCAGCGTGGACATCATCGACCAGCACAACCCCGAACGTGGCGCGGCCCGCCACCTCGACACAGTCCGGGACGAGGGCTGGATACGGCACAACCCGCGGGCGGCAGAACGCATCGCCACAGCGCTGTTCCTGCGGTCGCTGTGTCCCCGCGCCAACGGTGCCCGCGGAGCCACCGAGCCAGAACTGCTCGCCGCATCGTTCGTGCCCGGAGGCGGCTACGGCACCGGAGACGCCGAGGCAGTAGCCGCACAGCTTCTTGAGACCGACGACGGAGTGGCCTCTGTCGATGTGCTCCCCGGACGGGGTAGCGCTCCGAAGCGGTGGGTGTTCGAGACCCGCAAGACCCTCGCAATGCTCACCCGCGCCGAGAAGAAGACCGTCAGTGACGCCGACCGCGATGAGGCTGTCACCGACCGGGCCTTTGAAATCGCCACGTCGGGGCCGTTCGACAAGATTGTGAAAGTGGACGGCGGCGCAATCCCCGCCGAAGGGGTGACCACACAAGACTGCCGCGGGGTGCTGGAGCAGGCAGGCATCGACGACAAGCATCAGACCAGGCTGGTGGTGCTGGACTCCCGCTGGTTCTCGCTGTTCAACGGCAACGACTCCGCCACACGCGAGTCTCTCCCGTCGGCGATGGGCGTCGGCTCGGACCCGATGAGCGTGCAGTGGGCATCATCAGCGGTCTTCGCATGCTCCCACACCGCTGTGCGCCAACAGGCCCGAGGCCTCGCAGCCGAATGGCTGGCACGCGAACGGGTCGCTTCTCTTCCTGCGGTGCAAGCCGACGACGACATGAAGAAGCGAGCCCGAGACGACGCTGCCGAGGCCAAGAAGCGTCTCGACAACATGGTGCGCCAGTGCTACAAGCACATCGTCTACCTCGCGCCCCAGGGCGAGTTTCACCGCGACATCGCCTTCGTGCGAATCCGCAAGGACACCCAGAGCGCCCTCAGTGGAGCAGACGTCTGGGGCGAGCTGCGCGAGGAGCGCAAGGCGTTCCGCCAGGGCGAGTTCGACCGCAGCGTGCTGCTCCACAACCTCAGAGACAACGACTACGGCCGACCCCTGTCGGAGATACGCGACAGCTTCTGGTCCAACCCCCACAAGCCGCTGCTGTTCTCAGGGGCCGGTGAACTGCGCGACGCCCTCTTCGCCGCCATCGCAAGCGACGACATCGAACTGGTCGGACCGAGCGGTGAGGTCTACCAAGTCCACATCAGCGGCGACATCAACCTCTCATCGGACAACATCCGAGTCCAGCGGGCCACCTGCCCCACCTGCGGCAAACCATCACGAGAATGCGAAGGCCATCCCACCTGCCAGTGGTGCAACAAGCCCGTCGACGACTGCATCTGTTCCGAGCCAGGGCCAGAACCGCCGCCGCCCGGCCCCGAACCTGGCCCGGCCGAGAAGCACTGGCAAATCACTCTCAACATCAACACGGCGCTTCAACCCGACGTCCCGGTCGAAGAGCTGGTGCATCTCCTGCGCGAAATCACCAACCGCATCGATGACGGCATCGTCCGCCACCTCAATCAAACCACCCAAGTCACCGTCACCTGCGAACAGGACGACGCCGACGAAATCGAGTCTCTAGCCAGAGAAGCAAACGCGGGCATCAACATCATCCCGCTGTAGGACGCCACTCGCATCCAGCGCGGCCACGAGCCCGCGGCTAGCTAACCTTGGCGCTGGCCAAGGCCTGGCTCGACTCGACCATGGCTAGGCATGGCTGCGCAAGGCACCACAAAGCGAGACAGCCCCGACCGGAGTCGGGGCCGTCGGGCCCAAGGTGACTCACCCTGGGGGGTTGCACTCCACAATATCAATCCCATGTGACAGAACGTCAAGTACCTTCTCCAGTCCATGCCAATCGAACGAGTGATCGCCTACATCGATGGCTACAACCTCTACTTCGGCCTGACCGCTTCGACATGGCAATGGAACAAGTGGATACTGGGAAAAATAATGAAACATACTGAAACATGGTTACAGTTCGGGTGTGATCGAGATGCGGGTATTCGCCGACAGCCGTGGCCGTCAGCCGTTCCGCCGGTGGCACAGCACTAGATCCAGCCGCGGCCAACAGGGTCAACGATGTCCTTGCTCGTATCGAGGCCGGGAACTTCTCGAATGTCAAGGGGCTTGGCGGCGGGCTGTTGGAGTGTCGCCTACACTTCGGGCCCGGCTACAGGATCTACCTCGGTCGAGACGGCGACGCTTTGGTCATCCTGCTTGCGGGGGGCACCAAGGCCCACCAGCATCGAGACATCGAGAAGGCCCGTGAACTGTGGCGAGAGTACAGGCGCCGCAAGCGCGAGGAGGCATGACATGGCGCTCACCAGCGACTACCACGACATTGTGCAGGCCCGAATCCGTCGCGACCCAGAGTTTCGGGAGTGCCTATTGAACGGAACGGTCGAGCGCCTGCTCGCAGGCGAGGTCGTGGTCGCCAGGATCAAACTGCGCGACTACATCATCGCCACCGTCGGCTTCGAGCAGCTAGGTGCCATGACAGGCGAGTCGCCGGAGAGTCTGATAGAGATGTTCGGCCCGGAGGGCGACCCCGGTTCCGGCAGCCTGTTCGAGGTCATCGCCTGCATTCTGCGCCATGAGGGCCTAGTCCTGCAGATCAGCACGGTTCCTGGGGAGTTCGGGGTCGACGATCCCGCGACGACCGAATCGGCCGCTGCGAGGTGAGCAGCGGCAAGGCCCAGGCTGAGACTCGAGCGCTCATTGGCTGCTCGCAATCCGTTCCGGGTCGCAGAACGCCATGCCGTAGCGGTCGAGCATCATCGCGTCCAGCAGTCCGTCCATCGGGAACACCAAGTCCTCGAAGGAATCGAGCAATTCGCAGCGGCGGGCGTGGCCCCGATCGGTGGGGTCGCTGGTGGTAGCGGCGATGAGCATCTGCTTGGTGACTGTCGATCCCGGGGTGCGTCCCTCGACGCTGGCTAGCCGCAATTGAAGAACAGGGTCACTACAAGGCACGCTCCGAGGACGGCGACGATCGCCTCACCCGCAGTCCGCCGTGCTTGCCGGGACCGGAGCCGGTGAACGACCACCACCGCTACGGCGAAGATCAGCAGCGACCAGCCGAACTGCACGAGAACGGCGTCGCGCCAGGGCTGACCCACGCTGAGGCCCCGCCGCTGGTTGAATCTCGCCAGGCTGACCAGCACAGCGGCCAGCACCGCGGAGGCTCCGCCAACCATCAGCAGCGCTGCGCCCAGACGCTCCCAAGGGGGGCATCGGCCGCCGAACCGTTGCTCTCGGGCTCCTGGGAGGTCCTGCTCGCCACCACGGCAATCCAGCCGATCGCGGCCAGCAGCAGGAGGGCCATCAGGGCGTTGCCCCCCAGGGCGGCCAGTTCGAACTGCATGCCGGGCCGGCCCAGGTCCGAGTTGTGGTGCCAACCGACCGGCGGCGCCCCGGTGAGCAGCCGACCCGGCACCAGCTCGAGAGCGTCGACGGAGGCGTTGACGTTGGTCGCCTCGTAGCAGACTGCCCGGCTGCAGCTCAGGGGCCGAGCAGCGATGCCGGGATCACGCCGATCCCGTCGCGCCGCCGGTATGCCTCCCGTCCTGTCGTGACCACGGCGGCGTCGACCAGCCGCGGCCCCAAGCGCTCGGCCAGCCACCGCAGATGTCTGAGGTCCTCGTCGTCGACGGTCGAGGCGAGCTTCACTTCCAAGGCCACGATCCCGCCGTCGGCCCGCTCGGCGATCAGATCAACCTCGTGGCCGCCGCCGTGGGTACGCAGGTGAGACACCCGAGCCCCGCTGGCCTGCGCGTACACCCGCACCGACAGCGTCACCAGCGACTCGAACAATGCTCCTAGCAGCGGCCCGTCTCCGCCCCAGCCGCTGCGGCCCGAGAGCAGCCCGTCCGCGGTGGCGCCGAGCAGCCGAGCGGCGATAGCGGGGTCGGCCATCTGATGAACAGGCGCCGACGCCAGTCCCCGGAGGCGATTGCGGGTCGGCGACCAGGCCGGCACCTCCTCGATCATCCAGAGCCGTTCGAGTGCGGCTCGGTAGGGGATCGCGGTAGCGCGCGCCGGCTTGTCGGCCTCGCCCGCGGACGCCGCGTCGCGGATCTTCTCGAACGAGGCGGCCGTCGAACTTGCTGCTGCATACGCGGCCATCCAGCTGCGCAGCCCGCCTCTGTCACGGAACGTCCGCCCGAAGGTGTGGATGTCATGCTCGACGATGCGGTCGATGTAACCGTCGAGCAAGCCGAGACGCACCCGGCTCGACTGGGCGCGCAACCCGGGGAAGCCCGACCGGGTGATCTCCTCGGCGTACTGCTCGACCCCCAGTTGAGTGACGCCGCCGAGGTCCGGCCGGCCGCCGGCGAGCAACTCGCCGAGGCTCACCGTCGGCGCTTCCAGCCCCCGCTCGGCGAGCGACATCGGTCGCATCCGCACGGTGATGATCCGGCCCGCGCCGGTGTGGGTCGGCGCGTCCGCGGGCACGGCCGAGCCGGTGAGCAGGAACCGCGACGCGGCCGGGTCGGCGTCCACGGCGCGGCGCACTAGGTCCCACGAGCCGGGCAGCCGCTGCCACTCGTCGATGAGCACCGGCGGCTCGCCGGTTACGACCCGCCGCGGCAGGGCTCGCAGCACCGCAAGTTGATCGGGATCGTCGAGACGGTGCGCCGTTCGGGCCCGGCGCAGCGCGGTCTCCGTCTTGCCGACGGCCCGGGGGCCCTCCACGGACACAGCAGGAGCTTCGTCGAGCTCAGTGTCGACGATTCGGGGATGGTACACAGCCACCCGATGGATATTACAGTTTCAACACTAACAGTGCTACAGAATCTACACTGCCTGTGTCACAGTTTCGACACTGGCAATGATGCAGTCTCGACAGGGACGGTGTCACAGTTTCGACACTGGCAATGATGCAGTCTCGACAGGGACGGTGTCACAGTTTCGACACTGGCAATGATGCAGTCTCGACAGGGAGGGCCGGATGGGTTCTGATGGCCATCGACAGGCGGTGTCGTGGGACACGTCCAATGGTCGGGCCTCAGGAGGCGAGGGGACGGCCGAAGGGCAGCTCGTCCTGCCAGCTGGACAGGAACGCCTCCGCGCCGTAGCAGGCGCCCAGGAAGGGGCCGTCGTCGGAGGTGAGGGCGTCGGCCATCAGAGCCGCGACGGTGGCGGTGATCTCGGCGCGGACCTCGTCGTCGCCGGTGTCGGGGCTGCTCCAGGCCGCGATGGACGATCCGGCCAGGGCCACGAAGTCGGGCACCGCGGCCACCCCGCCCCGCCGGCACACCGCCAGCGCCTTGGACGTGAACGCCAGCCGCCCGCTGGGCACCAGGGCCCGGCACCCGAGGCCCTCGGCCACCCCGTGGTCGACGATCCCCATCTTCGAGCCGGCGAACACGATGTCGGCCTCGACGCCCCACAGCGCGCCCGGCTTGCCCAACCCGTCGTCGCTGCCGGCCAGCGCGCCCAGCGCCCTGTCGCCGTGCTCGGCCCAGGCCTCGCCCAGAGCCACCGGATCGAGACCGCCGTCGGCGGCCAGCGAACCTTCGGCGGTGGCCAGGCCCACCACCCGTCCACCTCTCTCGACCACGGCCTCCGCCAGCGCTGGCCCGGTTGCTGAGAAGCCCTCGATGACCGCAGTGCGGCCCTCGAGACCCACCGCTGCGTCGGCGGCCACGGCCGCGGACAGGCCGTCGCACGCGGCGGCGAACGGGCCGAGCCGGGCGACCGTGCGGGGGTCAGCGTCCCGCAGCGGGGTCAGATCGGCGTCGGCGACGCCCTTGGCCGCGTCGGGCAGGTAGGTGCCGTCGGGCACCAGCGCCGCGGTCTCGGCCACGAACGCGGCCACCGCCTCGGCCCTTGCCGGCGCCTCGGCACTGATCCCGGCCGATGCGCCGCTGCGCCGCATCTGCAGGGCCGCGTAGGTGTAGGTCTGGGAGCGGGCCAGGTCCTTGGCCCCGCCCTGCAGCACCTTGCGGGCCCAGCGCACCGGCCCCGACGCGGCCTCGGCGCCGGCCAGGTCCAGCGCCACGAACGCGTCCACGTCCTTGAACTTGTGCAGCCTCATGTGAACTCCAGCGGACTCAAGCCGGGCGCGGAGAAGCGTCCGGGAATCTCGGGTTGGTTGTGTGCCTATACGACAGGTTTCTCTCCCGAGATTCTGGCAGCGGCGCCGTTGAGGATGCGCACCGGCAGCCTCCGGGGGCCGCGGATCTGGCCAGTCGACCAGGTCACGCCGGCGGGATCGGCCAGTTCGAAGTCGGGGACCCGGGCCATCCACTCCTCGAGCGCCACGGTCAGCTCCATGCGGGCCAGGTTCGACCCGAGGCACCGGTGGATGCCGAGCCCGAAGGCGACATGGCGGTTGCGCATGCGGTCGATCACGAACTCACCGGCGTCCTCGAAGGCCTCGGGGTCGCGGTTGGCGGCCGGGAACGGCAGCAGCACCCAGTCGTTGGCCCGCATCGAGCGACCGGCGAACTCGGCGTCCTTGGCCACCAGCCGGGCCATGGTCACCGGGGCGTAGAAGCGCAGGAACTCCTCCACCGCGAACGGCCGCACCTCTGGGTCCTCGATCCAGCGCCTCCGGTCCGCGGGGTGCTGGGCCAGGTGCCACAGCGAGGCCCCGATGGCCGACCAGGTGGTGTCCACCCCGGCGATGATCAGCAGGCCGCATGTCCCCCGAATGTGCTCGTGCTGGAGGGAGTGGCCCTCGATCTTGGCGTGGGTCATGTGGCTGATCAGGTCGTCGCGGGGTTCCTCCGCCCGGGCCGCGATCAGCGTGTCGAGGTAGAAGTCGATCGATTCCTCGTAGTCGACCTGCAACCCGGTGCCGGGCGCCTCCATGATCTGGTGGATGAAGATCCGGAACTGGTCGCCGTCGGAGCGGGGCACGCCCAGCATGTCGGCCATGACCCGCACCGGGATGTGCTGGGTGTAGCCCAGCGCGGCGTCCACTATGCCGGTGCGGCCCGATTCCACGTCGGCCAGCAGATCGTCGAGCAGCTCCCGGCAGGTCTCCCGGGTGGACTCCCGCTTGGCCTCGATGGGCTTGGGCGCGAACGCGGGCAGCAGGAACTCCCGGGCGATGCGATGGAATGGCGGGTCGCTGGTGATCGGCGGGGCGAACCCCACCGGGGGAGGGATCTCGGGGCGGCCGTCGTGAACCACCACCCCGTTGGAGCTGAACGTGTCGGTGTCCTTGGCGATGGCGCAGACGTCGGCGTGGCGCACCGGCAGCCAGGCTCCGCCGTAGCGGTCGCTGTGGGCCACCGGGCACTCGCTGCGCAACTCGTCCCAGATCTCGGGGGCCCGGGCTGCGTAGCCCGGGTCGACATGGTCGAAGTCGGTGGCCCAGTCGGTCACCGGCGCCCGAGGCTCCGGACCCACATGGTTACCGGCGCCCGAGTCGTCGGTAGCTTCGGTGGTAGAGGTGTCCGTGGTATAGGTCATGGCGTCAACGTCAGCTCCTGGGCCTCATAGTCCAGCAGACGGCGGAACAGGTCGCGCAGTTCGTTGCGCCGACCCCGGTCGTTGGCCAGGTTGACCAGCTCGTGGGGATCCTCGCCGGTGTCGTACCACTCGTGGTCGTGGTCGTCGAAGTCGGCGTCCACATCGAAGAGCTTGCCATCGGTGTCGGGGGTTCCGTCGCGCCTGATGCCCCCGCCGATCCCGTAGTAGCGGGCGTACTTGGTCTCGCCGTCGTAGAAGCCCCGCACCGCGTAGCGGGTGTTGCGGATCAGGTCGGACTGGGCCGAGTCCTGGGAGAACAGCACGAAGTCGCGCACCGACGCCGCCGGGTCGGCCAGCACCGGGGCCAGGTCCCGGCCCGAGAGGGTGGGGGTGTCGGCGGCGTCGATGCCGCCCAGCGCGGCGATGGTGGCCGCGAAGTCGACGTGGGTGGCCAGCGCCTCGGTGCGGCCGCCGGCCGGCACGCCGGGGGCCTTGACGATCAGCGGCACGCCCATCACCTCGTCGTAGACGCAGGGCAGCTTGGCCCTCAGGCCGTGGGACCCGCAGGCGTCGCCGTGGTCGGAGGTGTAGGCGATCACGGTGTCGTCGTAGAGGCCGAGGGCGTCGAGGGCGTCGAGCAGGCGGGCCAGGCTGCGGTCCAACTCGATGTGCAGCCAGGCGTAGTAGTCGAGGCCCCGCAGCCAGGTGTCGTGGTCGTCGGCGTCGATGCGGCCCACCACGTGCTCCCGGTTGCGAACGTGGCGCCAGGCCCGCTGCACCTCCGGCTTGGTGTGCAGGTCGTCTTCGAAGTTGTCGGGCAGCCGGTCGAACAGGCGGGGGTAGTCCTCCGGCGGCGGGGTGACCGGCAGGTCGCCCAGACGCATCTTCAGCACCGCGTCGAAGAACTCGGCGAACTTCGCGTGCTCGGCCTGGTAGCTGGCGTGGTCGGCCGGGAACCACATGATGTCGTGGGGGTTGACCAGCGCGACGGTCAAGAACCACGGCTGACCGTTGCCGTTGCCGCCGGCCCGGTCGCTCAGCCAGTCGATGGCCTGGTCGACGATGATCGGGTCGAAATAGCGGCCGGTGTAGGCGCTGCCCATGAAATGGACGTCGTTGCCCTCCCAGTCGCGGTAGCCGTGGGCCTCCATGTCGGGCGCCTCGGTGTGGCCCAGGTGCCACTTGCCCAGGTAGCTCGACCGGTAGCCCCGCTCGGCCAGCAGGCTGCCGATGGTGGGTATGGCCGGGTCGAGGGCGGTGTGGGTGGGGAAGGCGACGTTGTCGACCACGCCGTGCTCGGCCAGGTAGCGCCCGGTGTAGAGGCTGGCCCTCGACGGGGAGCACGGCGAGGAGTGGGTGAAGTAGCGGTCGAAGCTCAGCCCGTCGGCTGCCAGCCGCTCGTGGCCCGGCAGGTCCACCACACCGTCGAGCCAGCCGTTGCGACGCTCCTCGTCGGAGACGATCAGCAGGATGTTGGGCCGCCCAGCCACAACCGGACGCTACTCGGCTGCGTGCTGGCCGCCGTCGGCGGCTCTCCTCCGGCTGCAATGGCAAGCAACCGGAGCCATCACGCAAGGTCGACCGCCGCGAGTAGATGGCGCAGGTCAGCGCTGGGTACCGGGAACCTGCAGAAGTACACCCTCTCGCACCAGCGCCCCGTCCGCCACTAGCTGATCCAACACCTGACTGAAGCGCTCGTCGATTGCCTTACCCGCTTGCTTGAAGCCGAAGAGGCGGCTCGCCCGACGCACCGCGTCGGCGGGCTCGATGCCGTAGCTGGCCCGAACGACGTGTACCAGGGCGGTGCCGATCTCCTCCGTCGCGATCATTTCGGGCCTGCGGAGTGAAGCGGGAATGTCTCCGTCGCGACGCCGAACCTCGGCGGCTTCGTGGTCGGGCCGCCACAGGAATCCTCGCGGGTCCTCTCGGAAGAATCCCCTGTCCACGCCCACGCTCGCTCCCCAGCGCATCCGCTTGCGGATCTGGGATCCGGCTCTTCCGACGCCCACGGCCTCGCGGACCCGCAGCATGGCCTCTTCAAAATGAACCGGACTCTCCGCCTCGACCACCCGGCTGATCCACTCGGCCAATCGGTCGGGCGGCACTTCGCTCAATTCACCGTGTAGCGGACCAGTCTCAAGAGCGGCCAATGTGTAGGGACGCGTGGGCAAGACGACTTCGGGCTCCGGTTCGGGCACCCGGTCCAAGGGCTGCGCATCCTGACGCACCGGTACCGGCGGGGCACCGCCTCCGGCTTCGCGCGCGGCACGGACCGCCTCTTCGATCCTGGCGACTTCCCGTTGCGGATCGCGGAACCAGTCGGTGCTCCAAATGCGGTGAATCGTCCATCCGAGTCCCTCGAGAACCTGTTGTCGCAGACGATCACGGTCGCGCGCGGAGCGGGAACTGTGGTAACTGGCTCCGTCGCATTCGATTCCCAACAAGTACCGCCCCGGCCGTGAGGGATCCAGCACAGCCAGATCGATGAAGAACCCAGCCGACCCGACCTGGTGCTCGATATCGAGGCCAAGCGACCGAAGCTTCGCCGCGACCGCCTCCTCGAAAGCCGAGTCGGCTTCCCTCCCGGTGGCCTTGGGAATGTCGATGCTCCCAGTCTCCGCGTACTCGAGAAACGTCTTGAGCGCCTCCACACCCCTGGCTCCGGACCGTCTCAGGTCCAGATCCGCTCCCACGAAGTTGCAGTACACCGCGCATCGCTGGCGCGCCCTCGTGATCAGCACGTTGAGGCGCCGCTCGCCGCCGTCCTGGTTGAGGGGCCCGAAGTTCATCGGCAGGTGTGCGCCGCCGATCTTGCCGTAACCGATGCTGATCAGAATCACGTCCCGTTCGTCGCCTTGGACGTTCTCCAGGTTCTTGACAAAGAAGGGCTCCTCCGGATGCTCGGCGAAGAACTCCTCGCACGAGGGGTCTCGGCGCCGCAGTATGTCGACCTCGTCTTCGATGCGGCGTGCCTGCACGTTGCTGAAGGCCGCGACGCCCAAAGTCAGGTCGGGTGAGGTACGGGCGTGCTCAATCACCGCCAGTGCCACCGTCTTCGCCTCCGCCGTGTTGATCCCCCTGCGTTCGTAGGAGGCGTCGGGACAGTGGCGGAAGGCGAGTCCGGTGTCCGCCCTGCCCGCGTCGGGACTCGGGAAGATCACTAGGCGGTCGTCGTAGAACTCATGGTTCGAAACGGTGATCAGCGACTCGTGGCGGCTGCGGTAATGCCACCGCAGCATCCGCTCCGGTGCTCCTTGGGCGCTGAACATTCCCAGAATGCTCTCTAGATCCGCGGTTTGGCTCCCCTCCTCCTGCCCATCGTCGCCCATCCGGTCGAAGAAGCTCGTCGGCGGGAGCTGCTTGCTGTCCCCAACGACGACCGCCTGCTTGCCCCGGATGATGGCTCCGAGCGCCTCGACAGGACGCACCTGGCTCGCCTCGTCGAACACGACAAGGTCGAATTCGACCGAGCCCGGCGGAATGTACTTCGCGATCGAGAGCGGGCTCATCATGAGAACCGGCTTGATGCTTTGGATGGCCCGTCCCGCGTCCTTCAGCAGCCGCCGGACGGGCAGGTGACGGCGCTTCTTCTGGAACTCCCGCCTCAGAACGCCCAGCTGGCCGCCGCCCTGGTGACGGGGGAGCTGTTGCCAATGCCGCTCGGCGATGAGAGCGCGGTTGTGGTGGAACAGTGCCGTGTCCAGCTCGCGGAACTGTTCGATGATGCCGGCGTGCGTCGCGCCGTCGAATTCGGAGAGTGCCGGGCGTTCACGAAAGGCCAGGTCCAGCCAGGCGCTGTAGCACGCGTGCTCGAACAGGCCTGTGAGCTGCTCCGCAGCGTCCTCCCTCGACGCCGCGGCCTCGGCAACCTCCCCGATTCCTGACTCTTTGGACCTCCGCTCGAGTTGGTTGAACCGCACCACGTCGTGGACGGATGCAGCCTGGTCGTGGGCGTCCTGGAGCCAGGCATCCAAGTCGCCGTAGGCGAGTTCTTCGAGAGTCTCTCCGGTCTCGAAGCGATCCGTCTGCAGTTCCACGGTGGCCGTCAGCGAACTTAGCGCCCCATCGAGTGCTTCTATCGCACGCTCGCAAGCGCCCGCGGCCGCCTCCACGCCGGCATGATCCAGAGCCTGGTCGAGCAAGTCGTGAATGTCCGAATCAATGAGACCGTCGGCTTCGTCGCGGTGGAGGTCCAGAAGCCATGTCGCGGCTTCCGCAAAGCTCCGATGAGCTTCAGCGCTGTCATCAAGCGTCCGCTCGGCGAAGAGCCGGGCCACGAGGTCACCGGTCTCTGTGATGGCCCGCCTCAGGCGCTTGGCCTCCAGGATGGCGTCTACGAGTTCGATCTGTTGTTGGACAGCTTCGGGTGCCGCCTCGCGGCATAGTCCTGTCACCCTTCGGCGCGCATCGCGAAATGGTCCCGAAAGGAATCGCCACCACTTGTCGCCGCAGGAATGCAACGCCTCGCGGTCAGCCCACACATCCTGGTCCCAGGCCTCCGGCAATAGCACGGCGTCGTGCTCCGACCGGACGGCGGCATAGCGCCGAGCAGCACTGGCAACTTCGGCAATGCGGTCGGCATCGGTCGTCCAACCCGCGTGTCGGTGATCCGCCTCCAGCAGGCCGGGAGCTTCCAGCCACCGCCGTGCAATGCGGGTCGCTCGTCGCAGGTCAGCGCCCGTTAAGTCCCGAAACGGAGCGTCACGGCGAAGCGTCTTCCCGAGCGCGTCCGCATCCCGGCCCAAACGGTGAAGCGCACTGGAGGCTTCCCCGACGACTTCGCGAATCGTGTGCATCTCCGTGGGTGCGAAGTGAAGTCGACCGCAGGTCCACCATCGGTGCCGACGCGGCACTCCGACTGCCCGCACCAACTCCTGCATCTCGCCGACCAACGCGCGGCGGCGCGTGAAGTCCTCGGCGCTCCACGACACCGAGTCCCGGACGGGGAGTCCCTTGCCTTCGACGGCCAACCCGTCTGCTTCCAACCTCGCGAGGCGGCCGACCAGTTGGTGCGGGGACAGCTCGCTGCCTGCAACCGGCGTGTTCACAGCCTGCGAATAGTCGTTCAGCCGGCTCCGGCTCTCTTCAAGAAGCACCCGGTCCTCGGTGCCGTCGTCGGCTGCGGGGCGGCCCAGTGAGAGGGTGCGCCGCAGCTCTTCAAGCACAGCGCGCTTGTTGGTCTTGTGGCTGTGCAGTTCGAGGCACGCGTCGCCTAAGTGGACGGTGTCCAGACGGCGCTTCACGACCTCTAGCGCGGCCATCTTCTCGGCGACGAAGAGCACCGTCATGCCGCGGGCGAGCGCCTCGCCGATCAGATTGGTGATGGTCTGCGACTTCCCCGTCCCCGGGGGTCCCTGGATGACCAGGTTGCGGCCGTTCATGGCGTCCAGAATCGCGAGGGTCTGTGAGCTGTCCGCGTCCACGACCGAGTGGAGGCCAGCCTCGCCGAGGTCGCGGTCCGGATGCCCGTCTTGGTCGAATTCGGGCGCTTGGTAGGTGAAGCCGTCTTGGCCGAAAAGCTGCCGTACCAGCGGATGGTCCGCAGGGTGGGCCTCCTCGGGCCAGGTAGCCGGATCGAGGTCCTTGTAGATGAGCAGCTTGCTGAACGAGAAGAGGCCCAAGTGGATCTCGTTGCGCTCGACCGACCATCGGGGCTGCTTCGCCACCGCCCGTTCGACACCGGCCAGATAGGCGTCGATATCGAGGTCTTCCTCGAGCGGCATCTCGGGTAGTCGGACGTTGAAGTCCTGATTCAGCTTCGCCTCAAGGGAGAGGTTCGGCTCGATCTCGTCCTGCGTCCACGAGAGCTTGAAGTTCTCGCGCGCGTCGGACTGGCTGAGCCGGACGGGGATAAGGACCAGTGGTGCGCGCCGTTCGGTACTTCCGCTGTCGGCCTCATACCACCTAAGCATTCCAAGGGCGAGGTAGAGGACGTTGACCCCCTGTTCCTCGATCGACAGGCGGGCCTGCCGGTAGGTCTCGCGCAGGCGGAGACTGAGATCTGTGAGCGTGAGCGCGGTCTGGAGCTTGTTGTCTGTGTGCCTCGCCGCGGGAGCGCCCGGGCCGGAGGCGGGTTCAGCAAGAAGCGCTAGGAGTTCGTTGGGGACATCGGAGGAGGATTCCGGCTCCGCCTCGCCTTCGGGGACGGGCAGGAAGTACATCGTCCGCTCGCCGCTCACAAGGATCTTGAAGAGTTCTTGGGAGAGTTCGTCGACGACTTCCAGGCCGCGCCGTTTCGAGGGGCGGAAGTTGATCAGCGGGTTGCGGAGTGAGAGATCGAGGACATCGCGGCGGGACTCCTCGAGGTCGCGGTGAATGGGATCTGCCCTGCTGCCCGGACCAGTGACAGGACCTGGCGTGGTGGTGGAGTCGCTCATGTCTGGCTCACATGTGGTCGGTTGTATTGGTGTCGATCTCGTGACTCAGGTTGTCAGCCCTCGCCGATCAGGCGATCCAGCACCAGTTCGGAGTGGCTCGACTGTAGGCGGGCCAGCCAGCAGGGGCTATTGAACAGGGCCAGCAGCCTGCTGCCTCCAACTGGCTTGATGGCGGTTGTCCCGACCTGGCGTCAAGTACCGAAGGCTGATGTCTGGCGGACCGCGCTACGTTGGGCCATGAGCGGCCGGTGTGCGGTCTCGCCCGATGGTGAGCATGGCAAGGCGTCCGTGAGGTAGCAGCTGAGGCTCAGCCCGCCCGCTCGCGGCCGCCGGTGCGCCGGCTGGTCCACCGCCCCTTCGGGCCAACCGTTGCGGCACTCCTCGCGTGGAGGACTCGACCTAGGCGGCGGGGCAGCGCCGCGACCACGCGGATACCCTCCACGACATGGCTGCCAGGTTGGTGGAGCTGCGCCTCCCGGAGTTCAAGAGCCTGCGACGGGCACGTATTCCGCTGCGCCGGCTGACCCTGCTAGTCGGTCGCAACGGCAGCGGAAAGTCGAACGTGCTCGACGCCTTGGCCGCCCTGTCTTCGCTTGCGGGCGGCGGGACAATTCGGGACTCGCTCGATGGTGGCCGCTCGGGGCCGCTAGTGCGGGGTGGTTCGGAGGGATGCGCGCCATTGGGCAAGGATTCGTTCGCGGTTGGCTGTTCTGTCGATGTCGACGGCCGGCTCTACCACCTCGACGTAAGAGTCTCGGTACGGCCGAACGTGCAAGTGATCAGCGAGCGGTTGTGGGCGCGACGACTGAGCGGCCCCCGCTACGGAGACCCTCAGGAACTACTGAAGACAGACCCGCCCAGTCCCGATTCTGGCGACATCGTCGCGCGGTGGGATAACAAGAAGCAGGGACCGAATCCTGTGGTGACGTTCCGCGCATCGCAGCTCCTCACCGCGCAGGTGGCGACCCGGGTGCCTGCGACCTCGCAGGCCGGCCGCCATGTTCGGCAGGTCGCGGAGGAGGTGCTTGCCGCGCTGTCGACGGTGTTCATCCTCGACCCCGTGCCGCACCAGATGCGGGAGTACGTCCCCGAGAAGGATGTCCGCCTCCGCCGCAACGCCGACAACCTGTCAGCAGTGCTGGCGAGTCTTCTGAAGGACGAAGCGGCGCGAGGCATCCTGCTCAAGATGACCCGGTCGCTCTCAGAGGCCCAGGTCTCCGAGATCGAAACCGTGAACAGCGACCTTGGCGACGTGATGGTGGCGATCCAGGAGCGGATCGGTTCAGCGGTGCAGACGATGCCGGCGCGTTTGATGAGTGATGGCACGCTGAGGTTCCTCGCCATAGCCGCGGCGCTCCTCGACCGTTCGCAATCCGGCAGCGGTGCGGATGATTCGGTCGCCGGTGAACGGCTGCTCGTTGTGGAAGAGATTGAGAACGGACTGCACCCGTCTCAGGCAGCGTTGCTGCTGAACCGACTCAAGGAGTCGGCGGACACCGGTGTCCGCACGTTGGCCACCACGCACAGCCCTGCGATCCTCGACGAGCTCGAGGGCAAGGACCACAAGAGTGTCCTTGTGTGCAGCCGTGGGTCCGATGGATGGAGTAGAGCCACAAGGCTCACGGACTTCCCCGACTACTTCGAGGTAGTCGGCCGAGGCTCTCTCGGAACGGCGGCTGTGCGCGACCGCCTGCGCCCGAGCGAAGGCCCCTCCGAGGCCCCTCGGTCGCTGGTGGATGTGCTCGGACTCCAATAGCTGATGAGCCTTCCGGTTGTGGTCTTCGTCGACACGTCGATCATCGTCCGCCTAATCGGCATGGACGGCGAGCCGCTGGCCACCGAAGTGGCTGCCGAGTTCGACAGGCGGCGAGAGGCAGGCCAGCGGTTCGTGCTTCCGGTGACAGCGCTCGTCGAGGTCGGCAATCGTGTCGCTCAACTGTCGTCAAATCGACGGCGGTTCGCCGAGCGGCTTCGGCAAGTCATCGAGGAGGCGAACCGGCCCCACCCTCCGTGGATTCTCCACGAGGCTACGTTGGACCAACATTTCGCGGAAGAGTTGCTGGCCGGCAATTCGACCGGCGCAGACCTTGTCACTCTCCTAGGTGACGGGCGACTGGGCACCGGGGACTTGGCGATACTCGTGGAGCGGGATCAATTCGAGCGAAGGACGGCCCATGGCAGTCTGAGAGTGTGGACGCTCGACAGCGAACTCGCGGCGCACGGTTGACGTGGCAGATCAGAACAGGCCGATGTAGCTGGGCTGGTACGCGACTGCCGGGCCGTCAGCCCTCGCCGATGAGGCGTTCCAGTACTAGCTCGGGGTGGTCCGACTGGAGTCTGGCCAGCCAGTAGGGGCTCTCGAACAGGGCCAGCAGCTCGCCGCTGTCCCGGGCGGCGACAGTCACCCCCGACATGGTCGCCAGCACCGAGGCCGACTCCTCGTCGGTGCGCCGGGCCGTGGTCCACGGGGCGGGGGCCAGCTTGACGGGCGCACCGAACTCGTGACGGAGCCGGTGCTCGGCCACGTCGAACTGCAAGGGCCCGACCGCGGCCAGGATCGGGGTGCTCTCGCCGCCCTCGGGTCGGCGCAGCACCTGCACCACTCCCTCGGAGTCGAGTTGGCGGACCCCGGAGCGGAACTGCTTGACCTTGGACGTGTCGGTGCAGCGGGCCACCCGGAAGCTGGTCGGCGCGAACGACGGCACCGCGGGCCAGCGCACCGGACCGTTCGCAGCGTGCACCGCGTCGCCGACCCGCAGCCCGGCTGCGTTCACCAGGCCGATCACGTCGCCGGGCCAGGCCTCCTCGGCGGTGCTGCGGTCCCGGCCCACCACGGTGTGGGCGTACTTCGTGGCCAGCGTCTTGCCGGTGCTCCCGCAGGTGACGGCCATGCCCCGCTCGAAGCGGCCCGAGCACACCCGCAGGAAAGCCATGCTGTCGCGGTGGGCCGGGTCCATGTTGGACTGGACCTTGAACACCGACGCACTGAAGGGCGAGTCCACGGGACGCGGATCCCCGTCGGCGTCGAGGCGGGCGCCCGGTGCGGGGGCCAGCTCGACGATGGCGTCGAGCAGCAGCCGCAGCCCGAAGTTGGTGAGAGCCGAGCCGAAGAACACCAGCGACAGCTCGCCCGCCTCGAAGCGCTTGACGTCCAGTTCGGCTCCGGCCGCGTCGAGCAACTCGACGGCCTCGCGGGCCTCGTGCCAGGCGGATCCCTCCTCGGCCTCGGCCCGCTCCGGCTCGACGAGTTCCTCGTCGGCCGCGGTGGTGCCGCCCGCGGTGCGGGTGAACCGCACGAAGTGGCCGCTGCGGCGGTCGATCAGGCCGCTGAACCTGTCACCGTCGCCGACAGGCCACGTCACCGGCACCGGGTCGAGCACGAGCTGGTCCTCGATCTCGTCGAGCAGCTCGAGGGGGTCGCGGGCCGGGCGGTCCCACTTGTTGATGAATGTGACGATGGGGATCTCCCGGTTGCGGCACACCTCGAACAGCTTGCGGGTCTGGGCCTCGATGCCCTTGGCCCCGTCGAGCACCATCACCGCCGCGTCCACCGCGGAGAGCACCCGGTAGGTGTCCTCGGAGAAGTCGCCGTGGCCGGGCGTGTCCAGCAGGTTGAGCACCCGGTCCCGGTAGCTGAACTGCACCACTGCGGAGGTGACCGAGATGCCCCGGCGGCGCTCCAGCTCCATCCAGTCCGAGGCGGTTGCCTTGCGGTCGCCCTTGGCCCTCACAGAGCCCGCTCCCGCGGTCAGCATCCCGCCGTAGAGCAGGAACTTCTCGGTGAGCGTGGTCTTGCCTGCGTCGGGATGCGAGATGATCGCGAACGTCCGCCGCCGTCCCGCCTGTTGGCGGACCTCGGCCGCAGTCCCGGCGTGGGCGCCGTCCTGGATGCTCACGTCCCCAGTGTGGACCGTCGAGCCCGGGCCGCGTCGCTCAGACGCGATGGATCCGCAGCCTCGGGCCGAGCTTCCGGATGTCGTCGGGGTCGCTGGTCAGCACCGCGGCGTCGAGCCGGAGAGCGCACAGTGCCACGTGGCCGTCCGTGATGTCAGTTGTTCCGGTGTCGGCCAGCAGCAGGCCGACATTCCGAGCCTCCGCGGCATCCATGGCGGCCACATCGACATTGGGCCGCTTCAGGAAGGTGGCGAGCCGAACCTGTCGCCGTGGATCGCGCCAGGTCTGGGCGACGCATCCAGCCGGCACCGTGAGCGTCTCAGCCGCTCGTGTCGCTTCAACAAGGATGCCAGTGACGGCGCGGCTGTCCCGTTCGATTGCGATGAGCGCACCAGCGTCGAGGACGATTGCACTCATGGAGCGCCGCCGTTCAGAATGCGTCGTGCCTCGGCTCGCTCCTCGTCGGTCAGCGGTCCGCCGGTGGCTTGGAGCATTTCGGCCAGCATCGCCTCGTAGTTCACGTCCTCCACGAGCTGGTTCTTGACGGCGAATTCGAAGTAGGCAGAGACGCTCCGCAAGGGACCTGACTTGATGGACGACTTGACCTGGGCCAGCACGTCGGGGTCGATTGTGACCGTGACCCTGTCCTTCCGTTTGGCCATGCCGATCATCTTACGGTTCTCACGCGGCCCCCTGGACGGGAGGCGCGCTACATCAGCGGTGTTGTGCATGCATTGAATATTATCAAAAATTAGGAGAACGCTACCGACAATCCTGAAATATCTTCGATATCTCCCCTGCGGAGTTCCTGGCAGTGCAGCGGGCGCGTCACGCTGGCTGCGATCCGCTCAGGGGCGGCGGTATACAATCCGGCCACTACAGGCGACGGGGGAGGATCGCTGCGTGGCCACGGACTCCGGCGCTGGGCGGCGGCGCATCACAGAGGCGCTCGACCTCGACGCGGCCTCGCGGCGCTGGGTGTGCAACCGGTGCGGGCACGACCTCGGCCCGGCGGAGCGCAACTACAAGGAGGGCTGCCTGGTCCACGAGCGGGACCCTCGGGAGATCCACGTCCCGTTCGACCCCCCCACCGAGTTCGGGTTCAGCCCCCATCCCGAATGGTGCCGGATAGTCGAGTTCTACTGCCCATCCTGCGCGGTGATGTTCGACGTGGAGTACCTGCCCCCGGGCCATCCCATAACCCACGACATAGAGCTCGACCTCGATGCCGTCGGGTGACCCGGCCGGGCCGAGCCTGCTCGACGTGGACATCGGGGGGACGTTCACCGACGCCTTCGTGGTGCTGGGTGGGCGCCAGGCCACCGGCAAGTCGCTGACCACCCACGCCGACCTGTCCGACGGGATGATCGCGGCCATCGGCGAGGCGGCCCGGCGGCTCGGCTGCGACCCGGCCGACGCCTTCGCAGCCGCAGACGCCGTCAAGTACTCCACCACCGTGGGCACCAACGCCCTCATCGAGCGGACCGGGCCCAAGGTCGGCCTCATCACCACCGCGGGCCAGGAGGACACCGTGCATGTGGCCCGCTCCCGGTCGTGGGCGGACGGCATGCCCCTGGAGGTGCAGATCGACCGCACCCGGGCCCAGCGGCCCGACGATCTGGTGCCCCGGCCGCTGCGGGTGGGGGTGCGCGAGCGCATCGACTGCTTCGGCGAGGTGCTGATGCCTCTGCGCACCGACGACGTGCTGGCCGCGGTCGACCACCTGGTGCGCCAGGGCGTGCGGGCCATCGCGGTGTGCCTGGCCTGGTCGTTCATGAACCCTGCCCACGAACAGCAGGTGGCCGAGATCGTGCGGCGGGAGTATCCCGACTCGGTGCTGGGCCGCTGCCCGGTGCTGCTGTCGTCGGAGGTGGCCCCCCGCCTCGACGAGTACCGCCGCAGCATCACCACCATCCTCAGCGCCTTCCTGGCCCCCGACACCGAGGAGCACGTCATCGACCTCGGCGACCGTCTTCGGGCCCTCGGATGCCGCAAGCCGCTGCTGGTGGCCCGCAACATCGGCGGGGTGGCCTCGCCCAGCCGCACCACCGCGCTGCACCTGCTGGGCAGCGGGCCCGTGGCCGGTCTGGCCGGTGCGGCCGTCATGGCCCGCGATTACGGTCTCGACCGGGTGATCACCGCCGACATGGGCGGCACCAGCTTCGACGTGGGCCTGGTGATCGACGGCCAGGACCGCAACTACGAGTTCGACCCGGTGATCGACCGCTGGCGGGTGCACCTGCCGGTCATCGCCAACTACTCGATCGGCGCGGGGGGCGGCTCTATCGCGCACCTGACCGATACCGGCGAGCTGCGGGTCGGGCCTCGCAGCGCGGGCTCCATGCCCGGACCGGCCTGCTACTCCCAGGGCGGCACCGAGCCGACCGTCACCGACGCCGACGTGGTGCTGGGCTTCATCGACCCCGACCGCTTCCTGGGCGGGGCCATACCGCTGAGCCGGCGCCGGGCTGAGCGTGCCCTGACCCGCCGCATCGCCGGCCCGCTGGGGATCGACGTGATCGAGGCGGCTCTGCGGGTGCGCCGCCTGATCGACGGCCTTATGGGCCAGGAGATCTACCGGCAGACCGCGCTGGAGGGCCACGACCCCCGCGACTTCACCATGTTCGCCTTCGGCGGGGCCGGCCCGGTCCACGCCGCGGCCGTCGCCGGATACGCCGACGTGCACACGGTGGCCACCTTCGGCCACGGCAGCGAGTTCAACGCCTACGGCGTGGCCACCATGCCGGTGATGCAGACCTACGAGCGCACCCGCATGGTCCAACTCTTCGACGGCGACGACTACACCGGCTCCGGCGACGCCTTCAACGATGTGGTGCAAGGGCTGATGGCCTTGGCAGAGCGGGACATGGCCGAGGAGGGCTTCGGCCCCGACTCGGTGGCGCTGCGGTTGGAGCTGGACATGAACTACGGGGGGCAGCACCACACCGTCCGGCTCGAGTCGCCCCGGCTGTTCCTGGAGAGCCCCGAGGACACCGTGGCCGTGTGCGACGCCTTCAACGAGGTGTTCGCGGCGGCCTACGGGGCCGGATCCATCCACCCCTACGGCGGGATCCTGGTCCAGTTGTTCCGGCTGGTGGCCGGTGCCTCGGGCTACCAGTTGGAGGCCCGGCCCCGGCCCGTGGCCGCGGCTTCGAGCAACGGAGACTCGCCCGGCCACACCGCCCGGGAGGTCTGCTGGCCCGGTTCCGGTGCGGTTGACACCGTTGTCTACGACCGTGCCGGCCTGCCCGACGGGTTCTCCACCGAGGGTCCGGCGTTGATGGAGGACGTCGACACCGTGGTGGCGGTGCCCCCGGACTGGACCTACACGCTCGACGAGCAGCGCACCGGCTGGCTCACCGCACCGGAGGCGGTTGCGTGAGTTCCGGGCCGACCGCGTTGGACCAAGCCCGCTGGATCGCCCGCGATGGCCGGTCCTTCGCGTGGGGCGACGAACTTCCTGGGGTTTTAGGTGACATGTGCCCCTCAACCCCAGGAAGTTCGGCTGGTCGCGACGCGGCTCCGGCTGCGCCGGGAGCGCGGCTGTGACTCTCATGTCGGATCCCCGGCTGCTGGACGTGGCTGCCATGGGCCTCGACGAGCGGATTGCCCGTTTCGGGCGGCCCCTCATGAAGCCCGGCCCCGGACTCGACCCCGAGGTGCTGCACCGGGAGGTGCTGGAGTCCCCCACCGAACTCGAGCTGGCCGGTGCCGACCGCCTCGACCCGGTCGACCTCGAGATCTTCCTGCACAAGCTCGACTCGATCATCGACGACGGCCGCGACGTGTGCAAGTACCTGAGCATGGCCGAGATGCTCCAGGCCGGCGACCTGGGCGTGGGCGTCTTCACCGCCAAGGGCGACCTGGCCGGCATGTCCACCGGCGTGATCCTGCACGCCCTGCTGCACTACGGCCCGGTCAAGTACGTGCTCAAGCACTACGTCGACGACCCCACCGTCGGCCTGGCCGACGGCGACATCTTCTTCTTCAACGACCCCGACGCCGGCGGGGTTCACACCTACGACCACTTCCTGATGATGCCGGTGTTCGCCGGCGGCGAGCTGATCGCCTGGGTGGCCTGCGGGGGCCATCAGGGCGAGACCGGATCGCGCTCGCCGGGCGGCTGGTCTCCCGAGATCGGCACCCGCTACGAGGAGGGCCTGCACATCACCCCGCTGCGGGTGGGCACCGACTCCCGGTTCCACACCGACCATCTCGAGTTCCTGTTGAACTCGGTGCGGACCCCGCGCCAGAACTCGCTGGACATGAAGGCCCGCCTGGCGGTGTGCGTGCGGCTGCGCCAGCAGCTGCTGCGGGAGGTGGAGCGGCGGGGCGCGGCGTTCGTGGCCGCCGGGCTGCGCCAGTCGATCAAGTCGTCGGCCGCCTTGGCCCGCCGCCGCATCGCCGGCTTCAACGACGGCGTCTACCGGTCGGTGGTGTTCCTCGACACCATCGGCATCGAGGACTCCATCATCCGCCTGCCCGTGGAGTTGCACAAGCGAGGCGACGAGCTGGTCATCGACATGGCCGGAGCCTCGCCCGAGCCCCGCATCGGCCCCTTCCATCTGCGCTGGCACCTGGCCCGGGCCGCTTCGGCCGCGGCCCTGTTCCCCACCGTGTTCAGGGGCCTGCGCTGGTCGATCGGCCTGTTCGACCCGATCAAGCTCACCGCCCCGCCCAGCATCGTCAACGCCCCCAGCCGCGACTCGGGCACCGGCTCGGGCAGCCACGCCGGACGGGTGGTGGTGCAGGGCCTGCTGCTGGCCGCCATGCGGATGCTGCACGACAGCCCCCACCGCGCCGGGGTCACCGCGCCCTTCGCCGAGAACCTGCTGCTCATGCAGTTCGGCGGCACCGGCCAGTACGGCAACCAGATCGCGGGCGGGCCCGCCAACGGCAACGCCACCGGCCAGGGCGCCCGCTTCGACCTCGACGGCGAGCACAGCGCCGGGTTCTTCTGGGCCATGGTGGTGGACTGCCCCGGCCCCGAGGAGCAGGAGCGCAAGTTCCCGTGGGTGTACCTGTTCCGCAACCGCTTCGACCAGGACGTGTGCGGGCTGGGCCGGTACCGGGGCGGGGTGGGCCTCACCGACTGCTTCGTGATCCACGGGACGCCGCAGCTGGGCACCAACTCGGTGGGCACCGGCAGCCGGTTCACCAAGAACTACGGGCTGTTCGGGGGCTACTCGGGCGCGGCCCAGCCCCGCATCATCATCCGCGGCTCCGACGCCAAGGAGCTGATGGCCGCAGGCGCCGACGACCTGCCCATGAGCGTGCGGGAGCTGGCCGACCGGCGCCGCATCACCGGCGACTACGCCTTCGGGCACACCAACTCCGAGGGCGAGACGGTGAGCGACGGCGACGTGGTGGTGCTGGCCCGGGGCTGCGGCGGCGGCTACGGCGACGTGCTGGAACGCGACCCCGACGCGGTGCTGGGCGACATCGCCGACGGGATCACCTCGCCTGAGCTGGCCTCCCGGCTGTACGGGGTGGTGCTGGTCGCGAGCGGGGACCGGGTGGACGCCGAGGCCACCGAGGCCCGCCGGGCCGAGATCCGGGCCGCGCGCAAGCGGCAGGGACGGCCCTACGCGGACTTCGTGGCCGACTGGTCCCAGCGCCGGCCCCCGGCCGAGGCGCTGCGCTACTACGGCGAGTTCCCGGCGCCGGTGCAGGTGATCGACGATCGCGAGTACCCGACCGAGCCGCCCGCCGACCACGGATCATGGCATCGATGACCCGAATCCACGTTCTGGGTGCGGTTGTCGGCCTATGCGGCCGGTATCCGCACACAGAACGCTCGGAGAAGCGGCCGTGAGCCGGTTGACGGCCCTGGTGCCGGCCGCGGTGTGTGCGAGGGCCGTGGCCAGGGACTGGCCCGACGATCTCGACGGCCAGGTCCGCTGCATCGACGAGGGAACCAGGGCGTTGGGACTCGCCTACTGCTGTGCCCCCTGGTCCACGGACGCGGAGGACGCCGCGCTGCGAGCCGAGTTGGGCGACCCGGCCGATGCAGGGGCGGGCTGGCCGGAGACGTCGCCGGCGCCGGCCGCGGCCGGCCGCGA
>Ga0209021_1000190_pt1 | contig 83430 bp, 71 predicted proteins | sample PinacodermFT_FD_187299 | JGI IMG/M metagenome (GOLD analysis project Ga0209021, IMG submission 187299) | Host-associated microbial community of the marine sponge Aplysina aerophoba from Gulf of Piran - sponge pinacoderm, lysed by freeze-thaw... | ecosystem: Host-associated > Porifera > Sponge >... | reverse complement strand
AGAGAAGCCGCCGAAGCCGAAGGCATCCCCCTCCTCCCCAACCCCCTAGCCGGCACTCTCCGCCACCCCACCATCCGCAGCCCCTGATCCTCTGTGCCTTTTGTGGCTATTCCGCCCCCTGACAACTGAATACTCACCACTCGAAACTACGCCCTACCTCACCGGAATCCGCGTCCCCGGCGTAGTCATCCGCAGGCTGTATATCGAACTGTTCGATGTGAAGTACATCGTCTGGTTGTCCTCGCCGCCCCACGCGCAGTTCGCCGGGTACTCCGGCAGCTCGATAACCCCAACCAGCTCGCCACTCGACTCGAACACCCAGCATCCGCCCGGACCCGTGCAGTACACGCGCCCCTCCACATCCACCTTCATGCCGTCCGGCACCCCGTTGTCCGCATGCTCCGACGGCATATCCGCAAAGTGCCGCAACCCCACCACATCGCCGTTCCCGTCCAGCTCAAACGCCATGATGTACTGCCCCGACCGCGTGTTCGCCACATACAGCACGCTCTCCTCCGGCGAGAACGCGATCCCGTTCGGATACTCGAACGGCGCCACCAGTTCCACCTCGCCACTCGGCCTGATCCGATGCACGCTGTTGAACTGCACATCCACATCGGCAGCGTCCAGCCGGTCCCGCCCCGGGTTCGTGAAATACAGGCTGCCGTCCGTCTTCAGCACCACATCGTTCGGCCTGTTCAGCCGCCTCCCATCGCAGCCGTCCGCAATCGTCGTGTACGACCCGTCCTCCTCCAGCCGCGTCAGCCGCCGGTTCACCATCTCGCAGATGACCACATTCCCCTGCGCATCGAAGGTCATCCCATTCGATTCCCCGCTGTTCTCCCGAATCAGCTCCGGCTCCTCCCCCGGAACCAGCCTGAAAATCTGCGCCCGCCGTATGTCCACAAACAGCAGATACCCGTCAGGATGCCACAGCGGCCCCTCCGTGAACACGAACCCCGTCGCCAGCCGTTCCGCCTCCTCCGATTCAACGATGCTAGAAAGTGCGTCAGACATGTCAGCCCCCTGTTCTGTCCGTCCTGTTATTCGCCATCGGTTAGACTCGCGTGTACTTCACGATGCGCCGCCCCGTGCTGCCCTCGCCCGAAGTCGGCTGCACGAAGTAGATGCTCCCGTCCGAGTCGCCCGCCGCACCATGGCAGCTGCGGTACTTGTCATCGCCCCAGCGCGCCAGCAGCTCGCCGTCTCTGCTCAGTATGCTGAAGTACCCGCCGTTGTGCTCCGCCACATAGCAGTCGCCGTCCGAGTCCTCCCACACCACCGCAGGCCCGATCAGCTTCGTCGGCCACTCAGCCAGGAATCTGCCGTCCTGCGAGAACACCTGCACGCGGTCGTTCTCCCGGTCCGCGATGAGCAGCCGTCCGTCCGCCGTAATGCAAGCGCCGTGCGGCAGCATAAACTGCCCCGGCCCGCTGCCCGGCTCGCCCCACGACTGCTTCAGCGCACCCTCTGCCGAGAACCGGTGAACCCTCGCATTCGCATATCCGTCCGCGATGTAGATGTCCCCCGATGCCGCGACCGCTATGCCCGCCGGCATGTTGAACGGCTCGCCCCCGTGCGTAACCTGCGTGTATCCGTTCGACCCGAAGTCGTCAGGGTCCGCGCCTGTGTCGGAGCGAAAGCCCTTCTCGCCGATTGTCAGCAGCAGTTCGCCCTGCGGCGTGTACTTCAGTATCTGCTGGTCGTTGCGATCGACAATCCAGATGTTGTCGTGCGCGTCAGCGTATATCGCATGCGGGAACGAGAACTCCGTCTCGCCCCAGTCGTGCAGGTAATTGCCATCCGTATCGAATACGATGACGCCATGCTCGCCCCTGTTGAACCCGTACACCCTGTCCTGCGAGTCCACCGTCACCGCCGCCATTGGCACATTCCAGCCCTCCGGAATCTGCGCCCAGTCTTCGTTCACTTCGTAAGTATGCTTGCCGCTTCCAACTGTATCTGCCACGTCTGATCTCCTTACAATGAATCGAGGACTGAATCCGCCATCCGATGCTATCTACCGTTTACAACTAACCCTGGTCCGGCCTGCAAGCTTCCATCACCGCGCGCACCGAGTCGATGTTGGACCGCGCAGCCACCACGCGCACCATTGCGATGTCCAGTCCCTCCGCCAGCCGCCTGAACTCTGCCGCCGCGCCTGCCGCATTTCCATAGTACCCTACCGTTCGCAGCAGTTCGGGCGAAAATGCGTCCGCCACCTCGTCCGCGCTTGCGCCGTTGCGCCTCATGTCGTCCAGACCTGCAAGCTCTTCAGTGAAGCCCATTCGCTCGAAGTGCGCTCGATAACCAAGCTGCCGCTCTCGCTCCGTCGGTATCGTCGCGCCCAGCGCGTAGTTCATCGTCGCCTTGGCGAACGCCCTACGCGCCACATCCTCGTCATCGTCAACGCATACGCGGATATACTCCGCTAGCTTGATTTCAGACGGATCGCGTCCCGCCTTCTGCGCTCCCTCGTTTACGCGCTCGCGGCTCCATGCTATCTGTTCCGGGCTGCACCAGTTCAGGCATGCGCCGTCCGCAAGCTCACCAGCCATTCGCAGCATCTGGGGTCCCAGCGAGCCGAGGTACACTGGCGTTTTCGGTGGCGGGTCTATGCCGAGACTCGCGCCACGCAGTGTTACAACATCGCCTTCATAGTCCACGCGCTCGCCTGCGACAAGCGGGCGTATCGTGGCGAGATAGTCGCGCATCAGCGCCAGCGTGGAGAAGTTCGGCAGACCGAGCGCCTGTCGCTGGCGCGGCCGATATGAGCCGCCCGAGCCGATGCCCATTATGAACTTGCCGCCGCTTATATCGCTCACGGTGCCGCCTGTCATTGCGAAGCCCATCGGCGTGCGGTACATCACCGGCGACACCGATATGCCCGTCGTAACGCCGCCGTCAACGACATCACAGCTTGCTTCCCAGCGACGCAGGCAGAGCTGGTAGGAATCGTGCCCTGTGCCTTCCGGCGTCCAGATGCTCGTGTAGCCCTGCGCCGCTGCCTCGCGAGCGAGTACTGCCTGATCGTCCCACGACAGGTTGAGCGTCGCATCCAACCCAACGCCAATTTGCATGTTCACTATCTCCCTCTATGTTCAGGTGACAACGGTTGCCGTTAAGCAGAATAGACAGGATTCACAGGATGAAGCGCTACAAGCATCATATCCTGTCCATCCTGTCTATTCAGGTTAGACTGTATGGAACCGCGAAGCGGCGCTGCGTATTATGCACGCGATGGCAATGCCACCGTCGCTGCACCCGGCGTGGTCTTCTTCCCCTCGTGGTCTTCCAGCCAGATGTCGCAGTCCACCAGGTTCTCGCCGTTTTCGGTATAAGTCTTCGTGACGACGCCCTTGCCGTACATTGGCGTGCCCGGCACATCCATGCCGCGATACTGTGTCGTCAGCGACTTCAGCATGCCCTCTTCACCGATCCAGTCGGTCATAAGCTGTCCCAGCCACGCCCCCTTGAGCGCGCCGTGCAGGATGACATCCGGCAAGCCGTTGTTCTTCGCGTAGTTCTGATCGTAGTGGATCTGATAGTAGTCGCCGGAAGCGCCCGCATACTTCACGAGCTGCTGCGTGGTCGGGTTCTTGCGCAGCGTAGGGACATCCATGCCTTCCTGAACATCCTCGAAATATACCTGACTGCCCATTAGTACTCTCCTTTGTTCGTCATTGCCGTGGACGATTGTGTCGCCCTTGTCTCTTTCTCTGTTGGGGGTGTTAATTGAAACTCTTTAGGGATCGTAGCTAATGCCGGTCGTGCGCTGCAATGCGACGGTCTGCCCGAACTGGTTTACATACTTCGTCTCGCGCACGCTGAAGAGCATGTTGCCCAGCCTGCCGGGTCGCTCGAACAGGTCGGCGAGCTTGGTCGTAACCGTGATTCGGTCGCCGGGTCGCACGGGGTGGAAGTACTCCCATTGGCTGCCGCCATCGAGATTGGCGGAGTATGGACTATTGTAAGAAGGTGGCGAATTGGAAATCAGTGACCGCATGAACGTCGGAGGCGCGATGATGCCACCGTATCTGGACTGTCGCGCCGACTCGTCGTCGTTGTACAAAGGGTTTGTGTCGCCGATTGCCTGCGCGAACTTGATGATCGCGCCTTTCTCCACGTCATGCGTGATTGGCTCGGACTCCACGCCGACGGCATCGCGCATCTGCTGGGTTATGACCGACTCCTGTGTCATGCAATATACTCCTGAAAGTGCGTCTTTATTTTGGCAAAAGTTTAAGTCGCACCCGTCAATGTGTCAAGAATGCGACAGATTGACGTCAGATTAACAGTATGCAGCATATATGTTATAAACTGAAACCTGATTGCTGAAAACATATACACTCATATTTCACTAAGGAGTTCGACACCATGACTGCAAACGGCAAAGTCGCCATCGTTACGGGCGGAGGTTCGGGTATTGGCAGGCAAAGCGCACTGGCGCTTGTGAATGACGGGTATTCGGTCGCCATCGGTGGCAGGCGAATCTCAGCGCTCGAAGAGACGATAGCCGAGGCAGGCGACGCCGGGGAGCGCATGCTTGCGGTGGTCACCGATGTAACGGACGCTGACTCCATCCGCAACCTGTTCGCGAAGACCCATGAGAGGTTCGGCAGGCTGGATGTGCTGTTCAATAACGCGGGCATCGGCTCGCCGCGCATGCCAATGGAAGATATTCCGCTGGAAGCGTGGCAGGCGGTCGTGAATACGAACCTGACCGGCACCTTCGTCTGCACGCAGGAAGCCATCAAGATCATGAAGAACCAGGACCCGATGGGCGGACGCATCATCAACAACGGTTCAATCTCCGCGTACACGCCGCGTCCCGATTCGGTCGGATACACCGCCACCAAGCACTCGATCACGGGCCTGACCAAGTCCACATCGCTCGACGGGCGCAAGTACAACATCGCATGCGGCCAGATAGACATTGGCAACGCCGCAACGCCCATGACAGAGCGAATGGGCGGTGGCGTCCCGCAGGCGAGCGGCGAGGTGATGGTTGAGCCGACCTACGATGTCAACCACGCCGCTGACGCTGTTCTCTTCATGTCGAACCTGCCACTCGACACAAACGTGCAGTTCATCACCATCATGGCGACGAAGATGCCCTATGTGGGTAGGGGCTAGCGTTTAGGACTTTCTCTCCGGCGACATACGAAAGGCGGCATGTGGTAATTACCCACATGCCGCATCTAATTTTGCAGCGAGGCAATCTATTACGAGGCTAGCTCCTTCGTGGCTTCCGCCAGGTTCCTCCTGTGCAGCGCGCGCAGCCCTGGAATCTGGGACAGGAGCAGCACTGCCAGCGTGAGTGCGCCCACGATCGCAAAGGTGGACGGCTCGATGATGATGTCCATGTTCCAGTCCAGCGTGGACATCTGTCCCATCAGGTATGCCTCGATTGCATAGCCGAGAACGAAGCCCAGTATGATACCGACCACGCCGGTTATCAGGCTCTCGATCGTGATGAGCAGGTTCACTTGCCGCTTGCTGAACCCTAACGTGCGCATGGTGGCGAGTTCGCGGCTGCGCTCCGTGACATTGAGCGTAACCGTGTTGAAGACTGCGAAGGCGGCGAGCGACATTCCGAAGATGGTCATGATGCCTATGAACAGGTTAGTCAGAGCCATTATCTCCTCGAACCCCTCTCGCACCGCCGCGCTGCGCTCCACAGAGAGCACATAGGCTCTCATCTCAAGCATCCTCGTCACCTCTTCTTCATGATCAATGTGCTCCAACGATATCAGCGCGGATGTGGCGTGGAAGCCCCTCATAAGCGAGGCAGCTTGCGGCAGCCTCATGTACGCTGATTCGCCCATAGGGAATCGTACGAGGCCCGCCACGGGAAACGCCTGGTCCTGACGCTCGGATTCCACCATGACCGTATCGCCTACTTCCAAGCCCAGGTCTCGCGCCAGCGTCTCGGTGAGGAATATGCCGTCCTCGCTCAGTGGCTCCGCGCCTGCTACATAATCTGGCGTCAGCAGCGTTGCGCCCTCCATTACGGCTGTAACGACCGAGTGCTCGGAGCGGCTGCCGTTGACCAGCTTCACGGGTATTTCGGCTATGGGTTCAGCCCTGTGGACCTGCTGCCAGGACTGGAATACTTCCGCCTTTCGATAGTCGATGGGCTGCGCAAATACCGCCTTGAGGTCGTGCTGCTGTATTTCGTTGAACTGCACATCGAAGGCGTTGTTCATGGTGTCCAGCATGCCCATCACCGCCGTGACCAGAGCGACCGAAACGGCGATGCCCATTATTGACGACAATGTTCGCCAGCGTCCACGCGCCATGTTGCGGAGCGCCAGCCGCAGCATGCCCGGCAAGCGTCGCATTGGCAGCACTCTCTCCAAAACGACCGATGCGCCGCCGGACGCAATGTTCGTTCGCATAGCTTCTGAAGGAGTAAGCCGCGCCGCCGCCAGCGCGGGCTGGATGCCCGCTATGACGCACGCAACCAAGCCAATTGCGAAGGCAACGACAATGACCCGGGTCTGGCTGACGACAACGGTGAAGGGAAGGTCGAGAGCTTCCACGTACAGGCTTGTGAAACCGCCTGCCGCGAGAGTGCCCCACAGTATCCCCAGCCCATTGCCGATGAGCGCAATCAAGATAGGAAAGGTGAGGTAGTGGCGCAGTATCTGGGCGCGGGAGAATCCCTCGGCGCGCATCAGTCCTATGATGTGCCTCTGGCTCTGCACTATGCGCGTGAGCATCGCGAATGCGACCATCGCGGTTATGGACAGGAAGAGCACGGGCATGGCTATCGCCATCTCCTCGAAGCCGTCTATGTCCGACTTGAGCGTGGCGTAGCTTAGTTGATCTTCCTTCTCGATGAGCCGGTGAGAGCCGAACCTGTCCAGGTAGGCATTGATTTCCGCTTTGACTGCATCGGCGTTCGCACCGGGGCGGAAGCGCAGCGTAATCTCGTTAATCTTGCCCTCCACGCCGAGCAGGTCGTCAACGGCGTTCCTGCGGACAATAACGACTGCAAAGTCTCCCGGCGAGGTGATGAGCTCCGCGCCTCCCTTGGACTTCCACAGGTATTCCGGGCTTGTGATTGCGCCGCTGATCCGGAAGTCCCTGTCCGTGCCCTGGTACACCAGCGAGACGGAATCGCCGGGTTTCAAGTCGTAATAGGTCGTGAAGAGGTTGTCCACGAGAGCATGCCGCCCATCAGCCGCAGCAAGGAATTCGCCCTCTCTCACGATGACGCGGTTGATGTCCGGTGTCTCCTCGTCGGGGATGCTGATGACCCTGGCGGACAGCGTTTCGTCCGGGTTGTCCGGCTGGCGTATCGCTATGTCGGCGACATACCTGCCCTCCACCTCAGCCACGCCTTCCATATCACGGATGCGCTCTACTGCCCTAGCCGGTATGGGTGGTGCTACGACATAGAAGGCATCGGCAAACTTCAGGTGCTCGTATGCGAAGTCTTCGGAGCTCTTCACATTCAGGAACGCCGAGTACATGGTGACGAAGATGCCCACTCCCAGCGTCAGCAGGGCGATGATGGAGATGAACAGGGCGCGTGACCGCCACAGGTCACGGAATGACTTTCTTAGCAGCGTACTCATGGCTACCACTCGAGGTCTTCGGGCCGTATGGGGTCTCGAATGAGCGTGTCTTCTACGATCTCGCCGCTTCGCATTCGTATCACGCGGTCTGCCATCCGGGATATTGCCACGTTGTGCGTGACTATGAGCATTGTGGTGCTTTCAGAACGATTGATGCTTCGCATCAAGCCGAGGATCATCTTGCCTGTGTCGTAATCGAGATCGCCGGTGGGTTCGTCGCCCAGCAGGATTGAGGGCCCCTTCGCCAATGCCCTCGCGATGGCAACGCGCTGCTGCTCGCCGCCTGAAAGCTGCGCGGGGAAGTGGTCTATGCGCTCGCTCAGGCCGACAGACCGGAGCGCGGGTGTAGCTCTATCCTTGTTTCCTGTCAGTTCTGCGACCATCTCCACATTTTCGCCGGCAGTGAGCGAAGGAACGAGATTGAAGAACTGGAAGACGAACCCCACGGTATTGCGCCTGTACATGGTCAGGGATGATTCGTCCAGGTCGGTAATCTCGCTGTCGCCTACCCAGATCCGTCCACGGCTGGGCGCATCAAGACCGCCTACCAAGTTCAGAAGGGTCGTCTTGCCGGAGCCGCTTGGTCCCAGAAGCACCACAAACTGCCCTTCGGGAATGTCCAGGCTGACCCCACGGAGCGCATAGACTGTCGCGTCGCCAACCTCGTATTCCTTCGACACGCCTTCGAGGCGTACGAGTGCGTTCACGTCTGTTGCGGAACTGCTCTGAAGCAGATCGGAGGTCGTATCCTCTTCCATTTCCGCCTCCAGGCGCTTCCCGGCAGCAATGGTGGCCACGCTCGCGGTTTCTTCATTGTGGCTGTGCAGCGTGATTGAGCCACTGCTCCACAATGGCACAAGTGACTTCAGGGCTATCACCGCATTTTGAACTCGTACCAATTGTAATCCAATATGAATGTGTTGAGGATATCCTGACTTATGCAGAAATGTGGGTTAGAATGCCTCTTCACAGTTCTCAAGATTGAATTATCGTTATCTTCTCGTAGGCACACTGCATACATGAACCGACTCTTGTCCGTATTCCTGGTACTTGCGGCATCGGCGCTGCTGCTCGTCGGCTTGCTGGCAGGATCACGCAGTGCAAGCGTACACGCCCAGCAGGGCGGCGCTCCCACGCCCACGCCCGTCACTGAGCCAGGTGACGCACTCGACATACAAGTCCTGCCGCCCGATGGCGGAATCTCCCTGCCCGAGTATCCCAATCTGGACTCCGACCTCAACCGTATTGTGGAGCAGGTGCGGACAGGCCGATTGACCGCGCAAGCCGCTGCCGTGAGGGTGCCCATACATGACGGTGAATCTGTCGCCGTTACGCTGTACATCATCGAGGGATACGCCTCTGCTATAACTGACTTCCTCGAAGCAAACGGCGCGTCCCCGCCCAACATCGGAGCGGACTACATTGAGGCATACATCCCCGTATCCCTGCTTGCGGAAGCGTCTGAACTGGAAGGTGTGGTCAATGTCAGAACTATTATCCCGCCACATCCTGACCAGGGTAGCGTGGTGAGCGGCGGCGTGGTGGTACACGGAGTCACTTCTTGGCACAACGCTGGCTACAAGGGCAGAGGCGTCAAGATTGGCGTGATAGATGTAAGCTTCAAAGGCTTCGCCGAGCTTATGGGAAGCGAGCTGCCGGCAACCGTCCAAGCTAGATGCGACACCGGTATCGGCGGGTTTACGGCGAATCTTTCAGACTGTGTTTCCATGAATAGCCCTGAACGTTCGAGAGTACACGGCACCGCGGTGACCGAGGCGCTGTTCGACATAGCCCCCGAGGCAGAATACTACATATCGCTCCCACGCTCGTATGGCGGCCTGCTTAACGCCGTCAACTGGATGGTTTCGCAGGACGTCGATGTCATAAACATGTCAGTTGGCTGGACATTCTCAGGGCCGGGCGACGGCACCTCTCCTTACAGCAATGCGCCGTTGAAAAGTGTGGATGCGGCAGTGAACGGCGGAATCCTGTGGGTGAACTCCGCCGGAAACGCAGCGAGAGACTCGTGGCGTGGAGCGTTCTATGACTCCGACTCGGACGGAATCCACCAGTTCAACGCGACCGGGAACGAATGCAACGGAATAACCATCGACCTGGAACCCTTCGAAGGGATCACCGCGCAACTCCGGTGGGATGACTCGTGGGACGGCGCAAGTAAAGACCTGAACCTGTATCTGATTCCCGAGACCGGAAGCATTGTCTCTCTATCCGACGCCGTAGCTAAGAGCGAGAGGAGCCAGACGGGATCCGGAAGCGATATTCCATACGAACGGATCAGCCTCGATTATGGAGAGATTGATGACGGCGAATATTGTCTCGCGGTGTATAGCCCCGGCGGCGCTGCGCCGTCCTGGGTTCAGTTGCTGATATGGGGCGCGACAGGCGATCTGCAGAATTACGTGTCTGCACGCAGCATAGGCAATCCTGCCGAGAGTAGAAACTCCGGCCTGCTTGCGGCGGGCGCGGCACGTCATAGCAGCACCAACATAATCGAAGGGTTCAGCAGCAGGGGACCAACAACCGATAACCGAACGAAACCGGACATTGTTGGCGCTGATGGCGGCACGTCGAGTACATACGGCGTCTGGCATGGGACAAGTCAGGCTTCGCCGCATGTGGCGGGTCTCGCGGCGCTCGTTAAGCAGCGTTTCCCCGGATACACACCGCAGCAGATCGCAGGATATCTGAAGAATAATGCGCAGCGACGCGGCACTGTGCCCAACAACACCTGGGGATTCGGGTTTGCCAGACTGCCCGCTCTGGCTACCGCGACGAGTACGCCTGAGCCTACCGCGACAGCGACACAGACGCCCAGTCCCACCGCGACTCCGACGGTCACGCCGACAAGCACGTCGACACCTACATCAACGCCCACATCGACGACCACACCGGCCCCTGTGGATACACCCACATCAACTTCAACGCCCTCGCCAACCCCCACCTCGACGCTTACACCGACAGCGACAGTCGTAACCGTGCCTCAACCCACGGAGGACATTGGAATTACCGTGAGCAGCGGCGACAAGCATACATGCGCCCTTCACAGGACGACAGGAGCGATTCTTTGCTGGGGGGTCAACGATCAGGGCCAGGCATCGCCGCCCACAACGGGCGAGTACACTGCCATAGCCAGCGGTGAGAGCCACTCCTGCGCTCTGCGTTCCGATGGCGCAGTCGTCTGCTGGGGCAGCATAGTGGTCAATCCCTGAGTTGCGGATTACCTCCGCACGAGCCGCCTGAGTCTCCGCTTGACCGTCGAGCGGCCTCGCAGATTGCCTGCCACATAGCGCGCTACATTCGGGCTTCCCAGCAGTAAGGGGGCGCGCCACTCTCGCAGTTCCTTCATTGTGGTGGTGCCGCTGCTCCACGACGGCACGAACGACTCCAACTGGTGCCATCTCAAGCCTGCTGGCAGCCTGCCCAGAAGCCTGTTGCGCCCGCCTTGCAGCACGATGCCGCCCGCCTCCATCACAAGCAGCGAGCCTCCAGCGGCATCCCACAGAAATGGCGCGGTCGTTATCGTGTACTGAGTGACACCCTTCGCCACCATCGAAAGTTCGTATGCGATGCTGCCAGTCATGCGCAGTTCCCCAAATTTGCCACGCAAATCCTTGCGCACATTGAACAGCGCACCGAAGCTGCCCGGCAGCGTAATCAGCCTTTTCGCCTCCGGCGCAGCCGCGTTCAACGCGACCACAGGCTCGTCGTCAACATACGTGCCGCCGCCCCTGCGCGCGTGCATTACAATCCCGCCCTCATCGCTCGGCCAGGGCATGAACACCGCTGCCGCAACCGGAGCGCCCTTGTACAGCACTCCTATGGAACTTGCATACAGCGGAAGCCCTGAAAGGAAGTTGCGGGTGCCGTCCAGCGGATCCAGAACCCAGACGAAATCGGGCGCAGGCTGCCCGTCCGCTCGTTCTCTCTCCGCGGCGTTGTCCTCCTCGCCGAGTATCCCATGCTCCGGGAAACGCTTGCTGATCGCCTCTGTCAGGTATGTCTGGCATGCATAGTCGGCATTCGTTACGGGGTCGCTCTGCTTGTCGTCCTTGTACTCCACATTCAGCGCGCGCTCGAAATGCGCCCGCAGGATTGCACCGGACTCGCGCGCGATCCTCACCGCGTGCGATTCGATCTCACTCAGCGCCTCATCGTCGTCCGGCGCAACAAATCGACCTCGACTAGACGGCATTACTCCGCCAAGAACCGACTTCACCCATCTGGTTATGCTTCCCATCGAAGAACCAACTCTCTCTTACCCGTTAGCAACTCTATGAAATCTCTCATATAATAGCACCGAAGCATGACTATAGAGATTGCACATTCCAGGAAGTTCCCGCAAGGTCAAGTCCTGACGCGAACGGCCGCAATCTTCCCACCAGGAACCCACCGCATACTGCCCACAGGGAGGCTCAACGATATGACGACCCATCGAGAAGGCTTCGAGATATACGATGACCGCTTCGCCGCGATGATTCCCGACGATGCTAAACTTGTCCAGCACTACACGGGGATGGAGTGGGCAGAAGGGCCCGTCTATTTCGCCGAGGACGACTACCTGCTGTGGAGCGACATCCCGAACGACCGCATGCTGCGCTATTCGGACGCGGACGGCGTTTCGGTCTTCCGTCAGCCGGCGGGCTATACCAACGGTCACTACCGCGACCTGGAGGGACGGCTGGTAAGTTGTGAGCACGGCAACCGCCGAGTGAGCCGCACGGAGCACGATGGCACGATTGTAACGCTTGCCGACAACTACGAGGGCAACAGGCTCAACTCACCCAACGACCTAGTCGTCAAGTCGGACGGCACAATCTGGTTCACCGATCCGCCATACGGCATACTCAGCAATCGAGAGGGTTACAAGGCGGACAGCGAACTCGCGGGTTGCTTCGTGTTCCGACTTGAGCCGGACACGGGCGCGCTGGAAGTCGTAGTGGACTCGATGGACAGGCCTAACGGCATCGCATTCTCACCGGACGAGAGCGTGCTCTATGTCGCGGACACCGGCGAGCCCCGGAACATGATGGTCTTCGATGTGGAGGACGGCAGACGCCTGACGAATGGACGCGAGTTCGCGGTCGTAAGTCCGGGGGCGTCGGACGGCTTCCGCTGCGACACCGACGGCAACATCTTCACGAGCTCGGCGGACGGTATCCATGTGTACAGCCCGGAGGCAGAGCTACTCGGCAAGATACTTGTGCCAGAAGACCGCAACGCCAACTGCTGCTTCGGCGGACCCGACAAGAACCGCCTGTATATCTGCGCCGACAAGTCGCTCTACTCCATCGTGCTGAACGCGAGGGGCGCGCAGACGCCTTAGGCTATCTTAAGGATATAGCAAGGACAAAGCGGGATAATCCGATAGACAGGAGTGCTTCATTGGCATTCCGTATTGTGTCGCCTAAAGCGCTATTTCTGGCTTGTATACTGTTCGCAGGTATTGCAGCCACCATTGCAGCTCGGGAGAATCACTTGTTCGACAGATTCCTGGCATTCTTCCCCACGAGAGAGATAACCAATACTCCCGACGACCTCGGCATGCACTTCGAGGATGTGTACTTCCCCGCAGCCGATGGCACGCAACTACACGGCTGGTTCATTCCCGGTAGGGGCGACGACACGATCGTGTGGTTTCACGGCAACGCGGGTAATATCAGCAACCGCGTGTACAACATCATGCTCCTGTACCAGCATGTCGGCGCGAACCTTTTCATTTTCGACTACCGGGGTTACGGGCGCAGCGAGGGCAAGCCGTCTGAGAAGGGCATGTATTCGGATGGAGAAGGCGTACTGGAGTATCTGCGTTCGCGCGACGACATAGACCATGACAGACTCGTTCTCTTCGGACGCTCGCTCGGCGGCTGCATCGTTGCCGAACTGGCAATGCGTCACCGCGCAAAGGCAGTCATAATCGAGTCGTCATTCACTTCTGTCGATGATATGGCGCGCTACAATCGCCCCGCGATTGCGTTCTTCATCCCGTCACGACTGCTTGTGCGGAGCAGGTTCGACTCTCTCTCGAAGATGGGGCGCATCCACAGCCCTGTGATGATCGTGCATGGGGACAAGGATGTCACCGTCCCAATTCACATGGGCAGGGAGCTCTTCGAAGCTGCGAATGAGCCAAAGCGCTTCTACGAGATAAAGGGCGCGACCCACGACGACACGCACATGGTCGGTGGAGAGAATTACTATGCGGCGTTGCGAGAGTTCGTAGAGAACCCTACCGTGCCGGTTGCTCCCCAATTACAATAGCCTGAAACACTTTCATGGAGCATAACTTTGCTAGTACTCAGAGCCTCTCGAAACTTCCGTAACCGAATCGCCGTCGTGGAGCTGTTCGGCAGCATCGGCGGGCAGATAAAATCGCCAACCTATGAGCAGATATTCGCTACTATCGCCCGGGACGACAACATCCGTGCTCTCGTGCTGGACATCGACTCGCCCGGCGGTGGCGTGTCGGCATCAGACTACCTGTATCGCAGCGTGCTGAAAGTTGCGGAGAAGAAGCCGGTTATCGCCAGCATCCGCGGTCTGGGCGCGTCCGGCGCGTACTACATAAGCTGCGCCGCGCACAAGATTGTCGCGAGCCACGCATCAATCGTCGGGTCAATCGGAGTCATATCCGTGCGGCCCGCGCTGCAGGAGCTGATGCAGCGCATGGGCGTGGGCGTCAATGTGAACAAGAGCGGCCTGCACAAGGACATAGGCGCGTTCTGGCGTGAGGCCACGACGGAGGAAGAGCAGAAAATGCAGGAACTCATTGACGACTCGTTCGACACCTTCGTCGGTATCGTGGCTGCGGCGCGCAAGATGGACGAGGAGGACGTGCGTCGTGTCGCCACAGGGGAGATCTACTGGGCGACTAAGGCGCAGGAGCTAGGGCTGGTAGATGAGCTGGGCGACCTCGACAGGGCGCTCGATATTGCAGCCGAGACTTCGGGCGCACCCCGCAAGCCAGTGTATTTTCGACCGCGCCGCAGCCTGCGCCAACTCCTGATGAACCCTGCCGCCGAGGCGCTTACAGAGTCCATCGGCAACGAGGTCGAGCGCCGCCTCTGGTCGGGCTGGCTTCGTTAAATTGATCCAATAATAGGGACATGTTGGATAAAAGGGCTTTTATTCGCCTTTGGCACGAAATTCCGTCCGAATTTTGGTCAAAATAATACTGTGCACTGTTCTAAACCTTTGCTAGAATCTTTTCACCTGATTGACTATGCGTCAGGCTCATGCAGTAGCTGAACCATCAGATTGGGGGTGTCAAGAGAATATAGGTGAATAAGAATAGGTCTGGCGCGTTTCGCAAACCTGAAAGCTACTCTTTATCTACGGACCTTACTTCTAGTCAGCCAACGGAAAATACCGACCAGCCGGTCAAGAGCCTCGTTTCTACGGAGCTCCCTACGCCTGAGGTGAGCATTGAGCCCACTCCGGAGCAGCAGGAGGTCGCCACAGCGCATCCCGTAGGCGAGATACTGGTCGCACCTGACGTTGCCGATGTCGTGCGTGTCGCACCGAGGCGTCGGCTGCGCCCCCACATCCGCAAGCCGCGTGTGCCTCGCATGCGCGCGCCTCACATACAGCCACGCGTGCCCCGCGTCCGTCCGATGCGGGTGCATACTTTCGATTCCTTCCTGCACCGCGACTATCGCTTTCTCTGGGCATCCACGCTGTTCTTCAGCGGGGCATTCTGGATGCAGCAGGTCATCATAGGCTGGCTGACATACGAACTCACTCAATCCGCACTGCTGACAAGCCTTGTAATGGGTCTGGACGCCCTGCCCATTTTGATCGCCGGCCCTATCGGCGGCTTGCTCGTGGACAGGTGGGACAAACGTAAACTGCTCTCGGGTGTGTTCGTATATCAGTCGCTCCTCGCGCTGGGATTCGGGACAATGGTACTTCTCGGCGACGTGAACGCGTGGCATGTGTTCAGCTTCGTGTTCATGATGGGCATCGGATGGGTAATAGTGGACCCGGCTCGCATGGCGCTGATACCGGCGATAGTTCCGCGCCACAGCCTCGTGAACGCGTTCGCTCTAAACTCGCTTGCGTTCAGCTTAACGCGTCTTGCGATACCGGCAATCGGCGGTGCGCTGATCGTCTTTTCTGGTGCAGGTGTGGCGTTGTTGCTGCAGGGTGTTCTTGTTGCGGTTGCGGCTGCTCTGGCGTTGGGTCTAGGCACATTTGCAACTTCAGGGCAACCCAAGCTGAACGCGCGAGGCGCCCTTTCGGAAATACTTGAAGGGGTGCGCTACATCCGCGATACGCCGGTCGTCCTCGGACTAATGCTATTCGGATTCCTGCCGACTGTGCTCATCTCGCCATTCCTGCACGGCCTGATTCCGGTGTATGCAGCCGAGGTGTACGATGTCGGACCTGCGACGCTCGGCTTGCTCATGTCCGCGGTGGGTGCGGGCTTCCTCACCGGCACGCTGTTGCTTGCGTCGATAGGCGATGTGCCGCACAAGGGCTTGATGATCCTAGGCTGCATTGCCCTGATATGCGTGTCGATGGTGGCGTTCGCGCTCAATCCATCAATCGCGCTTGCTTTCCCGATTGTGGCGATTGGAAGCATGGGCACAATGGGCTACTTCTCCATAACAGGCGCAACTATGCAGAGCATCCTGCCCGACGGGATTCGCGGCAGAGTGTCGGGCATATACATCCTGACATTCGGCGCGATGCCGGCCGGCAACCTTGCCGCTGGGGTTATCTCTGAGAATATGGGTGCGCCCACCGCAACGCTGATAGCCTGCGGTCTGGTCGTAGTTGCCGCCAGCGTGCTGATGCTCCTGTTCCCCTCGATAAGGAAACTCTAGGTGATGCTCGGGCTGACATTCTCTTGAGTGTCAGTCCGTCATACCTGCTCTGAGTAGGAATCAGGTGTTGTTGACAGGCATTGCTGGGTTAACCAAGTACGCTTGCAAGCGCGCCTGATTTCTCTGGGTCTGTACCTGCGCGAAAAAGCAGCGCGCGTGAGCTTGGAGATTTGAGCGCACCTAGGACTAGAATCACCGGCTTGAGTGATTTTGACGGCGACAGGGGGATATATAAGAAGAGTTCCGCGAGTTTTAGCGCGAACTCCGCTTGTCTCTCTGCAAGTATGTTGAGGCTAGACTGGTGGGTTATGCGGAGGACTTACCGATGCGGAAAACGGAGGCATCGCACACGGTGCAGTTGCCACGTGTAGCGGGACGGCCGTTCTTGAGGGTTACTTCTTCGGCGTTCTTTACTTCGCGAGAGGCGCGGCACTTGAGACAATAGGCTTCCATCAAACCTTCCTCCGAATTATGAGATGCGTCACGATAGGATTGTAGGATGAGGGTGTGACCGAGTGGGTCTCATTATACCAACGTCTAGGCGTTTTTTGAACAAGTTTTAACGTTTTATTAAGGCAATTTCCCAAGAAAGTTGCCTGGCTCAAGTGATAGAATATGCGAAGGCTTGCCCGACCGACCGGTTGTTGGGGAGGCCTTGCTGTGCGTTGACGGAACAGGCGGGTATTTTGAGCAAGGATGGGATTCTATGACACTTGGGGTGTTGCGGGAGCTTCTGGAAGGCGTGCCGGAATATTGCCGGCTTCGGGATGGGATGCGTGGTAGTTCGCGGCGGCTTACGGTGGAGGCGCCCGCCAAGGCTGCGGCGTTTACGCTGGCAACCCTGCGGCAGGATGTGGGAGCACCGATGCTGGTGGTTGCGCCGCGTCCTGAAGACGCTCGCAGGCTACACGAGCAGCTTGTGGCATGGTGCGGGGAAGATGCGGGTTTGCTGCATTTCGCGGAGTCGGAGATTCTGCCGTTCGAGCGTCTGGACTCGGATACGGAGACGGTGCAGCAGCGGTTGCGGGTGCTGTCAAACATCAATGGGTGGGATGGAGAGAACGCGTTGACGGTTGTGGCGTCAGTCGGAGCGCTGATGCAGCGAACACTTAATCGACATGTCATGGACAGCAGCAGCCATACGCTGCGACGGGGCGAAGAGGTGGAACTTGGGGAGTTGCTGGATCTGTGGCGGAGGCTGGGTTACCGATTCGAGTCTGCGGTGTACGCGCCGGGCGTGGTGAGCAGACGCGGGGGGATAATAGATATCTTCCCGGTTGCTGCGGAGATGCCCGTGCGAATCGAGCTATGGGGCAACGAGGTTGACAGCATACGGCTGTTTGATCCGACAACACAGCGGTCGGGCGATGTGGTGGACTCTGTGCGGGTTACGCCTGCACATGAGATTCTGCCGGCGATGACCCCATACGGGGAACTGGAGCGGCTGGCTTCGCGAGTCGATTTGGGGAACTGCACTCCAAGCGTGCAAGGCCGGATACGCGAGGAGCTGGAGCTGCTGATGGAGGGGCAGGAGGTCGAGGAGCAGGGATTTTACTCAGGGTTCTTCAATTCGGGTGGGCTGGCTGACTATTTCACAGAGGGCGCAGCGGGAACAGGCGAAGAAGCGGTGCTGGTGGCGTACAGACCGGACGAGATTGCGGACGCGGCGTGGGAGATACAGGAGCGGGGGCATCAGTTACGGGAGACGAAGGAGGGGCGTGGAGAGCTACCGCTTAATTTCCCGTCTTCACACCTGTCGTGGAGCGATGTTGAGGCGCAGTTCGAGGGGTTCGGACGGCGGCTGGACCTGCGGACTGGCTCAGAGGTGGTGTCGCCCCTGGATGGGACGGTCGCTAACATCAATACACAGGATGAACAGGATGGGGATGCGATTGAATTACCGTTCCTGGGGGCGGGTAACTACTATGGGAACCTGGGCAGATTCGTGGAGGATGTGTGGGAGCTGACGGAGGAGGATGGGGCGACTGTGGTAGCCGTGAGCAGCCACTCGCGGCGGCTGTCGGAGATATTTGGCGGGGAGGGTGTTGATGTCTCACTGGTGGGCGGGCTGGAGGATGTGCCAGAGGCAGGGAGCATAACGCTGATGCAGTCGGCGGCGGGCGGATTGAGCGACGGGTTCACGCTGCCGGTCGGGGATGGACGGCTGGTCGTGTTCAGCGATGTGGAGATATTCGGTGTGGCGAAGCAGAGGCGGACGCGGCGGCGGTCGGTGCGGGCTGCGCGTGACGCTTTTTTGTCGGAGTTGTCACCGGGGGACTATGTGGTGCATGTGGAGCATGGCATCGGCAGGTTCATGGGCACGGTTACGGGCGTGAAGGGAGAGGCCGGCTCGCGTGGGGAAAGCAACGATGACGATCGCGAGTACCTATTCATCGAGTATGCGAATGACGACAAGCTGTATGTGCCGTTGGAGCACCTTGACAGGGTTGCGCCGTACATCGCGCCGATGGACAGGCCGCCTAGCCTGACTCGGTTGGGCACGCAGGAGTGGCGGAGGGCGAAGGCAAGGGCAGAGCGCTCGACTCGTGAGATGGCGTCAGAACTGCTGGCGCTGTACGCGGCGCGGGAGCTTGCGGAGGGCCACTCGTTTGTGCCGGACGCGCAGTGGCAGTCGGAATTGGAGGAGTCCTTCCCGTTCGAGGAGACTGACGACCAGCAGCGCACCATCGAGGAAGTGAAGGCGGATATGGAGTCTGCCAAGCCGATGGACAGGCTTGTATGCGGGGATGTGGGGTACGGGAAGACGGAGATCGCGTTGCGGGCGGCGTTCAAGGCGGTGATGGACGGGAAGCAGGTAGCTGTTCTGGTGCCGACGACGGTGCTGGCACAGCAGCATTACGCGACGTTCTCACAGCGGCTGAGCGCGTTTCCCACGCGTGTGGAGGTGCTGAGCCGGTTTAGGACGCAGCAGGAGCAGCGGAGCGTGGTGGAGCGGCTGGCGGACGGGAAGGTGGACATCTGCATCGGGACGCACCGGCTGATACAGAGGGATGTGCGGTTCAAGGAGCTTGGGCTGGTGATCGTGGACGAGGAGCAGCGGTTCGGGGTGGCGCACAAGGAGCGGCTGAAGCGGATGCGCGAGGAGGTGGATGTGCTGACGCTGACGGCGACGCCGATTCCGCGCAGCCTGCACATGGCGCTGGCGGGCGTGCGGGACATGAGCACGATGGAGACGCCGCCGGAGGAGCGGCTGCCAATCAAGACTTACGTGTCGGAGAACAGTGATGCGCTAATAAGAGAAGCGATTCTGCGGGAGATCGACCGTCAGGGGCAGGTGTATTTCTTGCACAACCGGGTCTATAACATCGACTACATGGCGCGGCATATCGGGCGGCTGGTGCCTGAGGCGCGCGTGGGCGTGGGGCACGGGCAGATGAACGAGGGCGAGCTCGAGGACGTGATGCTGGAGTTCGCGGAGGGAAAGCTGGATGTTCTGGTTTGCACGACTATTATCGAGTCGGGGCTGGACATTCCGAATGTGAATACGCTCATCATCAACCGTGCGGATACGCTGGGGCTGTCGCAGTTGTACCAGCTACGAGGGCGCGTGGGACGGAGCGCGCGGCGGGCATACTGCTACCTGCTTGTGCCGCCATCGGGGAGCATGACGGAGCCGGCAGAGAAGCGGCTGCGGGCGATGCTGGACGCGACCGAGCTTGGGGCGGGGTTCCGCATTGCGATGAAGGACCTGGAGATACGCGGGGCGGGGAATATCTTAGGCGCGGAGCAGAGCGGGAATATACATGCGGTTGGGTTCGACTTGTACACGCGGTTGTTGTCGAATGCGGTGGAGGAGATGCGGGCGCGGGGTCTGCAGAACGGCGTGGTGAGCGGCGAGGCTGCGGGGGCGCTGGTGAATGGGGCTGCGTCCACGAATGGCAGGTCGATAGATGGGAGTGCCGCGCCGGTGGAGAGCGAGGCGGTGGAGCCGACGCTGGATATCGGGGTGCCGGCGAGCATACCGGAGGATTATATCGAGGACTTGCCGGCGCGGCTGCGGATGTATCAGCGGATCGTAACTCTGGGGACGGCGCAGGAAGGCCCATCCTGGGACGGTGAGGCGAAGGAAGGAGAGGATGCGATAACGGCGCGCGTTGGGGAGGTCGAGGATGAGCTGCGGGACAGGTTCGGGCCGCTGCCGTGGCAGGTGGTGAACCTGCTGTATGTGACGCGGCTACGGCTGTACGCGAAGGAGGCGGGGATCGAGTCGGTGACGCGGGAGCGCAACCGGGTGGTGCTGCGGTACGGCGGAGAGATTGGAGGCGCGCGGCGCGCGATGCAGCGCGCGCTGGGGAGGCACGCGGAGGTGGGGAATACGCAGGTGCGGCTGCCGATGGATGCGCTGGGCTCGGACTGGGAGATTGCGCTGGAGACGGCGCTCAGGGCGCTGGCGGAGTTCATGCGGCGAACGGTGGCGGCGCAAATGGCGGGGGTCGGGTGAGAAGTCGCCCAGGTCCTCTAGATGCGCTGTAGTTCTTGGAGTAGGTTATCGAGACTTTCTTCGGCGATGTGGGCCTTGGCGCATTCGGCAGAGGATCGTATCTTTCTAATCTGCCAAACGGCTATGATGAACGCCGCTGCTGACACAACCAAGCCGATTGCGCCTACCACGAGGCCTGCCAGCCACCCATTGGTTGGTGATGATTATGCCTCGTCGTCGGGGTCTGGAAGGGGGACGATGCAGTAGTTGCCGCTGTTTTCGAGGAGGCGGTTGATTACGTGGGGGGATAGGCTGCGGGGGTATGCGGACATTGCCCAGCGTTCAGTCAGGATTTCGCTGATCTGCTCAGCGTCCATGGGTTTGTTGCCGTTGGCCAGGATGATGCGAAAGAGGGCTTCCTTGATGGGCGTGTCGGGCAACAGGTAGTCGGCGTCGTTGCTGCTGCTGCTGACGATGAGGTCGATGTAGAGTCCGATGTCCGAGTCGGCGGTAGGCTCTTCTTCGAGCGCCTGCCTGTCCATATAGCCGAGCCGATTGGCTATCATGAGGGGCAGTGACGCGCCAATCAGCTCCGCCTGCTTTTCAGATATGACGAACATGCGGTAGCTTTCGGTCTCATCGTTCTGCTGGGTAAGGTCTTCAGTGGTCAAGGGTATTCCTCCGTGTTATCCGATTGTGCAGTCCACTCGCCTAATTGGCTGTTTGCATGAGGGTATATAGACTATTTCGCGGGTATAAGTCAAGAAATGACGGCAATCCAGAGGCGCAAAATCACCTCTTCAGGGGCCGGTCGGGCGACCTTTGGATTCCTGCTTCCGCAGGAATGACGAAAGAATGAGGCGGGAAAGGCGGAGAAGCGTATCAAGCTAGAAGGTTTCCTCTGTCCAGTCTAGCATTTGGACCTGGACGGTCTCGCCGGCCTGCTTGACGGGGACATCTTCGGGACAGATTGCCAAGCCGTTGGCGCGCGCCATCGATGTGAGCAGATTGGAGCCCTGGTCGCCGGTGAGTGATGCGCGATAGACGCCGTTTTCGAGGCGAATAACGGTGCGTGCATATACGCGACGGCTGTCGGTGTTGTGGATGGGGTCGTCGAGGACGGCGGTTATGGTGGGCGTGGGAGCGTCGGGCTTGCCGAGCATGCGGCGGATGGCAGCTCTGCCGAACTGCTCGAATGCGACGAGTGCGCTGACGGGGTTGCCGGGAAGTCCGAGGAGTGGGACCTTTCTGTTCTCACCGGCGTTGAGGACGCCGAATGCGAGGGGCTTGGCGGGGCGCATTCGCACGGACCAGAAGTCTATCTCGCCGTGCTGGGCGAGGACGTCCTTGACCATGTCGTAGTCGCCCTTGGAGACGCCTGCTGAGGTTACGAGCATATCGGAGTCGAGACCGTCTTGCAGGCTGGCGTTCATGGAGTCGAGGTTGTCGCGGGCGATGCCGATGAGCTTGGGCACGCCGCCGTAGCGTGTGACGCTGGCCGCGATGCTGTATGTGTTGCTGTTGTAGATCATGCCGGGCTGATAGGGGTCGCCGGGTTCGAGGAGTTCGTTGCCGGTAGCGAGGATGGCTACGACGGGGCGGCGGAAGACGCTTACGGATTTGTAGCCGAGGGATGCGAGTACGCCGATTTCGGAGGGGCGGAGCATTGTGTCAGCTTGCAGGACCCGATCACCTTTGCGGACGTCCTGTCCGGCAGGTCGGATGTCGTCGCCAACGGAGACCTGGTAGCGGATGGCGATTTCTGTGAGGGGTGTGCCGTCGGCACGGCGCTGCATCTCGTCGGTGTCTTCGAAGGGAACAACGGCGTCTGCGCCATCGGGAACGGGCGCGCCGGTCATTATGCGGACCGCTTTGCCCGGAGTAACGGCGACAGTGGGGAGTTCGCCGGCTGCGACTGCGCCAGCGACGCTAAGGGTTATGGGGTTGTCAGCGGACGCTCCGTGGGCGTTGGCAGCTTGCAGTGCATAGCCGTCCATCGCGGAGTTGTCGAGCGGCGGGATGTCGTGGGTTGCGAGTGCGTCCTCGGCGAGCACCTGCCCGATTGCTTCGAGCAGGGGTGTGTGCTGGGATTCCAGTGGCGTGAAGTGGCGCAGAATGCGTTCGAGGGCTTCTTCAACGCTGAGCATGGCTTCGCCGTAGTGGCGGTGGCTGTGCCCACCGGCGTGTCTTGGAGCGTGCTCAGTGTGCTTGTGTTCGGCGTGTCCGTGGGAGTGGGGTGCGTGCGTGGTCATTCAACATCCTTGCTTGCTGAAGTCTGTGTAATGGATGGTTGGGCATTTCACTATCCCTATTAATTTAACACAAAGCCGCCGATGCTCATGAACACCGGCGGCAATCTGAGTGCAGTATTGACAGTGTCCTATTGTTGGAGGTTCTGCAAAGACACGCTGTCCTCTAGGTTGGCGTCCGTGGGTGCGGACTGTATTGCCCCGACCTGGCCGGATGCGATGAATGACGGACTCGGCGCGCTGTTCGCGTTGCCGCTGGTGCAATTGTCATCCTTTCTGACATCGTTGATGCCATCCAGCCAGTCCTGGAAGTCGTCGTCCGTTGGGGCGCAGAGGCCGCCATTGTCGTGGAAGTAGAAGAGACGCATTAGAGTTAGGTTCGTCATGCTGCTCGGCAACTCGCCACTGAAGTCGTTGTCGTTAATGGCTAGACGCTGGATTGTGGTTATGTCTGATATCTGTGACAGCGTTTGCAGGTCGTCAAGCCCGTTGCTGCGGATATTCAGAAACTCGAGGTCGAGGGCTTTCAGATCGTCCATGCTGTCCTGAAGGTCGGAGTCGCTTAGGTCGCTGTCGTGTATGCCGAGGCCAGTCAGCTCGGTGAGCGCGTCAATTTCGGCAAGAATGTCGTCGCCGTCTATGCGGTTGCCGCCGATGTCGAGCCACTGCAGGTTGGTGAGCTTGTCCAGGTCGCTGACGAAGGTTCCTCCCGAAAGGTCGTTGTTCCAGAGGTAGATGTGAGTAAGTTTCGTCAGGTCCGCGATTCCAGCTGGAATGGAGCCGGTGAGGTCGTTTGCGGCGATGGAGAGCTGGCGGAGCTCGGTCAGGCTGCCCAGCGATGTGGGTATGTTGCCGCTCAGTTCGTTGACGGTGAGGTGCAGCCTTCTGAGGTTTTCAAGGTTGCCGAGCTGGCTGGGTATTCTGCCGCTGAGCTGGTTATTGCTCAAGTGGATGACCTCAAGACTGCCCAAGTCTCCAAGTTGATGGGGTATCGCGCCCGTCAGCTCGTTGTTGAACAGCATGAGGGTGTTGAGATTTGACAGGTCACCGAGTTCCGCCGGGATGGATCCCGAGAGCTCGTTCCTCGCAAGGTATAGCCCTTCGAGCTGGTAAAGACCTCCGAGCTCGGAAGGGATCTCGCCGTCGAGGTTGTTGCCGATAAGGTAGATTTCGGTCACGCGGCCTTCATCGTCGGTCTGAATTCCGTGCCAGTCGGAAAGCGGCTCGCTTGTGAGCCAGTTGTCGCTATTCGTCCAGTTCGAGCCTTCTGTGGCATTGTAGAGCGCCTGGAGGGCGGCGAGTTCGGGCTGTGTGATAGTCAGCGTGAAGTCGCCTGTGTCTGAACCGTCGTATGTGGTCGCTTCGACGATGTATGTTGCGGAGTCAAGTATTACTCTGAGACCGGAGTTCGTCGAGCCTGGGTTGAAGGTGGTGTCATCGTCGTTGAATTCGATGATGTTACCTTCGGCGTCGATGAGGTTCAGGTACGGGTCGGTCCTCGATTCGAGTATCAGATCGACCGTCGTCCTCGTGTTAACTGTGAAACTGAAGAACTTTGCATAATGCGTACCCCTGTCCGTCCTGTTCCGGGAGACACAGTCGCTGGACCAGGAATCGTCAACGGAAGTACCGCTGAAGGTCTGCAGGGTACATCCGGCTGGGAGCGGAGAAGTGGGATCACCGGGTGTTGGGTCGGGTGTGTCGGGTGGCTCAGGTGTTGACGTGTCCGATACCGGCGCGACGGTCACTGTGAGGGTGAATCTGCCTGTTGTGCCCGCCGCGAAAGTGGTTGATTCGATGGTGTAGGTTCCCGCGTCGAGCCGTTCCTCAATGCGCGAGTCCGTAGTGGTGGGATAGTTGTAGTCGTCGTTTTCGTGGAGCGCGGAACCCTCGGCCGATGTGCCGCTGCGGAGGTAGAGGTAGGTGTCTGTCGTGGAGCTAAGGTTGATCGTTACGTCGGACTCGGAGTCGAGTGTGAAGGTGTGGAAGCGTGCGTACCTGTCGCCGCTCCCGCTGGGTGCTGCTATATCCGAAGTGCAGCTGGTGGTCCAGTTGCCGGCGACGGTCATGCTGTCGGGCAGTGGGGCGAGGCATTCTGGGGTGGTGGGTGTGGGGTCTGGATCGGGCGGGTCCGTATCCGACACGGGAGTTGAGCTCAGAGTAAGCGTAAACGTGCCTGTTCTGCCCGCGTAGTAAGTAGTGGCTTCTATTGTGTAGTCACCAGCTACTAGCCTTTCGGCTATGCGCGAATCGGTTGAGGCGGGATAGTTGTGGTCGTCATTTTCGTGAAGTGCAGAGCCGTCTGTCGAAGTTCCCCTGCGGAGATAGAGGTAGGTGTCCGTCGTGGAGCTAAGGTTGATCGTTACATCGGAGTCGGCGTCGAGCGTGAAGGTGAAGAAGCGTGCGTACCTGTCGCCGCTCCCGCTGGGAGCCGCTATTTCGGATGTACAGCCAGTGTTCCAGGATTCTTCCACCGTCGTCGTGGTAAGGGACTGTACGCAATCGGCCTGCGCGGCGGCAGTGGGAGAAATATTCAGTGACGCAATGACCGTAAGTGTCACGGTGAGGATAAATGCGGTGGCGCGGATGGCTATCATATGTGAATCTCATTCTGTGTCAGGATGTCTTGTTATGGTAGAAAATTTATACATAGAGCTATGTATTGTGTCAAGCAAAAGTGAGCGGATTGACGGACGGTTTTCGAGTGGTGGCTGGTAGATTTCATTACTGGCAGGTTTAGGTAGGATGGTCTATCTGCGTCGCTGCAGTATCGTGGAACGAGGCGCCTGTGAACGATACTCCCGTGAATGATACAATGCGCCGCGATGCAGACTAAGAATCCTGCTGTGAATGAATCGTATGACGAGAGTCCAGAGGTATGCAGATGGTTGCGAATGAACGATACGATGTAGTGGTAGCGGGCGCGGGGAATGCTGCGCTCTGTGCGGCGATGGCGGCGGCGGACGAGGGTGCTTCGGTACTGGTGCTTGAGCGCGCTCCAGAGTACTTGCGTGGTGGTAATTCCTTCTTTACGGGCGGGCTGTTCCGCTTTGCATACGATGGCATCGAGGATATTCTTGGCATCATCCCGGAGATCGGAGAGGAGGAGCGCGAGAACATCGATGTGGGGCGGTACACGCAGGCTCAGTTTTACGATGACCTGATGCGCGTTACGGAAGGGCTGTCCGACCCGGAACTGGCGCAGGTGTTGGTGTCGCAATCGTACCCGGCAATGAAGTGGATGCAGGAGCAGGGTGTGCGCTGGATTCTGGCGTACGGCAGGCAGGCGTTCATGCACGAGGGTATATTGCGCTTCTGGGGGGGCCTGATCGTGGAGGCGGTCGGTGCGGGACAGGGGCTCACGGACCAGGAGTTCGAGATTCTTGAGCGCAAGGGCGTGCCTGTGCTTTACGGCACGAAGGCGCATGCGCTTACCACGGACAGCCGGGGGAGCATCACAGGCTTGACCGTGCGGGATGCGGATGGCTTTCGCGAGATCGAGACAAAGGCGGTGGTGCTGGCGTGCGGCGGCTTCGAGTCCAACACGGAGATGCGGACGCGCTACCTGGGGCCGGGCTGGGAGCTGGCTAAGGTACGAGGGACGCAGTTCAACACGGGCGACGGCATACAGATGGCGCTGGACATCGGCGCGCAGTCGTACGGGCACTGGAGCGGCTGCCATGCGGTGGCGTGGGACATGAACGCGCCTGCGTTCGGCGACCGCAACATCGCGGACCTGTTCCAGAAGCATTCGTACCCGTTCGGGCTGATTGTGAATGTGGAGGGCAAGCGCTTCGTGGACGAGGGGGCGGATCTGAGGAACTACACGTATGCGAAGTACGGCAAGGAGATACTGGCGCAGCCGCAGCGGGTGGCGTTCCAGCTCTTCGACCAGAAGACTAAGCACCTGCTGCGCGACGAGTATTTCATACCGCAGGCGTCGGTGGTTGAGGCGAATACCATCGAGGAACTTGCGGACGGGCTTGGGATCGATGTGGAGGCAATGACGCAAACTGTGTCGGAGTATAACGCGGCGGTGCAGCCGGGTGAGTACAACCCGACGGCGCTGGATGGGAAGCGAACTGAGGGCGTCGAGCCGCCGAAATCCAACTGGGCGCTGGAACTGGACGAGCCGCCGTACATGGGCTACGCGGTGACGTGTGGCATTACCTTCACATTCGGTGGGCTGAAGATAAACGCTCAGACGCAGGTGATAGATACGGAGGACGCGCCGATACCGGGGCTGTACGCTGCAGGCGAGCTGACGGGTGGGCTATTCTACAATAACTATCCGGGTGGGTCAGGGCTGATGGCAGGGGCGGTGTTCGGGCGGATTGCGGGTGCGCAGGCGGCGGGGTATGCGGTGCGGTGAATGCTCTACATGCTGACACTAGCGTGATGGAACTTTCACCATACTGGAATTAAGAACATCCGAAGTCCCGGCTCATGGTGCGCTGGCAGCGCATTCTATCTAACAGGCTTGCTGTCTTACTGCTTAAGTCTGCTGGGCGCATGTGGTAAGGGCTCGTCTTGCGAGGCCCAAGGGTCTCAGTGAAAGGCGGGAGGAATGAACAGAGCGCAGTGGTTCAAGGGAAATATCCACACGCATACGAATAGATCGGATGGTGACGAGGACCCGTACATGGTCGTTAGCTGGTACCGGAGGCACGGCTACGATTTCCTGGTGCTGAGCGACCATAACCACCTGACGCTGCTGGATTATGGCGGGGGCCGCCGTCGTTTTCGCAGGCCCTTGATGGTGCCCGGCGAGGAGGTCAGTTTGCGACTCAATGCAGGCGATACGCCTGTGCATATCAACGGAGTGGGGATTTCACGAGTGGTGGAACCTATCGATGCCGGCGGCGTAGTACCAACACTGCAGGCGAATGTGGACGCGATAGTTGAAGCAGGAGGCATTGCATCCATAAACCACCCGAACTTCGGGTGGGCGTTCGATCACCGCGAGATTAGTCGTGTGGAAGGGGCGAGTCTGCTGGAGGTGTTCAACGGACACCCTGCCGCTAATATCCACGGCGCTCCCGACAAGCCGTCATACGAAGCTATCTGGGACGGCGTGCTCACGGCAGGACGTGTGATCTTCGGCGTGGCTACCGATGACTCGCACAACTACCACGACTTTGCGCCGTGGCTGTCGAATCCGGGTCGCGGATGGGTAATGGTGCAGGCCGACGAACTGACGCAGGACGCGATCGTGGATGGCCTGGCGTCGGGCAAGTTCTACGCATCGACCGGCGTGAAACTAACTCGACTGGAATGCTCGGCTGAGGGCATTGAACTAGAGGTAGAACAGGAGCGCGACTTCATTTACACGACCCGGTTCACCGGCGAGAACGGCACGCTGCTCTCCGAAAGCATCGGCACCACTGCCGAGTACAAGACCGACGGGCAAGAAGCCTACGTCCGCGCCACGGTGGTGTCGTCGTCCGGACCGAGTGCCTGGACGCAGCCGGTGTTTCCTGGGCGAGCGCGGGTAGAAGTCGGGGGGGCCACGTTGGGGTAGTCGTTGTAGCAGCGTTAACGGGCGAGTTGCTTCATATCGACTACCTTGGTGATTTATGGCTGATGGCGAGGGCGGTGTTCGGGAGGAATGTGTATGCGCAAGTGGTGGGGAAGGGGAGACTCGAACTCCCACGCCTTTCGGCACATGATCCTAAATCATGCTCGTCTGCCAATTCCGACACTTCCCCACGCGAGAGAGCATGGGCGGCTGGGCGCCTGTGGTGGGTAAATTATAGCATAGGGGTTACTGCTTCCCACACAGTTTTCCGGCTACATTGCCTTGAGGAGCTTGCGGCGCAATCCGCGGGGCTTGCTTTGCTCAATAACGAGGTCGGTGGCGTCGTGGAATGCCATGAAGCTGCGCATAGCCGCGGCGATGTCAGAGACGAGGTCGTCGTCGGGCTGGACGCCCGGCTCGAGGTGGAGGTGCTTTAGGCGGAGGGTGGCTTCGCGGCGTTCGAGCTTAGGGTCGAAGCGTCCGACGAGGCGATCGTTGTGCAGGATTGGGAGGCTAAAGTAGCCCCAGATGCGCTGGGGCGCCGGCTTGTACGCTTCGAGAATCTGCTGGAAGCCCCAGAACTGCGTGTCGCGGCCCTTCGCCCAGAAGAGGCTGTCGAAGGGGGATAAGAATGTGGTGTGGCCTGGGGCTATGTCGCCATCCGCTGCGCGTTCAAGCAGCGGCAGGTTGGCGCGGTGGACTACCTGCTCGGTGGTGGTGCCGTCGTTGAACTCTACATTGACGGGGACGAGTGTACCTTCGTCAACCATGCGCTGTACCAGAGGCCTGGCGGGTGTGCGCTTCATGTGGAAGTAGTCGGGAACCTGCATTGGCGCGCAGATGCCGAGGGCGCGGGCGGACTTGTCGAGGAGCGTCAGGTATGCTTCTTCCTCGGTTGGCGGCGTTGTATCAACCCAGTCTGGCAATACGGTATCGGTGATGCCGTAGATGCGCTGGAAGTTGACGCGGTTGGTGATGGTGAGTTCGCCGGTATTGTACAGGTGCTCCAGCGCGATCTTGGCGGGCTTCCAGTCCCACCAGGTGCCGCGCCTGCCGTCCGTGCGCTCGAAGTCGGCGGAGCGCGCCAAGCCGTTCTCGCGCACATGCTCCAGCACGGAGTCCAGCAGTTCGGTGTTCGCGGGGTCTTCAAGCCATTCGCGGCGGCGCCTGCCCTGCCTGTACTTGTGGCCTTGCATCGTGGGGATGGTGAAGCGGTAGAGCGAGAGCGGGATGATGCAAGCGGCGTGCATCCAGTACTCGAAGAGGCGGCGGTCGTTGGTGCCTTCGATGCCGCCATTGCCGAATGTGAGGTAGTCGAAGTCGGCGGTGTCGTAGGGGCCGAGCCTGCTCCAAAGCGCGACGTACTGGCTGCGGCGGACCATCTGGAGCGTATCGAGCTGCACCCAGCCGATGCGGTCAACGGTGTCGAAGATGGCGTCTATGCCGGGTGTAGAGTCAGGCGGGGGTGTGTCGAGTGCCTGCGTGTGGAGTGCGAGGGCGCGTGCGGCGGATAGGGGGAATGGGGATTGAGGTTTGGTCATGCACTTATGGTAATGGTATGAAAGCCTGTCTGTACAGGGCTTTTAGAAACAACTTCGTCCTGCCGTTGGTTGTGACTGCACAAGTGCGACGTCGTCCTCACAACACTAATAATAGTGTAGGATAGGTCAGTGAACAAAAGGGCACCTGGTGTGAAAGTGGGTTGATCTTGCGGGCGGTCATTCTTTGCCCGACATGCAGGCATCTGAACGAACCTGACAGCGGGTTCTGCGTAGGGTGCTGGCGGCGTCTTGCCGACAGCACTGCGATTAGCCGCGACGATGCTGAGGCGTCAGTGCAGCGCTGGCTTATACGGCGACGGCTGTTCAGGGGCGCTCGATGGGGCTTGCTTGTACTTCTGCTGGTTGCCGCTTGTGCTGCCGTTGCGGATTACTACGGTGCTTTCGACCGACCCTTCCCTCCTCCAACTTCCGATATCAGTGCAGTGGGTGGACAGAGTGACTGGCCCATGTTCCTGCGGGATCCGATTCACTCGGCGGCGGTGGATGTCCCATCTACTCCGCAAGGGAAGCTGAAGTGGCGGTTCGACACGGACTTACCGCTATTCTCGTCGCCCGCAGTGGTGGATGGCAGGCTGTACCTGGGATCGGGTGACAGTCGCGTGGTTGCGCTGGACGCGGATACTGGCGAGCTAATATGGGAGCACGAGGTGCTGGGACCTATTGACTCGTCACCCGCAGTTGCCGGAGACAGCGTGTTCATAGGCCTTCGGGACGGGACGGTGCTATCACTTCACAAGGATAGCGGTGAACTGCAGTGGGAGTTCCCGACAGGGGGGATATTCGCGACTTCACCGGTGGTGCTGGAGGGTATCCTGTACATCGGGAGCGGGGACGGAAAGCTGTACACGCTGGACGCGCAGACGGGGCAGGTGCGGTGGTCGTATCAGACTGACGGGCATATCGCGTCGGACCCAGCCATCAACGACGACATCGTGGCGGTACTGTCGCAGGACAGCTACCTGCATATCGTGGATAAGCATACGGGTAGGAAGCGCCTGGACTATCACACGAAGTTCGCGCGCGGGTCACCTGCTCTGAGCGGGGACTGGGTTTACACAGCTGACCAGATTGGGATTGTTGCAGCGATAGACTGGCATAAGCGCGAGGTGCCGTTCGAGAAGAATGTGCGCTGGCTGAAGACACAGCTCTGGGCGTGGGGTGCTTTGCGGGAGCTGCCACCACTGAAGGGGCTGGCGTGGGCGACGTTTGTTCCGGGGAGCCTGGTGGCGTCGCCGATCGTGGCCGAGGACTGGCTGTATGTGGCATCGTCGGAAGGGGACGTGTACGCGCTGGACAGAGAGACGGGCGACACGGAGTGGACATTTGAGGCGGACGGGTTTTTTCTTGCAGCGATGGCTCTGGTAGGGGATGGACTGTTCATAGGGGACAGGTTCGGGACGATGTACGCGATTAGCGCGGAGAAGGGCGAGGAGTTGTGGCGATTCGAGACGGGCGCGCCGATAGGGTCAACGCCAGTGGCGGCAAACGGTCTGCTGTACTTCACCTCCGAGGATGGGACACTGTACGCGCTGGAGTGAGGAATCTGGGAGGTAAGAGGGAAGTCGCTACGGCCCCTATAGGTTTCTGGCTACGTGGCAGAAGGAAAGTCGTCATGAAGCAGCCTGACGCCGTCCATTCGGGCAAACCTTCGGTCAAAGGTATAGAGACTTTCACAGCCTGCCCGCTCTGAGGCCATTAGTATCACCAAGTCCGAGAAGTCCCCTTGGCTCTGCTCGTAGAGAAATGTGGCGCGGGCGACATCTTCGTCTGACTCAACGATGAGATTTTCTGCTCCAATCAGAGTCGTCAATACTTCCGCTACCTGAGTACGAGAAAATCCATAAGAGCGTTCCAGAACCCACACAATTTCAATTGCCACTTCACGACCGACGAACCCAGGACCATCATTGGTAAGACTGTCGAGCAGTCGCTCCGCAATCGCTGCTTGTGCTGGGACATCCTGTGTTATGTATCTAATCAGGACATTGGTATCGACCGCAATCATCGCCCGCTCGCGCCGTCAGCGATTGCCTGTTCCATTTCTTCCAGGCTTACGGGAGGCCCGTCATAGCGGAGCAGCCCCTTAAGCCTGTTTAGAGGCACGGTTTTGATAATGCGCACTTGTTCGCCGTGAATGACGTAACGCACTCGGTCACCCGGCTTAATAGAGAGTGCATCTCGCACTGGCGTAGGCAGCGTGGTCTGTCCTTCAGCGGATACTGTGGATTCAAGCATCTGAAGGTTCCTTCGTAGTCATCCATAAGTCCGTAGGCTCTCTAGCCATTATTCTAGCACCTCTACAAGTTGCGGAAGCATTATGGCAGTCTCACCTTGACTGACAAACTATAAGAGGGCGTGCAGGGCGCGGAGGGTCTCGGCGTTCTCTTCGAGGGTGAAACCGTCTGCCTTGTATTCCTGCTTGGCGCTCATGCCGTCCACTGCGCCGGTGTCCGCCGTCTTGCGGATGATGTCCATGTCCTCTTCGACGGAGAGTAGCACGTTCTTGCCGGAAAGCTTGGAGAGTGATGCGGCGAGGCCATAGCCACCCCAGTTGGAGACGCTGGCAAGGATGAGTTCCGAGACCTCGGTAACGCAGGGCTCCTTGACGAGAGAGTCAACGGTGGTTACCTCTTTGGCGACGTTGCCCAGTCCGATTTCGTTGCCGCCGTCGCCGATACCGATGGTGCGGTCGTGATGCCTGAAAAGGTAGTCGGTGCGCGCGGTGTACTGCGTGATGTCGCGCCCGCGCATGTTGCGGTACTTGAGGTCGTCAGTGAAGCCGCAGCGCTCGATGGCGATGATGACCGAGGGATTGTGCTCGGCTAAGAGTTGCTTGGCGAATGCTTCGCTTTCGGCGTCTCCGGCGATGGGGAACTCGATGACGGTGGCGGCTTCGCTCTTGGTGGCTTCCATGACGGCAGTACCGTAGGAGTCGGTTACATAGGCAACCTGGTAGCCGAGCTGCTCAAGGGCGTTGCCGATGGCGATCGCTCCTGGGGGACCGTCGGTCTCAATCATGCCGGCGTCAAGGATGTAGAAGCCGGTTACGATGAAGGCCGTGCCGGGATTGTCGAGGATGAGCTGCGCCGCGCGGTCGCAGAAGTCGGCGGGGACGTAGGGGCGCAGGTGTGAGATGCCTCTGCGGTCGTTGTCGAGGATGATGTCTTCGATTGTCATGTATGTCACCTTGTTCGCTTACGGGAGTGAACGGATTGCACCACATCCCCTGCCATAGCAGGGGCATGCTCTGACCTTTGCCTTATCAAGGGGGGAAGGGATTCTGCATAGCGTTATATGATAGCCAAGTCCTCGTCCTGCTTGTCGGTGATGAACATGTGGCCGGGGGCGTGGGTGATCATCAGGGGCGGCTTGGCGTTCATGGCAACCGCCTGTGGGGTTACGCCGCACGCCCAGAAGACAGGCACCTCGCCGTCATTGAACTCCACTGGGTCGCCGAAGTCGGGGGCGTAGATGTCGCTGATGCCGATTGCTGACGGATCGCCGACGTGTACCGGCGCGCCATGCACGGCGGGAAAGCGGGATGTTACCTGCACCGCGCGGACGACCTGCTCCTGCGGGATGGGGCGCATCGAGACGACCATGGGGCCGCTGAAGGCGCCTGCCGAGGATGTTGGGATGTTCGTGATGAACATCGGCACTGTCGTGTCGCAGGTCATGTGGCGCATCTCCATGCCCGCCTTGATGAGCGCGGTCTCGAAGGAGAAGCTGCAGCCGAGCAGGAACGAAACGAGGTCGTCGCGCCAGAATTCGCTGAGGTCCGTGACCTCGGCTGTGAGTTCGCCGTGTTCATAGACACGGTAGAGGGGTGCGTCACTGCGGAGGTCGGCGCCGGGAGCGAAATCGCGCGGCTCGACCTCGCCTGCCTCGACTACTTCGAGGAGCGGGCAGGGTCTTGGGTTGCGCTGGCAGAACAGCAGGAAGTCGAAGGCTAGGTCGCGCGGAAGTATGGCGAGGTTCGCCTGAACGCGACCGGGTGCCATGCCGCTGGTGGTCTGTACGAGACCGCCGTTGCGCATCATTTGGCGAAGTTCGGCTGGGGATTCGGGCAGGGCTGTGAGTGTCATGGGAGCGTTCCTCCAGTGTGCGGTGTTGACGGTCTTCCGGGTGACCGTCGCTTGTCAGCCTAGATTATACGGGCGGTAGGTTGCGGTCAAGCACGCGCCGGGGTCAGTTCGCTTTACGTAAGAAGGTATTAAGCAAGAATAGAAAGAGGCTGCTCCCTAAAGAGCAGCCCCTTGCCGTTTGCGTCTATGTGGCTATGTGAGATGCCGGAGCGAGTTACGGCGTCTCGAAGCGGCCTGTGGAGGTTATTGCGCCGCCTTCGATCTTCCAGATCTCGATGGTGTTCAGGACATCGCCGTTCTCGTCGAAGTTCTGTGAGCCTGCCACACCTTCGTAGTCAATGTCTTCGCCGCGCCTGATCAGGTCGAGCGCCTTGGCGAAGTCGCCGGGGCCGACCTTGATGCCGGGAGCGTTGGCGACCTCACGCATCGCGTCCCGTACTGCGGGGCCGTTGTACTCGCCAGCTTTTTCGATGGCAAGCGCTGCGATGGCGAACGCGTCGAATGTCTCGCCAAGGAACGGGTCTGTGGGGAGCTCGCCGAAGCGCTCTTCATACAAGATGCGGAACACTGCCGTCGAGTCGCTCTCCTGCGCGCCCGGTGCGGTACCATAGAAGCCTTCGAAGTTTTCCGCGCCGAGAGTGTCGAACATGTCCTGGCTCTTGGTACCGTCCACGAACATGAAGTTGTCTATGTAGTCGCCCTCGATTGCTTCACGCAGATAGACGCCCGCGCTGACTGGGTAGCTCATGGCTACCAGCACGTCAGGATCGCCTTCGGTGGCGTTTTCAAGCTCTGAAACATAGCTGGGCTGGTCGGGCTCCTGGGGAACAGAAGCGGTTACCGTACCGCCTGCCTCCTCGAAGCTCTCAGTGAAGACGCGGGCGAGCCCCTCGCCATACGCGTTGTTCACATAGAGAAGGCCGGCTGTCTCGTAGCCAAGCTCGCGGGCTAGGCGCGCGAGGACGACGCCCTGTGCCGCGTCGGATACAGCCGTGCGGTAGAGGAAGTCGCTATCTTCGAGGATCGAGAGAGCCGGGGAAGTTGCCGACGGCGAGATCTGTACAACCTCGTTGGGGATAGTGACGGCCTGAGCGACCGCGATTGTGAATCCGGAACCAAGGGGTCCTACGATAACCGGCACCCCGTCGGTCTTAACCAAGGCATTTGCTGCGTCCGTTGCAACCTGCGCGCTGGTGCCGCCATCCTTGTGGACTGCCCTTACGGGACTGCCGAGGACGCCGCCTGCGTCGTTGATGAGCTCTGCGGCGATGTCAACGGCGTTGCGCATGGGCTTGCCGTATGCGCCGAGGTCACCCGTGAAGTCGAGGACTGAGCCAATCTTGATGGGTTCCCCAGAGGGTTCCATCATCATCGCAGGTGTGGGAATGACGACGGGTTCGGGCGTAGGGATTGCCTCTATCGCAGTCATGACGATTGTGTTCACTTCGTCGGCAGTGAGTGGCTCTGCCTGTCCGGCGGAGGCCTTCTGCACTTCCATAGCTACGATTTCGGCAACCTCGCCTTCGGTGAGATCATCTTCAGAAGCCGCCATCATCGCAGCATCGACTATGCCTTCAATTTCGGATGCGCTGACACCTTCGGGAACTGCACCTGAAACGGCATCCTCCACCATCATGGCGATTTCTTCGGCGGACGGTCCTGGTTCGGGCATTGCAGGCGCCGGTGCCGGAGCGGGCGCAGGAACATTCGCCACTTCCTGCTGGACGATCGAACGTATTTCGTCCGCGGTCGGGCCTGCAGGCGCGGGTGCCGGAGCGGGCTGGCCGCATGCTGTAATGAGCAGCCCGACTATGCCGATCAGCATAACCATTGCCGCCATGGGTATTCGTTTGTTCATCACTGTAGCCTCCTTTGACACTAAATCATCGAAATTCAGCACGTTTGAATATGTCAATTGTGTTCACTTGCAACTAAAACTGAATTTTAACCTATATATTATGTGCATTGCGCGGAGATTTGACAATATTTACTCAGGCAAATTGACTTCATTCAGAACAACCCAACACTCCTACTATTGTAGGAGTGTTGGATGTATTGTTCGTGGGTCGCTCGCCGTTTGTTATTGGCGTGTAATCTGGGCGTTGCGTCCCATAGTTGACAGTGTTATGTGCCTGACATATTATCCGCGCACACGCAGGAAGCAGCGCGACGCAGAGGAGGTATTTCCATGCAGTACGACTACATTGTTATAGGTTCGGGTTCGGCTGGATCAATCATGGCAACGAGGCTGTCAGAAGACCCGAATGTGTCTGTGCTGCTGCTGGAGGCGGGGCCGGACTACGAGGAGATCGACCAACTGCCGGACGAAGTTCGGAACGGGTACGCAACGGGTATCGATGTTATGACGAGCGACCACAACTGGCAGTTCTGGGGGCAGCCGACGCCTATCGCGGACCCGATGATGGTGCCGCGCGGCAAGGTTACAGGCGGATCGAGCGCTATCAACGGGCAGGTGTTCCTGCGCGGAATGCCGGAAGACTACGACGGCTGGGCTGCCCGGGGAAACGACCGGTGGTCCTATGAGAAGGTGCTGCCATTCTTCCGCAAGCTGGAGACGGACATGGACTTCTCGGATGACTTCCATGGCACGGAGGGACCGATTATCGCACGGCGGTTCAAGGACAGGACGGCATGGCCTCCGATGCAGCATGCGTTCTACAACGCTGCGAAGGCGGAAGGCTTCCCGGACGGGCCGGACCAGAACAATCCTGATGTTACTGGAATTGGGCCGACGCCGTACAACAACCCGAACGGCATACGCTGGAGCACGAACATCGGCTATCTGGGGATGTCGCGGCACCGGTTGAACCTGACAATAAGAGCGAACTGCATGACTCGCCGGATTATTGTTTCGAATGGGCGGGCGACAGGCGTGGAGGTGGAGAGCGGTGGAGAGACCTTCGTAGTGGAGGGCAACGAGATTGTACTGAGTACGGGATCGATCGCGTCCCCGCAGATTCTGATGCTGTCTGGGATCGGGCCCGCCGCTCACCTGGAGGAGATGAGTATTCCTGTGGTGCATGACTCGCCGGGCGTGGGGCAGAACCTGCGTGACCATCCTGTAGTGTGGGTCACATGGCGCACGAAGCCTGAGATCGACCTGGACAGCCTTGCGCTGCAGCCGCGCAGCCAGCTAATGCTGCGTTACACTGCGACGGGTTCCGACCTGCGCAATGACATGAAAATCTCGATGGCAAATTTCGCAACGGACCGCGTTGATCGAGGTGGCAACAGGATGGTTCCGGTGGGTGTGCGAATGTCCATCATACTTGACCTTGCGGTCAGCTCCGGGGAGTTGAAGCTGACCTCGACTGATCCGAATGTGCAGCCGTCGCTGTTCTACAACTACTTTGCGGAAGAGTTCGACCGGCAGCGATCGCGCGAGGGAATACGGACGGCGCTGAAGCTGGCGGAGCATCCGGACTTCGAGAGCATCATACAGGAGCGAATCGAGCCGAAGGACTCGGACCTGAAATCGGACGATACGCTGGATACATGGATGATGAGGGAAGCGACGACTGGTCAGCACATTTCGGGAACATGCAAGATGGGGCCCGCGTCGGACCCGATGGCTGTGGTGGCGCAGAACGGTCGAGTGCATGGGATAGAGGGGCTGCGCGTGGTGGATGCGTCGATCATGCCGGACTGCATCCGGGCGAACACGAATGTCACGACCATGATGATAGGCGAGAATATCGCGGACATGGTGCAGAACGGAAACTAGGGACATTATGCCTGTGGACATGCCTGTTGGCTGGGCGAATGGGTTCGTCCCGTCGGCTATCGCCCGGCGCATTTAAGCTTGCACTTGTATTTTGGTGAGGTGAGCCATGAGGCTTGAGGGCAAAGTTGCGATTATTACGGGTGGAGCGCATGGGATGGGTGCCGAGGAGTGCAGAATCTTCGCTCGCGAGGGCGCGAAGGTGGTCATAGCCGACATATTGGAGGAGGAAGGGAGGCAGTTGGAGGCGGAGATTGCTGAAGCCGGTGGCGATGCGGTATTCGTGCGGCTGGATGTCACGAGCGAGGGGGACTGGCAGTCGGCCGTTGAGGCAACCGTTGCGCGCTACGGCAAGCTGGACACGCTGGTGAACAACGCGGGCATCGCTAGGCCGCACACGCCGGAGGGCCTGCGCACTGAGGACTGGGATGTCCTGATGAACATCAACGCGAAGGGCGTGTTCCTGGGGATGAAGTACGCGATACCAGAGATGCAAAGGGTCGGTGGTGGCTCCATCGTGAACATCTCGTCGATATCGGGCATCGTTGGGCAGCCGCAGGTGCATATGGGCTACAACGCGTCGAAGGGTGCGGTGCGGATCGTCACGAAGTCGGCGGCGGTGCAGTATGCGCAGGACGGCATACGGGTGAACTCTGTGCATCCGGGCATGATGCCGCCGATGCGGGCTTCTATTGCGGCGCAGCGTCCCGGCAGCCGAGACGCGCTGATTGCGGCCGTTCCTATGGGCAGGGCCGGACGGCGCGAAGAGGTCGGAAATGCGGTGCTGTTCCTGGCATCGGACGAGGCGTCGTACATCACGGGCGCGGAACTGGTTGTGGACGGGGGATTTTCGGCGGCGTGAGTCAGATGACAGCGACCATCCGTCAGGCCTTGCGAAGATGACAGGACTGTTCCAAGCGATGACCAGACACATAAACGAGATTGAGGTGCGTTATGAGGCTTGAGGGCAAGGTTGCAATTATTACGGGCGGCGCGAACGGGATGGGTGCCGAGGAGTGCCGGATTTTCGTGCGTGAGGGCGCGAAGGTGGTTATCGCCGACATCTTAGAGGAAGAAGGGAAGAAGCTGGAGGCGGAGATAGCGGAATCGGGCGGCGATGCTGTGTTCATGCGGCTGGATGTTACGAGCGAAGAGAACTGGCAGTCGGCAGTCGAAGCGACTGTTTCGCGGTATGGCAGGCTGGACGTGCTGGTGAACAACGCGGGGATCGGCAAAGGGAATACGCCGGACGACCTGCGCGCGGAGGACTGGGACGCCCTGATGAATATCAATGCGAAGGGCGTGTTCCTTGGTATGAAGACTGCCATTGCTGAGATGAAAAAGGTGGGCGGCGGCTCCATCGTGAACATATCGTCAATATCCGGGATGGTCGGCCAGAGAGCTACGCATATGGGCTATAACGCGTCGAAGGGCGCGGTGCGGATCGTCACGAAGTCGGCGGCGGTGCAGTACGCACAGGATGGCATTCGGGTGAACTCGGTGCATCCGGGACTGATGCCGCCGATGCTCACCTCCGCGGCGAATACGCCTGAGATCCGGAGCGAGATGCTTCGTGATGTGCCGATGGGCAGGCCCGGACGGCGCGAAGAGGTCGGGAATGCGGTGCTGTTCCTGGCTTCGGATGAGGCGTCGTACATCACGGGGGCGGAGCTTGTTGTGGACGGCGGTTGGACTGCTACATAGAGTGAGCCGGCATAGACTGGCAACGGTTTGATGATCTTGCACGCGTGTTGTCTGCTCGTAATGAAAGGTAAAGGTGAATTATGCGACTTGAAGGCAAGGTTGCGATCATAACGGGTGGCGCGAGCGGGATGGGCGCTGAGGAGTGCCGGATATTCGCGCGTGAGGGCGCCAAGGTGGTCATCGCCGATGTGTCGGAAGACCTGGGCAGGCAGGTGGAGGCAGAGATAGCGGAATCGGGTGGAGATGCGGTGTTCATGCATCTCGATGTCACAAGCGAGGATGCCTGGGATGCGACGGTTAGTGCAACCGTGGAGCGGTACGGCAAGGTGGACATCCTGGTGAACAACGCGGGGATCAGCGGCACGCACCACCCGGATACGATGAGCACAGAGGCGTGGGATACATTCATGGACATCAACGCCAAGGGCGTGTTCCTGGGGATGAAGAGCGTGATTCCGCAGATGCAGGCGGTGGGCGGTGGCTCCATCGTGAACATATCGTCGATCAGCGGCATGGTTGGTCAGCAAGGCAATCACATGGGGTACAACGCGTCCAAGGGCGCCGTGCGCATAGTGACGAAGTCGGCGGCGGTGCAGTACGCGCAGGACGGCATACGGGTGAATTCGGTGCATCCTGGGGTGATGCCGCCGATGCGGTCGTCGAGCGCGGCCCGGAACCCGGAGGCGCCGATCCCACTGATGGACCACGTGCCCATGGGGCGGCGCGGAGGGACGGACGAGGTCGGGAATGCGGTGCTGTTCTTGGCTTCGAATGAGGCGTCGTACATTACGGGCGCGGAGCTTGTGGTGGACGGCGGACTGACTGCTACTTAAGGAAGTGCCCGGCGTTCAGAGGGGGTAGATGAGGAGGGCGTAGAGATGCGCATTTCCGTAGCCATCTTTCTGTCAGCTGCGTTTATGCTTATCGCATCAGCCTGCGGCTACCTGAGTAACGCCGTAAGCGGCACGATCACTTACGACGGCGACCCTGAGATACCTACGGGTGCCGTGCTGACGGTGCAGGTGCGGGATGTTTCCTATCAGGACGCTGCCTCTACGCTGATCGCCTCGCAGACTATCGAAAGCCCTGAGCGATTCCCTATCGACTTCTCAGTGCCGTACGAACGAGGGGACATCGACTCCCGGGCGACTTATGGGTTGCAGATAAGGATCACGCTCGATGGCCGCCTTATTTACATCAACGATACTGCGTTCGAAGTGCTAACTCGCGGGAACCCAAAACGAGGTGTGGATGTATGGGTCGTCGCTGTGGGAGGCGGATAGATAGTCTGATTCACCATCGCGCATTGTCCGTTTTATGGAGAAATAGCCGGGAGTATCCGCAGATACTGGGCACTTCTCGCCAACCCACTATGGGGCGCAGGATTGAGCTACGGCGGACCCATGATATACTGCCACCTGACACAATCGACAGGTGAATGATAACCATAAGGACCGAGCATAAGGAGCGGGCAATGGCAGCCACCACAGCAGCAGTCACAACCAACGAAGAACTTGCACAGATGGCACACCTGATGCGGCGCGCGGGCTTCGGCGCAAGCCGCAGCGATCTGGATGCGCTGGTGGCGAAGGGATATGAGGCCGTGGTGGAGGACCTTGTGAATCCGGAGCGCCTGCCGGAAATCGACGAGGACATCCTCGAGCGATACTTCGGCGGCGAGGGCTATCCCATTTTCGCCGGCATCTGGCTGTACCGAATGCTGAACTCGCAGAGGCCGCTGCAGGAGAAGATGGCTCTGTTCTGGCACCATGTTTTCGCCACTGGCATCACGAAGAACCAGCATGTGATGTCGTCGGTAAACCAGGTAAAGATGTTCCGAAATGTGGGTATGACCGACATGCGGACGATCCTGCTGGAGCTTGCCAAGGATCCGGCGATGATCTTCTGGCTGGATAACAACGAGAACCACAACGGCGAGCCGAACGAGAACTGGGGCCGCGAGCTGTTGGAGCTGTTCTCGATGGGCGTCGGCAACTACACGGAGCAGGACATCAAGGACGCTTCGCGAGCGTTCACAGGCTGGACCTTCGAGCAGCCGATACCGCTCTATCCACACGGATACTACCCGGCGCCGTTCAAGTTCATCGAGGAAGACCACGACGACGGCGAAAAGACATTCTTGGGGCGGTCGGGCAACCTAAACGGCGACGACATAATCGATGTGATCGTGGAGCAGCCGGCGACGGCCCGCTTCATCGCGCGGCACATGTACAACTTCTTCGTGGCGGACGAGCCGCAGGTGCCGTCGTGGAACACAGTACCGCCCCGCGACCAGGACGCCATCAACGAACTGGTCGGAGCGTACCTTGATTCGGATGGCGACATTCGCGCGATGCTGAGCACGATGTTCAACTCCGACTTCTTCAAGGCGGCGCGCTTCAGGAAGGTGAAGAGCCCTGTTGAGCTGATAACCGGCGTCATAAAGCTGGTCGGCACATACCGTGAGCCGACGCCCGGGCTGGTGGACTATTCCGCGACGGCGAAGCTGATGGGTCAGCAGCTGTTCGACCCGCCGACGGTCGAGGGCTGGCATACGGGACACGAGTGGATTGACGGAGGCACGCTGAACGAACGCGTGAACTTCGCGGTTAACGAGGTGGGCGACCTGAACAAGCCGGGCATCGGTGAGTTGATCGAGCGGATGGGCGCGGAAAGCGATTCCTGCCCGCCTGTGGAGCTTGTGGAGCGGTCGCTGGAGCTTGCGGGGCCTGTCGAGGTTAGCGATGATACGCGCGCGGGACTTTTGCGCTACGCAGAGGCAGTCGGCGAATTGCGCTTCGACTCCGAGGATGCGCGAGAGGACAGCGCGGTGCATGTCGGCCGGATGCTGCAGCTTATTGTTTCGACGCGGGAGTATCAGATGGCGTAGGGCACTTCGATTTGCAGCCGAGACACTGACTGCTGAAATTGAAATGCTCCACAATAGAGACGATGGAGGTGCTGGAGATGGCACGACCTTATGGATTGCTGCGGTGCGGGTTTCCTTTTGCGAAGTCGCTTGGGATGCGGCGGCTTACGAATTATCCAATCGATGTGGCGCTGGGGGATGAGGAGCGCATTTATGTGCTGTGCCGCGCAGATAATGCGGCGCTGGTGCGAAAGTATAACTATGACGATGAGGACCTGGGAGCATTCGGGTCGATGGGGAAGGGTGACGGGCAGTTTATGTGGCCCGTCTCGGTAATCACAGACTCTGAGGAGAATGTCTATGTCTCGGATGAATACCTGAACCGAATATCGGTGTTTGACCGGGAGGGCGAGTTCAAGGGCAACTGGGGCGAGTCGGGGAATGATCCCGGGCAGCTTGACCATGCGAGTGGGATTGCTTTCGACGCTGAAGAGAATGTGTATGTGTCGGATACGATGAACCACCGGGTGCAGAAGTTCACGAAGGACGGCGAGTACATCGCGGCGTTCGGCGAGCATGGGAGTGACAAGGGGCAGCTGAATATGCCGTGGGGCATCGATGTTGACGATGAAGGCGCGGTGTATGTCGCCGACTGGCGGAACGACCGCATTCAGAAGTTCTCGGCGGACGGTGAGTTCATCGCGAAGTTCGGCGGGTCAGGCTGTGGCGACGGCGAGTTCAACCGACCTGTGGATGTCACGGTGGACGACGACGGGGATATATATGTGGCGGACTGGGGCAATGACCGGGTGCAGATGTTCAATTCGGATACGCGGTATGTGCAGAAGTTCCTGGGGGATGCGACGCTGTCTAAGATCGCGCGCGAGTACATGCTGACGAACGCGATGCCGAACCGCCTGCGCGATATGGCTAATATCGAGCTTCAGAAGTTCTTGCGGCGTCCGAAGTCCGTAACCATCTCCGGCGACGGACGGCTGTTCATTGCTGATAACCAGTCGTACCGGCTGCAGGTGTATCAGAAAGAGGTCATCCATCTGACGCCTGAGCAGTATGGGCCTCCGATGCGCTCTCCAACGCTGAACCAGGAATAGGTGAGCAGTGCCCGTTGCCGATGAATGGAATTGATGAATAGTATTAAGGTTGCCTGTGCGCCTTGCCAGCGAGTGCAAGGTGAATATGGACGCGATACTTGACATTTCAGGATTGGCTACTTAGTATCAACGGAAAATTATCACAATCTTTGTGGAGGGGTGTGTGCGCACGCGCCTGTCTTAGGTAGTAAGCGACGGCAAAGACCGTCAAAATTGGACGAGAGAGGTCAGAGATGAAAAGGTCAGCGTTGCTCCTGGTGGCAATGTTCGTACTTGGGGCCATTATTGCGGCTTGCGGCGCTTCTGAACCACAAGTGGTGGAGAAGATTGTCGAAGTCGAGAAGGTGGTGACTGAACAGGTTGAGGTCCCGGTCGAGGTGGTGAAGGAAGTCGAAGTTGAGAAGGTGGTGGAGAAAGAGGTTGAGGTTGAGGTAGAGGTAGTCAAGGAGATCGAGGTCGAGGTCGAGAAAGAGGTCGTAAAGGTCGAGCGCATCGAAGTGCCCGTCGAGAAGATCGTCGAGGTGCAGAAGATCGTCGAGAAGGAAGTCGAGGTCGTTAGGTCGAACCTTGGCGAGGCCCCGGACCTTGCGGCAGCGGTAGCGGCCGGCACTCTGCCCCCAGTTTGGGAGCGCATCCCTTCACAGCCGATGATTATTCCGACACTGCAGGACGGCATCGGTGAGTACGGTGGAACCGTGCGGCGCTTCTACCTTGGACCTGCGGACGGCTGCAACTTCTTCCGCCTGTCGCGCGCATCGCTGGCGCGCTTTTCCCAGGATGGTTTCTCGTTCATCCCGTCCGTCGCAAGAGGCTGGGAAGTCTCGGACGACGGCAAAGAGTGGACGTTCTTCCTGCGAGAGGGCATGAAGTGGTCTGACGGTGACGACTTCAACGCGGATGACTTTGCATGGCAGTATGACAATGTCATAACTAACGAAGATCTGAACCCGACGCCGCCGTTCTTCCTGAAGATCGGTACTGAAGTTGGATCAATCTCGAAGGTTGACGACACGACTGTGAAGGTCACGTTCCCGATACCAAACTTCCTGTTCCTGGAGATTGCGGCGCAGGCGGACGAGGCTTGCTACGGCAACAACTCGTGGAAGAACGTGCCGTGGGCGCCTTCCCACTACATGGAGCAGTTCCACATTGACTTCAACCCTGACGCCAACGCATTGGCAGAGGACGCAGGGTTCCCGGACTGGACGGGTCTGTTCGACAACAAGGGCCAGATTAACCTGAACCCCGAGAAGCCCGTCATAACTCCGTGGACGTTCACGAACACACTGACTGAGCCGGTGGTATTCGCGGAGCGCAACCCGTACTTCTGGGCAGTTGACCCAGCAGGCAATCAGCTCCCGTACCTAGACGGCATCCAGCTAACACTGTCTGAGGGCGGCACGGAAGTCGGTACGCTTATGGCAGTGCAGGGCGACATAGACATGCAGGGTCGCCACATCCAGCTCGACCAGTACACCACGCTAAAGCAGGGTGAAGAGCAGGGTGGCTATTCCGTTAAGACTTGGCCGACGTTCGCAGGTTCGGACGTGGCATTCTTCTTCAATATGAGCCTCCCCGGACCTACGGGCGAAGCCATAAGAATTAAGGAATTCAGGCAGGCATTGTCGCTGGCTATCGATAGATCAGCCATCCGAGAGATTCAGTTCCTGGGTCTTGGTGACATCAGGCAAGGTGTACCGAAGCCGGGTCACCCGCACTATCCGGGCGACGACATTGCTAAACTGCGGACAGAGTACGACCCGGACGCGGCGAACGCCCTCCTGGACACCGCGCTAGGCGCAGATGCCAGGGACAGCGAGGGCTGGCGCACAATCAACGGCGAGCGAATCGTGATGGGCATCACGGTTACTGACGCATTCGGCACCTGGCCGGATGCGGCGCAGGTGGTCAGGCGCGCCTGGGAGGCAGTCGGCGTAAAGGCCGATGTGAACACGACGACCAGGACTCTGCACTTCACGCGCTGGCAGACGAACCAGTGGGCGGTGATGGTGTGGAACGAGGACACGGCTGGCTTCACATTCAGCTCCATCGGCAAACGAGCGCCTGAAGGGGCCGGGTCCTTCCATGCTCCGGGCTGCGCGCAGTGGCTTGTCGATCCTGAGGGCGAGAACGCGTTCCCGTGTGCAGAGGAATCGCTTACGCTGCTTGAAATGCACAAGCGTGGTCCCGGTCTGCCGTCGGTAGAGCGGAACGCGCTAGGCAAGGAAATTTACAGGACGATTGTGGAGAACCAGTACAACATTGGCATCGTCGGTCTGTCTCCGATGGTGCAGGGCGTGATCGTCACGAAGGACACCCTGAAGAACGTACCTGACGAGGCTGGCAACGACTGGCCGCTCAGAACCCCGAACACGGGCTTCCCTGAGCAGTGGTACTTCTCCGCGCAGTAAGCACGGAAATCAACCGAATCTAATTTGGATGGACAGGATGGGATGGAATGCTTCCTCCGTCCTGTCCATCTTTACCCCTTATCCCTTCCCTATCAGCAGCGATGGACGGGATTGCCAATATGCACATAATCGGCGTTTTGGCACTATTGAAAAACTTACGAACTGAACGACGGACACACTCCCATGCTCCAGTTCATAATCAGACGGCTCATCATTTTCATCCCGATGCTGTTCCTGATGTCGGTGGTCGCATTTGCCATCATACAGGCACCGCCCGGCGACTTCCTGACCGACTACATCGCGCAGCTCCAGGCTACTGGAGAGGTCGTGGACGAAGGTCAGATCGAGGCGCTGCGTGACCACTACGGCTTGAGTCAGCCGCTCTATGTGCAATACCTGAAGTGGGTCTGGGGCATTTTGCAGTGGGATCTGGGCCTCTCGCTGGAATGGGGTCGTCCCGTGGTCGAGCTGGTGAATGACCGTCTGGCAATGACCATTGTGCTGGGCGTGACCACGATCCTGTTCACATGGACGCTCGCCATACCCATTGGGGTTCTGTCCGCAGTCAAAAAGTACACGGTGATAGACTATTTCTTCACCTTCCTGTCGTACTTCGGAGTGGGAACACCGAATTTCATGATCGCGCTTGTTGCGATGTGGTTTGCGTTCAGTTGGTTTGGCATCAAGGCTACCGGACTGTTTTCCGCCGAGTACGTTGCCGAGCCCTGGAGTTTCGGTAAGGTTATAGACCTGCTCAAGCACCTGTGGCTGCCGATGCTGATACTCGGTACGGACGGCACGGCGCGCTTCACACGCATAGTTCGCGCGAACCTGCTTGACGAGATGAGCAAGCCTTATGTGGAGACGGCACGAGCAAAGGGCTTGCCTGAGTGGAAGGTCGTGCTGAAGTACCCGGTGCGGATCGCGCTGAATCCGTTCGTAAGCACGGCGGGGCTTGAGCTACCACGCCTGATCTCCGGTCAGCTTATCGTAGCTTATGTGATGAGCTTGCCAACGATTGGACCGTTGCTGCTGCGCGCACTGCTGTCGCAGGACATGTATATGGCAGGTTCAATCGTGCTAATCCTGACAACACTGACTCTTATCGGTGTCCTCATTTCGGACATCGTTCTGGCAGCGATGGATCCTCGTATCCGCATCGGAGCCTAACTATTGGATTCCTGCGAAAGCAGGAATGACGGGAAAAGAGATGGCTGCACGGACAGAATCGCTCCCGATTCAGAGACCCTCTGAAGACGAGCAGGTATTCATAGCCTCCCAGTGGAAGCTTATCTGGTGGCGGTTCATCCGCCACCGCGTAGCGATGGCTTCCACAGTAGTTGTGCTCGCGTTTTATTTTGTCGCACTGTTCCCCGAGTTTCTGGCTATTCACGATCCGAGGGCGGAATTTGCCACACGCACGTTCATTCCGCCGCAGGGCGTCCACTTCTTCGACGGTTTCAAGCCGTCTCTGCCCTATGTTTACGGGCTGAAAGGTGAGCGCAACCCTGAGACCCTCGGTATGGAATGGGTGACTGACGAAGAAACCAGGCACACCATCCAGTACTTCGTGCGCGGCCACGAGTATAAGCTTTGGGGCATGATTCGGACGGACTGGCACTTTATGGGGCTGAACGTCGATACGAGCACGGAGCCTCAGCCATTCTACCCGCTTGGCACCGACAGAATGGGGCGGGACATGTTCTCCCGTCTGATGTACGGGACACGCGTGTCCATGTCCATTGGCCTGGTGGGTGTGACGCTGAACATATTCCTCGGCTGTATGCTAGGCGGACTTTCAGGGTTGCGCGGGGGGATGACGGACGCGATAATCCAGCGAATCATCGAATTCCTGCGCGCGATACCGACGATACCGCTTTGGCTGGCGCTTTCGGCGGCAGTGCCGCGTGATTGGTCGATCATGAGAGTGTATTTCGCCATTACCATCATCATATCGCTGATCGAGTGGACGAGGCTTGCGCGTGAGGTGCGTGGGCGCTTCCTGTCAATGCGCGAGGAGGACTTCGTGCTGGCGGCGCGGCTGTACGGAACCAACGAGATCCGCATCGTGTTCCGCCATATGCTGCCGTCGTTCCTGAGCCATATCATCGCTGCGACGACGCTGGCAATTCCGGGCATCATCATTGCTGAGACATCACTGAGCTTCCTCGGACTGGGACTGCGTGAGCCTGCGATAAGCTGGGGCGTGCTGCTGCAAGAGGCGCAGACGCTGCAGGCGGTGGCGGAGGCGGCGTGGCTGCTTTTGCCGGGTGTGTTCGTACTGATAGCGGTGATGGCTCTTAACTTCATGGGCGACGGCCTCCGCGACGCTGCTGACCCATACGCGATACGCGAAAGCTAGACAACTTACAACTTATATCCGGGGGAGTGACCCTGTTGCAGGCGACCGAATCGAATCTACCGTCAACGCTGCTTGATGTGAAAAATCTGAAGACCTACTTCTACCTCGATGAGGGCGAAGTAAGGGCGGTTGACGACGTCACAGTGCGCATCGACCGCGGCAAGGTGTTGGGTGTGGTGGGAGAGAGTGGCTGCGGCAAGAGCGTGCTGGCACGGTCCATAATGCGCATCGTGCGCCCGCCCGGAAGGACGTTGGACGGCGAGATCATCTACTATCAGCCGACGGACGATGCCGGTGGATTCGAAGAGATAGACCTCCAGCAACTTCCACAGGACGGCGACCGGATGCGGCGCATACGTGGCGCGGACATCACGATGGTCTTCCAGGAGCCGATGGTGTCTTTCAGCCCGGTGCATACCGTAGGCGATCAAATTGTGGAGGGCATTCTGCTCCACCAGGATGTTACGAAGGAAGAGGCGCGCGAGATCGCTTCGGATACCCTGAGGAAGGTTGGCATTCCGAATCCTGACCAGCGCGTGGATGCGTACCCGTTCAATTTGAGCGGCGGCATGCGGCAGCGCGCGATGATTGCCATGGCGCTTGCCTCCAACCCAACGCTGCTTATCGCGGACGAGCCGACTACCGCGCTCGATGTCACGACACAGGCGCAGATACTTGAGCTTATGGCGTCGTTGCAGCGGGAGTTGGGCATGGCAATGATGCTGATCACGCACAACCTTGGCGTTGTGGCGCAGATGGCCGAAGAGATCATTGTCATGTACCTCGGCAAGATCGTGGAGCGCGCTGATACTGCCACGCTGTTCAGGGACCCGAAGCACCCGTACACGCAGGAACTGCTGAAGTCCATACCGCAGATGCGGCGGGAGCGACAGACGAACCGCCTGACGGCCATCAGCGGGACGGTGCCGCCGCCGTTCATCAGGCCGCCGGGATGCCCGTTCCACCCGCGCTGCCCGCAGGCGATGCCTGGCGTGTGCGATGTGGTCGAGCCTCAGCCGTTGCAGATGGGCGACAATCATACGGTGCGCTGCCTGCTATACGACGACAATGCGAAGGCTGTGGCGACTGGTACCAACACCGATGCACAAGGCGGACAGGATTAGTCTATGACAACTGAAGTGAACGGCAGTTCCCAGATACTCGATGTCGATAGGCTCAAAGTCTATTTTCCGATAATTGAGGGCTTCCTGCGGCGTACCACCGGGTATGTCAAGGCGGTGGACGAGGTGAGCTTCAGCCTCGAAGCGGGAGAGACCTTTGGGCTTGTGGGAGAGTCGGGCTGCGGCAAGACTACGACGGGTCGGGCTATCCTACGTGCCATAGAGCCGACTGACGGCGAAGTTCGCTTCACCATGAAGAGTGGGGAGCGCATCAACACTGCGTCCGCCGACCGCGAGACGCTGCGGCTGCTGCGGCAGGAGATGCAGCTCATCTTCCAGGACCCGTTCGCATCGCTGAATCCGCGCATGACGGTGTTCGATGTGGTTGCGGACCCTCTGCGCGTGAACAGGATTGCAAGAGGTTCGGAACTTGAGGACCGCGTGGCGGAAATGCTGCGGCTGGTGGGTCTGTCTGTCGATTACGCGAGGCGGTATCCGCATGCCTTCAGTGGCGGTCAGCGGCAGCGAATAGGTATTGCGCGCGCGCTGGTAGTGAACCCGCGCCTTGTGATCGCAGACGAGCCGGTGTCGGCGTTGGACGTGTCGGTGCAGGCGCAGATACTGAATCTGATGCAGGACCTCCAGGAAGAGCTGCAACTGACTTACCTGTTCATCAGTCACGACCTGAGCGTGGTGCAGTACATCTGCCACCGAGTCGCGGTCATGTACGTGGGCAAGATAGTCGAAGTGGCTTCGACCGACGACCTGTTCACACAGCCGAGGCATCCGTACACGCAGGCGCTGCTGTCGTCCGTGCCAGTTCCAAATCCGGTGGTGCAATCGCGTGGTATGGTGCTCGAAGGCGAGGTCGCAGACCCCGCGAACCCGCCATCGGGCTGCTACTTCCATCCGCGTTGCCCGTTCGCGAAGGACATCTGCCGCGAACAGGAGCCGCCTCTCACAGAGGTCTCCCCGGGGAGATTTGCGAGCTGCCACTTCGCAGACGAAATCGAACTGCCGGGCGTTCCCGGTTAGCCAGTCGAGCCGCAGTGTCCCGACTTACAACTTCCTCGCCGAGCGTTGTCCGCCGATTGCTTGAAGGCTGATGCTGCGACTGATAGTATTCTCGTTCAGGTGGTCTGTTTTCTTCGCCCCCATCTCCAACTTCGGTCGATGGCGGGCTTTTTCGCCACCTGAAAGGATATACTGACCGCGATGCCTAATATCAATGCCCTCTCCCAGTGGGTGAACCGCGCGCCCTTCCATTACGCATGGGTCATCGTGGGGATACTTGCGCTGGTGCAGATGGTGGCGCTGTCCATCAACTTTGCGGGCGGCGTTCTGGTGGACCCGCTGACCGATCCGGACGGCGATTTCGGCTTCAGTTTCTCAAGTATCGGCTTTTCCTTTGGTGTGTACTTTCTGAGCGCTGCGCTTCTTGCGCCGGTTGCCGGCTGGCTCGGTGATCGCTACGGCTCCCGTAACATGATGGTCCTGGGGGCCGTCTCATACTGCGGAGTGATGGTGCTGGTGGCGTTCGTCAGTTCGCCATGGGAACTGTGGCTGTCGTTTGGCTTCCTGCGAGGCGCGGTGCAGGCGATATTCATGGTGCCGCTGATGGCAGCGGTGTCGGGCTGGTTCAGGCGTCGGCTCGGGCTGGGAACGGGCATACTCTGGGCAGCATCGGGCGTCGGGCCGGCGTTCATGTCACCGGTGCTTATCAATCTGGTTGCAAATCTCAACTGGCAGACCACGTTCATCTATTTCGGTCTGGCTGCCGGCGTGTTCATCCTGCTGCTGGCGCTGCTATTCCGCAGCAAGCCGAGCGAAATGGGCATCGCGCCATACGGAGCGAGCGAGGGAGAACCACTGGGTACCGGTCTGCCGCACTCGCTGGAGCAGGTACGCGCGAAGGTGTTCAACCAGCATGTGCGGCGCACAAAGGCGTTCTGGAATCTCCCGGCGATACATGGGCTTGGCTGTGCGGGACATGGCATTGTGCTGCTGTTTGTCGTCCCATTTGCTGTGATGAAAGGCTTGAGCTTCACTGAAGCGGCGATAATCCTGAGCATTCTGTCCATCGTGAGCATTCCGAGCCGCATGCTGACTCCGATGATTGCCGAGAAGTACGGCACGAAGACGATAATGGCGACCTGCCTGATGATTCAGGGGCTTTCGGTAATATGTCTGTTCTTCTCGTCTGAACTCTGGCACTTCTATGGGTTTGCGGTGCTGTTTGGCATCGGGTTTGGCGGAGAGTGGACGGGATACCTGGTGATCAACCGGCAGTATTACGGCAACGGGCCCATGGGTTCGGTCTATGGCTGGCAGATGTCGGGCGCCCTGATGGGGCACGCATTCGTTAGCTGGATTGCGGGTCTGATCGTGGATCTGACCGGCTCGTACAATGCGGTGTTCGCGCTGTCGATAGCGGCGAGCGTGGGCGGAGCCCTGGTTACCGTCAGCCTAGAGGATACGTCGAAGCGGCTGATTGGCGACTGGGAGGCGGCAGTGCCGGAGGAGGCGCGTGCGGCGGTGGGGTCGGCTGACTGACCGAACGTGAGTGAGTGTTCGTTCTTTCTGCCTCGAGCACTCACACAGCTTTGCTAGACTTCTCCCGCTCCTTCTTCTGCGCGAGAGTCCGCTGGTATCTGGCTTCCAGATTCACTAAGAGCGATGCGGAGACGCCTAACACTCGCTCAAGAGCGACGGCAATCTCTTGAGTTACGGGCGTTATGCCCTTAATAATCTCAACTAGGGTTTGGTTTGGGATGCCTGTCTCCACGGATAGTTCCTGACGTGTCATTCCAATGAACTCGATCTCTTCTTCGATCGTCTCGCCCGGCGGGATGGGAGTATCCGACAGCAATTCCTGATCTCGAGCGATCTTGTCAGTCGCCATAGTGGTTTGTTACCTCCTCTATGCGCACCTTGTTTTCGGATTCGACGTAACTGAGGATGATTCTCCAGCGCCTGTCCAAAGAAATAGAGAACTGCCTTCTGCGCCGGCCGGAGAGACGATGCAACCTGAGTGACCTAATCCCGTAAAGGACGCTGATGTTCTCAGCTTCTCGTAGCACATCTATTCACTGAATATACCTGCGCGCAACCGACGGACCCCAAGAGCGGCTTCCAATCGCGATTGCATTATAGCAACGTTGAAGCCGGTTGGTTGCGAACTCTACCTGCATTCTCCACTAGTTGGGCAGGGCGGGTTCGGATATCTCGACGACCTGATTGGTGGGGATATTGCGTATGACCTGGCGGATGCCGCTGGGCCAGAAGATGGTGATCTCGTCAGCTGTATCGGCGTCTGCCATGCCGAAGTGCAGGTCGAGGCTGGACATTGAGAGGAAGCTGGAACCTGCGGTGACATCGTCAGTCTGAGTGCGACGATTGCCCTCAGCGTCGGTGGCGGTCACGAAGACCCGCGCGCCGATAGCGTCCGCGTTGCTGCCTGTGCCGTCCTCTGCCATGCGTCCCCTGAGGCGCAGCGTGAGCCACTTGTTTTCGCCGCCGCCGTTGATCCATACGAAGGTTGGGCCTTTCTCGAAAGCTAATTCGTCGTCCAAACCTGTAAATATAGGACCGGCGCTGTTGGTGCCGATAAGGTCTATGTAGCCGTCGCCGTTGAGGTCGCCCTTTGCCAAGCCCTTGCCGTTCTCGTGGTAGGCAGTGTCGATGCGCTGCCGGTCGCGGTCGAATCGGGGACTGGAGGGATCGAGAACGCCGTAGTCCACGCCCTTGATGTTGAGCAGGCGCGCCTCAACAGTAATGTCCTGGAAGCTGCCATTGCCGTCGCCACGCAGCATGCGCCCTGCCGAGGGGAACCACTTGCCGTCGGGAGATTCGCCACGCCCGAGCGCGGAGCCGGTCCAGTAGAGGTCCTGATCTCCGTCGTTTTCCAGATCAAAGAACGCAGCGCCGAATCCGAAGTCGTAGGCAGCCAAGCCTGTTGGAACGCGCCAGTCCAGCCATATGCGAACCGGATCAACGGAGTCGGGAGGCATGACACGGCTCGGCTCGATGGGTATGGTGGGAGCGACATCGGGGAAGAAGCCGACCTCGCCGATGCGAGGAACGACCGTTGTGCCGTCGTTGCGCAGCAGGTAGTGGGCGCAGGTGGATATGGAGTAAAGCTGCTCGCTGGAGCAGTCGCCGCTCGCGCCCTCAAAGGGCAGCGGACGCGTCTTGGGGTGGTAACCGATGTTGGTGACGAAGACATCGAGGTCAACATCGCCGTCGTAGTCCCCTAGCGCAAAGCCCATCCAGTTTCCCCGCTTGTCCAGCCCCATAGGACGCTCAACCGGCAGGAAACTCACTCCATTTTCATCGGTGTCGTTGCGGTATATCCTGACAGGACCGCCGTCGTCCGCAGTCCAGAGGTCGGGGTCGCCGTCGTCGTCGAAGTCGAAGAAGAGCGTCGCCCAAGTTACGACCTGCTCGCCGCGAACACCCGCATCCGCGCTTATCTCGGTAAAAGTGCCGTCGCCATCATTGAGGTACAGTACGTTCTCGTTGCCGCGAGTGGGTGCGCCGGGATGGACGGCGTCCATGTCAGAGCGGTTGGCGACGAAGATGTCAGTCCAGCCGTCGCGGTTGATGTCGGCGCATGCCGGGCTTGTGCCGGTGCGGAAGTTGGCATCGTTCCCGAATGCGGCGGCTGTGATGTCTGTGAACGTGCCATCGCCGTTGTTACGCATGAGGCGGTCGCTGACTGCCTCGCGGAGTTCGTCATCGTTGATGGCGTCCTGGTAGTCTTTGCCGTCGCCGATGATGCCCTGCGCGCTGACATACATGTCTTGGTAGCCGTCGTTGTCTATGTCGCAGGCGACGACTCCGGTGCTGTTCGATGCGTTGGCGGACACGCCCGCCTGCACGCCGACTTCGGTGAACTCTTCTCCGCCATCGTTGCGGAACATCAGGTTGGGGTTGCCGCGAGATTGCGTGATATAGAAATCCTGGTCGCCGTCGCGGTCGTAGTCGAATATGGCGACGCCTGTGAGGTCGTTGGCGACGGCTGCGTTGTCGCCGAGTGCCTGCTCTGCGATATTGATGAAGGGCACCACATCATCTGTGCTGACGCCGATGAAGCCGGGCTGCATGAAGCGACGGGCGCGTATGGCATCATCGCCAGAAGTTGCCGGGCTTTCAGCGCTGCCGGTTACGACGATAGGCTGGGCGGTTGAGGTGGGAACGGGCACCGGAGTAGGAGGCGGCACAGGCGCGGACAGTGCGGGTGTGGGAGTTGCGCGCGGTGGTGGCGGCACGCGCTCATCTTCGCACGCGAGCGCGGACAGACCGACAACGGTAATGATGGCTGCGAGCAGCAACATAGATGGATGGAGAGTTATATCCCTAATAAATTTGCGCGTATTCATCAGTCTATTTTAGCGCAGACTGATGTGCGGGGCGCAAGGAAATGGGGCAATTGGTAGCGCATGACGCCTTCAGCGAACGGTTTGGCGAGGCCGCTGCGGGACAGGGACAGCCCTTTCGCGTTTCGGAGACTATCCCAGCCGGAACCTGGCGAGGAATTCGATGGGGCCGGTTGTGGCGTATAGCAGGATTGCTCCGCCGAGCAGGATTGCGACGGCCCAGGGTCCTATGACGGAGAGCCACGGCGCAGCGGCTGAAGCCCAGCGTCTCGTGGGGGGAAGCATATCGCCAACGGCTTCGATCCAGGGGTCGGAGTATGCGTGTGGGTAGTTCATCCTGTTAAGCATGTCGATGAGCCACGCGCCTACGCTGTAAAAGATGCCTGCGATGAATCCGACATAGAGAGCGAAGACGCCAAATGTGAATCCACTCAGGGGCGCGCGGAAGAATGCGTCGATGACATCATCCAGAAACATCCCTATCGATCGGAAGTTAAGGATATTTATCTGGAAGGCGAAGACGAAGGGCAGTGATGCTCCAATCAGGAAGACGGTGAAGATACCGTATGATATGCCTACAAAAAACCAGATGGGCAGGACGCGTGACTCTTCGGCGCGGCTGCCAATCCAGCGCGTTACGGGCAGCAGGAAGATTAGTGTGAACAGGCAGCCGCCGACAGCGGTGGAAATGGCGTTTATTCCAATGAGACGCTGAGGGTCCTGGTCAATGCCGGGCGAGTAGATGGAGGCGACAAGGGCGGCGGCGGAGGTGAGGAGCATGGCATAGACCAAGAGGCTGCAAACCAGACGCGTCTGAAGGCGGCCCACTTCCTGCTTGCGCTGCTCTATGGTCAAATGTGTTGCGGTTGTGGTCATTTACGGGGACTCGCCAATCATGGGGTTTTGCTGCGGTAGTTGCGGTTTTCGGGTTGACCTTCGTTGCCTCCAAGTGAGATGGGCACCATAGTTTGAGCGAACTCTTAGCCAGACGTCTAACCACCTTCCAGTGTAGCGAAGGCGCCCGTATGTATCAAGATTATGTTCAGGCGCGGTAGCGTTTCCTTTTAGGTGGATTGCTGCGGATTCCGTCCTTAGACAAGCTCAGGACAGGCCCATTCGGCGGGGACGGGGAATAGCCATAAAAAGGCACAAAGGACACAGTGGGAGTGTGCGTTATTCGGTTGTTTGGGGGTGAGTATTTAGTTGTCAGGGCGGGTTGTGGTTGGGGTCGTTGGTGATGGTGGGCCAGCGGATGGAGTTGAGGTGGTGGGCGAGGTCCATGTCGGGGTTGATGCGGGTCAGGAATGCGTTGAAGCCGGCGATGTGGGCTTGGAGCTCGTTGCTGTCGGTGATGGTTGCTGACTTGCCTGTGGGGAGGGAGGCGATTTCTTCGCACTCCTGCTCGCTCAGTTCGTTGCCGTCGCAGTCGTGGCGGCGGTCCTCGCACGGGCAGCGGGAGGTGCGGTCGCGGTAGTAGTCGGGGCCGTGGAGGCTGAACTCGAGGGCTTCCTCGCGGCGTCGTTGTCGGCGCTCCTCCGCGAAGAGCTGGCGCGCGGCTTCTACTTTATCCGCGATGTCATCCACGACGTCTTCGTCGGGCGGGATGTACTCGAAGCCGCGGTGCAGCAACTCCCTGGATGCGGACATCCTGTGGCAGGGCAGGAAGTCTTCGAGTTCGCCCTGCATAGCCTGCATGAGGAATGTGACTATTGCCCTGCCGTTGTCGGTTTCCTCGCGGACCATTTGGGCGAGTTCCGAGCGGATGCGGCTGTCAGCGGCCTGTGATTCGCGCTGGTCGGCGCGCTGTAAGCTGCGGCTTTGCCTGCGCCGAGCCGTGACGCCGTCGATGAATGCCTGGGCTTCCTCAAGGCCGATCCTCTGGAGGATGCGGGCGGCGTCGAGCTGGTGGCAGGGCTGGAAGTCCTCGAATTCGCCGTTCATGGCGGATTTGAGGAACTTGATAATCGCCCTGCCGTTGTCGGTCTCTTCGAGGACGATCTGCCTGAGAGACTCGACAAGCTCGCGGTGTGTTGGTTGGTCTTGGTTTGGGTGTTGTTGTTCTGCAATCATTTGTTCGCATTATAAGCACGGATGTTTGGATTGTCAAGGGTGTTATCTCCGACGATAGCGTTTCCATTGGGGTGGATTGCTGTGGATTCCGTCCTTCGACAGGTCCTTCGGCGGCGCTCAGGACGAGCGGGGTTTTGCTATTTCGACCATCCGAATGGAAACGCTGCCGCTAACTTGCGGATGGATAGGCGTAAGTCTAACATGTGGGATGTTGCGGATTGAAATGCATCGATATGGATAGGATCAAATAGGATAATTTAAGGAGCGAAGCATAATGGCCGTCGTGGAGTATGAATTGCGAGGGCATGTGGCGTATATCACGCTGAACAGGCCTGACAAGTTGAATGCGATTGATGTGGAGATGCGGGACCTGCTGTGGCAACGCCTGCATGAGGTGAATGACAATCCTGAGATATGGATGGCGGTCATCACAGGGAACGGGCGGGCGTTCAGCGTGGGTCATGATCTGGTCTCCATGTCCGGGCGCAGCGATGCGCTGTATGATCCGGAGATTTCGACTGAGGACCTGTATGTATATCAGTCGGAAATATTCAAGCCAATAATCTCTGCGATTAATGGCTTCTGCCTGGCGCAGGGCGGCGGCATTGCGCTGGCGTCGGACATACGGATTGCGTCGGATCAGGCGCAGTTCGGGTGGCCGCAGGCAAAGCGGGGCATCGGCTCGGTGAGTGGGCCCTGCATGCTGTCGCAGCGCGTGCCGCTGAACTTCGCGCTGGAGTTCCTGTTCACCGGGGATATGATTAGCGCTGAGCGTGCCTACGAACTGGGCATGGTAAACATGGTTGTGCCGCACGAGGAGCTGATGGACCGGACGGATGCGCTTGTGCAGAAATTGCTGCAGAACGCACCGTTGCCGATGCGCGCGATCAAGGAGGTCGCGGTGCGTGGGCTGAGCATGCGGCTGGAGGACAGGGTGCGGCTTGCGGGTATCGTGAACCGCCGGTTGCAGCGCACGGATGACGCCATCGAGGGCATCAAGGCGTTCCAGGAGAGGCGGACACCTGTGTTCAGGGGATCATAACGGACATCGATCGTTATATCGATGTTGCGGGGATGAACAAGTAAGGAATAGTAGGGGATATAGATGACACAACCTAGAGAGAGTTCAAATCCAAGTTCTGTCGAGCAGCCGCGGGCGCAGGCTTATCCGAATCCGGATGAATCGGAAGACCTGTCGCGCAGTACCACACCGGTACTGGTGGTTACGCCACACCCGGATGATGCCGAATCGGGCGCGGGCGCGACGATAGTGAAGTGGGCCGCGCAGGGTCGCAGGATAGTGCTGGTTGTCTGCACGAATGGAGACAAGGGCAGCTCCGACCCGGAGATGACATCGCCAAAGCTGGCTGCCATTCGCGAGGAGGAACAGCGGGAGGCAGCGGGAGTACTGGGTGTGTCTGAGGTCGTGTTCCTGCGACATACCGATCAGCACCTAAAAGACACCTACGAACTTCGGGAGCAGATTTCGCGGGAGATTCGCCGCCATATGCCGCACACGGTACTGACGATCGACCCGAATCGCCCGTACATCCGTCACGAGGACCACTATGTCTGCGGGCGGGTTACGCTGAACTGCGTGTTTCCATACGCGCGGGACAGGATGGCGTTCCCGGAGCACATCGAGGAAGGACTGGAACCGCACAAGGTGCGCGAGGTGTACCTTTGGGGTTCGCTGGACCCGGACACATTCTTGGACGTTACAGACACTTTCGACGCGAAGCTGGACGCGCTGAGCCGTCATCGCAGCCAGGTCGGACAGGGCTGGGAGTTGCGCGAGGTGCGCGCGCGAACTCGGTACGCCGAGGTGGGCAAGAGGATTGGCGCTACCTACGCAGAGGCGTTCAAGCGGATAGAGATCTTTTAGTCGGGTAGCCGTATTCTTCAGACAGGATCGACAGGATAGGAAACTACGAGGAACCAGCTATGACAATGGAAAAATTTGAGGCGGGCCAGAAATTCGAGCAGGAGATTGAGGTTACGCTGGAGCATACGACCAACCGCATGGGCAAGCCCGGGGCGGATGTGCTTTCAACGCCGGCGCTGCTGGGGCTGATGGAGGGTGCTTGCATACAGCAGTCCGAGCCGTACATGCCCGCCGAGCATACGACGGTTGGGTACGCGGTGGACAGGCTGCGGCATCTCGCGCCGACCCCGGTTGGGAACAAGGTTGTTGTCAGCGTGGAACTGACGGAGATTGACCGCAACCGCCTGACATACCAGATAGAGGCGCATGAGGGCGAGCAGCGCATAGCAATGGCGACGCACAAGCGGGCTGTCATTCCCATCCAATAACTCAAGCGTACATCGATAGACAGGACGGACAGGATGGGGCGGAATGGACGCAGAACGGGCTGACCTTTACTGGAAGTGGGGCGTGAGGGCTGGCCTGGCGCTATTGTTGCTTCTTGCGAATGTCCTGCTAGTGATGGTAATTTTCAACGCTTCGGATGCATTTGACGCCGTTGACAGGGTTGGCGAGGCTGCGGAATCGCTTGAGCAGGCTTCCGATGCGCTTGACGTCGTAGCTGCCGAGCTTGGTCAAGATGGGGACCGTATCGCTGAGATTATCGAACAGGCCGGTGAGGATGTTACTGGTGCGCGAGATGTGCTGGAGCGGGCGGGCGAGGATGTAACACGATCGGCGGATGCCCTGGAGGATGCCCGCTCGAACTTTGGTCGGGCAGCGGACGATTTCGGGCGTATAGCCGACACGCTAGAAGAGGCGTTTTCTCAGTGACGGATGGGTCGAACCGACATACAGATGGTTCAACCGGCTTACCGCAAGCGGGAGGACGGATGCTCGAAGGGCTAAAGGTGCTGGATCTGACGCACTATGTCGCCGGGCCGTACGCGACGCGACTGATGGCGGCGCAGGGGGCTGAGGTAATCAAGGTCGAGCGCCCGGGCGTGGGCGACCCGTCTCGGCGCATTGGGCCGTATCCTGACGAGGTGCCGCACCGTGAGAAAAGCGCGCTGTTCCTCTACCTGAATACGGGCAAGAAGTCGGTTACGCTGAACCTGAAGAACGAGGCATCCAAGCCCATTCTTCACCATTTGTTGGAGTGGGCGGATGTGCTGGTGGAGAATTTTCGACCTGCGGTGATCGAGCGGCTTGGACTGGACTACGACAGCGTTGCGGCTGTGAATTCGGGCCTGGTGATGACTTCCATCTCGAACTTCGGGCAGACGGGGCCCTATCGCGATTACGGCGCGCGTGAAATCAACCTGTACGCAATGGGCGGGCTGATGTACATCACGGGCGATCCGGAGCGCGAGCCACTGCACATGGCGGCGCGGCTGGCGCAGTATGGCGCGGGCCAGAACGCCTTCGCGGGCACGATGGGAGCGCTGATGCACCGCGACATCTCGGGGGCTGGACAGCATGTGGATGTGGCGATATCGGAGTACCTGGCGACTATCCTTGAGAACGCGCTGAGCCAGTACAGCTACACTGGCAGCAACTTCCGTCGCACGGGCAATCGTGGGTACGGGCGCGCGGCATGGGGCCCGTATCCATGCAGGGACGGGTATGTGGGAGTGATTGCGGGACCTGATCACAAGTGGCCGGAGATGGCGGAACTGATGGGGATCGCCGAACTTGCGGAGGAGCGCTTCGACGACCGCGCCGGCAGAGGCGAGAATGCCGATGAGCTGGACGCCCTGATGCTGCCCTGGCTCATGGAGCACGACAGGCACGAGATTTTCGAGCGCGCGCAGCACAGGGGGCTGGCATTCGCGTATGTGGCGACGCCCGAAGACATTCTGGGCTGGGAGCATCTGCGGGAACGGGGATTCTTCGCAGAGGTGGAGCATCCGGAGGCGGGTGCGCTGGAACACCCGACGCTGCCGTGGCGAGTGGAAGGGGGAGATGTGTCGTTGGATGCCGCGCCGACGCTGGGCCAGCATAACAGTGAAGTGTACAGCGGGATGCTAGGGTATAGCAGGGACGACGTGGTGCGGATGCGGGGGATGGGGGTTGTGTAGGTGGTCACGGAAGAGGTTCAATTGTCGTAACCCGCGTGTATTGCCATAAGTAGCTTGACATGCCCACATGGTTAGCTTAAGCTTAAGCTGCACAAGCGGTGGTGAGTACCCTTGGGAAGGAGTGTTGATCATGGACATTGAACAGTTAGTCGGAAAACTAAGGGAAATGTACTACGGTGCTGACAGAGGCGAAGAAGTGGCGATGATTCACCTCTTTGGCATCAAGTATGCCCAAGAACTTGGTCGCATCCCCAGCACATTAATTGCAAGGGAAGCTCAACTAAGAGAGTCAACCAGTTACCACACCGAGATTAGTAAGGGCCGCAAATTGGCCAAGTTTGTCGATGTGAAGCCAGAATACATGGATTAACCGACTCGCTGCATTTATGAGGTATGTTTCGATCTTCGAAGAAAGAGAGATTGAAGAGGAAGGTTAATGATTTTGGCAAATCGTGTCGTAGTATACATTGACGGGTTCAACCTGTATTACGGCATGCGGTCGAGAGGATGGCGGCGGTACTACTGGCTTGACCTTCGCCGTCTTGCCGGGAGGTTGCTGCGTCCGGGACAGACGTTAGCCGGGGTCAAATATTTCACGGCGCGGGTCATTCCGGATGCGGGCAGCGAGGATAAGGCAAGGCGGCAGAATACTTACTTGGAAGCGCTTGCCACCTTAGCCGACGTAGATATCCACTACGGATATTATCTGCCCAAGATGCAACGCTGCGCCGACTGTGGCGCGACATGGCAGGCATACGAAGAGAAGATGACCGATGTGAACATCGCTGTCGAGTTGCTGTCAGACGCTTACGACGACAGATTCGATACAGCCATCGTAATTTCTGCGGATAGCGATCTGGCGCGCCCCATAACTACTATCCGTGAGCGGTTTCCGGGGAAGCGGGTCGTTGTCGCTTTCCCGCCCAACCGCGTCTCTAAGCTCCTGCGTAGCGTAGCGACGGCGGCTTTCAGCATTGGTCGAGATGCTCTCAGGGACAGCCAATTGAAAGAGAGCATTGCCAGACAAGACGGAGAGACAATCACACGACCTTCAGAGTGGAGTTAGCGAGAAGAATTGACAAAAAGAGACGTCTCCCAAAGGGCCCTTATGGGAGACGTCGGGCCAGCGGAACTACCCGCTGGGGGGGTACATAAATGATATGCATTGTACGCGCAGTTGTCAACGCAGTTGAAAGATAATACACTTGCTTGACGAGCCGAAATCGGCGTACATAAGGAGGACACACCGATGGCAGATGCCAAACCGTTTAGCTTCAAGGAACTCTTCGCAAAGAACGCGCCCGAAGGTAGAGACGCGCCTGTGGTGAAGCGCGGCAAGTATGACTTCGCCGTGGCATATCCTGACCCCAAGTCTATGCCGCTGGACGGTCTTGTGGACGCGCTCCGAGAGGGCCTGGCAACAGAGGGCGACGACCTTGCGATATACGCGAACCAGAGCGGTTATGCGCCGCTGCGCCAGTTCGTTGCGGACAAGCTAGCGCGCGACAGGGGCATCAACATCGGCATTGACGACCTCATCATCGGCGACGGCTCCGGCCAGCCCATTCACATGATCTGCGAAGCTCTGCTGGACCCCGGCGATGTCGTGCTGGTGGAGAACTTCGTGTACTCAGGCACGCTTGGGCAACTCCGACGCTTCCATACGGACATACGCGGCGTGGAGTGCGACAACGAAGGGATGCTGCCGGACGCGCTGGAATCTGCAATCGTCAAGGCGACGGGAGAAGGCAAGCGCCCAAAGTTCATCTACACAATTCCGACATTCCAGAATCCGCAGGGCTGGACGATGACGCTGGAACGCCGCAAGGAAATGGTGCGGCTGTCCCAAAAGCATGGCGTCCCCATCCTCGAAGACGACTGCTATGTTGACCTGCGCTACGGAGGCGAGGATGTTACATCCCTGCATGCGCTGGACGACACTGGCAGCGTGATGTATGCGGGGTCGTTCTCGAAGATTATCGCGCCGGGGATGCGGCTCGGCTACCTGACGGCATCTCGTGAGGTTATGGATGTCGCGCGCGTGGTTAAAAGCGGCGGCGCGGCGAACCAGTTCGCATCGTGGGCGGTGCATCGCTACTCAACGGGGCATCTGGACGACCATATCGTCGAGATCAATGACATCCAGCGCACGAAGCGTGACGCGATGCTGGCGGCACTGGGCGAAAACTTCGGCGGCGCGGCGTCTTGGAGCAGGCCCGAGGGCGGGCTGTTCATCTGGCTGCAGATGCCTGAAGAGGCGGACGTAACGGCTATCCGCGACAAGGTGCTGGAGACGGCGGATGTAGGTTATCAGGCCGGTCCTCTGTTTGCGCCGGACGGAGTTTCGGGACGCAATTACGCGCGACTGTGCTTCGGGTACAACACGCCTGAAGAGATTCACGAGGGTATCGCGCGGCTTGCCGAAGCGTTCGAGCGCGAGGGCGTTCTGAAAAGCTAATCAGCGCAGCTGACATCGGTTTATTGAGATGGGCAGGATGTTTGGGTTCTGCCCATCTTTGCATTTACGGGAGATTTGGCATGCGTATCTGTTCATTCTTGCCGAGCGGCACGGAGATTGTGTTTGCGCTGGGGCTGGGCGATTCGCTGTTCGCGGTGAGCCACGAGTGTGACTATCCTAAAGAGGCGCTTGCCAAGCCCAAGATTGTCCGCAGCAGGTTTGACGCGGATAAGCTGAGTAGCCAGGAGATCGACCGCGTAGTCACGGAGATGTACCAGCGGGGCGAGCGCATCTACGAGGTGGATGAGGATGTGCTGCGCGATGCGGCGCCGGACCTGCTTCTCACGCAGGAACTGTGCGATGTGTGCGCGGTATCTTACGAAGATGTGCGGCATGCGGCATCGCGACTGGCATACCCGCCGAATGTCGTTTCGCTGGATCCGGCCTCCATCGGCAATATGCTCGAAGACATACAGATGGTGGGTGACTTGTGCGGCGTGCCAGATGCCGCGTCGGCATTTGTCACTGAACTCCGTGAGCGGGTGAGTGCGGTGCGCTCCAAGGCGTCTGCATCCACGTCAGCGCCACGGGTGGCATGCATCGAATGGCTTGAACCGCCCATCGTGGCGGGGCACTGGATACCGCAGATGGTGGAGCTTGCCGGCGGTATTGACGCGCTTGCCAAGCCGGGAGAGGCTTCACGGCGCATCACGATGGACGAGCTTGCAGAGTCTGAGCCTGATGTGCTGGTGTTGATGCCGTGCGGGATGGACGCAGAAAGGGCGCGTGAGGAATTCGAGGCGCTGGAGAACCTGGAAGAGTGGCGCGGTCTACCGGCGGTCGCCAATGAGCGGGCTTACTTCGTGGATTCAGGATCGTACTTCAGCCGCAGCGGACCTCGCCTCGTGGACGGGCTGGAGCAGATGGCGCAGATGATTCATCCGGACATGTTCAGCGAGACCGATTCGGAATTCACGGTCTGGGATGAATAACCTCTGGGCGAGCGAGCGAATCTGTAGCGCCTAGCCTGAGAGGAACACTGTAACGCGACTTCCCCCGATTTAGGCTGCGCCTTGGGTGGCGCCCCAGCCTTCTCCTCGGGAGAATCTGAGAACTACTGACGGCTGAACTTGCTGCGCATCTCGGAGGCGACACGCTCGCGTAGCTGGTCGATGTCGCGGCTTAAGACTTCCGCCTCGGATTCAAGTCGGGATGCCGTGTCGGGCTTTTCGAGCAACTGCTGCTTCTCGGACAGGTCGATTAGCAAGGTTTCAGCGATATAGTACGACAGCGCTGCGGGATTGCGCGAAGTGCGGACTTCGCTGGTCCAACCGCCTTGCAGTCCGGTAATCAAACTCAGGTACTCGTTGAGTTGCTCGCGGATTGCTTCAGACTGGGGCTGCGCCTCATCGGAATCCGTATCTGATAAGACGGACACATCCGCAGTGAGGTATGGGCGATGCTGAGTGATGGTGTTGATTCTGAAGCGGCGCTCTCCCGTAACTGCGACGAAGAAGCGGTCTCCGCGAATCTCGTTGACCTGCGTGATGTGCGCCACGGTGCCAACGGGATGGGGAATTGCCGGCTGACCGACTTCGTCGCCGGACTTTATTAGCACGATGCCGAAGCGCGAATCGGAGTCGAGGCAGTCCTGCAGCAGGCGCTTGTAGCGCTCCTCGAATATCTGAAGCGGCAAGGATGCGCCCGGAAACAGCACGGTGTTAAGCGGGAACAGCGGCAGTGTGCGTCTTTCTGGCAGTTCAGGTGGCATCGACTAGAGTATAAACGGAACGCTGGCAGTGAACAAGTGAGGGAACTTATCGCGTGCTTGTCTGCTAGAATAGCCGTATTCTCGATATACCAACGATCAGAGGATGCAGGGGCGATACAGTTCGTCGGGATGCAGGAAGGAACGCTATGAAGTGGAGTTCAGCTATATCGGAGGGAACGACGCTTGCCGACGCGTTCGATGAGTGTGCTGGGAAACTGGAGGACGGACTGGGCGAATTAACGCCCGATCTGGTCGCTGCGTTCGTGTCGCCGCACTATGCGCCGGACTATGAGACGCTGACAATGCTTGCGGCGGAAAGATTCGGCACTGCCCTGCTTGTGGGTTGCAGCGGGGGCGGCGTGATTGGTGCGGCGACGGAGGTGGAGAACAGGCCCGGTCTGGCTCTGACGGCTGCGTGTCTGCCTGGTGTGAAGCTAACGCCGTTCCATATCCAATACGGCGCGCTGCCGGACGGGGACGCGCCGCCTGACGAGTGGGGCTCGCTTGTGAGCACGCCTGTCGGCTCTGAAGTGGACTTTCTCATTCTTGCCGATCCGTTCAGCATGCAGGGCGAGCAGCTGCTGATGGGGCTGGACTACGCATTTCCGCGCAGCGCCAAGATTGGCGGCCTGGCAAGCGGAGCGCACCAGGAGGGCGGCAACGCGCTGTTTCTGGGGGCTGAAATGCATAGAGACGGCGTTGTCGGGGTAGCGTTCGAGGGGGATGTGCAGATAGACACTGTGGTGGCGCAGGGCTGCCGTCCTATTGGGGAGCCGATGCACATTACATCGTCCCGGCGCAATATCCTGCTGGAAGTTGACCGGCGAACGCCGTTCGAAGTGCTCAAAGAGATATTCATGACTCTGGACGAGCGAGACCGAGAACTGGCGCAGCACTCGCTGTTCCTCGGCGTGGTGATGGATGAACTGAACGACAATCCGCGTCTCGGCGACTTTTTGATCCGCAACATCGTGGGAGTGGACGCGCAGCGTGGTGCGCTTGCCGTGGGCGAGATGCTGAAAGAGGGACAGACAGTGCAGTTTCACCTGCGCGACGCCCAGACTTCGTCGCAAGACCTGAACGCCATGCTGGAGCAATATGTTTCAGGTCTGCCGGACGGCGGGCAGTCCGAGGCGGGGGCGCTGCTGTTCCAGTGCCTTGGCCGAGGCGAGTATCTATACGGCAGACCGGACCATGACACAGGCATGTTCACGGATATGGTGGGTGCGGTACCGTTGACAGGCTTCTTCTGCAACGGCGAGATCGGGCAGGTCGGAGAGGCGACTTTTCTGCACGGGTACACGAGCTCGTTCGGGATATTCCGCCCTAAGAGTGACTAGATACCCAGAAGCCGTGCGGCGTTTCCGCCCAGCAAAGCTTCGCGTTCCTGCAGCGTGAGCGAAGACGCCGCGAGTTCGTCGAGCAGGCGGCGCGGTCGAATGAGGGCGTAGTCGCTGCCGAGTAGTAACTTTTCAGCGCCAACCAGCCCTGACATTGCCGAATACACCTGCGGAGTGTAGAGGAATGGTGACGCCGCGCTGTCGAAATATACATTGCGTAGCGCGTCGGCTACTTCCGGCATCAGGGCGTAGAATGGCAGCCCGCCGCCCCAGTGAGCGCAGACGATAGTCGCTTCCGGGAAGTTGCTGATGAATTGCATCAGGACTTGCGGTGTGACGCTACCCTTGCCGGTATAAGGGTGGCCGACAGGCTCCGATGAATGCGTGGTGACTATCAGGCTGCGCTCCTCTGCGACCGTCATCAAGCCTGCCATCGTGCCCTTGTCAGCGAGGTCGAATTCTTGCGTGTCGGGGTGTAACTCTCCGATGCCGCGCAGACCGGATTCGGCGCAGCGCTCCGCTTCGCGTGCCGCTCTGTCGCCCCACGCGGGGTTGATGCCCGCAAAGCCGACGATTCGCCCCTGAGAGCCCCGCACTGCTTCAATGATGTAGTCGTTTGCCTCGCGTGCCGTGTCGTAGTCGGACCAGCCTATGCCCATCGCGACGGATGTATCAACGCCGTCCTCGTCCATCACCACTATCAGGTTTTCGGCGGTTGCCATCCGCGCCCTGGGGTCGGAGTAGAGCACGCCAAAAGTCCTATCTCGCTCCAGATAGCGTTCACGGTTCTCGCGCATCTGCGGCGGGAAGATGTGGGTATGGAAGTCGATGATCATTGCGAGACTAGGGAGTGGGGCTATGTGCAAGTGGGACTATCGGGAAGGCGTGAAAGGGATTGCAGGACTACTGAATCCTGCGGAAGTGCGGGTATGTGAAGGCGAATACGATGGTTAGTGTCGTCAGGATGAGACCGCTTATGCTGAGCGCCTGCCCAGTGCCGATCACCTCCGCGAACTCGCCGAATGGTATCGCGCCGATGGGCATCAGCCCGAATGTCATCATGAACAGGCTCATGACGCGCCCGCGCTTCTCAGGGTCGGCGTAAATCTGCGACAGGGTCATGTTCAGCGACATGTAGAGTGAGCTGAGCAGGCCGTTGATGACTAGGAAGAATATCGCGGACACGAACTCCGCGGACATAGCGACGCCCACGACGGATACACCCCACACCACGCTGATGACAATCAGAATCATGCCGCGATTGCCGAGGTTTCGCATAGACGCTAGCCCCAGCGTTCCTATCAGTGCGCCTATGCCCATAACAGCCATCAGGTAGCCGAGATCGAAGGAGGTGACGTTGAGCTGCTCTCGCGCCCACGCGGGCATGAGGGCGAAGAGCGTGAAGCCGAACAACGCCGGCAGGAACGCCATGATGATAAGGCCCCTCAATGTCTTATCGCCCAGTGCGTATTGCAGCCCCTCTTTGATGTCGCCGGTTACGCTCTTGGGCGCCCCGCCTCTCTGCACTCCTGTGGTCTTGATGCGAAGAACGGAGAGGCCGGAGAGGACATACACGATTGATACGATATAGAAGACCAAGGCTGTGCTGAAGAAGGCGATGAGAATGCCCGCGACCGCAGGTCCCGCCGCGCGCGTGAGATTCATTGACGCGTTGTTCAGCGCGACGGCGTTCATCACGCGGTCTCGCGGCACAATTTCGGAGATTATTGCCTGGCGGCTCGGCATGTTGAGCGCGAACATCGACCCGTTCAGCACGCCAAGCGCCATCAGTGCGCCAAGCCATATTGTGCCGGTGGCGTCCATCATGCCAACGACGAGCGTGAGGGCGGCGTTGCCTAACTGGCTGCCGAATATGAGGTATTTCTTTGGCACCCTGTCGGATAGCGCGCCGCCGAAAAGCGAAACTATGGCCATTGGCGCGGCAAATGACACCATTGCCCATGTGAGCGCGGACGGAGAGTCGTTCTCCAGCCGCAGCACCAGCCAGCCGCGCGTTATCATCTGCATGTTCATCGCAGTGAACGATGCGAACGAACCGAGCCATATCCAGCGAAAGTCAGCGAGAAGCAGTACCTCAAAGATTGGAGACTGCTTGAGTCTTGCCGCAAGGGGTAGGGCGGGAGCCGGTGCGACTGCCGAAGTCGCCGGCGTCCTCAGTGTACTCTGTGCCAAATTCGGTCCTTAGCGATGCGGCAGGCGTGCGCTGGTCTGCCGCTGCATGTTGTCTATTCTGACGATAGCATTGCGTTCCTATGCCGTCAATCGTTCCGCTTAGTGTCGTCTATCGGAATGAGCCCCAGGGCAGGAATGCCTATGAGGTTACTCTTTCTGTTTGAGGTTGTGATTCGCTAATTCCGGTTGGCTGTTCGCGTTGGGAGTCGGTCTTGAAAATAGAGGCTATCGCTCCAATGACTTGCAGCGCGGCCATAATGAGAAATGCCGTCTTGAGTCCGCTCAGGAATGACTCAAGCAAGCCTGAGCCGGGGCCGGCATCCAGAACGGCGTCGATCTTGACCTCGTAGCCGCTGCTGATCATCACGGCAGTGACGATGGATGCGGCGATTGCCGTCCCGGTGACATTGCCGGAGTTGCGCGAAAGGTTCACGAATGCCGCGACGACGCCGTGTCTCCTGGAGTCCGCCGCGCTGAATATGGACGCGGAGTTGGGAGACTGGAACAGGCCTGAGCCGATGCTCTGGACCAGTATCCCCACAAGAGCCACGACTATCGAGGATGTCGAGGTGAGAGTGGCAAGGATTAGCAAGCCGACTGCTGAGAGAAGAAGGCCGATTATGTTGAATGGCTTCCAGCCGTAGCGGTCGGAGAGGCGTCCGCTGAGTGGGCCCATGACTATCCTGCTGGCGGCGTTGGGAAGCAGCGCGAAGCCGACGAGCGCCGGAGTGTAGCCGAGCGCGGCCTGAAGGTAGAAGGGCAAGAGGAAGCGTGAAGAGGTTATGCCGAGGAAGGACATGAAGTTTGTGCCGATTCCGATGCTGAAGACCTTGCTCCTGAACAGACTCATGTCGAGCATGGGCGACGGAGAGCGAAGTTCCCACCTGACGAATGCCACGAGGAAGACAACGAAGCCGATGAAGCCAAGAATTATCGGTGGAGAAGTCCATCCCATGCGAGAGCCGTTGGACACGGCAAGCAGGAAGGTCAGCAGGACGGCGGTGGAGAGCGCGGCTCCTCCGTAGTCGTAGCGGGAGCTTCGGGTGTCGTGCCGGAATGCCTCGCTCCTGACTATCAGCAGGACGACGATTATCGTCGCTAGTCCCATGAAGATGTTGATGTAGAAGAGCCAGCGCCAGTCGAGCGCCGTAATGAGGAAGCCGCCGGCGATGGGTCCCAGGACGCCGCCCGTTCCCACGACGCTTGCGTGGGAGCCGATGCCTTTGCCGCGCTCTGAGGCTGGGAAGACAGAGGTTACCATCGCCATGCCGGTGCCCTGCGTCATTGCGGCGCCGAGTCCCTGCAAAGCCTTGGCGCCTATCAGAGCTATGATGCTGCCGGAAGTTGCGGCGAAAACCGCGGCTATGATGAAGATGACGAGACCTGCGAGGAATATGCGCTTCCTGCCCACAATGTCGGAGAGCCTGCCCATTGGCAGCAGGAGCGCGCTTATCGTCAGGCCCTCAGCAATGACCACCCACTGGACGGTGGCGAGGTCGGCGTCGAAGTACTGGGCGATTGTGGGGAGCGCAACGGACATTCCGCCGTGGTTGATGACGGAGGTCAGTGTTCCGAGCGCAACGGCGGCGAAGACCCACCAGCGATAGACTGGCTTATTGATTAGACCGGAAGCGAGCAAGTGTGAAGACTATCCCTTCTCGGGCGCATTGAAGTATCAATAACGCCCCCAGAGGCTATTCTAACACGCTTTCCAACTGCCTCTGGGATTGGAATCTGCATGCATCGCCGAACCTGACATGGGTAGAAATAATCAACGCCTCATACGCTGGTATAATCGCTTGTCAGATGACTATTGCTTGGGAGAGGTACGGTTATGCTGATTCCGTTCACGGCGCCCTATGACCTGCGTGGCACACTTTGCGGAGGACAGGCTTTCCGCTGGCGCGAGGAGGATGACGGCTGGTTCTGTGGCGTGATATTCGGCAATGTCGTCAGGATGCGAAGGGTTGACGAGGGAATAGAGTTCGTGAGCGCGCCGGACGACGAGACTTCGCTCGCACCACTTGTGAGGGACTACCTTCGGGTGGACGATGACATGGACGAGGTGTATGCGGCACTGAGTGAGGATGAGCATTTGTCGGATGCGGTGAAACAGCATCGGGGGCTGCGGGTGCTGCGGCAGGAGCCATGGGAGTGCCTCGTAGGGTTCATCTGCTCTGCGAACAACAATATCCCGCGCATCACGGCGAATGTGGAGGATATGGCGTTGCACTACGGCAGTTCGCTCCCGGGACATGACCTGCTGGCGTCTGCTAACGGCGATGGAGATGGGTTGCAGGGCTGTGAAAGGAACGTCTTCCCGACTGCCAGACAGCTTGTTGACGCGGGCGAACAGGCTCTGCGCGACCTGAAGCTGGGGTTTCGCGCGGTGAATGTGATAGCGGCGGCAGAGGGAATTGTGGAGGGCGAGGGACCAGACCTGTATTCGCTGAGAGAGGCGGACTACGAGGATGCGCTGGCGGAGTTGGTCAAGCTGCGGGGGATCGCGGACAAGGTGGCGAACTGCGTGATGCTGTTCTCGCTGGACAAGCCGCAGGCGTTTCCGGTGGATGTGTGGATAGTGAAGGCGATGCGGGACTGGTATCCCGATGCGCCGGTGCCGCCTGCTCTGAACAGCAACGGCAACAAGACCACGCCTACGGAGAAACACAAGCGGGAAATGCGGGAGTGGGCGCTGGAACGGTACGGGAAGCACGCGGGATACGCGAACCAGTACATGTTCCATCACAAGCGATGGGTGGACCTGGTGCGAGATTCAGGATAGGTGACTGCGGATGATGTCGGAGAGCCGGCATTCGGCTTATTCTTCCTCGTCTTCTATCGGCAGCTTGTCTTCGGGGATTCCGTATTCCTTTGCCAGCGCGCGCAACTTGGCGTTCGACCGCTTGCGCTCTTCTTTGATGCCTTCTGCACGGCCTTTTTCCCACCGCTGCCGTTCAAGCATTTTTGCCAGAACCATGATTGCCTCCACGGATACTGCTATGGCGATGGCGTTCATTGCGGACCCTATCCCTATGGGACCCGACGCCCTGATGATTTCAAGTGCGGCATAGGCGAATGTGTCATCCACCTGCTGCTGCTGTACAAATGTGTAAATCTCGACTGCTATGCCCGGAATGTACTGTACAAGGAATATAGCAAAATACGCCCCAATCGTCTGGGGAGATAATGACCAAATGGCTATTCGTTGTGCGGTTTCGCCGTGCGCGTTCGACATAAAGTTCCGAGCCAGTAACCACTTCCCACCATATGACAGTATATCATAGTCGAATAATTATATATTCTTAAGTGGACAGGTGACTGCGGATAATGTCGGGAAGCTGGTAGAGGCTGCACTCGATGGGACGGGCGGGGGGCAGGGAGCGCAGGAATGCAGAACCGTAGCGGCTTGCGGTTACGCGGCGGTCGAGGATGATGACCGCGCCGCGGTCTGTCTTCGTGCGAATGAGGCGACCGAACCCCTGCCGAAGTCGCAGGATTGCCTGCGGGACGGCGTACTGCATGAAGGAGTTGTCGTAGAGTTCGGAGCGCGCCTGAAAGACCGGGTCGCTGGGAACGGTGAAGGGCAGGCGGGCGACGATTAGCACACTGAGAACATCCCCCGGCAGGTCAACGCCCTCCCAGAAGCTGGAGGTGCCAAGCAGGACGGCTTTCGGGCTCTGCATGAAACGCTGTACCACTTGGGCCGGAGGACCGTCGTTGCCTTGTTGCAATACCTCGATGCCGCGCGCCTTCAGGTCGTCACGGATGCTGGCTGCGGTGCTTCGGAGCGCGCTGTACGAGGTGAAGAGCGCCATCGTGCGGCCCTCGGCGGCGATAGCGGCGTCCTTGACGGCGCCTTCGAGGGCGTCCTGGTATGCCCAGGAGCGCGGTTCGGGCATATCGTTGGGCAGGCACAATACGGCGGCGCTGGGGTAGTCGAACGGAGAGCCGAGCAGTAATTCACGGGAGTCCTTGAAGCCGGTACGCTCAATGATGTGGTCGAACTTCTGCTCCGTGCTGAGTGTGGCGCTGGTCATGATGACGCTGCGTGTCTGTGAGAATACAAGCTCGTCAAGTTTCTCGGCGACATGCAGGGGTGCGGCGTGGAGCGAGAGCTCAGCACGGCGGGCTGACAGGGTGAGCCAGTATATGGCGTCGTCTTCCGGTGCGACAACGAACTCCTTGAGCTGGCGGCGCAGGGTATCGTTGGCTTGCGCGGCATCTGCGACATCGTTCACCAGAGACTCGTAATTGAGCAGGCCGGCTTCTTCGAGGTCGGCGAGCGCCCTTTGCAGGTTCGCAAGCTGCCTGCCGAGTTCTCCAAGTGCTAGATCCGCGTTCTCCCAGCCGATTTCAAGCTCAGACCACTTCGGGTTCGCGCGAGTTCCGCGAGTGATGCGCGTCTGCTGGGCGTATTGGGCCGGGCCACGACTTCCTCTCCCAGCGGGTTGGGCCATCGCTTCGAGGCCTGCCAGCAGACGGGCGATGCTGTCGCGCATGCGGGGCAGCAGTCGTGCGATCTCATCAACGACATTCTCGACGGTCTCTCTTCGGTCCGCCGTGTCCGATGTCGCGGTGCGGAAGGCAATGGTCGCCTGGTTGGGCAAGCCACCCTCGCCGCTCAGGTTCTGGATGTGATCGTTGAAGCTCGCCTGCGTCAGCTCGAAACCGAGGTGGTTTGTCGCTTCCTCTTCGAGATGGTGCGCCTCGTCGATTATCAGCACATCGTAGTCCGGGATGAGCGTGCCGCCGACTGTGGCATTGGATAGCAGCAGGGCGTGGTTGACGATTACCAGGTGCGATGCTGCGGCGCGCTCGCGTGCGGAGCGCAGAAAGCAGACGCTTTCGTTTCTTAGGCAGCCCCTTGCATTGTTCGCTGACAACCTGTCCCAGGGAGCGGCTGCCCTGGGATGACCGAGGTTGATCTCGGCGCGGTCGCCGCTGGCTGTGGACTGCAGCCAGAGCATCGTCTTTGCGAGCAGACGCGCCTCTTCGGGCGTCTGCTCGTTGGATGTCGCCATCGTGTTCCAGCGGCGCATGCAGAGGTAATTGGCGCGTCCCTTTAGCGGGGTAAAGCGTAGGTCATCGCCGCTGTCGTCAACGGACTTGAGCGCTTCTACAAGGATGGGGACATCCTTCTTCAGAAGTTGCTCTTGCAGGTTGATCGTGTTGGTCGAGATCACCACGCGCTTGCCGTTTTCCAAGGCATATAGCGCGGCGGGCAGCAGGTACGCGAGGGACTTGCCGACTCCCGTTCCCGCCTCGATGATGATTCGCTCGCCATCGTTGATCGCTTCAGTAACCGCCTGCGCCATCTGCACTTGCTCGGCGCGCGCCTCAAAGCCGTCCAGTGTCCCTGACAGGGCGCCGCCTTCGCTGAACATACAGGCGACCATTTCAGCGTCTATTGGCGTTATGCTCTCATTCTCGCGGAGGACGCCTCCGCCGTGGAGCCTGCGGGAGATGTGCTGCATATCGAGGCCGTTGATGCCGATGTTGGATTCGGTATCTCCGGCGGTTGAATGCCCTGCGCGCGGATTGGCGACGATGCCGTTCAGCAGGTATTCCAGTGACCAGTTGGAAGTCTGTGCAAGGCGCTGCATCGCGGCGAGTGTCATTTGGTCGAAGGCGGCAGCGTCTTCCAGCAGGCTGAGAAATAGCATCTTGGCGGCTATTGCGTCGTCAAGGGCGCGGTGCGGTCTGTCGTGCGGAAGGTCGAGGTGCTGCGCCATGTTTTCCAGCGAGTAGCTTGGCGTGTCGGGGCGAACGACATAGGCGAGGTCGAAGGTGTCAACGACAGGGTTCGTCAGCTCGATGCCGCCGTTTCTCAGGAAGCCGAGGTCGAAGGCGGCGTTGTGCGCGATGAGCGGGGAAGCGCCCACGAAGGCGATGAAGGATGCTGCTACGCGCTCAATGGTGTCGGCGCCATCCAGTTCGCGCTGGCGGATTCCGGTCAGATTGCTGATGAAGGGACTGATGCGCCGTTGCGGGTTGACGAATGTCTCGAAGGTGTCGAGCGTCCTGCCGCCCTGGAATTTGACCGCGCCGATCTCGATGATGGCGTCCTTCTGGGCGTCAAGGCCCGTGGTCTCGAGATCGAAGGCGACCCATACATCTTCGGACGGGTCGGTATGATGTGGGAACAAAGGAGAGTCTGCCAGTCTTTCAGTGGGTCAGTCGGTTGGTTTAACGAATGATTTGATGATAAGCGTAGCAGAGTGTTGCAATGAGGCGCACATAGTTTATGGTGCAGGTGGTGCGTGATTTGAAAAATCTGAGGACACTAGACGCACACATAAGAAGGCTATGCTTCGACCAGCGCCGCCCCTTGCAGGCGAGACAAGCGTCGGTCGAATGTGTATAGAGGTCGCGCGCCCACTCGGTTCGCGGCAGCGAGAATCATGAGATCGGAGAAGTCTGCGGCTCCCTGGCGGTAGGCAATGACGCCTTGTGCAACATCGTTGTCGTCCTCTATGACCAGAGTATCCGTATCAATCAGTTCTATGACAATGCTCGCAATCTCCTCACGGCTGAAGCGATACGACCTTTCCAACACCCAGACGACCTCTATCATTACCTCACGACAGATGAAGCCCGGGTTATCGGTCGTAAGTCCTTCCAGCAGCGCGCGCGCCGCGTCCGCCTGTTCAAGGTCGTCGCGCACCAGAAAGCGAATCAATACATTTGTGTCCAGGGCGCTCACTGTCCAGCCGCTCCCTCCGCAATCGCCCGCTCCATGTCTTGGAGACTTACAGGGGGGCCATCGTACTTCAGCGCTCCGAACAGCCTGCCGATGGGCTTTACCTTTCTGATACGAACCTCATCCCCATGAACGATGTAGCGCACCTTATCACCGGCTTCGACCAAGAGTGCCTCCCTTACGATCTTTGGCAGGGTAGTCTGGCCCCTCGATGTGATGGAGGATTCAATCATGTGGGAATGCTCCTGTGATTACTTTCAAGACTCACGCATTGTTTATTGCATAATAGCAATGCAATAAGTAGATATGCAAGGCACTGTCCTCACCTTCTGTCTGCACAGGGGCAGGCTCTAACCCTTTCGCAATGGAGGAAGGGTGCATTGCTTCGAGCGTGGTTGTGCGTAAAGTCAGAACAATCTAACATGGACGGGCTGATAACTTTGGCACCAGCATGAATTAACAGAGAAGACACGATAGAGGACTAACAGATGACTACATCGGGTTCGGGCATGGTGAGCGGGAGCGAGCTTATAGGCAGAGCGCTGGCGCTTGAAGGCGTGAAGAATGTGTTCACGATTGCGGGCGACCATGTGCTTCCGGCACTGGACAGCATGGCGGACATGGGCTTTCGCTTCGTGGATACGCGCCACGAGCAGGCGGCGGCGCACATGGCGGACGCATGGGGCCGCATCACCGGCGAGCCGGGCGTTGCTATGTACACCACGCCGGGCTTTTCCAACGCTATTCCCGGGCTGGCAAATGCGATGCACTCGGAAAGCCCCCTGCTGTCGATTAGCGGATCCGCTGAACTCAGCGAGCTTGGGCGCGGTGCGATGCAGGAGATCGACCAGGTAGGTATGGCGCGTCCCGTTACTAAGGGCGCGTGGATGGTAACGGACACGCGGCGCATACCTGACATGATCGCGCATGCGCTGAGGGTGGCGTACAGCGGACGACGGGGACCGGTGCATCTAACTATCCCAGTTGATATTCAGCAGCAGGTGGTGAGCGAGGATGAGGTGGCGTTCTACGCGCCTAGCGAGTACCGGGGTATCGGCGCGGCGCAGGCTTCGCAATCCGACATCGAGCAGGCGATAGCGATATTGCGCGATGCAAAGAGGCCGCTAATCGTGGCAGGCAGCGCGGCTGCATACGCGCGTTCCGGAGAGGCGCTTCAGGAGTTCATCGAGACGACACGGCTGCCGCTGCTGACTGAAGGGGACGCGCGGGGCATGGTGTCTGACGAGCATCGGTACTGCCTTGGGTTCTTCGATCAGGGGTTGAGCCAGACGGCGCGCAAGATTCGTGAGGCGGATGTTGTGATGATGCTGGGACGCAAGCAGGACCTGATTATCGGCTACGCTATGTCGCCGACAATCGCGCCGGACGCGAAGATCATACAGGTTGACCCGTCTGAGGCGGAGATAGGGCGCAATCGTGGTGTTGCCGTTGGAATCGCGGGCGATGTGGATGCAACCCTGCGGCAGATGACGGCTGAGGCTTCCAAGCACACATGGAACGAACTGGACTGGATTAGCGAACTGCGTGAAGAGGGCAAGGCATGGCGTGAGCACCTGGAGTCGCTTGCGGTTCCGGACGCACCGATGCATGCGATGTATGTGCATAAGACAGTAATGCAGATGCTCCAGCCGGACGACTATCTGGTGTTCGATGGCGGGGACTACTGCCACTTCGGGCGGGCGTATCTGCCGGCGCGCATGCCTAAGAGCTGGCTGTATGTGTCGCCGTCGGGGATGCTGGGGCATACGTTCCCGACCGCGCTTGCGGCAAAGCTGGCGCATCCTGAGCGGCGAGTGATCGCATTCAGTGGCGATGGCGCGTTCGGGTTCAACGGCATCGAATTCGACACGGCGGTACGGCATCACCTGCCGATTGTGTGCGTTATGGGTAACGACTCGGCGTGGGGAATCGACAGGCAGATTCAGATTGGGGTCTATGGCAAGCCGGTTGCGACGGATCTACTGCCCACGCGCTATGACCAGGTGGTGCGCGGTCTCGGTGGGCACGGCGAGATTGTGGAGAACCCGGAGGAACTTCATCCCGCGCTGGAACGCTGCCTGAAGCTGGAGCGGCCTGCGCTCATCAATGTGCAGGTGCAGCGGCAGGTCAGTCCGCGCGGCCAGTCGGCGATCAATCGCTGGAAGAGCCATACGCTGGAGGCGTTCTAGGAGGCGTGATCGGTCGGTTGGTCAGTAAGTATGCCAAATGGTCAGGCTTTGGAGGGGAATTGAGCAGCGAACTTAGCCTAAGCGTGGTTGACCAGTCGCCCGTTCGCAAGGGCGGGACGGCGCGTGATGCCCTGACGGAGACGGTCGAGCTTGCGCGCGCGGTGGAGCGGCTTGGCTTTCAGCGCTTCTGGGTGGCAGAGCACCACAATCTTGCGAATTTCGCCGGGACCAGTCCAGAAATTCTCATCGGCCAGATCGCCGCTAATACGGAGACTATCCGTGTGGGCAGCGGCGGCGTGATGCTGCCGCATTACAGCGCGTTCAAGGTCGCCGAGGTATTCCGCATGCTGGAAACCCTGTTTCCGGGTCGCATAGACCTAGGCATCGGGCGCGCGCCTGGCAGCGACCAGATCACGGCGGCGGCGCTGTCATACCCGCGCCCGCAGCTGGATATACGGCACTATCCGATTGTTGTGCGCGACCTGCTGAACTTTCTGAACGATACGGTGGACGATGAGCATCCATTCGCATCGCTGCACGCGGGGCCGGGCGAGTCCACTGCGCCGGATGTGTGGCTGCTGGGCTCACGGGCGGACAGCGCGTCTATGGCAGCGGAGATGGGCTTGCCATTCAGTTTCGCGCACTTCTTCGGTCTTGCGACTGAACACGGGCCCGCCATCGCGGAGATGTACCGGCAGAACTTCAAGCCGTCGAAGTACCTGTCCGAGCCGAAGGTGAATGTGGCGCTGCAAGTGCTGTGCGCGGAGACGGAGGAGGACGCGCAGCGCATCGGGGCGAGCCGCAACCTATCGCGGGTGCGCTCGGTGCAGGGAATGCGTGAGGGTGTGCCGCCCATTGAGGAAGCTCTGGCGTATGAGTATAGTCCGCAGGAATGGGCATACCTGTCGAAGATGAAGCAGAGCTACATCGACGGCACCCCGGAGCAGGTGCGCGACAAGATTGAGGAACTTGCGGACGTCTACGCAACCGACGACCTTGGCATCGTCACGATATGCTACGATTTCGCGGACCGTGTGCGGTCCTATGAACTGGTGGCGGAGGTGTTTGGGCTGGACGGGCAAGCGGCGTAGTGAGGCTTCCGCAGTGGGAAAGCGCTTGGGTGCATCCGTCCAAGCTGACAGATTACCTGCTGTCCGAAACCCATGAAGAGGGTGCAGGAAAGGCAGCATTCCTGAGAAGTGTGGGTTTTAGCGAATCTAATGCAGATTTGCTTGAAGCTGGACTTCTGGCGATAGCGCACGAGGAAGAAGTAGCTAGGACTGAGGTTACGCCCTATGGTGTGAAGTATGTCGTTTATGGAACAATGCATGCACCCGATGGCGAGATTATCGAACTGTTGACAGTCTGGATTATTGATGCGGGGCAGGAAAGCCCACGGCTTGTAACAGCTTATCCGCGTCACCTTGGACGATGGAGGTCATCAGATGGTTGACAAAGTTACAAAGGCGATCAAAGAGCTTGACATCGTTGTGATTACTCAAGATGTTCCTGAGCACGGGCTCATCAGCGGAGATGTGGGCACAGTGGTTCACTGCTATGGGGACAATGAGGCATACGAAGTCGAGGTTGTGGCTGCAAACGGCCATACGGTGGCCCTTCTGACTCTGGACGCAAGTTCAGTGCGACTGAAGCAAGGATGGGAAATTTCGCATGTTCGTGAGCATGGTCTTGTTCTTGAAGGCGAGGAGGTTGGCGGATATTATCCGCCTCGTGAGAGTAATGGAAAGTCTCGCTGCTGAAGACGGCGCAGGAATCGGTCTATCCCTTTTGAATCGAGACGATTGAGCATATGCGGGCTGGTAGCGCGAAGCCAAATGTCGAAGAATAGACTGGACAGAATTAGCAAGATATTCAAGGAGGCCAGTGATGCGCTGGGTGAGATACGAAGGCAATGATGGCGCCGTGTTCGGTATTGTGGAGGGCGACGAGGTAGAAGAGGTTAGCGGCAGCCCGTTCGATAGCTATGAACGCACGGGGAAACGACAGCCGCTTTCTGAAGTCAAGCTACTGATTCCGTTCGAGCCGAAGACCTTCTACGCGGCGGGCGTGAACTACGAGGAGCATGTGCGTGAGGCGGCGGCGCTGCTGGGACGAGAGCCGGACATTCCGCAGAAGCCTGACATTGGCTATCGCGCGAACAACGCGCTCATCGCGCACGGCGAAGCCATCGTGAAGCCAGCGGACTCTACGGACCGCTTTCAGTATGAGGGCGAACTTGTCGTGGTCATCGGCAAGGAGGCGAAGAACCTTTCGGAGTCGGACGCACTGTCCTGCGTGTTGGGCTACACCATCGGCAACGATGTGAGCGAGCGCACCTGGCAGGCGGGCGATCGCACACTCTGGCGCGCGAAGAACAGCGACACCTTCAAGCCGATGGGACCATGGATCGAGACGGATGTTGACTTGGACTCGCTGCGGACTACGGTGCGCATTAACGGCGATGTCGTTTCGGACTTCGCAACGAACAACATGGTGTTCGGCGTGGAGACGTACATCAGCGCTATGACGCGCTACCTGACGCTCTATCCGGGCGACATGATCTGGATGGGCACCGACGGCGCGACGCAGGACATGAAGGTCGGCGATGTGTGCGATGTGGAGATAAGCGGGATCGGCACGCTGAGCAATCCGATTGCGGGCGAAGACTAACCTGTATATACAGGATGGACAGGATTTCTTCCTGATGGAGGGCTTTGAGTATGGCGACGATTAATTCGGTGCTGGGGCCAATGGATACGGCGGACCTGGGGTTTACGCTGTCGCATGAACATGTGCTGGTCACGTCTGCGGGGATACAGCAGATTTACCCGGAGTTCATCGACCGCGCAGGGACGATTGAGCGCGGGATACGCGACCTGAAGGCGGCTTATGACGAAGGGCTGCGCAGCATCATCGATGTTACGACCATTGACCTGGGCCGCGACATCCGCCTTATCGAAGAGGTATCGCGCGGGTCGGGCGTGAACATCGTATGCGCGACCGGCACTTGGCGCGACATCCCGCGCGTATTCTGGACGGCTACACCCGACGACGTTGCGCCGCTGTACATCCGCGAGATCGAAGAGGGCATCGAGGGGACGGACATCAAGGCGGCGATAATCAAGGTCGCCAACGACATGGGCGGCGTAACGCCAGAGGGCGAGATTATCCTGCGCGCGGCTGCCAGGGCGCAGAAAGCAACGGGAGTGCCCATATCAACTCATACATGGGCGCCGGAACGCGTGGGCGAGCAGCAGGTCGCTGTATTCGAGGACGAGGGCGTTGACCTGAACAAGGTATATATCGGGCACAGCAACGACACGGACGATACCGACTATCTCATAGGCTTGCTGGAGAAGGGCGTATGGATCGGGCTTGACCGCTACCCGGGCAGGCCGGAGGTGCTGGACTGGGAGGCGCGCACGCAGACGGCGTATAAGCTCATCGAGGCCGGATTCGCGCATCGCATCATGCTAGGGCACGACTGGTCGGTGGCGCTGCTGATCGCATTGAAGGAGGCGCGCGAGGCGCGGGACAAGAACAATCCGGATGGCTACCTGTTCATCACGCGGCGCGTGCTGCCGAGGCTGCAGGAGCTTGGTGCATCGGACGACGACATCCACAAGATTATGGTGGACAATCCGCGGCGGTTCTTCGAAGGGAAGCAGTAAGTATCTGTTAGATGGCAGCCCTTCTCTTGCCAACAAAGAGCAGGGTCTTTAGCCACTAACGGCTTGCAAAAAAGAGAGGCCTCCCCGACTAGCGGGAAGACCCCTCTCCGGTGTAGAAGATGCTCCAGGGAACACCTACCGGGAGCACCTCCTCATACTACTAGCCAATGCAGCAACCTCCTTTCTAGAGACCCTCAGTAAGCTTTCGGCCACCTCCACCCTGCCTCTGGCTACATATTATACACATAGTCGGGCAAATTTGAAGGCGGTCTTCAACAATTCGTAATCTGGACATAGGCGTGTGGATGCAGGGAACGAACGATGATTGACGGCATAGCAGGCGTTATAATCTGGACGGAGAACATGGCGGCGATGACGGTGTTCTACCGCGATACGCTGGGGCTGCCGGTGCATTCGGAGCGTCCGCACTTCGTGGCGTTCGAGTGGGGTGACATGCGCTTCAGCATCGGCGAACACTCGGAGGTTTGCGGCATGAACGCGGAGCCCGATCGCATCATGGTCAACTTCGGCACGCCTGACATCCACGCGCTGCACGGGCGGCTGGCTGGCTCCGGCGTGAACTTCGTCAGGCCGCCGGAACGCGAGCACTGGGGCGGCTGGGTCGCTACCTTCGAGGACCCGGACGGAAACCTTATTCAGCTTCTTGAGCAGCCAGATGAGAGCTAACAGGATGTACAGGATCGACAGGATTGGATATTCCTGATGAGTCCTGCTCATCCTGTACATCAAAATCAGTTCTTAGATTGACGGCCTCTGCTCGAATAGGCGTACGCTCTGCTCGTAGGCGTATGCCGCGCGGAAGACCGTCGGCTCGTCGAAGGGCTTGCCTGCTATCTGGAAGCCCACGGGCAGGCCTTCAGTCGTGAAGCCGCATGGCACCGATATGGCTGGCATGCCAGTCAAGTTGTAGGGCCCGGTGAAACTTGGGACGCGCGACGTGGTCATCGCGTCCATCGCATCGAAACGCGGTGCGGGGTTGGACATCGTGGGCGATGCCACCACATCTACCTTCCGCAGCACATCGGCGAACTCGCGCTTGAGCACGTTGCGTACGCGCTGCGCCTGCACATAGTCGCCGCCGGAGAACAGGCCGCCCGTCCTGAAGCGCGCTCTGACCATCTCGCCGAACAGCTCGGGCTTGGAACGAAGGTTGTTCTGGTGATACGCGAATGCCTCGCTGAGCATGATGACGGGCTGCGCGGCGCCGGCGTGCTCCAGCATCGGCACGTTGACCTCTTCGATATGCGCTCCCAGGTCTTCCATGACGCCCAGGGCATCGTCCACCGCGGCGAGCACATCCTTGTTGATTGTAGGGTCGTCCGCGAAGAAGAAGTGGCGCGGCACTCCGATCCGCAGACCTTCGATGTCCTCTACCAGCGATGCCGTGTAGTCGGGAACGGGCGCCTGGCTGGTCGTTGGGTCCTTGGGGTCGAAGCCCGCGATTGCCTGCAGCATGATTGCGGAGTCCTCGACCGTCCATGTCATTGGGCCGCAGTGGTCAAGGGTCCAGCTCAGAGGCAAGACGCCGTATCGGCTGACGCGCCCATAGGTCGCCTTGATGCCGGCGATGCTGCAGAATGCTGCAGGTCCGCGTATGGAGCCGCCCGTGCAGGAGCCGAGCGTGCCCATGCATAGCCCGGCCGCGATGCCCGCGCCCGAGCCGCTGCTGGAACCGCCGGGGATATGGTCGAGGTTCCACGGATTGCGGGCGAGCGGGAAGCCGTTCGACGGGTCAGGCCCGCCGAGCGCGAACTCGTGCATCGCCAGCTTGCCAAGGGTGACCGCCCCGGCCTCGCGCAGCCGCACGATCGCGGTGCAGTCCTCCGTCGGCACCCGATGCTCCAGCACCTTCGACTGCCCCGTGGTGCGCACGCCCTCCGTGTCGTACAGGTCCTTGTAGGCGATGGGCACGCCGTGCATAGGCCCGCGGTACGCGCCCCGCGCGATCTCGTCCTCCGCCGTGCGCGCCTGCTGCAGCGCGGCCTCCGGCAGCAGCGTCACGTACGACTTGACCCTGTCGTCC
>Ga0209021_1000183_pt1 | contig 85121 bp, 53 predicted proteins | sample PinacodermFT_FD_187299 | JGI IMG/M metagenome (GOLD analysis project Ga0209021, IMG submission 187299) | Host-associated microbial community of the marine sponge Aplysina aerophoba from Gulf of Piran - sponge pinacoderm, lysed by freeze-thaw... | ecosystem: Host-associated > Porifera > Sponge >... | reverse complement strand
TGGTTAATGAGTCTGCGTCCTTGTCGAGTGTCGTGCCTTCTTCAACCGCTGGAGCTGTGCAGTCTGATTCCACAGACTCAGCTGGCGAGCCCCATTTTGCTACCAGATCCCGGCTTGTTGTCGAGACCCCTTTCAGCAGTGGTGCTGTGCTGGTTGATCCAACAGCATCAAAAGTCGAGTCTGGATTGACTGTTGGCTCCACGCCGTTTCCGGAGCCCACCCCGACTCATGGAGTCACGCCGGCACCCTCTGGGGGCGTCTTGTGCGAGCGCTCTGACTCGGGCGAGATTTGTGGCAGGCACTGTAGTCATGTCTCGAAACAGTTTCGTTATGGGGCCGGGTCAGTGTTTGAAAACTTGCGTTCTGAAATTGGAATGCTGCCTGAATTGAGAATTCAGGTGGCAAGAGGGGGAAACTGGAGCAAGGAATTTTGTGCGGCGCAGCTCTCCGGGAACTGCACGAAGTATTGCTATCCGGTGGAGGTTTGTGACTACAAGGGTGGGGTGTTTCACAGTCTGACACTGACAGAGGAAACGGGGGGAAGGAATCGGTGGCTGCTGGTAACTCTGACCCTGCGAAATACCACAGACCCGGCCTGGATGAATCGCCGTAGTCCGGGTAATGCCAGTGAGAGAGTCGACAGTGCTGGCGAAGATCCTGAACCTGAGCTTGAGGCATTGCGCGGTGAATTTCGTTTATTGTCTTTTTATCGCTCTGGCATGACCTCTGAACAGGTTCCGCAGGAGGATATGAAAAGATGGACGCGGGGGAGCTGGTCGCTGGGGGAGCAGCTGTATATAGGAGAGGCACCGCCGGACAATGCTACTGTGCGAACATTGATGGCTTCAAACGGCACCCTTTACCAGGTTTATGCGTTTCCTGAATCGGGTGGTGATCACTCCCGATATCTGCGCTGGAGTTCTTTTCCGCCGCAAAATGAAGAGCAGTTTTGGCAATATAGTTGGCCGCCTGCATCCTTTGCGTATAGCGACGACCGGCCGCTACCGCGCGATCATCATCTGATGCTGTTATCGGAAGAGGAGGACGGCATCAATGTGTGGCTCAAGTGTGTTGTTGATGGTGTGATCAAGCGTTTTGCGTTGGAAGAGATCAAGAAGCAGGGTGAGAACGCCACAGAAACCAGCACTTTCAAGCTCGGGTCAGACAGCAATGCAAAGGTAGAGCCCCTTGCGCTGGCGCGCCACGAGGATTGGTTGTACAGCGTTCACCAACAGGCGGGCGAGGACTGGCAGCTGCGGCGTTGGAACATCACCGATGGGCAGCAGGATCTGACCTGGCAGCATCAGTTGAGCGCGACCTTGAACCTGTCCGATCCACGCCTGATCGCCAGTGCCCATGACTCCAGTCTCTATCTGGTGCCGAATGGGGGGCTTGCTTACAAAAACGGTGCTTCTGTTGGTGCCTGGCAACTGGTCATTCCCGCCACCATTGACCCGCAAGGAGACTGTCGCAAGTGGCGCCGGGTTTCGCTGGGGGGCGTTGTTGAGCTGCCTCCTTCTGATGTGGCTGATGATGAGGTTGTTTGTCCTTATGCTTCTCATTTTTCCTCTGATGATGCTGTCTATGCAGCCCTGTCTCTTTTAGGTCTGGTACCTGCTGGCGGCATTGCGCTGGGTGTTGGTGGCTATGCGTACAAGCGTTGTTTTAAACGACGCGATCCTGTGGATCGAATGGCTCCTGAGTCTCGGCCTGAAGAGGGTGTGTCTTTCGCGGTGCTCAAAGGGGTGCAAGATTTTGTTGACGAGCAGGAGCCAGCGGCCGTGATGCGGTCATGTCCGAGCCTGGCCTCGCTTCATGCCGCCCGCCTTGAGGCTGAAAAGGACAGCGACACGCGGGAGTCGATGGAGGCTGATCGCGAGGAATTTGGGCGAAAAATGCAAGCCCTGCTTGCTGATCAGCTTGATGAGGAGGCAGTGAATCGGGCAGAGTCCGGCGGCAGTGCCGACACCTATGTCCTGCCCGATGCGGTGCTGGCCGGGAAAGGGCGCCTTTCTGTTCCTGATATGACTAGGCGTTCGCGCAGCGACGGGGACTCGTCTGGCACGCGAACGCCCAAGCTGATTTCTGCTGGTGATTGAAGAACTGCACCTGAGTTGTTTGCGGTGTCAGCCTGGATGATGGATGTGACACAGCCTGGTTCCAGATGCCCGTCCTGGTCGAAGGGCATTGCGGGGCGCGGGGAAGATCGTTCCCTGCAACAGTTGGTCAGTACCGCCTCTGCGTCCCTGAAGTGCAAAAAAACGGGACATCCTTCCTGGGGGGCTGCACGGCCTGGTGCCGATCAAGGCTATGGTGCTGTTGCTCCCTTGATAAGGCCCGGATCACAGCGCGCCTGGCCTTTCGGCTATACTGTCGCTCTTGCATTCGACGGCATGTGTCGTTTGGGGCTTCGGTATGCAGACGGCGGTGGGCAGGTCAGGGCTGCTTTCCCTTGCCTTGGTTTTGATGTGTAGCCAGGGTGTCTGGGCAGGAGACAGAAATGTCTCATCCCCTGTAAGGCCGGGTGGTGCTGCCTGGGCGCAGGGTACCTTGCTGCAGGCGGCGGCTCTCTCTGTGGCGGTGGGGCCCGGTCATCAGCAGACCGGAAGGCGCGGGGTCAGAGAGCTGCCCCGGCGCTGTCGGGCCCGCTTGCCTTCCTGGTACCGGCGAGCCCAGGCGGCGCAGGAGCAAGGGCGCAGTAATCTGGTGGCCGCTGTGTGTCCGGCCGGGCAGCCGCAGTCGCGAGCGCGCGTACGTGAGTCTGGCAGGGCACTGAAACCGGGTGGCCGCTCTGTGCGCAAACCCGCCCGGCAGCAGCGGGGGGGGAAGGCGGTCGTTGTTGCCCGGGCAGAGCCGGTGCAAGGACGCGCCAGTACCCGGTTCGATGCTGATGCCCGTGGTGCGCGCCATCGCCGTCTGGTTCAGGAATCGCTTGAACAGGAGCTTGAAGAGGAGGGGCGTGCGCTGCGCTCAGTCGTTGATGAAGCTGCCATGGACTTGTCTGCCGCGTCTGAACCGGTGCTTTTTTCTTCGCCGAATCAATCCTATCAGGCGCTCGTCAAGGGACACGATTGTCCTTATAACCCCACCCCCTGCTCCTGTGGCTGGTCAATAGGCCCCGGCTGCCGTTGCTGCAGCGAGAGCCCGCTGCTGGATTCCTGTGATGGCTGTGACAGGCAGGGCTGTTCTGCCAGGCGTTACTTGAGCGATCCGATCAAGACCTGCCACAAGATGCTGCCGCGTTTATCGGATGTGTTGGATGTACCGGATGTTTCTGATTCTGCTTCGTCCCGGTGTGCTGTGAGAAAGTATTTCCGCATGCCCATTAACGATTCTTCTTGTTGTGGAGGCTTTTGTGACCCTGATCGTGAGGCGAATGTGTCTTTTATTTTTGAGTTTCAGGAAATAATGGCAAAGGACAGGCTCAAGGGAAGTTATACAGCTGACACCTGTGTTGATCATCTCGAGAGGCCGTTGTCGTCGGGGGAATTTGATTGTGTAAAAGAAAATATGCAAGAGCAGTGGCCCACATGGTTCATTGAATCTGTTGAACAAGCTGAGAACTGGGAAAAGCTGAAGTATAGCGGTTGCCAGTGGTGCCTCCCGTTGAATGAGTGCCATTATCCGAATGAACAACGCCAGAGTCTGGTGCCAGTACAGCTGTCGTCATCGCGTGAGCGGTGGATGCTGGTAACCAGCCGCCCGGAGCTGGGCAACAGTACTGAGATTCGTGTTCTCTCTCTCTCCCGTGCGGGAGAAAGCCCGATGCGAGAATGGCCGCAGACCGATCCGCCACAACCACTGGATCATGATTCGCCATTGCAGGAAGTCCGTTACCTTGACGACCAGGTGCCAGTCAATATGACGGGTGTGCAGGCACTGATGACGTCAACCGGCACGCTGTACCATGTCTATACTGGCCGTCCTGGCAACGCCAGCCAGGGGCAGGTGCTGCACTGGAGTGCCAGGGATGACCTTGAGTCGGCTCTGTCCCGCTCATTCAATGCGTTCTACCACGGCAGCATAGTGCCGGGGCAGAAAAACTGTCCTGCTTGTCTTGGAGGCATTGAGTGCCCTCACGCGACAACCCGCGCACCACCAGGCGACGCCTCCTTGCGGTCGGGGCAGGCGCGGCTGCCAGAGCCCGGGCAATTGCTGTTGGTGTCGGAGGAAGAGGATGGCGTCAATCTGTGGATGCGCAACAATGGTTCGCATAAAGGCACTGTAGAACGTTGGTCACTGGAGGCGCTTTCGCAAGGATGTGAGCACCCCACGCGGCGCTTTGTTCTGGATGTCGATGGCCAGTCGGGGCCTATGGCCCTGGCGCGGCATGAGAACTGGTTGTACGGCTTGCTCGGCGGTACCCGCCAGGACGGGCAACTGCGGCGCTGGAGTCTGACCGACGCGCAGGAGGATCCCGACTGGGGGGAGCGGCTGAGTGTCCTGCCCCGTTTTACCGAACCGCATTTGATGCCCGACAGTCGCACCTGCAGGCTGTATGTGATGGAAGCGGGTACTTTGCCTTACGAGGCTTACGGCTGTCCCGTGAGCCTGGAGCCTGTGATTCCTGATGAGATCCCGTCAATGGGTGCGTGTCGCAAGTGGCAAAAGCATCCGCTGGTTGTTGTGGCTTTGCCTTCAATCCGGTGTCCCGCTGTGGTGAGGGACCGTTCTTGCCTTCCTCCTGGTCGCGCTGTCCCTGATGCCTCTGATGAGGCCTTTGCTGCTGACAACACCGGGTGGATTGCTGGTGTGGCTGCGCTGGTGCCTGCCGCTTGTGTCGTGCTGACGGTTGGTGGCAGTGTGTGCCGCTGGCACCACAAACGGCACAAGGGCCGGGGCGATCCTGCGCCAGAAAGGGTGACCATGCAGGAATTGCTCAGGAACGAGGCTGCGCTGTTTGCTGAACCGCCCGCAACAACGGGCGTGACACTCTCGGATTTTGGTTCGCTCTCGCGTCGCAGCGAGGTCGCCCCCCCCAATGCTGCGCTGGACAAAGACAAGAAGATTTTCGTGTCACTGAGGAAAGTTCCTTTGCGTGGCAGGGGTGAGACACTGGTGATGTTCAGTGATGACTCCGAGAGCGTCGGCTCCTATGTTCCTGTTCCTTCCGAGAGTGAGGCGCTTTCGGCTGTTGGTGCAGCAGAACGCGTGCCCGCCGACTCTGAGGCATCGGGGACCCATTCTCCCAAGCTGATTTCTGCTGGTGATTAAGTTGGTGCAGCTGTGCCTGGGTGCTGGAAGCGGGACGCCTGGTTCGGGTGTGGCCTCTGCGGAGTCATTCTCGTTTTATGCTGCTGGTGTCTTTGTTCCCGGAGGCAGTCATGAGTAGAACAATGCGTTTCTGGTGTGGCTGGCTGGTGTTGATTCTGGGTTGTCTGTGCAGCCAGGCCCCGTGGGCAGGGCACCGGAATCTGTCGGCTGCGGCGGTGCCGCCGTGCCCGCGCGCAGTGCCGTATTGTCACCAGAACACAACCCCTGCTGTACGGGTGCAGGGGGCTTTGTTGCAGGCAGCGGCACTGTCGGTGGCGGTGGGACCCGGCCATCAGCAGCAGATGGGCAGACGGCAGGTCCGGGCCTTGTCCGGGCGTAGCCGGGCACGGCTGCCGGCCTGGTACCGGCGAGCGCAGTCAGCACAGCGGCTGGGGCAGACGCCGGCGGTGGCCGTTGCGCGTCCTGCTCACCAGTCTCAGGCACGTCGGCGCGTGCGGGCGCCCCCAGACGCTTCTGCTGGTAGCGAGGGTGCATCTGTGCGCAAAGCGGCCAGGCAGAAGCGAGCCGTGGATGCCTCTTCGGTTGCCCGGCCTGCGTTCGCAGCGGTGCACAACGGTGTCCGGTTTGCTTCTGAATCCCGTGGTGCCAGGCGCCGCCGTCAGCTTCAGGAGTCTTCATCGTCTGAATGGGCGTCTTCGCACGAGGACAGCCGACAGCAGACGTCGGATGATGGTGCTGTGCTGGTTGGTCAAACAGCGTCACATGTCGCCCCCAGGTTGACGATGAGTTCGACGCAGTTTCCGGAGCCTACCCCACATCCGGTGCTTTCAGGGCGCGTTTTCGGCAGTAGCTCCGACTCCAATGAGATTCTACTCGATGACTCCAGGGATGAGCGGGAGTGTCGTGTGTGTGAAGCGTGTAACCCTAGAAATTTGTTCTGTAGCTCAAGCTCAGACTGTGATGATCAAGAGGGACACAGGATTGAGGCGACAAGGGGCAAGAACTGGAGTCATGAATATTGTCTGCAGCAGTCTTCTAATGGCCCCTGCAGCCAGTATTGCTATCCGGTAGAAGTTTGTCATTACGCCGGCGAGAAGTTCCACAGCCTGATATTGACAGAGGCAACGAAGGATCGGTGGCTGCTGGTAACCCTGAGGCTGCGAAACACCACAGATTCGGCTTGGATGAGCCGCCGCACGCAGGGCAGTGCCAGTGAGCTGCCCGAGCCGAGCTGTCGCAATGCCAGTGAATTGTCTGAGGTGACGTATTTCAATGCCAGTGGCCTGGATTTGGGAGCTGGCCTCAATGCGGGTAATGCCAGTGAACTGTCTGAGTCGGATTATTGCAATATCAGTGCAATAGCCGACAGCGACAGGGAATGTCCTGAAACAGGGGCTGGGGCCTTGCGTGGCGAGTTTCGTTTGTTGTCTCTTTACCACCCGGGAGCGATTCCTGGGCGTGGTCCCCTGGGTGATCTGAAAAGATGGACGCGAGGAAGCTGGTCGCTGGGGGAGCAGCTCTATATTGGCGATGCGCCGCCGGATAATGCCAGTGTGCGCGCATTGATGGCTTCCAACGGCACGCTGTACCAGGCATTCGTGTTTTCCAAAGCTTCTGATGATAAATCCAGATATCTGCGCTGGAGTTCTTTCCCGCCGCAACATGAAGAGCAGTTTTGGCAAAACAGTTGGCCGCCTGCATCCTTTGCGTATAGCGGTCACGACTGGCAGCTGCCGCCCGCTCATCGGTTGATGCTGTTATCGGAAGAAGAAGATGGCATAAATGTGTGGCTCATGTGTGAAAAGGATGGTGCGGTCAGGCGTTGGTCGCTGGAGAGTCCAAAGGCACGCACAGACGAAGCTGGCCAGGCTTTTTCATGCACGCAGTCTTTTATCCCGGCTGCTGACGTCGGGCCTGTGGTTGCCCTGGCGCGGCACGGAAACTGGTTATACAGCGTTCATAAAACGGAGGGCGAGGACTGGCAGCTGCGGCGCTGGAACATCATGGGTGGGCAGCAGGATGAGACCTGGCGGTATCAGTTGAGTGCGAACTTGACACTGTCCGATCCGCGCCTGATCGCCAATGCCCATGAATCGAGCCTCTACCTTGTGCCGGATGGGGGACTTCCTTACAAAAACGGTGGTTCTTTTGGTGCCTGGCAACTGGTGCTTCCCGCGACAATTCCCCCACATGGAGAATGTCGCAAGTGGAGAACAGTTTCGCTGGGGGTTGTTAATCTTTCCCTTGCTGATGCGACTGAGGAGGTTGCCAGACTTGTCTGTCCCGCGCCGTCTTCGTCCCTGTCGCTTTCACTGCTGCCGGTCTCCTCTTCGGCCGCTCCGGGTGCTTCGCAACAGCCTTCTCGCCCTGCTTTGCCTCTTCCTCCTCTCAATGATTCTTTCTATGTTTTCCTGGCGGTTGGTGGACTGGTTCCTGCTGCCGCCATTGTATGTTGCGCTGGTGCCTGTATGTGCCAGTACTGCTGTAAACGACGCACTACTGACAGCACTGAGGAGCTGCAGTCAAAGGAGGAAGAGGAGACTGTGGCTCTGCAGGTGCTGAACAAGGCGGAAGGGGCGGCTGTTGCCCCCGGGGCAGCGGTGGATCTGCCGCAGTCAGATACCCGATTCGGCGGAGACAACCCTTCTGCAGACAACTCTTTTGATGTGGAGCTTGAGCCGGAGGCCGGTGGCCGGGCACTGCCCTGGCGGGAGCTGGAGTCAGATCTTGCAGGTCGGCTCAGCACCCTGGCTGTGATTCGCGAAGAATCTGCCGGTGTCGAATCTTCTTCCCTATCCGAGAAAGTGGATCCTTCGTCGGCAGAGGCGGCAAGCCGTCCGGTCAGTGATGCGGGTTTGCCGCAAGCCGCAGCTGCCAAGCTGCTTGCAGCTGATGATTGATGCGCCGCGCATCAGTAGTGATGCAGACCCGCTCTGATCACCGCCGCACTTTGCCATGAGTTGCACGCGTCGGATTCGCTTGCGTAGAGTGCGATAAAAAAACAAGGCATGGGAGCTGCACAAATTCCTTGTGAACAGGCCCTGGCTCTGCGCATCAGCCTGGGGGCAGTCGCCTGTACATCGGGTTTTTTTGTGCCTGCTGCCACTGGTGGCGAGCTCTTTGCACAGAGGATCTGACAAGATCACAAGCGGTCGCCCTGTGTGACCGCATCTTTCAGGGCGCAGGATGCAACCGGGCGAAGGCGGAGGGGCACATTGTCGACAAGGGAGGGGCATGGGCGCTTGCCCACACTAGTCGTCCGAGAGAACCATCCGGGTGCGCCAGAGCAGATCATCATCCATGGTTTGCCTGCTCAGCCCGGCCCTGGCACGCAGTACATGCCCCTGACGAAGATCAAACAGCAAGCGGGCGCGTTGCAGGGACGGAAAGCCGGCAGGCAAATGGCCAAGCTCCTTTTCCTGTTCGAACCTGTGTGCAAGACGTTCGTCTGCCCCTGTGATGCCCTGTTGCAGTCGTTCTTGCGTTCCCGCAACACTTTCAACCGTGGTGGCTACACAGGATGCCAGAAAGCAGCCTTTGGCCCCGCTGGGGTGGCAGGTCGCATAGTCGATCGCCGCTCTCATAAAGGCAGTCACCGCCTTCCCGATGTCAGACTCGGACTCAAAAGCGACAAGCGGCGCACAGGCGTCGTCGTTCAAGTAATAGTCTATCGTCGTCAGATAAAGCTGGCGTTTGTCGCCGAAAACGGCATAAAGACTGGGGCTGTTGACCCCCATGGCACGGGTCAGGTCTTTCATTGAGGCGCCGTCATACCCCTTTTTCCAGAAGACTTGCAGCGCCGCTTCAATAGCCTTGTCCTGATCAAAGGCGCGAGGGCGACCCGTTTTTTTTTGTATCATTTGTTACAAAACACATTGACAGCAAACCGGTTGCGCACTTTAATAACGCTCGTTACAAAAGACAAGCCAAAGCCACTCTGGCTGTCTTGATGTTTTTGATGGATTTTTTTTTCTTTTGTCTGGTGATTGCTATGACCAAGTCAACCCACACCCCTGAATACGTTCGCAAAGAGGTGGAGACCCTTATAGACCGGGCCACCAGTTATGATGTTGATGCCCTGGAAACCATCTATCACAAAGATCTGCACATTGTCATCCTGGACAGGGAGAATAATGTAAAGACCTCCAACAAAAGTGAGTTCATTTCCTTCTTTGCCGGACTGAAGGCAGAAGGACGGGAGCCGATGAACAAGTGGGCCGATTGGCACCACATTCATGTGCGCGGTAATGATGCGGTCGTGGTACTGACGCGCAAGAACGATGTGGCTGGTGAATCCACCAAAATCAAATGTTCTATCGATATGGTCTTTGAAAATGATCGCTGGCAGGTTATTCGCGAAGAAATCTTCCAGGTGGCAAACGACTGAAACGACTGAAACGACTGAGTAGCGCGCAATCGCACGGGTTGTGTGCATCCTGCCTCGCCAGATCCTGACACCATCTTGTCAATAATGCTCAGAATACCATAGCGCTGCTGTTCCTTTTGATTCTTGTGTTTTTCCGATGCCATTCCGGTCAAAAGGGACAGCTGCCGCTGTTGACAACTGTCATGCCTGCGGCCTGGCCCGACTTTGCTGATTTATGGTCTGAGACTGCTCGCGTTGCTATTGCGCTCAGAGCCTGAGCCTCCCTCCCGAGTAACAACATGAACTTTCCGGAACGGACGCCTGTCCAAACTTGCAGCGGTCAATGAGCCGGGATGATGGAAGAGCTTGCTCTTTGATCTGCTCGGCATCGCACAGGACCCAGGCAGAACAAGAGAGTTCTGGAATGCCCATTCAACGGAGAATATAAAAAATGCAATCTATCAGTTCCCATCATCACTCAGGCCGTCTTCAGGCGAGCTCTGCTTCGCACCCGAACGAAGGCATTGCAGGTAGCGCAATCGATGCATTCGGCAGACCTGTCACCTCGCACTCCAGCACCTCCCTCCTGCCGAGGGATGCTGAGGTGATGTTCCAGCCGCGTCATGCTGGAGCCGCCCAGAGTACACCGACAGCCTCGCAGCAGGAGTCTGTCCGGTATCTGAGAAATCAACTGGAGGAGGTCGGCAGTTGCCGGGACCCGGTACTGGTCGAACTGGCCCGGTTGTCGGAGGAGGTGAAGCAGTTGTCGGCGACAGTGGGGCAGTTGCGGCACCAAAAGAAAGAAGATGACCAGAAATATCACGAGCTTCTGGCGGTTAACAATGCGTTGCAGCAGGAGGTGGAGGCACTGCGAGAGCAGCAGGCAACTCCGGTACCCGCCCCTGAAGTGCCGTCGGAGGGCGTTGATGTTGATACCTATGGAAGCAATGCCAGTGTCAACGGGATTATCAGCCAGATGACAACATGGGAAATGAACAAAATGGAGCTGCTGATATTGAATCTTGTCAAAGCCACACAAGGTCTGAAGCCTGAGTGGCACAATCTATTGCTGAAGGAGGGGGTCGCCACTGAATGCTCTATCGCAGTGGTCGAAACCGATAATCCATACAGCGAGACAAATCAGATGTTTAGCCTCCTTAAAAAATCCTTTTCTGGTCATGAGAATCTTCCTTTTCGGCGCTTGTTTGAAAGTAGACATATGGCAGAAATCTTGAGAAAGAAAATTTATGAAAGGATGGAGTTCGATATCAGATCAATAACAACAGGCTATGACAAGATCATGAAACGCCCTTGTAAATAAGGGGGTGATCTGGACTGCTGTTTCGTTTGACGTCTGGTCGTTGCAGATGGCTCCCGGGTCAAACGAGAGCTGCCGTTGTTATCGAAATTTGTCAGACCCGGGGCCGGGCGACGTCGGCGCCCGTGCTCTACCGACAGGCCCGGCAGGGCTTCAGGTCAGGCGTCCTCAGTCGGCAGAGCGGCCTCAGGTACTGGCCGCAAAAATGAATGCGGCCATTGTTGTAAAGAAGAGCAACTGCAGAGCAAGCCTCCAGGCTCCCCGTTGAGGCTCATCGCAACACTCTCCTGAGCTCCCCTGCAGGTGTCTTTGCACGAGAAAAGCCCCCGGGAATCTGACGCAACTTCAGCCTGTATCAACTATTGAGACGTCTGGAATGAGCTCGGCTTTGCAGCGCACACTGTGCACTGGCAGTGAAAGTGGAGTGGCAGCACAAGAAAATCTCACCGTCAGAGCATGCCCTATGCGTTCACTCTTCGTTGCGGCTATGATGGCGTATTTTCAGTGAAGTGAGTGGCCTGGATTCATCAGGTGATCAGCGAATCGGCTATTCACGCTTTGTGCCGACATCAACCTTTATGCAGACATCAAAAAGAAAAGCCGCAGCAGCAAAGCGCATGCTTGCGACTGGCACTCAATGGCATTCAACGTCAGTGCGGCGCGCAGGTATGGGGCGCCACAAAGACGGCGGTGCGCACAGCGGCCCCTCTGCGTAAACGCAAATAGTCAAACACGCCCCCTTCGCCGCAGGCTGGTCGTCACTTCAGCTGTCACTTCAACTGATCATATCAACCCGTTCCCAGGGTCGGCAGTAAGCTTGGTGCACTTCTCCTTCGCCGGGGACTCGAACCTGTGCTGACTGTTTGATCACACAGAATGCATTGTCCATCGCCGGCAAGGGTCCAGGTGGGAAATAGCCTCCCTTGTGCAGCTGCTTGTGGCGAATTGTGGTTTTTGGTGTATTATTGTGGGGCTTTGTGGGAGGCCAGTTATTCTGGCTGGTGGTTGTCGTGTTTCGTGGTGTCAGCTCACTCAGTCTGGACGACAAGGGGCGCGTTATTATTCCTGCGCGTTACCGTGCGCTGGTTGCCGGACAGTGTCAGGGGCATCTGGTGGCCACCATTGATACGGAAGAGCCGTGTCTGTTGGTGTATCCGGTGGATGCCTGGAATGAAATCCAGAATCAGATCGAGTCTCTTCCCAGCTTTCATCCCCTTGCACGCCGCATTCAGCGCCTTTTGATCGGTCATGCCACCGACCTTGAAGTGGACACTAGTGGGCGCGTACTGGTACCAACTTTTTTACGTTCTTACGCAGGGCTGTCCCGCAAGGTGATTTTCCTGGGGCAGGGGAAGAAATTTGAACTCTGGGACGAAGAGCGCTGGAGCAAGCGACGTGCTGCCTATATCGACGATGTAAAGGATACGGATGCAGTGCCTGAAACCTTGCAGCAGCTGTCCCTCTAGCGTCTAGCGTCGCACGGCAGTGCGGCCCCACAGCGCCATGCGGCACGTACATGTGCAGAGCATGGCGCATAGCATAAAGGAAAACCGGGGTGCCGGATGCACCAGGTGGCCGTTTCTGGATGGCCTGCCAGACCCGGCAACAGGAAAATGACTGAAATTCAAGAGGATCCGCACAAGACTGTGCTGCTTGACCGGGCGGTAGACTGTCTGATCAAAAGACCCGGCGGCTGTTATGTAGACGGCACTTTCGGACGCGGTGGCCACAGTCGGCTCATTTTGTCACGCCTGGCCGCAGAGGGACGTCTGCTGGCCATGGATCGGGATCCGCAAGCCGTGGCCGCCGCCGCCGAGCTGGCGGCCAGCGACAGCCGGTTCTCCATTCATCATGGTGCCTTCAGTGGCTTGCAGGCCTGTATGGGCGAGCAGAAGATTGATGGTCTGTTGCTCGACCTGGGTGTGTCTTCGCCCCAGCTGGACGAAGCTGGCCGTGGTTTCAGTTTCCTGCGTGATGGGCCGCTGGATATGCGCATGGATACCAGTCGCGGTATCAGTGCGCGTGAGTGGCTGGCCCAGGCGGATGAGCAGGAGATTACCGTCGTGCTCAAGACACTGGGAGAGGAAAAATTCGGGCGACGCATGGCCAGAGCTCTGGTTGAGGCGCGCGAGAAAGAGCCGCTGGTGTCCACTACCCAGCTGGCGGACATCCTGGCGCACGCCTGTCCGGTCTGGCCCAAAAAGATTCATCCGGCAACCCGAGCCTTCCAGGGCATACGCATTTTTGTCAACAGTGAGCTGGATGAACTCAGTCAGGTTCTTGATGCAAGCCTGTCGGTGCTCAAGCCGGGCGGACGGCTGGTGGTGATCAGTTTCCATTCGCTGGAAGACAGGCTGGTCAAGCGCTTTATCAGGCGCCACAGCCGCGGTGACGAGCTGCCGGACTGGGTGCCTGTGACCCAGGATCAGCTGTCGCGTCGTCTGGTCCCTGTGGGGAAGGCCTGCAAGGCGTCGCCCGGGGAAGTAGAGAGCAACCCCCGGGCACGCAGCGCAGTCATGCGGGTGGCGGAGCGGCTGCCATGAGCGAAGGCGGGTTGGATGTCCGGTTGTTGCGGGCTGTTCTCAGAGGTTTTCCCCTGTGGCTGTTGCTGTTGTTCGCGGCGGTGGTGTCTTCGGCGTTGACTGTCGTCTGGGTGGGACACATGAACAGGCAGCAGCTCCAGGCGCATCAGGCAGAGATGGTCAGGAAATACCGTCTGGAAGAAGAGTGGAACCAGCTGCTGTTGCAGCATAGCACCCTGGTGGCGCACGCCCGGGTCGAGAGGGTGGCCCGCGAACGGTTGGCCATGCGTTTTCCGGCCAGTGGTCAGGTCGTTGTGGTAGCACCTTGAGTTCTGGCAGCAGGGAAGGGGGCTGGCGCGGCCGCTATCTCAGTCTCCAGGGATTGATTGTGCTGGCCATGCTTATGCTTTGTGGGCGGGTGGTGACGCTGCATCTGTTCAATCGTGACTTTCTGCAACGCGAAGGTGACAAACGCACTCTGCGGGAAGAGAAAATACCGGCGTATCGCGGGTTGGTTCTGGATCGTCATGGTCATCCTCTTGCGGTGAGCACGCCGGTGGTGTCGCTCTGGACCGACCCCAGGATCCTGGCCCGGCATGAAAACCGCTGGCCTGAGTTGCGGCAGGCACTGGGCGCGCGCTGGCCGGCCCTGGAAACGCGGCTCAGGGAAGCCATTGTAGCCGGCCGTCATTTTATGTGGATCAGGCGCTCCATGACGCCGGTTGCGGCCCAGGCAATACTCGACAGGGCCGTACCCGGGGTGCACGGGCGACCGGAGTATCGCCGTTATTATCCGGCTGGCAAGGTCGCGGCTCACCTGGTGGGGCTGACGGATATTGATGATGTCGGCCAGGAAGGTATGGAGCTGGCGCTGGACGACTGGCTGACCGGTGTGTCTGGCGTCAGGCGCGTGCTCAAAGACAGACGTGGTCAGGTGATACGTGAGCCGGACCTGGTGCGCAGTGCTGAGCCGGGGCGGGAAGTGCATCTGGCGCTTGATATCCGTCTTCAGTATCTGGCTTACCGGGAACTGGAGCGGGCTGTACGCCAGCACAGGGCGCGTGCGGCTTCCCTGGTGATGCTTGATGCCCGGACCGGGGAAGTGTTGGCCATGGTGAATCAGCCAGCGTCCAATCCCAACAATCGCGCCTCCATCAGTCCGTTGAGTCTGCGTAACAGGGCGATCACTGATGAGTTTGAACCGGGATCTGTCGTCAAGCCGTTGGTGATGGCGGCGGCCCTGCAATCAAAACGTTACAGTCATGACAGCCGGATCAGGGTATCGCCCGGTTATCTGCGTGTGGGGCGCAGTCTGGTACGGGATCACCGCGACTACGGCACTCTTGACCTTGCGGGTATTTTGCAGCATTCCAGTAATGTGGGGCTGTCCCGGCTGGCGCTGGATCTGGGAGCCGAATCGCTGGTCTCTTTTTATCAGCAGCTGGGCCTGGGACAGATTACGGGTGTGATATTTCCGGGGGAGGCGGCAGGCAGCCTGCCTGTACGCCAGCACTGGGCCCCCATCGAGACGGCGACCCTGTCGTTCGGCTATGGCGTGACGGTCACCATGTTGCAGCTGGCCCGGGCCTACATGGTGTTGGCCAACCAGGGGCAGATGTTGTCTGTGAGTTTGCTGCGCCGTGATGAGCCGGCGCAGGCCTACAGGGTCATCTCGGCGGACGTGGCCGCCCATGTGCTGACCATGATGCAAAAAGTGGTGCGGGAGGGCACTGCGCGCAGGGCCCGTATTGCCGGTTACAAGGTGGCCGGAAAAACCGGGACCACCAGGAAACTGGAAGCTGGCAAATACTCCAGCAAGGAACACCGTGCCTTGTTTGCTGGCGTGGTGCCCGCTGATCGGCCCCGGATTGTCATGGTGGTGATGGTGGATGCTCCCCGTGAGGGTGGCTATTACGGCGGGCTGGTGGCAGCGCCCGTGTTTGCGCAGGTGGCGCGCGGTACCCTGCGGTTGTTGGGTGTGCCGCCGGACGGGGCTCCCGATCAGGCCCGGGGGTTGGAAGCTGTCCCGTGACAGAGGGCTCTTTTGCCGTTGCTCACCAAAGGGCTGCCGGGCTTTTGTTGTCAGGGGCGGGTTTGTTGCGTCCGGATTTTTCTTTGTTCGCTGTCGTCTGAAAAGCGTCTGGCTCCTTGAGTGACGGGCAACATACACAGCAACATGCACATTGGCCAGAGCCGGATTGCTCCCTTTGTGCTTTCGGGCAGCATTTTGATGAATATGCCAAAGTTCGCCCTCGTCTGGAGGGAGCCTGGTGTCGTGAGAGACACTCAACGCACACATTGGCCAGAGCCGGATTGCTCCCTTTGTGTTTTCGGGCAGCATTCTGATGAATATGCCAAAGTTCGCCCTCGTGTGGAGGGAGCCTGGTGTCGTGAGAGACAGTCAACACACACATTGGCCAGAGCCGGATTGTTCTCCCTCTGTGTTTTCGGGCAGCTTTCTGATGAATCTGGCAAACAGAGGGCGTTATGCACAGGAAACCTGTAACTCTCAATGGCCTGTTACGCTGGCTCGGGCTGCCAGCCAGGGACCAGGATCTTGTGCTGTCAGCCATTGCCACAGACAGTCGGCAACTGGTGCCCGGTTCGCTGTTTGTGGCCTTGCCGGGTGTCTCGGCTGATGGCGCTGACTATGTAGACAGTGCGGTGGCGGCGGGCGCTGCTGCTGTGCTGTTGCCGATGTCTGCGCCGGAGCCTGATGTGGTTACTGTTCCGGTGATAAGAGTGGAGGCCCTGCTCGCGCGCGCCGGGGGCTTGTTCGATTTCTGGTTTGGCAGTCCATCCCGGGAGCTGCGGATACTGGGTGTGACTGGTACCAATGGCAAGACGTCCAGTGTCCATTGTATGGCGACGCTTCTGGAACGGCTGGGGATCGGCTGCGGGCTTATGGGAACGCTGGGGCAGGGGCGCCGGGGAGCCATGGATGCCAGTGTCAACACGACACCAGACTTGCTCAGTTGCCATGGCTTTGTCGCCCGTATGCGCGATGCAGGGCTGGACTGGATAGCGATGGAAGTCTCGTCCCATGCACTGGAGCAGGGGCGCACCGAGGCTCTGGTGATTGATACAGCGGTTTTTACCAATCTGAGCCGGGATCATCTGGATTATCATGGGTCCATGGAGGCCTATGCCCGGGCCAAGGCGCGCCTGTTTTCGCGTCCGGGACTGCGGCACGCCATCGTCAATCTGGATGATCCCTGGACCCCTTTCTTGCGCAGGCATATACCCGATGCCGTGCAGTGTCTGACCTTTTCTCTCGAAAGTGCGCAGGCTGATATATGGCTGGACGCCGTTGAGTGCGACAGTGCTGGTGGTCGCGGCTGGCTGACAACGCCCTGGGGGCAGGGTGAGCTGCGCACCGGACTGTTGGGAGCTTTTAACCTGTACAATCTGCTGGGTGTGCTGGGCGCTCTGGGTTGTCAGGGGTTTTCTGTGCCTGATCTTTTGCAACAGGTGCCCAGTATTGAGGCACCTCCGGGGCGGCTGAGCATCTATGGCGGCGGTGCCTTGCCCCGGGTTCTGGTGGATTACGCCCATACGCCGGCGGCGCTGGAGCAGGCGCTGCAGGTGGCGCGGACACAGGCCAGGGGGCGTCTCCTGTGTGTGTTCGGTTGCGGCGGCGGGCGTGATCCGGGCAAGCGTGTGCCTATGGCTGAGGTGGCCTGTCGTCTGGCCGATCAGGTGTTCTGCACGGCGGACAATCCACGCTTTGAAGAGCCTGCTGCCATTATCGAGCAAATGCTGGTGGGCTTGAGTGCGGCAGACTGTGGCAAGATAAGGCCCCTGGTCGATCGCGCCCAGGCCATACAACAGGCCATAGCGGTGGCCGCCGCTGACGACTGTGTTCTGGTGGCTGGCAAAGGACACGAAAACTACCAGGAGATACGGGGCATGCGTTATCCCTTCAGCGATGAGGAACACGTCAGACGAGCGCTGGCGGGGAGAGAGCAGTGATTGCAGCAGACAGTCTGAGTGAATTGGCGCACAAGCTGGGTGTCCCGTTGCGCGGGTGTGACGCGCCGGTCGGGTCTGTCAGCATCGACAGTCGTACCCTGATGCCAGGTCAGTTGTTTGTGGCTGTCAGGGGGCCACGTTTTGATGGTCATGATTATGTGCAGGCCGCTGTGGCGCGGGGGGCTGCCGCTGTGTTGGTCAGTCGCCCTCCTGATCTGGACTGCGCCTGGTTGCAAGTGGATGATACCGATCGGGCACTGGCCCGGCTGGGTGAGATGAACCGGGATGCTTTCCGTGGCACTGTGCTGGCCGTCACCGGCAGTTGTGGCAAGACGTCGGTCAAGGAAATGCTGGCCTCCATCATGGGGCAGTCGGCACCGGTACTGGCCACTGCCGGGAATCTGAACAATGCCTATGGTGTGCCCTTGACGCTGGGGCGGCTGGAGTCCGTGCATCGGTATGCCGTTGTTGAAATGGGGACCAGCAGCCCGGGCGAAATCGCTCATTTGACGTCCATGGTCAGGCCGCATTTTTCTCTGGTGAACAATGCCTCAGCTTCCCATGTGGCAGGCTTGCTCAGCCTTGAGGGCGTCGTCAGGGAAAAGGGGGCTATTTTTGACAGGCTTCCTGCCGATGGCGGGGCCGTGATCAACAAGGACGATGCGTTTTGCGATGAATGGAAAGAGCGTATTGCCGCCCGGTTTCACTGTCATGGCCAGCCGGCATCCATAGGCACCTTCAGTCTGTCGAACAGCTCGGCAACGGGCTGGGCCAGTCAGACAAGGTCCTGTGACGAGGGTATGCATTTTGTTCTCCATCTTGACGGTCATCAGGCGGCGGTGATGTTGCATTTTCGCGGGTCTCATCAGGTGGCCAATGCCTGTGCGGCGGCGGTCATGGCCTGGAAGGCCGGGCTGACTATAGATGCCATTGTCGCCGGTCTGGAGGCCGCGCGTCCCGGTGCCCATCGCGGGCAGTGGTTCCGGGGGAAGGAGGGCTGTATAGTGATCGACGACAGCTATAATGCCAATCCGGCTTCGATGCGCGCTGCGGTGGACAGCCTGGCAGAATGCAAGGGGCGCCGGATTCTGGTGGTGGGTGATGTATCCAGTGAACATGCGACCTCCCCGGACGAGGCTGCGCAGACCTGCCGGGCCCTGGGGCGTTATGCCAGCTCTGCCGGAATTGACCTGCTGGTCACCTGTGGGCAGTCTGCCACTGATATGCAGGACGGATTTCAGGGTGCGGGTCGGCACTTCACTGACCAGGGCTCGCTTATAGGCTGGTTGCAATCGATACTGGCACCTGATGTCACTGTGCTGGTCAAAGGGTCGCGGCTGGCGGCTATGGAGATCGTTGTGGAGGCTTGTTTACAGTCGCCTCCTGCGCGCAAGAGCCGCACCATCATTCAGAAGGGAATTGAGCAAAGGAAGCAAGGTGCTGTACACACTGATAAGTCATCTGGCTGAGGGCCAGACCTCGCCTGGCGTTTTTCATTCTTTGAGCTTGCGTGCTGTTTTCGCGTTGTTGACATCCATGATTGTGTCCTTGCTGGCAGGTCCTGTTCTGATTCGCCAGCTCAAGGCGTTCCAGCTGGGCCAGATGGTGCGCGATGACGGTCCTGGCTCCCACAAGAGCAAGGAGGGGACGCCGACGCTGGGGGGCGTGCTGATTCTTGCTGCCCTTGCCCTTGCCACTGTGCTCTGGGCTGATCTGGCCAACGGCTATATCTGGCTTGTGCTGGCTGTGGCACTGTCGTTTGGTGCTGTGGGCTTTGCTGATGATTACCTCAAGATCCGGTGGTCCAGCTCCCGTGGTTTGTCGGCCCGGCAGAAATACTGTCTACAGTCGGTGCTGGGGTTGGTCGTGGGCATTGTGCTTTTCTGGTCGGCCCGGTCGCCGTTGGAGACGGCCTTGACCCTCCCTGTTTTCAAAAGCTTTTATCTGCCACTGGGCTTCTTCTTTCCCTTTTTCGTATATCTGGTGATTGTGGGGTCCTCGAATGCCGTCAACCTGACTGATGGACTCGATGGCCTGGCGGCGCTCCCGGTGGCCATGGTCGGTGCCGGCCTGGGCGTTTTTCTTTACATCAGTGGCCATGCGGACCTGGCCCGTCACGCGAACATTCTCCATGTGCCAGGTACTGGTGAGCTGGTTGTTTTTGCTGGTGCGCTGGTCGGGGCTTGTCTGGGATTTCTGTGGTTCAATGCCCATCCGGCCGAAATTTTCATGGGGGATACGGGGTCTCTGGCTCTGGGAGCCGTTCTGGGGACGCTGGCGGTCATAGTGCATCAGGAGCTGGTGCTTTTTGTCATGGGAGGCGTGTTTGTGGCAGAGACGATTTCAGTGATCCTGCAGGTGGGTTTCTTCAAGCTGAAGGGACGCCGCATCTTTCGCATGGCTCCTCTTCATCATCATTTTGAGCTGAAGGGCTGGTCCGAACCGCAGGTTGTTGTCCGTTTCTGGATCCTCAGTCTGGTGCTGGTTTGCCTGGCTCTGGCCACACTCAACCTGCGGTAAAAAAAATGCCTGAAGGCGGAGGTGAAGAAGGTTACAGGGTTGTTGTGGGTCTGGGACACAGCGGGCTGGCCTGTGCGCACTGGTTGCATGCCCGGCAGATCCCCTTTGTTGTCGCAGATACCCGGGCTGTCCCGCCCATGCTGGCTGAGTTGCGGCGTCTGTGCCCCGGTGTTGAGGTCGTCTGTGGTCCGCTGGATGGGCGTCTCTTGTGTCGGGCCCAGTCCCTTGTTGTAAGTCCAGGGCTGTCGCTGCAGGAGCCTGCTATTCGCAAGGCGCGGGAGCAGGGCGTTGCCGTGGCAGGTGATGTGGAGCTGTTTTGTCAGCAGATACAGGCACAGCCCGCGCCCCGGGTGCCGATCATTGCTGTCACCGGATCCAATGGCAAGACTACGGTCACCCGGTTGCTGGAGTCGATGATCCGTCTGGCAGGTGTTCCCGCCTGGGTGGGTGGCAATATCGGAACGCCGGTCATGAATCTGCTGACAGATCCGCGTCCGTCCCTGTGTATTCTTGAGCTGTCCAGTTTCCAGCTGGAAACGACACAATCGCTCAGAGCCCAGGCCGCTGTTGTGCTCAATCTGGCACAGGATCATATGGACCGTTACGACACCTTTGACGACTATGTGCAGGCCAAGCAGCGTATCTACACAGGCTGTCGCTACGCCGTTTACAACCGCGATGATGCCAGAACCCGGCCTGCCGACAGCAGGGCCTGTCAGAGTCTCTCTTTTGGCCTTGGTGTGCCACCGGGTGATGAGGATTTCGGTGTTGTGCATCACGAAGGCGAGCGCTGGCTTGCGCGCGGAACACAGACATTGCTGCCTGCTTCCCGCCTGAAAATCAGGGGGGAGCACAATCTGGGGAACGCTCTGGCGGCCCTGGCTCTGGGGCAGTGTGCGGGCTTGCCATTGCCGGTCATGCTGGAGGCGCTGGCACAGTTTGCCGGTCTGCCGCATCGATGTCAGTACGCAGGGATATTCCGGGGGGTTCGCTGGTTCAATGACTCCAAGGCGACCAACCCGGCTGCAGCCCAGGCTTCCATTGAATCCCTGGGGCGGGAGTCGCAAGGGCGCATTCTCTTGTTGGCCGGAGGCCTGTCGAAAGACGCTGACTTTTCGGTTCTCAAGCCGGCTGTCCAGCGTTATGTGCGTGAGCTGCTGGTGTTTGGTGCCGCTGCGCCGCTGTTGGCGCGCGCCCTGGCCGATGTGGCTCCTGTCTGTCAGGTGGCAGACATGACTCAGGCAGTTGAGCTGGCGGCCCGCCGCGCGTGTCCTGGTGATGTTGTGTTGCTGGCCCCCGCCTGTTCCAGTCTTGATATGTTTGACAGCTATGAACAGCGTGGCGAAGCCTTCCTGCAGGCCCTGGAGGTGTTGGTTGATTAAGTGGAAAACAGGCACCTCAACCCGTGATGGGGAGCTGGTGGATTTTCCGCTGGTGCTTTTGATGTTGAGCTGTATCGCCATGGGGTTGGTGATGGTCAGCTCAGCCTCTGTCGAAGTGGCGGGCCTGCACTATAAAAATGCCTTGTACTTCGTGGTGCGTCAGGCTGTGTATATGGGCGTCAGTCTGGTGGTCTGGGCGCTGGTGATGACAATTCCGATGGCGCTCTGGGAGCGCTTCAGTCGGGTGCTGCTGCTCGGTTCTGTGGGATTGCTGGTGCTGGTGCTGATTCCGGGCGTGGGGCGTGAGGTCAATGGCAGTTCCCGCTGGATCAGTCTCGGATTCGTCAACCTGCAGGCTTCGGAGGTGGCGCGCCTGGCTCTGGTGATTTATACGGCTTCCTGGCTGGGCTCCCGCCGGGAGCAAGTCGGGGGAGCAGGTTGGTCGGCCGTGCTGACTCCCCTTCTGGTGACAGGACTGTTCGTCTTTCTGCTGTTGTTGGAACCGGATTTTGGTTCGGCTGTTGTTTGCCTGGGCGTGACTCTGGGCTTGCTGTTTCTCAGGGGAGTACGTCTGGAGCGCTTTCTCCTTTTTTTTCTGGTTGCAGCAGCAGGAGCCGCCTTGCTGATTCTGGCGGCTCCTTACAGGCTGCGGCGTCTGACCGCCTACACCGATCCCTGGGCCGATCAATTCGGTGCCGGTTATCAGTTGACGCAGTCCCTTATTGGTTTCGGTCGGGGAAGCTGGTGGGGTGAGGGGCTGGGTAATGGCATACAAAAGTTGTTTTTTTTGCCGGAACCTCACACCGATTTCATTTTCTCGGTGGTGGCCGAAGAGTTGGGGTTGGTGGGGGCTTTACTGGTTATAGTGCTGCTTTTTGGTGTAATCTGGCGTGCCCTGTCGATTGGCCACCGGGCCGGGCAGGAGGGGCAGTTGTTTTCTGCCTGCCTTGCCTACGGTGTGGGGCTGCTTTTCAGTACCCAGATTTTTATAAATATAGGCGCCAGTAGTGGTCTTCTCCCTTCCAAAGGTATGGCCCTTCCTTTTTTCAGTTATGGCGGCAGCAGCCTGCTCGCCAGTGTTGTTATGGTTGGTTTGTTGATGCGGATTGATTTTGAACGTCGGCTGTCCAGTATGAGTGGCTCTGGCCGGGACTGGAAGGCGAAGGGCGTGGTGCGGGCATTCACACCCTGGAGTCATAAACAAAAGGGTTATCGCCGTGCCTGACAAATCACCTGTCGTTGTTATTATGGCCGGAGGGACGGGGGGGCATATTTTTCCTGCGCTGGCTGTCGCCGATGAGCTGCGTCGTCGCGGCTGCTGTGTGCACTGGCTGGGTTCGCGTTATGGCATGGAGAAAGACCTTGTCCCTTCAGAGGGGTATGAAGTCAGTTTTTTGCCTGTGCGGGGGCTGAGCGGCAAGGGCGTGAAGGCCTTGTTGCAGGCGCCGTTCCGACTGCTGGCCTCGGTTGTTTGCGCGCTCTCTATCCTCCGCCGCCAACGGGCTATGGTTGTGCTGGGAATGGGGGGCTATGTCTCGGGCCCGGGCAGCCTTGCCGCCTGGCTGTTACGCAAGCCGCTCGTTCTGCATGAACAAAATGCAGTGCTTGGCAGGGCGAATCGGTTGGCTCGGCCATTTGCCGTTCGTTGCCTGGAGGCTTTTCCGGCTGCTTTTCCCGGGCGGGTAGGCATCTGCACAGGCACCCCGCTGCGTTGGGCCATGGAGCCAGCAAGGGCGGAGAAGTGTCCGGATGCTGATCCTGACCGCCCCGTGCGGCTGCTGGTTCTCGGTGGCAGTCTGGGGGCACAGCCTCTCAATGTCTGTGTTCCCGCCGCTTTGGCTTTGATGGGTGAAGAGGCCCCCGAAGTCTGGCATCAGACAGGAAAATCCGGATGCAAGACAACGCAGGACCTCTACAAAAGCCTGGGGGTGGCAGGACGGGTGGATCCCTTTATCACCGATATGGCCAGCGCCTACAGCTGGGCCGATCTGGTGGTGTGCCGTTCTGGCGGTGCGACCGTATCCGAACTGGCTGTGGCAGGTAAAGCCTCCATTCTTGTTCCTTACCCCTGGCATAAAGATCAACAGCAACTCCACAATGCCCGCTATCTGGTCGACAGGAAGGCGGCTTATCTTCTGGAACAATCACAGATGAACGATCAGAGTCTGGCTCGCCTTCTTCGACAGCTGGTGAAAGACAAAAATCAGCTCAGAGCCATGTCTGTTGCAGCGCGGGAAGCCGCCTGCCTTGATGCAGCGCAGTTGGTGTCGGACCATTGCATGGAGGTTGCCGGTGTCTGAAGTTGTGGCGAGCAGCCAGCAGACGCCTGAGTTCTGTGTTGCCCCGGGAGGTCTCATGCAGCCTATGCCGGAAATGGCCCGCGTCAGGCGTATCCACTTTATCGGCATCGGTGGTTCGGGTATGTGCGGCATAGCGGAAGTGCTGTCTGGCCAGGGTTATGAAGTATCCGGTTCCGATATGCAGGAATCATTGGTTACAAAACGCCTGGTGCGGCTGGGAATCCGGGTGTTTATCGGGCATGAATCTTCCCATGTCGATCATAGTGATGTTGTGGTGGTGTCGGCTGCGATCGGGGACGATAATCCTGAGCTGCTGCAAGCCCGTGACAACAGCATACCTGTGGTGTCCCGTGCACAAATGCTGGCTGAAATCATGAGATCCAGGCGCGCTATTGTCGTGGCCGGAACTCATGGGAAAACGACGACGACAAGCTTGTTGGCATCTGTACTGAATCGGGGTGGTCTGGATCCCACGTTCGTCGTTGGTGGTCGCTCCAGTGTGTCGGGAACTCATGCCCAACTGGGAAAGAGCCAGTACTTCGTTGCTGAAGCGGACGAGAGCGATGCCTCTTTTTTGCAACTGCAGCCGACCGTTGCTGTGGTGACCAATATTGATGCTGACCATATGGACACCTATGCCGGAGATTTTCGTGTCCTGCAGCAAGCGTTTCTGGATTTTTTCCACAATTTGCCTCTCTATGGACTGGCTGTTGTATGCATTGACGATCCTGTCATTCGCGAGCTTCTGCCGCAGATAAGGCGGCGGGTGATCACCTATGGCCTGTCTTGTGATGCTGACTACCGTGCTTCGGATATTCGACAAAATGGCGCGAGAAGTGCGTTTGTGCTGGAGCGTGCCGGCAAGGCACCAACCCCCGTCAGCCTGGCACTGGCGGGTGAACATAACGTGGTCAATGCGCTGGGTGTGTTTGCGGCTGCCGCCGAGGAAAAAGTTGCGGATGAGAACATCTGCGCGGCTCTGGCCAGCTTTGAGGGCGTTGACAGGCGCTTTCAGCTGCATGAGATGAACTGGCCCGGACGGGGGCGCATTCTTCTGGTGGATGATTATGGGCACCATCCCAGGGAAGTGGCTGCCACTGTGGCCACAGCGCGTCAGGGGTGGCCGGGACGCCGCCTTGTCATGGTGTACCAGCCGCATCGTTATTCCCGCACCCGTGATCTCTTTGATGACTTTGTTGAAGTCTTGTCCCGGGTGGATGTCCTCTTGCTTGTGGACGTTTATGCGGCTGGGGAGAACAAGATTCCTGGTGCGGACAGTGCCAGCTTGTGTGCTGCGATCAACAGTCATGGACGTATCAAGCCGGTGCTGGCCGCTTGCCAGGACGAGGCTGTCCAGTTGCTGGGTGATGTGCTGGAAAAAGATGACGTGCTGATGATTCAGGGTGCGGGTGATGTAACGAATGTGGTGTCCATGCTACGTGATCATTGTGAAACAAACCGGATGCGTGACAAGCACTACAAGTTTCTGACGCCCGATCGTCGTGAGATACAACGCAGGCGGGTGTCTGTCCTTGGGCGTGTCGCTGTGCTGTGCGGCGGTGATTCTCCTGAGGCTGCCATTTCACGTGATTCCGGCCAGCGTGTTTTTGAGGTGCTCACAAAACTGGGCGTTGAGGCTGTTCTGGTGGATATCAAAGAGAATCTGATCGGGCAGCTCGACAGTCTGAAACCGGAGCGGGCCTTTCTGGCTCTGCATGGCGGAGCGGGCGAGAACGGGACTGTGCAGGGGTTGCTTGAATTCTTGCGTATTCCCTACACCGGCTGTGGTGTTGAGGCTTCGGCACTGGGTATGGACAAATGCCGAAGCAAGCTGATCTGGACCAGCCAGAACCTGGCGACGCCGCCATTTTATATGGCCAATGCCCAGACTGATCTTCGCAGTCTGCCCTTGCCTTTGCCTGTTTTTGTAAAACCCAATGATGAAGGCTCCAGTATCTGCACCTTTCCTGTGCGTACCAAAGGCGAGCTGGAGTCTGCTGTAGGTCAGGTCCTGGAACACAGCAAGGCGGTTATGATAGAGCAGATGATAGAGGGGAGTGAGTTTACCGTCGGCATTCTGAGAAACAGCCCCTTGCCTGTCATACGCCTTGATCATGGCCATGCGTTCTTCGATTACGATGCCAAGTATCTGTCCAATAGTACCCGCTACCGCATTCCCTCCGGGTTGTCGGCTGAGAAAGAGGAAGAAGTGCAAAAACTGGCACTGCAGGCTTTCGAAAGTTTGGGGTGCTGCAGCTGGGGGCGGGTGGATCTCATGCAGGACAAGCAGGGGAAATTCTGGCTGCTGGAAGTCAATACCCTGCCGGGACTGACTGACCATAGTCTTGTTCCCATGGCAGCCGCTGCTGTGGGCTATGCGTTTGAGGATCTGGTTCTTGAGGTGCTGTGGCATACAGAGCGCGAGGAATGGCCGTGGATGCCCGTCGGTATGTCAGGCACTATCGCAGGGACAGGCTGAAGCCGGGGCTGTCGCTGTGGGGGCGGCTGAAAAGAAAACAGGGCACCCGCTTTTTCAACAGGGTCGGTTGGTGGAAGTTGGTGGGTTTCTTTTGCGCTGGAGTGGCCATGGCAGGAGTCAGTGCCACCTGGTTGCTCCCGGTTTTTGGCGACTGGTTGAACCGGCCTGTCAGCAAGGTTGAGGTCAGGGCTCCTTTTTTTCATGTCAGCAGGCAGGAGTTGCAGTCCTTGCTTCTTCCTTGCGTGCAAACAAGCTTTTTCAGTCTCAATACTCAAGCTATAGCCGCGCTGCTGCAGCATGACGGCCGGGTATCCCGTGCCTCCGTGCGTAGAGTCTGGCCGGCCAGGCTGTTGGTGCAGGTTGAGGAAGAGGTGCCTGTCGCTCACTGGCAGGACGACAGGCTCGTCAATGCGCGTGGAGAAGTTCTCGACTTTGGGTCCCGGGGGAGTCCTGGCACTTTGCCGTTGCTGTACGGCCCTGACGGCAGCCAGGAGGATGTAATGCAGCAGTATTTGTCGCTGGAAAAGAGTATGCGTCCTCTGGGACTGGCAGTGGCGGGGGTGTCTTTGACGGAGACAGGAAGCTGGAGTTTCAGGGTCGGTAAAGTCGTGGTGCGCCTGGGGAATGAGCAACTGCGACGGCGCTTGCGGCGCTTTATCCGCCTGTACGAAGTTTCCCTCAAGGATGTCTGGATTCGTATTCGAAGTGTGGATTTGCGTTACAGGGACGGTGCGGCTGTTCGCTGGCTGCGAACCGATGAGATGACTGTGCGGACATCGGACACAGAAAAAAACAGGCTCTGATTGCCTTGACAAGAAGCGCCCCTGACGGCGCTTCGCAAACAGCAGGACGGCAGGTAGGTGAGCAATGACAAGCTCTGTGAATGAAAAAATGGTCGTTGGTCTTGATATAGGGACATCAAAGGTTGTGGCTCTTGTGGGCGAGATCACAGACAGAGGCGCCATTGAAGTGGTGGGTATAGGTTCGCACCCGTCCCGGGGGATGCGTAAGGGCGTTGTCGTTAATATCGAATCGACTGTGCAGTCTATTCAGCGTGCGGTAGAAGAAGCGGAACTCATGGCGGGCTGCCAGGTGGATTCCGTCTACGTTGGAATCGCCGGCAATCATATCCGTAGCCTTAATTCTCATGGCATAGTAGCTATAAGGGAGCGGGAAGTGGCGCACGCCGATATGGAGCGGGTCATTGACGCGGCCCAGGCCGTTGCCATTCCGGCTGATCAAAAAATACTGCACATATTACCGCAGGAATATGTGATTGATTCTCAGGAAGGCGTCAAGGAGCCGCTGGGTATGTCCGGCGTGCGCCTGGAGGCCAAGGTGCACCTGGTCACTTGTGCAGTCAACGCCGTACAAAATATCGAAAAGTCAATTCGTCGTTGTGATCTGGAGGTGGATGATGTCATTCTGGAACAACTGGCCTCCAGTTATTCGGTTCTGACGGATGATGAAAAAGAATTGGGTGTTTGTCTTGTTGATATTGGTGGTGGAACAACAGATATAGCTATCTTTACAGAAGGAGCTATTCGTCATACAGCGGTGATTCCTATTGCAGGTGATCAGGTGACCAATGATATTGCCCATGCCTTGCGCACGCCTTATCAGCATGCCGAAGATATCAAGATTCGGTACGCCTGTGCGTTGACGCAATTGGCAGGACCTGATGAAACTATAAAGGTGCCCAGTGTTGGTGATCGATTGCCGCGCGATATGTCCCGCCAGGCATTGGCGGAAGTGGTTGAGCCGCGTTACGACGAGATGTTTTCGCTGATACAGGCTGAGTTGAGACGTAGTGGTTTTGAGGAACTGGTAGCGGCCGGTGTTGTCCTGACGGGAGGGACTGCCAAGATGGAGGGCGTTGTTGAACTGGCCGAAGAAGTTTTTCACATGCCTGTGCGTTTGGGGATTCCCCAGCATGTGGAGGGTCTGTCTGATGTGGTGCGCAATCCTGTTTATGCGACGGGCGTCGGTCTTTTGCAGTATGCCCAGCAGCATATACAGGAAAACAGGCAGAGTGCGGTTGTGCGGGGAAGGCTGGGACATTCCAGACTTCTGAACCGTCTGAAGCAGTGGGTGCAGGGAAGCTTTTGAGTTTCCTTCTGTTGGATGGAGTGGGTGGACCCGCATACAGTGTCCATTGAATATGAGGAACCTATTATGTTCGAGCTGGTAGACAGTGTTCCGCAGGACGCGGTAATCAAGGTAGTTGGCGTTGGTGGCGGCGGCGGCAATGCGGTGAACCATATGCTCAACAGCCAGGTTGAAGGCGTTGATTTTATTGTCGCCAATACGGATTCCCAGGCTCTCAAGCATCTCAATGCTCGCACTTTGCTTCAGTTGGGTACAGGTATTACCAAGGGACTGGGGGCGGGGGCCAACCCGGAGATTGGTCGTCAGGCGGCGCAGGAGGATCGTGAGCGTATTTCCGAAGTACTGGCTGGCGCTGATATGGTTTTTATTACCGCCGGAATGGGCGGCGGGACCGGAACGGGTGCGGCGCCGGTGGTGGCGCAGGTCGCCCGGGAGCTGGGCATTCTGACGGTGGCTGTGGTCACGCGTCCATTCCCCTTTGAAGGCCGCAAGCGAATGACGGTCGCCGCTGCGGGTTTGAAAGAATTGTCAGAGCACGTTGATTCCCTGATCACCATTCCGAATGAAAAGCTGCTGCCCGTTCTGGGCAAGAATGCCAGTCTGCTGTCGGCTTTCAGTGCGGCCAATGACGTTTTGTTGGGGGCCGTCCAGGGTATTGCCGATTTGATTATTCGCCCGGGAATGATCAATGTGGACTTTGCGGATGTGCGCACTGTGATGTCTGAAATGGGAATGGCCATGATGGGAACGGGGGTTGCCAGTGGCGAGACCCGTGCTTCCGATGCGGCAGAGTCTGCCATTCGCAGCCCACTGCTGGAAGATGTTGATTTGCAGGGAGCGAGCGGCATTCTGGTCAATATCACTGTGGGGCTGGACTTTTCGATTGGTGAGTTTCAGGAAGTTGGTGATGCTGTGTCTCGCTATGCATCAGATGATGCTACGGTCGTGATCGGAACAGTTATTGATCCTGAAATTACGGATGAGTTGCGAGTGACTGTGGTCGCTACCGGGTTGGGTGAGGCGCCGGCTGCCACAACGGCTCCTGCCAGCACCAGTGAGGCGCGTACGCCCAGGGTGGTGCGTGCCGAGCCGGGCAGCGCGGTGGGCTACAGCGGGCTGGAGCGTCCTGCGGTGGTTCGTCACCGCCAGCAGCCTGCTACGGCCAATAGCGAGGCCGTTCCTGCTGCCGAGACGGCCCAGGCAACGCCTGAAACGCGGGATTATCTCGATATCCCAGCGTTTTTGCGCCGACAGGTAGAATAAATTCACTTGTCTGATTGCAGTCGGGGGGCGTCTTTGTATAGAATGGTCGGCTATTTGGGCGCCCCAAAAGGAAAGGGTACCTGCCAGGTCTTCAGCGGATGGGCGCCCTCGCAAGTGAAGCTCCAAGGGGGGGCAGGCCGGTCCTATGGTCAAGCAGCGTACACTGAAGAACAGCATTCGCGCAAAGGGTGTGGGGTTGCATTCAGGCAAGAAGGTTTATCTGACTTTGAGGTCGGCACCGCCTGATACAGGAATCGTTTTCTGCAGGACAGACCTGGATCCGGTTGTTGAGATTCCTGCCCGGGCTTGTAATGTGGGGCAGACGACCCTGTGCACATCCTTGTGCAAGGATGGGGTGCAGATCGATACGGTCGAGCATCTCTTGTCGGCCATGGCCGGGCTCGGTATAGACAATGCCTATGTCGATGTGAGTGCCTCTGAGGTCCCTATTATGGATGGCAGTGCCGGGCCTTTTGTTTTCCTTATTCAATCGGCGGGTGTCGAAGAGCAATCCAGGCCCAAGCGTTTTATTCGCATCAAGAAGAAAGTGACTGTTGAGCAGGGCGACAAGTCGGCAACATTTCTTCCTTTTGATGGCTTCAGGGTCAGCTTCTCTGTTGACTTTGATCATCCTGTATTTCGCGATCTGGCCCGGGAGGCCAGTATCGACTTTTCCAGTTCGTCCTTCGTGAAGGAAGTCAGCCGTGCTCGCACATTTGGGTTTCTGAAGGATATTGAGCGCATGCGCTCCAACAACCTCGCACTCGGCGGGAGCATTGACAACGCGATAGTCATTGATGACTACCGTATTCTGAACGAGGATGGACTGCGTTACGAAGACGAGTTTGTCAGGCACAAGATACTCGATGCTATTGGAGATTTATATCTGCTGGGCAATAGTCTGATTGGTGAGTTTGTTGGTCACAAATCGGGTCACGCGCTCAATACCAGATTGCTGCATTCTCTGCTGGCTGATGAGTCTGCCTGGGAAGTCGTTACATTCCCTGATGCATCCCGTGCCCCTGCTTCCTGTGCTTTTCCTGTGCCCTTGCCGGCTTGAGTCTATGCAAGAGGTGCTCTTGCGACCCGCGCCATCCTCTGGCCTGTTGCTTGCAGGCTGGTGGCCGGTGCCTTCGGTTCTTGTCGTCTGTATGGCTGCGCGTTCAGGTGGCCTGTGTGATAAGGGTGCTGGCGGTCCCGGGTAGTGCGGTCCCTGCTTTTGCGGGTTCCCGGGGTGCAGGTCTGTGGGTTCGGGCTCTGTCACAAGAAGCTGTCAGGGCGTCTTGCCTGCTGCGCGCGGCGCTGCGATCTGATCGGCCCGATGGTGTCGTGCAAGCCCGCCCGCAGTGAGCTGTGCTGTGCCGGGAAACAAGAAGAACGGAGTCACAGAAGCGAAGCGATGTTGTGTGCTGCACAGGGGTTCGTTGACTGATAACAAGGTGCTCTGGAACCTGTTTCTGCCCGCACCTTGCGGTCTTCTTCCAGCAGGCTGTGTGAGGCACTGGTGTTCCAGACTGTGAACGTGTAGAACCGAGGCATTTAGGCAAAAAAACAATGTTTGCATCTCTCGTCAAGAAAGTTATAGGCAGCCGGAACGATCGCCAGTTGGAGAGGATGCGCAAGCGTGCTCGTTTGATTGGTCAGCTGGAAAGCGACTTGCAGTCTCTCGACGAGGATGCCCTGAAAGCCCGCAGCCTGCAGTTACGGGAGCGAGCCGGGCAGGGGGAGCCGCTCGATGATCTGCTGGTGGAGGCCTTTGCGCTCTGTCGTGAAGCCAGTCGCCGTATCATGGGAATGCGCCATTTCGATGTGCAGCTGATCGGAGGCATGGTGTTGCACGAAGGGCGCATAGCGGAAATGCGTACCGGTGAAGGCAAGACCCTGATGGCGACACTGGCAGCCTATCTCAATGCCCTGCCGGGCCGGGGCGTGCACGTGGTGACAGTGAACGAATATCTGGCCTGTCGTGATGCCAGATGGATGCAGCCTTTGTACGAGAGCCTGGGGCTGACTGTCGCGGTGGTCGTTTCTCAACAGAGTGCGGCAGAAAAACGTGCTGCCTACCAGGCGGACATTACCTATGGCACCAACAATGAGTTCGGATTTGATTATCTGCGCGACAACATGGCGTTCCGGCAGCAGGATCGTGTGCAGCGTGGTCTGAACTTCGCGATCGCAGATGAGGTGGATTCGATACTGATTGATGAAGCCAGGACGCCTCTCGTGATCTCCGGTCCTGCCGAAAGCAGTTCGCAGTTATACCGGGTCATGGACGGCCTGGCGCCGTCCCTTGTGCGCCAGCCAATACTGTCGGACGCGGAGCAGGAAGAGGGGGTTGAGGAAACAGGTCACTATACAGTCGATGAAAAGACGCGCCAGGTTGAGCTGACAGAACTGGGGCATCAGTTTATCGAGGAAATGCTGACCAAAGAGGGACACCTGTCAGAAGGGGAAAGCTTGTATGCGCCCCATAATCTGAATCTTTTGCACCATGCTCAGGCGGCACTCAAGGCGCATGTCCTGTTCCACCGGAATGTTGAGTACATCGTCAGTGACCAGGAAATACTGCTGGTCGATGAGCATACCGGACGTACCATGCCGGGCCGCCGCTTGTCGGAGGGGCTGCATCAGGCCCTTGAAGCCAAGGAAAAGCTTCCTGTTCAACCGGAAAGTCAGACGCTGGCCTCGACCACATTCCAGAATTATTTCCGCTTGTACGACAAGCTGTCGGGTATGACGGGCACGGCGGACACAGAGGCCTATGAGTTCCGTAATATTTACGGTCTGGATGTGGTGGTTGTGCCCACGCACAAGCCTATGGTCCGCGAGGACCGGAACGATCTGGTTTACCTGACGCTGCAGGAAAAGTACGAGGCCATCATAGAAGACATCAAGGAAACTGTGGCGGCAGGTCGACCTGTTCTGGTAGGCACGGTGTCCATTGATTCGTCGGAGGCGCTGTCTGCCGCCTTGAGCAGTGCGGGAATAGAGCATCAGGTTCTCAATGCCAAGTTTCATGAAAAAGAGGCCGAGATCATCGCCCAGGCCGGGCGTCCTGGCGCTGTGACTATAGCGACCAACATGGCGGGTCGTGGTACGGATATTATTCTGGGTGGCAACTGGAGTCTGGAAGGTGACAAGCTTGAGGATCCTGATGCGGTCGAGAAATTACGTCTTGAATGGCAGGAGGCGCACGACAAGGTTCTGGCAGCAGGTGGCCTGCACATTATAGGGACCGAGCGTCATGAGTCGCGTCGTATAGATAATCAGCTGCGCGGCCGCGCCGGGCGCCAGGGTGATCCGGGCTCGTCCCGTTTTTATCTTTCGCTTGAAGATGATCTGATGCGTATTTTTGCATCGGACAGAGTCAAGACATTCATGCAGGCCCTGGGCATGGAGCAGGGAGAAGCCGTTGAACATCGCATGGTGACCAAGGCGATAGAGCGTGCGCAGCGTAAGGTCGAAGGCCGTAATTTCGATATTCGCAGAAATCTTCTTGAGTATGATGACGTCGCCAACGAGCAGCGCAAGCTGGTGTATGCCCAGCGCGCAGAGTTGTTGGTGAAAGAGTCTGTGAAGGATAGTGTCGATGCCATGTTGGCGGAGGTGTTGCAGGATATTGTCGACACCTGTATTCCGCCCCGGAGTCTGGAAGAGCAGTGGGATGTGGCGGGTCTGGAGAAGGCATTGGTGAGCGAGCTTGACGCCCAGTTGCCGCTGCAAAAGTGGCTGGATGAAGAGCATGATCTTGCTGAGGAGGACTTGCGCGGGCGCATTATGGAAAGCGTGCAGTCGGCCTGGCGGGAGCGGGAAGAGCTGGTTGGTGCCGAGGCCATGCGCGGTTTTGAAAAGCACATTCTCCTGCGCATTCTGGATGAGAAGTGGAAGGATCATCTGGCAACCATGGATTATCTGCGCCAGAGTATTCACCTGAGGGGGTATGCCGCAAGAAATCCGAAGCAGGAGTACAAGAGAGAGGCTTTCGATCTTTTTTCCCGGATGCTGGCAGAAATACGGCATGAGTTGATACGTGTGCTTTCTCACATTCACATAGAAGGTGTAGACGCAGAGGAGGCCAGAGACAGGGTTCCCGCTCCCCAGAAGTTGACATTGCATCATGCGAAGGTGGATGAGGCAGACGCGTCCGCTGCCGGAGATGGTCGAGGACCTGCGGCTCCTCTGGTACGTAGTGGTCGCAAGGTGGGGCGTAATGAGGCCTGTCCGTGCGGTTCCGGGCGCAAGTTCAAGCAGTGCCACGGCAAGCTGGCCGACTGACAGGGACTGCGGCCAGGAGTGGTTCTCGTGCTGGTGCCTGTTTTGGACCGGCGTCAAGATGAGAGCCCTCCTGGATCACTTTGAGTCGGTTCAGTATTGATTCTCGGCTGTGCGTGGACCTTTCTATCCTTCGGTGATGGCGCTTTCTTCGCGTTCAGGACGGTTTCCCTTTTTCTGCTCTGTAGCGTTCTTTGTGCTGTTGTTTTTGTTGTTTGCCCGCGATCGCTTTTGCCCAGCTCTCGTCCCCACCCACACTTTCTTTTAGCACCCTGATGAAGAGCGGCCGACCCAAAAGCCATTCGCACACAGACACGCGCTCGGCGGGAGCGGTGCCGATAGCAGGCTCCCGCCAAGCTGTGTGTTCAATAAATATTGCGCAGAGCCCTTGCGGCAAGGACCGCGACTCAGCAGAGAGGGGCGACAGGCTATCTCTTGTATTCGCGCGGGACGAACGAGAAAGCCTGTCACAGATTGCTCAGAGTACAGTTGTTTTCCTGGGTGACGCTACTGGCAGTGAGCGCTTGCCTTTCCTCGCAGGACAGTCTCCCTTTTCTATGCACTCGACCGTCTGGGGCTCCATGGAAATGACGACAGTGCAGGCGTGTTTGTGGGTGTGTCCATGAAGTGGGTCCTCCTGGATCTCTATGGTGTTGACCATGTCAAGCGAGACGAGCGGATAGGGCTGGCCGTCTTCCCCGAACGCCCGAAACCAGGGCTCGTCCTTTGAACCGGTTAACAAGTCCATGACGTCTTGCCCCAACACCTGGAACCAAGCCTTGTCATCATCGTCTCTGCTGCTTCCAAAGTGGTAGGCTGCCCTGAAACGCTCCTGCGTGTTTTGGATTTGAAAGACAAAGCTTCCCTCAATCTCGTTGTCCTGGGGCTGACAAGAGCGCACCGTTTCCTCGTTGTCCTGAAAGTGACAAGAGTTTCGCGCCTCCTCACTGTATTGTGAGTAACCATGGCCTGCATGGATAGATGCGCCGGGCGCTATGTAATTGCCTTTCAGATCGAAATCTACCGTTTTGCCCCTCTTCCAGTATGGAGTCACCGTTGAGTGTGTAAGGACTTCCAGGGAGAAAGGGGTGGTGTTGAGTATAGTGATATCCACCTCAATTCTTTCGGCGTCAGCAGCCATGCTGTCAGTAGAAATGGCTCCAGCCAGGAGAAGAAGCAGCGCGCTTCTACCACAGATTGATTTTTTCATAACGAGCCTCGCAGGATCTGCATTGTTTGCGGTTGCATCCTGTCCGAGTTCTTCTTTGCTGGAAGGTTCCCGACAAGCTCCTGACTTTGATGACTTTGCAGGACAAGGTTGTTGAGTTTCATGCAACTGCAGTCGCGAAGGCTGTTGCGGGAGGGGAGGTGCCAGTGAACGGAGCGCACAGGCTTGTGCTTGCTGCCGGCCGGAAAAGAGATGGATCCATATTCAGGGAAAAACTCTGGAGAGATCTCTGCCCGGGAGAACATTATCCATATTGGCCTGCCAATTGATGGGGGCAGTGTGGTGGTCGGCGCTGTGTGGAGAAGATGGCATGCCTGCAGCAGAAACCAGGCTGTCCTTTATGCTGGAGTTTGCGTTTATCTGGTGCCGTTGCCGAGTTTGATGAGAACCCAGCCCTGAGAGTTGTAAGGCACCCGTGTCTCCCTTGAAGTGATAAATGCGCATCTGAAGGATTGTGTAAAACAGTCTCTGCTGTTGATGCTATCTGGATATAGCACGTTATCAGTGCGCGGGGGGGAGCTCCTGCAATCATAACGCGTTTGTCTGGCGGAGCATGAACTCTTGATGCACTGCTATGCAGCAGCTTGTCAGTGCATGAGAGAAAAGTGGGATGGCTTGGTTTCACAACTGTTTTATCTGCAGGAGAAGCGGCTCCTGGAGGGCTGCTGTATAGCACGTTATCAACGAAAGAGGGGATGAAGTTCTTCTTTCATACTCCTTTTTGCAGAAGGAAGACCACCTCTTGCAGGGCTGCTACTGAGCAGCTGATCTCCGCATAAGAGAAAAGCGGGATAGCTTGGTTTCACAATTTTTTTATCCGCAGGAGCGGCAGCTCTTGGAGGGCTGCTGTATAGCACGTTATCAAAGAAAGAAGGGATGAATTTCTTCTTTCATAGTCCTTTTTTAAGAAGGAAGATCACCTTTTGCGGGGCTGCTACTGAGCACCTTATCTCCGCATAAGAGAAAAGCGGGATAGCTTGGTTTCACAACGTTTTTATCCGCAGGAGCGGGAGCTCCTGGAGGGCTGCTGTATAGCACGTTATCAAAGAAAGAAGGGATGAAGTTCTTCTTTCATACTCCTTTTTGCAGAAGGAAGATCACCTTTTGCGGGGCTGCTACTGAGCACCTTATCCCGCATAAGAGAAAAGCAGTATAGTTTGTTCACCACTTTTGTGTCTGCAAACAGAGCCCCTCGAGGGCCATTGAAAAGCACGTTACTCGCATATAGGGGAGGATGATTTTATTATTCAGACCTCTTTTTCTGACAGGACCATCAACTCTTGGGGGGGCCGCCTCGTGCACCTTATAAATGCACGAGATACAAGTTGGCTGGGTTTGCTTCTCAACTGTCCTGTCTGCCGGAGCAGGAACTCTTGGGGAGAAGCGTAGCACGTTATCAATATAGATGGGGTTGCTTCTCTTCTGTCGTGTATGCTGGGGGAGGAGCTTTGGGGTAACGGCGTAGCACGTTATCACAATAAAGGGGAGATGGTTCATCCTGGGCACTTTGTCTGAAGGTACAGAGGCAGTGGATCCGATACTGCGAAGGGGTTTGCATCAGGTCTTAACATCAGGTCTTAACATCAGGTCTTAACATCAGGTCTTAACATCAGGGGGCACATCTGCTTCGGGAGCGATGGTATCTACCTTTCGCTGGTAGGGGACAGATGAATCTGCACCAATCCGCCCAGAACTGAGCATGCTCTTTCCCGAAAAAGCATCAAGTTCTCAGCCGGTGCGGATGGTGCAGTCACTTCAGTCCATACCACTAACAAAGGTGAAGAAGTGCTGGTGGGTGCATCCGTTTAACTCATCCTCCTGCATAGCACTTGTGCGTCATCTGAACTGAGGCATGAGGACAGGGTCCCTCATTGCTGTCTACCGGCTTACACCAGATTCTTTCATCATCGCTTTTGCTTTTCCCAAGGCTGTCACTCTTCCCGAAGCTCTCGCCTGTGTTTTCGGTGCGGAGGGCAAAGTTTCCCGTCATTTGACATCTTCCCCGCCCTGAAGGACGGGGCTTGCCGCGCACCAGGTCAGTAGAGATGGCTCCCGCAGGAGAAGAAACGCACTTCTGCCACAGATTGATTTTCCCTGACGAGCCTCTCAGAGACTGGTTTGCTTTTCGTTGTGTCTCGTCGAAACGCTTGTCTTTGCGGAAACTTCCCGAAAGGTTCCCGGCTCGAATTACTTTGGGGGACAATGTTGTTGCGTTTCAGACAACAGCAGGCCGTAAAGGGCGTTACGGGAGGGACGGCACCCGCGAAAGAAGTCCGGCGACTTGTGCTTACTGCCCGCTTGATGGAAGGGGAGGTCCGGATTCAGAGAGTGACAAAGGGCAGGCCGCTGCCAAAGAGGGCCTTATCAATATGTGCTTGCCTATCCATGGGGGAAATGGAGAGGTCGAGGCGTCAAGGTTGTCAACAGCGGCAAACAAGCTGTCCTTTATGATGAGGAGGTGCTGTCATCGATTCTGGTTGCCGGGTGAAAACCCGGCTCTGAATTTTTAGAACTCCAGATGTCCTTTGGTAGCGGCTGGCGAGTCTTTGAATGTTTCTGCCAAACAACTTCTGTCGTTTATGCAGGCCTCTGTCACATTGTCCGTGAAAATGACTATGCTGCCCTGGTGGTGGTGACTTGCTCCGAGGCTGTTCTTGTTCACTTCACAGGTTTTTACCATGTGAACAGAAGCGAGGGCGTACGTCCGCCCGTTATCATCCAGTAACCTGAACCAGGTATCACCATCCTGGTTTGTGGCAAATCTATAATGCGCATCAAAATGTTTGCCAGTGTTCCTGGAGATGTTCTCACCGGCACCCTCAAAGTTGCGCGTGAACTTGAATATAAAGTGTCCCTCTATCCCCTCTTTCCGGGATTCAACCATGCCTACGCGGACAAGGTCAGTCGGTTGGATTGACCAGCCTTTGTCAGCAAATTCTTGGGAGGGCATGAATTTCCACCTGTGGTTGCTTTTCACTATAGAGTGCTCAACCAGTTCCAATGTGTAAGGCGTCTCGTTGAGGATACTTATCTCAGCAGTGAACACGGCAAAATCAACAGCCATGCTTCTGGTGGCCATGGCACTTGCCAGTAGCAAGGTAAGCGCCATCCCGGTATTGCTCGATCTTTTCATGGTGTGCCTCCCGCAAGGGGTCATGGTGGTCTGTCTATGTTGGAGTGAGGAGTTTCCTGAAAAGTTCGTCTTTTTTTGTCAGGCCAGTCAGCCTTTGTGCTAAAGGAGAGCGTCGCGGAGTATGACGGGGAATTCGCAGGGCGGGATGCAGGCAGGAGCGGGGCTGGGGTAGAGTACTGCTGGCCGTGAAGGCTGTTCCGGGAGAGGGCCAGTGGAAGGGGGGAGGACGACTCCTGTTCCGGCTGGTTTGTGGCAAGATGAGTCCGGATCCTGGGAGGGAATCTGGGAATGTCCCTGCCGAAGGGCAGTCCTGTCGCTACTGGCTTGTCAATCCACAAAGAAGACATGAGGTGGTCCAGGCTGCGTGGTCCAGAGCGCCTAGCCTGATAGTGGCAAAGCAAGCTGTCTTTCTATGCCAGATTTTATGCAGATGTGGGTTTATGGGGCCCAGCTGCCGAGTTTGATGAAAACACGGCAGCTGGTGTTTGTTAGAGTTCGGAGTGTCTCCTGGAAGCGTCAAGCGCGTGCCTGAATGATTCCTCCGAGCAGGTGCTGTCGTCTATACAGCTCTCTTGAGCATCGTTCGTGAAAATAACGATCTCGCTGCGGTGATGGCGATCTCGTCCGGAAGCTTTCCGGTATACGTCACAGGTGTCTACCATATAAGCGGAAGCGAGGGGATACTTCCGCCCGTTATCGTCCAGCAACCTGAACCAGGTATCATCGTCCTTTTTTCTGGCAAAACTGAAATGCGCATCAAAATGTTTGCCGGTGTAGTTGTCAGTGTCCTCATCAGTGTCTTCAGACTTGACCATGAAGTTGAAGAGGAAGTGTCCCTCTATCTCATATTTCCAGGAGATGGCATTGCCTACCAGGACGAGCTGGCCTGGCTCAATCGACGAACCGGCATCAATAAATTGTTGATCGAACTCGAATTCCCCTTTGTAACCTCTCTTTTTCTCTACCATGAAGTTTTCAGTCAATTTCAAGGTGTAAGGCGTCTCGTTGAGGATGCTTATCTCTGCCGTGAATATGTCACGATGAGCAGCAGTACTTTTGGAGGAAATAGCACTTCCCAGTAACAGGATGAGCGTGATCCAGGCGTAGTAAGATTTTTTCATGGTGTACCTCCCGTCAGGATTTATGGTCGATGGTCCTGTTTCATTGGAGTGGAGGGCGTCCTGAAAAGTTCCTTTTTCCAAACAGGTCATCCCTTCAGGTGCGGGGCACCATGGCAAAATGACTGAGTTTTCGCCGGGTTGCGCTGTGCAGGCTGTAACGCCCGCAGCAGCGCAGCATAATCAAGGCGTTCTGGAAGATCCTGGTAAATGAGTGAGTAACGCCCGCAGGAGCGCAGCGCAAGCTTGTGCCGGGCACCTGGGCGGCAGGAGGTCAGCCCTGGACGTTCTCTGGCTTGACTGCTGTAAAAAACACGGCTGCAAGGTCAAGGCATGGGAGAGCATCCGGGCAGGAATCTGGAAGTTATCAGGAGAGTGATCAAGTATGAGGAAAAAGGTATGGCCTGAACGAATTTGATAAAAACTCCCATCCATTATGCACTCGCAGATGCTTTGCCACTCCGGGGGGAGTCAACAGGGGTAAAGGAACATGTCTCGGGCCTTTTGTGTATCAGATTCCAGCACCAGGGGGATGCACGGTGTGTTGTCCTGCCTTTGTTGCGAGGGCTGTCGCCTTTTGTCGCTCCTGAATCTCAAGACCGACAGCCGCCCGCTTGCCAATGTTTAATCAGATTCCCGGTTGTCTTCGAATTCCAGCTGGTTGTAAATATCCTCAAGACAGGGGGCAGCGGAGCAGTGACGGATACGTGACTGCAGCGCGCTTAGCCGGCTTTCAATGCGTCTGAACTCCTCGGCCCTGGTGGGCAGGGGGTAGTCTTTGACTATTTTTTTGCACAGTGACTGGCAGCGCGCAGGATTTCCCCAGGCGTGCTGGGCGACAGGAGAGCTGCACCAGCGCATGGCGGCGATGCGCTTGTTCAACAGTCTCTCGTACAGGTCAGGAGTCCAGCTGTCTGGCAGCTGGATACCAGCCCGGGTGTGGTTGTGGGCATCGCGCAGGGCATCGCCTGTCGGCGGCAGCGGGCTTCCGGGCAGACTCACCAGGGCAATGTGTTGTCTGGCTGCCTGTAGTAACTGAGTCAGGCTGACTTTACCTTCGGCATTGTCACCAGCCAGATCTTGTATATAGCGGGCGGCTTGCGTTGTCATCCTGTTTTTTGTGGTGTTGATGATTTTACTGATGATGCGGGCGCAAAACCGGGAGGCTCTACCCCGCGTCCCCATGACTGAGAACTGGATGTTTCTGATCAGATCGTCAATGTGGACCTGGCCGGCTGTGACTTGCAATGGTTGCAGCTCCAGACGAAAGTGCAGGTTTTTGGTCAGGAAGCGGGTGAGTTTGAGCGCGCGGCGTTTCAGGCCACGAGCCGTTATCCCCAGCAGCAGGCCGATAAAGGGGGACAATGCGCCACTGGCAGCAAAGCCTATTCGGCCATTGAGGGCACTGTCCAGCTCCGGGTATAGCTTCAGGTCGCAGAGGCTTCCGAGGGCACTGTTTTGTACCTGCTGCCCCCGGTTGGCGAGCTCCAGCAGCTCCCTGACCAATTGAGGAAATTCCAGCGTTATCTGATTCTGTGGCAGATTGGGGCTGATGCGTATTTGTGAGGTGTTTTGATCCACCGTGAAGCCTATGTCGTATGCGGTGGCTTTTCCGTTCACATCTCCACTAACATCGAGCTCCATCGCCCCTATCTGCATTTGCGCTGTTATTCGCTCGGATTTGATCGCAGTGTTCGCCATGAAGTTCTTGCCTTCAGCGCACACCGCAATAGCGGCGCCCAGTTGATCGCTGGTCTGGTTCAGATTGAATCTGGCTGTATCCAGAGTTGCCAGGGTGTTTCCTTCTCCATCCTGGTTGAGGTGAGCATTATTTATCTGGGCTTGTACATGAGCGAGGGCCGGTGTGGCATCCGACGTCTCCGGGCCTGTCCGGGAGGCGGGGTTGATGCCGAAATTGCAGTCCAGAGCCGCGTCAACGATACCTATGTGTCTACGCTGGGTTCTGGTGTCCGCATGCGCCTCGAGACCATGGATCACTGCCGGGCTTTGCAATGCCACTTGAAGGGGCAGGTGGGAGGTCGGGTTGGTGTGCGCTTTGTTCACAGTGGCGCTGTCCAGAGCCAGGTCAGTGACAGTACCTGTGTCTGTCCGGGTGTTTCTTATCCGCAAGTCACTGAGCGCGGCGTTGCCGGTCAAGGCTCCCGAGGTCATGGCCAGCTCCGCCTGATGGGCGCTCAAATCGCTGGTGCGCTCGTTGTTTGCGCAGGCTCGTGTGCCCAGAACCACCTCTTCTGTATTGAGAACCAGGTGTTGTTGCAATGGCTCTGCCTTGCCTGTTTCATTGAGGTTCTGTGTAGCAGGTGCGGCTTGCCGCAACAGTGGTGTAAGGAGCACCTTTTGCCAGGCGGGCATTTGAGCATCAACGGCAACCGCCGTTGGTAATGTTGGGAGGGTTTGTGCCGCTATCTGCAGCTGTGCTTCGGTTCTGCTGTCCTTTACCTTGACGCGCAGGTCCGGTCCGGTGCTCTGATTCGCCGTGCCTGCGTCAGTGGCAGGCCGGGGTATGGGAAGTTGAGCCTCTAGCTGCGGCTCGTGCAAAGTGCTGTTCAGGGTCATCTCGATCCCCTCGGGCAACAGGGCCGCGGGCAGCTGGACGGCTGTGGCCTCCAGGGTGTTCATGGCAATAGCACCGGTGACCTGGTCGGGATGCTGGTCTGTTCCTCGCTGTATCTGTGCGTTCAGGCCTTGGGTCTTGATGTGTCCCGGGCTTTCCTGGTGTGTGAGAGCAAGCTGCGCGTTGTCGCTGTTCAGGTGCAGGTATTCCCAGCCATGGTCTGCGTCATGGTGTATTGCCACAGAGGGCGCACTGCACACCAGCTTTCCACCAGCTATCGGCCTTTCTCCCGTCGCCTCGGGTCCTGTTTTGGACAGGGCTTTGGCATCAGCGACCAGTTTGCTGGCGTTCACCTTCAGGTCTGTACATACCACCCGGTCCTCTGGCTTTTGCCAGGGCTTGGGTGCCGTGGAAAGCTGGCGCTCAAAGTCAGCCTGCTCAGTCCTGGTGCGGGGGGCAGAGCCTATTTTGCAGTGCAGCGCGATGTCTTCAAGACGGCCCTCTGCTACCTGGAAGTGAGTGCCTTCCTGTAGCGGAATCTGTACCCCCTGGGTGGTAGCCTGCCTTATGCGGCCTGAGATGGTCTCTTCAGGGTAGGGCAAGGGAGGGGGCGAAGCTGCGGATTCTGCGACCGCTGGTTGGGAAGCGTGTATGTGTATGATTTGTGCCTGTTGCAGGTCAAGCAGTCCGGTGTTAATGCGGCCCTCTACATCCTGTGCTCTGATCCGGCCCAGATTCAGCTGTGTGTGCGTCACGTTCTTGCCTGACTTCCGGGTGAGCGTGACGTCCTCGATGGTGCCCTTGCCTGCCAGGGCAGTTGCCCCATCCGGCTTTGCACCGTCCTGGTGCGCCAGGGCAAAGTTCTCCAGGTTTATCTGTTCTACATGTGTGTGTCCTTCCTGGCTTTCAGAATCCCACAGGACGGAAATTTTCTGAGCCGCGCCGGTCAGCTCTACATCTCCCTTGATGTCAGTAGTTACCTGTTCCAGTGTGCAGTTTACCCGGGTGCGGTCTGCATCGGATCTGGAACCCTGCTTGCGGGAGAGCTGCAGGTCCGCTTCTTTCAGGTGTACAGCGCCTTCGAGATGAAAGGGTTGGTTCAGGCTGGCCCGGGGCACTTTCAACATTCCTATAAATCCGCCGAAGCCTACACTCAGCTCCGGCGCCGGAACCTGCGCACCTGGCACTGTCTCGCCGGGCGCTGAGCTGTCCTTCTGGACTCGCTTCGTCAAGGTCAGGTCGATAATGTCTCCGTCAGTCAGTTCTATATCACCTGAACTGTTGATCTCCAGCCTGGGGACTTCCAATTTCAGCTCTTCAGCGTTTTTCGTCAGGTCCACCCTGGGCGCCTTGATCTCCAGAGTGCTTTTGTTGTGACTCAATTGAGGGAACAATCTTGCCAGCTGTGGGCGCAAGGACTCTGGCACAAGCGCTTGCAGGTGACTGCCTTCTGCTTGCATATCAAGTCCGCGCACCTGGAGTCTGGTGGCAAAGTTGTCTTCTTGCACATCAAGCTGGGGACTTGGGCCCAGGTCCAGATCCAGGGAGGTGTTGCGAAGTTTGATGCAGACCTGGGCTGGCCCCTCGCTGTCGGAGGTGTGACCCGCCTGGGCTGAGGTGATGTGGGTCCGGATTTTATACGGTTTCACCATTTTGCCCGGGTGCAGCAGACTCCTTCCCAATCCCAGAAGGGTGGAGGAGAGAGCGCCTTTCTCAAGCAGATTGCGGACCAGGTGTTCCTCCTCAAAGAACAGCTGCAGCTCCATGCCGGAAATCTCGACAGGCTGCGGTTCGAGCGGAGAGTTCTCATCCCGCAGCAAGGTGCCTGCGGCATTGCCGCGCAGGGTAACGCAGGTGCCTTCACCGTCCGGTTCTGCCTTGTCCAGACTGACATCCTTCAGCTCAAAGCTGACATCCTCAAGCCAGATGGACGTATTGGGAAAGTGCAGGCGGTTGAGGCGGATCAGTTGCGGTTCTGCCTCCTGATCGTCGGCTTTTTGATTGTAGATAGAGGATGCAGCCTTCAGGGCATTGATGAGGTCATGCGCTGTCAGCCCTTCCAGCCAGGGGGCGATATAGGTGTTTAGATATTTGAAAAGTGGGGGGTCACTCCAGGCACTGAGGTACTGGTTTTTTAAGCGTGCGAACAAACCGGCTTTGCGCACCTGGGGTTGCGGTTTTTCTGTACTGGTGCGAGTCCACCAGCCAAGAGGGTTGATTGTCTGCCGCCAGCCTTGTTTTTGGGCGGGCTGGGTAACATGACGTGCGGCGATTGACAGGTCTGAAGATTGAGTGCATGACGGTGTGGATGCCATGGCATCGGGAAAATCGCGCTGCGAATCTGTCAGTTGGGGGCAGGTGGCGTCTGTTACAGATACGTCATGGCCCCGGTCTGAGCGCCCGTGCCGAGGCATGGGGGTCTCGAGGGATGGGCCCATCTTCGATGAGGGGTGGGGGCGGAGTGATGAAGGTTGTTTTGCGTCCATGTGCGACATACGAGTGGCTTCCTGCCGGAGGTGCACGGGGGTGTTCTTTTATTCTAGGGGCTAGACGGATTCGGGAGCAATAGCCTGTGTGGGTTATCTTGTCGGCTGTGGAGCGCGAATCATGAAATCTGTCGTCGCTGCATGCCTGGTTTCTGCTGACTGATCGTTCGGGGAGACCTGTCCAGGAAAGGTGCTCAAACCCTTGGTCGCCCTGGATGAGCGATCAGTTATGCAATCCTCTATGGAGCGGGAGCATCAAGGAGGCTCTATGAGGTGTCGTGATCTGGACGCAGCCGCAATCCGGCTGTCATAACCCGGGTAGCCGTTTCAGGATTACGGACGAGAGCGAGAGATAGAGTCCAGTCTGATGGTTGATCGCATCATCAAGGGACTCTGGGCAGGCTCTCAACCACCAGCTTTGACTTCCTCCCTTGTTGTCCCCTTCAAGCGCCAGAAATGACGGTCCCTTCCTGAAACCAGAGCCCGCTTGAAGTTTGACATCCTCCCCGCCCTGAAGGACGGGGCTTGCCGCGCACCATGTCAGCTCCACCCGCCGGGGCGGGGGAGTTTTCGCAGAGAACAAAAGCGGTCGCAAGTCACAGCCATACGGCTTGGGCGGGTTGGCGCCAACCATTTATGGGCACAGGAAAGCCTTTCGCGCGAAGGTATCCGGTAGACCAACAATCGGCTGATGCCTGTGGGATCCCATTCGTGCCCTGCTGGTGCATACGAAGCCGCACCACAGCAGAGCCGGGAGATATCGGATCCAGTGCCGCTTTTACGGAAACAGGTGTTTCGCCACATCAGAAAAAGTTCGGGCGAAGTGGACCGTTATGCCTTCACGGATATAGTCCGGCAGTTCTTCAAAATCACGTCTGTTGGCGTGTGGCAACAACAGAGTAGTGATTTTACTGCGCCGGGCCGCCACAACTTTTTCCCGAATGCCACCGACGGGCAAAACATGACCAGTCAGCGTCAGCTCGCCTGTCATTGCCAGCGACTGGGGCCGGCGATTTCTGGCGAGACTCAAGAGTGCGCTGGCCATGGTCACACCAGCACTGGGCCCGTCCTTGGGGGTGGCACCCTCGGGTACGTGCAGGTGTATAAAGGCCTTGTCAAAGAAGTCGCGGGATCCACCGAACCTGTGCAAATGCGTCGTGATATAGCTGAGTGAAATCTGGGCTGACTCCTTCATCACGTCTCCCAGCTTGCCTGTCAGTCTGAAGCCGGCTCGCTGAGTGTGGACGCAACTGGCTTCCACCGGCAGGGTGGCACCCCCCATGGCTGTCCATGCCAGTCCGGTCACTATGCCAACACCTTGTAGCACTTTTTCCTGGTTGAACAGGGGTTTTCCCAACCAGGTTTCCAGATCCCCCACGCCAATCGATATCTTGATATCCCGGTCTTCAAGAATCTTGAGTACTGTCTTGCGGATCAGGCGCGCCAGTTGCTTTTCCAGTTGGCGGACGCCCGACTCTCTGGCGTAGTTTTCAATCAGGCTCCGGAGTCCCGCATCGCTTATCTTGATCTGGGAACGGGCCAGACCGGCCTCTTGCAACAGTCTGGGCCACAGGTGCTTTTTGGCTATAGCCATTTTTTCTCTGGTGATGTAGCCGGAAAGACGGAGCGTCTCCATGCGATCAAGCAAGGGGGCGGGAATGGTATCCAGCTGATTGGCCGTGCAGATAAAAAGGACTTTGGACAGGTCCACTCTCATGTCAAGGTAGTGGTCAAGGAAAGCGCTGTTCTGGGCAGAGTCCAGAACCTCGAGAAGGGCCGAAGCCGGGTCTCCTCGAAAGGAATTGCCCATCTTGTCAATTTCGTCCAGCATGATGACCGGGTTGAGAACTTCGACTTCTTTGAGTGCCTGTACCAGCTTGCCAGGCATGGCTCCTATATAGGTGCGGCGATGCCCCTTTATCTCTGCCTCGTCGCGCATGCCTCCCAGGCTGAAACGGTAAAACTTGCGATTCAGCGCCGTGGCAACGGATTGTCCGATCGACGTTTTTCCTACACCGGGAGGACCTACAAGCAGGAGGATAGAACCGGCCACTTCTTCCTTGTAGGCACCCACTGCGAGGAATTCGATAATTCGATCCTTGACGTCGTCCAGTCCCGCATGCGCCTTGTCCAGAACCTGGCGTGCCTTTTGCAAGTCCAGATTGTCATCTGAGTAGCATCCCCAGGGAACCGACGTCGCCCAGTCGAGGTAATTGCGAGTGACACTGAACTCCGGCGAGCCCGTCTCCAGGATGGTCAGCTTGTTCATGTCCTCATCAATTTTTTTACGCGCGGCCTTCGGCACGTCGAGCTTCTTCAGACGGTCACGAAAGGTCTCAAGTTCAGCGGTTTTGTCGTCCTTGGCAATGCCCAGCTCTTTTTGTATTACCTTGATTTGCTCGCGCAGGAAAAATTCCCTCTGATGCTTGCTGATCTTGAGATTGACTTCTTCGCTGATTTTGCTCTGCAGCTTGGCAACTTCCTGTTCTTTGCGAACAAGTACCAGTACCTTTTCCATTCTGCGCTGTATTGACAAGGTGTCCAGAACATCCTGTAAATCCGGGCCCTGGGCTGACGTGATAGCTGCCGCAAAGTCCGCCAGGTGTGAGGGTTCCCGGGGGCTGAAGCGGTTCAGATAATTCTTGAGCTCTTCCGTGTAGAGCGGGTTAAGAGGAAGCAGCTCTTTGATAGCATTGATTAAAGCCATGGCGTAGGCTTTGACAGTCTCAGTGTTCTGGTCCGGATCCTCCTCGGGGTAGCTGACCTGAGCCAGGAAGGGGGGGCGGCGGCGGAGCCAGTTGACGATCTGGAAGCGTTGCAGCCCCAGTGCAATAAACTGTATCTGGTCATCAACTTCCACAATGTTGTGTACCTTGACAGCACAGCCTGTCTGCGGGAAGTCGCTGGATGTGGCTGTATCGCCGCCCTTGTCAGCGATGAAGCAGAGTCCTACGGTTTTTTCTTCCGTTTGGGTGACGCGTCTGAGTGTGTCTTCCCATGGGCTGGAGCTGAAGACCAGCGGTTGTACCTGGGCTGGAAAAAAAGGCCGGTTGGTGGTGGGAATCAGGTACAGCTTGTCTGGAAGGTGGCTGTCGGGCAGGGCCAGTGTCGTGCTCTCGGAGTCTGGTGCGCTCTGCCGGTTTTTTTTTGAGTTTTGTGCTCGGTCGTGCTTTTCGTTCATGTAGACTGTACTTGCTCCAGGGCAGATGTTGCTGCAGTGTTTCCTCCGGCTTTCATGGGGAGGTTGCAGATTGGTGCTACAAAAAAAGGGCGGCATGTATGTGGCCCCGGCTTGCGGCAGAAAATGGTGGCTCCGGTTGTATTTTTAAACATCACAGCAGGTTGTTGTCCTGTCTGGGGGCCTTTGTTCGAAACTGAGGTCCTCCGCTGCGACTGAATCACTCAGATTGTCCAGACTTTGACAGCCTGTGCACGGTTGTTGTGAACCTGGAGAACTTCCATGCGATAACAGCCTGTGCTGAGGCACAGGCCGGGGCCGGGTATATCTTCCAGGAGCTCTGTTATCAGGCCACTGAGGGTGCGGGGGCCTTCGGCTGGGAGTTTCCACCCCAAGTGTCGGTTGATCTCCCGGAGGCTGGTGGCACCCTCTATAATAACACTGCCGTCCGACTGTGGCTGGATACTGTGTGTACTGTCATCCATGTCTGTTGTGAAATCCCCGACAATTTCTTCCAGTATGTCTTCCAGGGTGACCAGCCCCTGGACTTCTCCGTACTCATTGACAACAAAAGCAGAACGCAATTTCTGCCTTTGGAAGTTGATCATTTGCGTATGCAGGGCCGTGCCTTCCGGAACAAAGTAAGGCTCGGCCGCCTCTTCCACCAGTTTTTCCGTATCCGGGTTTCTGTCATCCAGCAGTAATCGCGTCAGGTCACGCGTGTGCAGCAACCCCAGAATGTTGTTGATATCCTTGCGGTAGATCGGAACCCTCGTGTGCTGTATCTGACCGAGCTGGTGACGAATAGTGCCGGTGCCTTCCTCCGTGTCTATTCCGATGATCTCGTGTCGAGGCACCATGATGTCGTCCACGGTCACCTTTTCCAGATCAAGAATATTGACCAGCATACCTTTGTGGCTGTTGGGTATAAGGTTGCCAGCCTCGCGCACCAGCGTGCGCAGTTCTTCCCGACTGAGCTGGTCATTGCTGCGGGCCTGTGGTTGCATCCTCAGCAACCGCAATAGTCCGTTCGACAGGCTGTTGGCCGTGACTACCAGTGGGTAGAGTAGCCATAGCAATGGCTTGAGGATCAGGGAAGCAGGAAACGCCAGGGACTCCGGATGCTGGGCGGCCAGTGTCTTGGGCATGACTTCACTGAATATCAACACCACCAGTGTCAGCAGGAAACTGGCCAGGGCTATATGGCCGTCGCCCCACAGGCGGATTGCCAGCAGCGTTGTAATGGCAGCAGACAGATTGTTGACAAAGTTGTTGCCGATCAGGATGACGCCAATCAGGCGGTCCGGGCGCTCCAGAAGCTTCCGGGTGCGCAGCGCTCCCTTGTGCCCCTTGCGCGCCATGTGGCGCAAACGGTAGGGGTTCAGCGACATCATTCCGGTCTCGGAGCCGGAAAAGAAGGCGGAAAGAAACAGCAGAAAAATCAGTACGCCCAGTAGTAAACTGGAAGGTGCCTCGTTCAAAAAGGTGCCTCGTTTAAAATGGTATGCTCATCAGTTGACTCACACGCGCTGACAGTATCCGGAGCACAGGAGTGCCGGCAGCTATCAATACGCAACTCTCCTGCGCCAGTGTGGCGGGCGAGCCTTAAGTCCAGTGTTTGGGCCAGTGTTTGGGCCGCAGTCGACATTTTCATCTGATCCGCAGGATTTCGGGTTGCTTTGTCAGCTGGTCTTTCATCGCGATTTTTGAGGAGAAACTCCTGGCGGCAGCTTCTCCACTGCCTGTTATTGTTCGTGTGTTTGCTTTTGATTGGAGCCCTGGAAAGCTTTCCTGTCACAGGCGGGGCAGTTTTCCAGGGCGCTGAACAGTATGGGGGGCGACATAATAGATGATTTTCCAGCCAAGGGGGGGGGATTTTGACACAGCCAGGCCTTGCGGTGAAGAGCGAGACGGGCGAGTGCTGCGGTTCTGGTTTCTTGTGCCCCTTGAAGAGGGGGGGAATGGTGCTCCGGATGGAAAATTGTCTGCCAGAGTTCATACAAGTGCACGCCAGCATGCAGGTGATTGAATGCCTGTGCAAGCCAGCTACCTGGATGTTCATGAGCGTGATCGTGCTCCGTCAGTGCCAGCACCAGTGCGGCCCCCGTTAATCCCGCTCGCACGGAAGACGGGAGGGCGGCATCATTGAACCACTCTGCAGGGCGTGAAAGCAATATGAATTCCGGGATTCCCTGTTCGCTGTGGTATTCGCTGTGCTCAAGGATTTCCACAAAGTGAAAGACGAGGGAAGCCAATTCCAGAGAGGCGCCTGCCCAGTGTCCACTTTGTATCGCCTGTGCGACCTGTGTGCCGTGCTGTAATGTTTCCTGTCCGTGCCAGAATGTCAGCAGGGCGTTTCGCAGTTTATCCTTGTTGTCGACAAGCCATGCGTAGCAGTGGGAGCTGGCCACCCACATCCGTTGCATTATGGCTTCCTGCGAATACGAGGCCGAGCTCTGTTCCTCTGCTCTTTTACCGCCTTCTCCCTCTTCGTCGGTTTCCCTTTCAGGGTTCTCTGGTTCAAGCTCAGGTTCTGTGCCGACCAACAGCAGTACAGGGGGGGAGGGTGGATGCAAGGTTTTTTGCCTGGTTCCATCTGTTTGAGCCTGAGTTGCTTGTGCCTGACAACAGCTGACGGGATTATTGAGAAGATCTGAGTGAGCATCTAAAGAGTCTGCTCCGACTTCCGGAAAGCCTGCGCCGGACAGCGCGGCTGCCAGCCAGAAAGAGGATGCAAAGTATGGCATAGCGGGATCTTACAACGGTTGTGTCACAAAGATCAGCAGAAAGGCGCTGGAAAAAACAGCCGGGCTACCCGTGTTGTTTTCTACGGCCTCCCTTGCTGTGTTGGCGGAAAGGTGTCCAGCGAAAACACCTTCGGGCGTTCCTGCCCTCTCCCTGTTCCAGCCTGTGTGGCCGGTTTGTTACCTGGTCTTTCCGCTGACTTTCCTGATTCTGCGTGTGCTGACTCTGCGTGGGGGCTGCATTGACGCAGCGAGGACTTCAGGAGTCTGGTACCCCAGTACCCAGGCACTGCTATGCCTTTGTCGTCTTCGTGTGTCTCCACCTATTGGCTGGTGTTTTTTTGCTGACGGCGTTCAATGCAGTACGTTACGACCGACCCACCGCACTGCCCCACCAGATGAGCTTCTCATTGGTGTCTTTTGTTGGCTCTTGCTCAATGGCTTGGCTGCCACTATCCAACGCAGGCTCAGGGCAACGCAGGCTCAGGGCAACGCAGGCTCAGGGCAACGCAGGCTCAGGGCAACGCAGGCTCAGGGCGGGCTCCGGTGCAGCCCAGCTCGCTTGCCTGGTGCAGGTGCTGTCTGTCGCAGCGCGTGCACCAGGCACTTCGAGAGGTCAGAATGGCAAAGTTTCAGGGGGTTGTCCTGGAGTTTTTTGTATTGACTTTGTTACCGTTGTCCGGGGAGCTATCAAAGATAGCATCGGCGCTACGGGGCAGTGATTTCTGGATGTCCCTTTGATACTCCCCTTTGTGAATCAGTTTCAGTTTGGAGTACTTGTTGCTTGTCAGAAGATCTACATCGTCGGGCGTACGGACGATGCTGGGTTTTATAAACAGCATCAGATTTTGTTTCTCCGTACGGTCAGAGGTGTGAGTAAAAAAGCGTCCAATGACCGGTATGTCGCCCAGAAATGGTGTCTTGGCGACGCTTCTTCTGACAACGTCGCGCAGAATGCCGCCCAGGACCACGGTCTTTTCGTTGTCAACGGCGACTACCGTCTTTATTTTTCTTTGAGTCGTAATGGGGTCGCCGCCTTGTCTGGCGATCTGGGGCGTCAGGCTGGAAAGCTCCTGCTCAATCTCAAGGCGCAGCGTTTGTCCGTCCCCTATATGAGGAGTGACTTTTAATGAGAGTCCGACCGGTTTGCGCTCGACAGTGTTGAAGGGGTTATTGGGATTGCTGTTGTTTTGTTGAAAAGTGCCTGTCGTGAAAGGTACTTCCTGGCCGACGACAAACTCCGCTGACTCGTTATCCAGAACCAGCAGGCTCGGCGTTGACATCAGGTTGACGTTGTTCTTTGTGCTGAGCGCATTGACCAGCACGCCGAAATTGTTGTTACGCAACAGCAGTGAGCCCAGTTCCAGGTTGTTGGTGCCAATAGCTGCTCCCACAACGGAGGGAAGAGTGCCCAGTGGTGTGGCATTATTGCCCTGAAGCTGTTGGGCATGCTTGCCGCTGTAACCCCATTGTAAGCCGAGAGAGTCGTCCAGACCGCCTGATACTTCCACGATCGCAGCCTCTATCAGCACCTGGGATCTGCGGATATCAAGCTGGCGTATCAGGTGCTCCAGTTCGCGCAGCCTGTCAGGATCTGCAATCACAACAAGAGCATTGGTGGCCTCGTCTGCCCGGATGACGACTCCCAGCCCCTCTTTTCCAGTGCCGCCGGAACGAAAACGATTGTGGCCCTGGGAGGGCGCCAGAGGATTGGTGATGGAGCCTGAGTCTTTGCCTTTGCCAGGAAGGCTGCCAGACACTTCGCTCAGTGTTTCAGCGAGATTTTTGGCGGTGGCATGGCGCAGAAAAATAACACGGGTTGACGAGGTTCGTGCGCCAGCTTTATCCAGAGTCTGTACCAGCTTGCGAACGCGGGCCCGTTTGCTGACGTTGCCCTTTATCACCAGGCGGTTACTTCGTTCATCGGCAATCACCTGCAAGCCTGACGGCAGGTGGCCCTTGTTGCTGGCCAGTGTGTCCTGGATAATGCGGGCGATGTCTCCTACCCAGGCGTGCTCCAGAGACAGAACCTCGTAGTCGTTGTCACTGGCCTCGTCGAGCTCCCGCACCAAAGTTGTGATCCGCTCTACATTGTCCAGCTGGTCGCTGATGACCACGGCGTTGCCGGAAGCAGACGAGGCCGCGTGGCCAAATTGGGCAATCAGAGGGCGGATAATGGGGATCACTTCGATGGCGGACACACTGTGCAGCCCTATAACCCGGGTAACGATGCTGGCTCTTGTCGGTTCGTCCTGCTCTTCGAAGGTGGAGCCAAGAGTCCGGGCGGTGGTATTCGGCGTAATGCTGCGTACTTTGCCCTTCGTGACGACGGTGTATCCGCTGGCATTCAGCACTTCAAGGAATATGTCGTATATCTGGGATTTTGTCATGGCCTGTGACGTAATCACGCTGACGGTGTTACCTGTTTTGATACGCGGGTCGATCACGAAGCTCTCTCCGGTGATGGCCGCAATCTGGGCAATGAATTCTCTCAGGTCAGCGTTCTGCTGGTTCAGTGTCCAGCGCTTTTGTGCGTCACCGATCCCGGCTGCTGTATCGGCAGCCGGGGGGGTTTCCCGGGGTTCTGCAAAAGCAGGGCCGCCTGGCAGACAGAGACAGCTGATGGCCAGGGCCAGTGCTTTCATGGGTATTCCCGGGTACTGGGAAAAGGGTGCTGCAAAGGAGCGTAGTTTCATTTGAAGACCAACCCGTACGTTTTTGTATTCCTGGAGTGAAGATCCCGGCACCGCAGTGGTTGTCCGGGAACAGGTTCCTGTTGCGCACAAGAAAGGTGCGGCAGATTGCTTTTTATTTGTGTTCAACAGAGTCACCGTACGCCTCAAATCAGCGTATAAACTGCCTGAAGCCGGACTTCTTCCCACTGCGGGATCCATCTCCGGACAGCTTTCTGATAAAACCTGTTTGCCATCGTTGTTTCCCAGTCATGGAAGGTCAAAAGCCGGGTCGGCATCTGAAGCCGATGAGTCTTTGGGTGCGTGTTGTGCCAGCGGGGAGTGTGAAGCTGGCGGACTCTGGCTCAGTGGTCCAGCTGGCAAAGCGAGTGTGCTCCGGGACGATGCGTTCTGCTGCGTGGGTGCCTTGTCTGTCAACTCAGGAAACAGAATGCGCTGCAGCCGCCCCTTATGGTTGATGACAACGGAATCCTTGTGGACGCTGAGAAGGATAATGTCCTGAGCCAGCCTGTCTCCTACGTTGTACAGATGGCTTTGGCCATTCTGGTTCTCGATGATGGCACTGGAGAATGGGTCGCCTGCCAATACCCCGCGTAGCTTCAGATTGAGTGTGGTGGCAGGAATGTTGCGCGCTTGCAGCTGGGAGCCAGACCTTTCGGCTTGCCCGAACAGAAGAGGAGCGCCAGGATCACTGATGTGTGCCCTGGGTTTTGAGGTGTTGTTGTGGGATTTTTCCAATGGCTGTATGTTGATCTCCCGATGAAGATGGATGCCATGCGAAGTCCAGGACCAGGCCATTGCCGCGCACAAGGCGGCGATGGTCAGTTGATGAGCTTTCTCTACGAGCCATTTGGGAATAGTATCCAGCAGCACAGTGTTCATCCCGTTCACAGGAAAATAGGTCATCACGTTTTTCAGCGGGGCTTCTTGTTTCGTTCAATACCTGATATTTGTAGATAATAGCAGCCGTTGAAATCCGTCAAACCATGACAGCGGCGCACTCGCTTCTTCAATAGCCCCGTTTGCTTCTTTGAGTGTTTCCTTCAGCGTGGTTTGCTGTGACAGGCGCGACGAAACAGGAAACAAAACAGGAGAGGCGACAGGCCAGGTGTCCTGGCAGCCCATCTGCTGCGGGTGGGTGTTGCTTGAAGAGTTGGCGAGTGTCCGGTCAGTGGAATCAGGAGCCTGGATGTGAGTGAGATTCCCTCTGTAACGGCAGGATGGACTGAGCGACAACGCATACTGCCGTTCTCCTTTGCCAAGCGTCACCGGGTGGTTCTGTCTGAAGAGGAGGGGGTGTCGGTGCTGTCTGTGCACGGACAGCCCCGACTGGACATTCTGTCGGAAGTGCGTCGTTTTGCCGGGCGGACTCTGGTCTACAGGGACCTGGACAGCCACGCCTTTGCTGAGCTGATGGCGCGTTGTTATCACCAGAACAGTGGCGATGCGCTGCGTTCTGTGGCAGGCATTGGTGATGACCCTGACCTGTCCAGTCTGGCCGATGCGGTGCCGGAAACGGAAGATTTGCTGGAGCAATCTGACAATGCGCCGGTCATTCGTCTGATCAACGCTCTGCTGACCGAGGCTATTCGTGAGGGAGCTTCGGATGTGCATGTTGAAACTTTTGACAGCCGGCTGGTGGCCCGCTTCCGGGTGGACGGTGTGCTCCGGGAGGTTCTGGTTCTCAAGCGCAGCCTTGCGGCCCTTCTGGTGTCGCGAATCAAGGTGATGGCGCGTCTGGATATTGCAGAGAAACGTATTCCCCAGGATGGTCGCATGTCTTTGCTGGTAGCGGGCCGGGATGTGGATGTTCGGGTTTCCACTTTGCCGTCCAGTAACGGTGAGCGGGTGGTGATGCGTCTTCTGGACAAGGCAGCGGGCCGTTTGCACCTGGATCATCTGGGCATGCCAGACCAGCACCGCAGTCGCATTCGTCAATTGCTGGCCCAGCCACACGGGATTATTCTGGTGACGGGGCCGACGGGGTCCGGAAAGACGACCACACTCTACGCCGGACTGGCCGCATTGAATGATGGCTCCCGTAACATATTGACCGTGGAAGACCCAGTGGAGTACAACTTGGAGGGTATAGGGCAGACGCAGGTCAACACCCGGATAGATATGACTTTTGCCAGAGGCTTGCGTGCTATTCTCCGCCAGGATCCGGATGTTGTGATGGTGGGTGAGATCCGGGACAAGGAAACGGCGGAAATTGCAGTCCAGGCGTCCCTGACGGGCCACCTGGTGCTTTCTACCCTGCACACCAATACTGCTGTAGGAGCCATTACCCGGTTGCAGGACATGGGTATAGAGCCTTTTTTGCTGTCATCGAGTCTGGTCGGTGTTGTAGCCCAGCGGTTGGTGCGCTTGCTGTGTCAGCATTGTCGTGAGCCTGGCGTACCGGATGAGGCCGAGTACGCCCGGCTGGGAGCGGGCACCGCTGAGGATCTGACCATTTACCGTGCCAAAGGCTGCAAGGAGTGTCGTTTCAGTGGTTATAAAGGGCGTACCGGAATTTACGAGGTGGGCATTATCGATGAGGACATGCGCCGGATGATGCACTCCAATGCGAGCGAGATGGATCTTGAGGCCTGTATGCGTCGACACACACCAGGGATTCGTGCAGACGGTATGAACAAGGTGCTGGCGGGTGTCACCACCCTGGAAGAGGTATTGCGCGTGACCCGGGATACTTGAGTTATGGCTGCCTTTGAATATACGGCGCTGGATGCCGCCGGCAGTCAGCAGAAAGGTACGGAAGAGGCAGACAGCGCACGCCAGGTTCGCCAGATTCTGCGCGACAGAGGCTGGACGCCCCTGGACGTGAGCGATGTGTCCGGGGCCAGGGAGAAGCGGGGGAATTCCCTTGAGGCGGAATCGGGTGCCGGGCGGGGGTTGTCGGCAACGCAGCTGGCTATGGTGACCCGGCAGCTGGCAACGCTGATACAAGCTGCCATGCCGGTGGAAGAAGCCCTTCTGGCTGTGGCGGAACAGCAAGAACAGCGGCGCTTGCGCAATGTGATGTTGGCTGTGCGCACCCGGGTGCTGGAGGGCTGCACCCTGGCTCAGGGAATGAATGCTTTTCCTTCGCACTTTCCGCGCATGTACAGGGCGACGGTAGATGCCGGTGAGCAGGCGGGTTTTCTCGACAAGGTGCTGTTGCGACTGGCTGATTACACCGAGCAGCGCATGCTGTCGCGGCAAAAGGTGCAGATGGCGCTCCTCTATCCTGCGCTCTTGATGTTGTCCTCCCTTGTTATTGTCAGTTTTTTGCTGGGTTATGTGGTGCCCGATGTTATCAAGGTGTTTATTGACAGCGGGCAAAGCTTGCCGCTGATCACGCGTGTGCTTGTGGGGGCCAGTGACGGCTTCCAGAGTTACTGGCCCTGGTTGCTCATCGGTATTCTTGGTGGTGGTGCTGCATTGCGCTATGCACTGCGGCAGCCGGTTATCCGTGTGCGCTGGCACCGCAGACTCCTGTCCCTGTTCGTAATAGGGCGCTTCAGTCGTTCGTTTAACACCTCCCAGTTTGCCAGCACCCTGAGCATCCTGACGCGCAGTGATGTTTCTTTGGTGGATGCGTTGACTATTGCATCCCGTGTTGTCAGCAACGATGCGTTCCGGGATGCTGTAGGCGTAGTGGCGCGCAAGGTCAGCGAGGGAATAAGTCTGCACAGGGCGCTGCGGGATACACATCTTTTTCCACCCATGATGTTGCACATGATTGCCAGCGGTGAAGCCATGGGGGAACTTGACAGCATGCTGGAGCGGGCGGCGCGTAATCAGCAGACAGATCTGGAGAACAGGATTGCTGTTCTGGTTGGTCTGTTTGAACCTTTGATGCTGGTTTTTATGGGCGGTGTTGTTCTATTGATTGTGCTGGCGATACTTTTGCCGATTCTTAATATGAATACGCTGATTACGTGATGTCGCTGGCAGCCGGATATCATCCTGTGCACGGGGGGAGGGTAATTTTGGAAACGAGAACGGCAATGCCTGTTGCGGGCATTCATTCGAGGAAAATGATGAACCAGAGTGACCGACAAGGTAACTTGCCTTGCTCCCGTGCCCGGTTGTCCCGTCAGCTGGGCTTCACCTTGATAGAAATCATGGTGGTTGTTGTTATCCTGGGGGTGCTGGCGGCGCTGGTGATTCCCAATATCGTCAGCAGGCCAGACCAGGCCAAGGTGACTGTAGCCCAGGCTGACATAAAGGCCATCGCCAGTGCCATGGAAATCTACCGGCTTGACAACGGCGTTTATCCAACGACGGAACAAGGGCTGGAGGCACTGGTGCAGGAACCTTCTGAAGAACCTGTGCCCCGTAACTGGAACCGGGATGGCTACCTGAAAAAAGTTCCCCGGGATCCTTGGGGAAATCCTTATCAGTATGAGCAGCCAGGCACGCGAAACCCGACGGGGTATGATCTCTATTCGCTGGGTGCGGATGGCCGCGTTGGCGGTGAAGGCGTCAATGCTGACATCAACAACTGGGATGACTGATATCAGGTCCGGTGCCAGGATGCCCCTCTCCCTCTGTCGCCATAAGATGCGGGGGTTCACTTTGGTGGAGCTCCTGGTGGTCATGCTGATTGTGGGGCTGATAGCGGGGCTGGTTGTTCTGGCGCCGCTGGTGGGAGGCCCAGCCCGACAGCTGGGAGCGGAACTGGACAGATTGCACCAATTGGTCGAGCAGGCGCGGGACCGCGCCTTGTTGGACGGTCGGGAACTGGGCTTGTCGCTGTCTGGTGATTCAGGCTACGAATGGTGGCAGTGGTCAGAGGATACGGGAGAGTGGCGGCCATTGCAGGAGGTAGGGTTCCGTACATATCGCCTTCCAGCGGCAATGGTCATTGTCAGTGTTTCCAACTCAGGAGACGCAGTACTTTCGACTCAAGGCGATGCAGCGGGTCCCCAATGGGTTTTTTATACGGATACAACAGTGACGCCTTTTCACCTGGAATTGTCGTTGCGCGATGAAAATGCGCAGACAGCAGGTCTGAGAACTGATGGTGTTGCGACTGCCGAACGCCTGTAAGAACGTTTTCGACAGGCGTGTCTGTAGCGCCTGTTGTCAGCAAGGCACCCACCCCTGCCAGGGAGAGGAGAATTTGAGAATAAAGGCTCGGCATTGTGAGGTGAACAGTGATGCTGCTTGACAAGCCGGGGAATGGTCCCGTTCTGGCTTACTGCTGGCGAATGCAAACGGTTCGATTGCGACACGGGGCTGTCAACAGGATCCCGGGTACCGGGGCCGTTCCCGCCAGCTGCTGCCTGCCGCCGTCTTGCTGCCGGGGATTTACCCTGCTGGAGGTCCTGGCAGCTCTGGCTATTTTTGCACTGGCGTCTTCTGTGTTGTTGGTGACTGATGGCAGCGTCCTGAAACAGGTTTCCAGAGCGCAGGCCAAACTCCAGGCAGCCTGGGTGGCAGATTCCACGCTGAACGCCTATTACGCTTCAGCCAATTTGCCTGCGGCGGGAACTTATGCGCGGCAGGTCACACAGGGAAATGCCTCCTGGTTTGTGCGCAGCAAGATAGCACCGACGAGTCAGCCGCGACTCAACAGGGTTGAGCTTCTTGTTTTTGCGGGTACGGAGCGTCCTGCTGCTGAGGATGTGCCAGCTTTCCGTTTGACAGCCTTTATTCGCAGGCCAGGCTCGTGAGAATCAGTTCGCCGCCCGCCACGCAGGGTTTTACTTTGTTGGAGCTGCTCATCGCCATGGCCGTTTTCAGCGTCCTGGCCGTTGGTTCCTATAACCTTCTCAGATCAGTACGAGCAACCTATGAAGCGGCCGACGCCAGCTGGGGCCGGCTGGACTCCTTGCAGCGCACCCTGGTGACTGTGCAAAAAGACTTTTCCCAGCTGGCCATGCGTCCGATACGAAATGGGGCAGGCGAGCGTGAGGCGGCCCTTGTCGCCGCCGGGCCGGGCAAGGTGGCCTTTACTCGCTACGGCTGGAGAAACTTCACCCGGGCTCCTCGTAGTGATCTGCAACGGGTACGTTACGTTTTCAAGGGGGGGGAACTGCTGAGGCAGTATCAGACAGCGCTTGATCCAGCCATTGAGGAGCCTTGGCGTGAACAGCGCTTGCAGGACAATCTGAAGGGGTTTGCGTTTCGATTCATGGATGACAAAAAGACGTGGCACAGCACTTGGCCCCCCGTAGGAGCAAGACAAAAAGAACGTTTCCACATGCTCCCTTTTGCCATTGAGCTCAAGCTGGAGCACGAGGAGCTGGGGGCTATTACTCAAAGGATTCCGGGGGTCTTGTGGTCGCCGGAGGCAGTGTCTGCCAATAGTGCAGGGACAACAGGTTCACCCCCACAGCAAGGGCAGGTGCCCCGCCAAGGGCCTCCTGCGTCATCGGCTTCCTCCGCCGGCGCTTCTCGAGGATTTCTCTACCCGGGGGAAACCCGATGAGAGAGAAAGAGCAAGGAGTTGCCCTGGTTCTCGTGCTGTTGATTTTTTCCATAATGACAGTCCTGTCTGCCAGGCTGGTGACGGATGTGCAGCATAACGCGGCCCGAATTACGCGCTACACACAAAACCTTCAGGCCAGACACTACGCCATGGGGGCGGAACAGTTTGCAGCGGTGCTGCTTGAGGAAGATGTTGCCCAGGACAGGAGTACGCAGCGCCTGGTGGATCATCTCCATGAATCCTGGGCTTTACCACAACCGCAGTTCGAGACAGAGAGCGGGGATATAGAACTCGTTATTCTTGATGACCAGGGACGCTTCAACCTGAACATGCTGGCAGATCCGGCTGACAAGCGCCGGAAGGAAGCATTGCAGATGCTGGTTCGCCTGCTTGATGCCCAGGGGCTTGATGTCCGTCTTGCCTATCGCATCCAGGACTGGGTGGACGGCGACCAGATAGCATTGACGAGCGGCGCAGAGGACGCGGTCTACATCCATTCCAGTCCCCCGCACCGTACCGCAGACACGGCGCTGGCTTCGGTATCGGAGCTGCGACTCATGGACGTTTTGTCTCCCGAAGAGTTTGAACGGCTGCTGCCACTGGTCAGTGTTCTCCCGACGTCGGACGGCATCAACATCAATACAGCCTCGGCAGATGTGCTGCGCGCATTGAGTAGACGTATCAGCCAGGGCGATGCAGAGAGTTTTGTCGATGGCAGAGGAAAGGCTGGCTTTTCCAGGACGAGAGATGCCCTGCGCCATCCCGCGCTTTCGGGTCGAGTGGCGAGCTCTGTTGCTGATCACCTGGGTGTGACCAGTCGGTTTTTCAGTGTGTATATCAAGGCGCGTTATCAAGACTCTGTTTACTACTTGCACAGCCGGCTTGCACGCACTGCAACAGGGCAGGTGACAGTTATAGCGCGTGAAACGGGAAGCTTTCCGCGTTGGGTGCGAACACGACAAGGTCCAGAGGGGTGACAATGAAAATACGGGTGGTCATCAGGTTGATCCCGGGGACGGGTCTGGATATCAGCTCTATGTCCTTGCAGTGGTGTTGGCAGGGAGATGAGACCAGGCGGGGCAGTTCCATCCAGCAAGGATCGCTACAAGAGTTGATCGCCTGGTGGCAGGGACTGCCGACAGAACAACAAGATGAACCTGTGTGTCTGCTGGTGCCGGGCGACCTCGTTTCGTGTCAGCGCGTGGACCTCAATGAGCATCAGCGTGGCCATTGGCAGCAAGCGGTTCCCTGGTTGTTGGAAGACAGCCAGACCACTGATCTGGATGCTGTGCATCTGGTGTCGCGACTGGTCTCTGATGAGGGGCATGCCAGGGTGGGCTGTGTCCATCACAGCGCCATGGAGCAACTGCTGGCGCTGTTTGCTGATACGGATATGGAAGTGCGCTGGATATTTCCCGAGGCCCAGTTTTTGACTGGAGAGCCGGGTGTTGTTCGTTTGTGGATTGAGGGTGAGTACGCCTATGCCGCAGAGCCGGGTGGCTATGGACAGTTGCTGGATCTGGCAGCACTGGAGTTGGCGCTGCCGGGTCTGCTGAAAGGATCAGCCGTGAAGGATCTTGAATCGGGTGAAGAAAGAGAAGAGGGGAGGCGAGGGGTCACTATTGTTGGAGGGGGCGAAAGTCCTTGTGTGGAAAAGATTGCGACATGGATGGGTATGGATCTGGCAGCAGGGATGAATGCGGAGGACGTTGCGCATCCAATGGCATTTCTTCTGTCGGATGTTGCGGCCGGAGCCTATGGCAGTGACCTGGTGAATTTTCGTAGCGGAAAATACAAATGCCTGCGACGTCGTTCGCGCCTGTGGCGCAAGTGGCGATGGGTCGCAGCAGTGGTAGCTATAGGCTTGAGTCTGGAAATGTTGTTCAACCTGGGTAGCGGATACTATTTCCAGCAGCGTACCCAACAGCTTCAGCAGGAGAACTTCGCCGTTTATAAGGAGCTGCGACCAGAAGACAACCGGGTGGTCGATATACGCCATAGCCTGAACCGTTTTTTGCGTGCAGCCGATGCCAGGGAAAACAAGGCTGTTTTTCTTGGTCTGGTCAATACGCTCTCGTCTGTATCAGCACTACAAGTGGGCAAGGAGATAGAGTTCATGACGATGGAATTCAATGAAGCCAACAGCCGCCTGACCCTTGACGTACAGGCGACTGGCTTCGATCACATCAACCGTTTCCTCGACGCACTCAAGGCCAGGGGGCTGCAGGCCAGTATGGAAACAGGAAATCAGGATAGCCGGGGTGTTCTGGCTCGCTTGATTCTGAAGGAGGGGCAGTGAAAAACCGTGCAGCAAGCAAGTGGTATGGTTGGTTTGAGCGTTATGTTCTGAGCGGCATTTCTGCAGTGGGCGAGCAGTTGTCGACCAGAATCAAACCTGCTCAGGACCGCGTCCAGACATACCTGGAAAGGCTGACAGCCAGGGAACGGCAAGTCCTGGTGATTCTGTTCTCTTTCCTGTCGATTGTTTTTTTGTGGTATATGGTCTGGCTGCCCGTGGACCGCTGGTCCGAGCGTGCCCACGATTCGCTGGTGCAGGAACGGGAATTGAACGATTTTCTGGCCGCCAATTATGGTCGGGCACAGGAGGCTGTCAGGCGTCAGCGTGCAGCGGAGCCCAAGGATGCAGCCGCTATTGTTGCCCGCACCGGGCGGTCGGCGGGGTTGGACCTGGCGCGTGTGCAGCCGGGTCGCCAGGGCGTAGTGTCTATATGGATTGACAGTGCCCCCTGGAGCCGGTTGTCGGCCTGGCTGGTGCAGCTGCACAATCGGGAGCAACTGGAGGTCAAACAGATTCGTGTTGAACGAACTGACCAGGAAGGTATAGTCAAATCTTTTATCAGACTGTCCCGTTAGTCCCTCCGCCAGCATTATTTTTCGTGCTGTCGGCGGCGTCTGTGTGCCTTGGGAGGATCTGTTTTGTGTGTGGATTAGAGTATGGCGGCCTTCAGACAGATTGGTGTGATTTCCAGGGCAGACAGTATCTCTGCCGCAGAGACGCTCGGACGGTTGCTGGACTGTTTTCTGTCCCGGAAGCGAACTGTGTTTCTGGAACAGTCCATAGTGCACATGGTCTCGGGCAGTGGGTTCCATGTCTGTACCCGGGAACAAATGGGGCCTGTGTGTGACCTGGTTGTTGTGGTGGGAGGTGACGGCAGTCTGCTGGGTGCGGCACGGGATTTTGTGCCGCATGGCGTGCCGGTGCTGGGTGTGAATCGCGGCTGCCTGGGATTTCTTGCCGACATACAGCCGGCCTGCCTGGAGCAACAGATTGGCGAAGTGCTCCAGGGAAAGTACCGGGTTGAACAGCGCTTTCTGTTGGAAGCGGCTGTGACCCAGGAGGCAGTCCATTCTGATGGCTCCGTTGTTCGGCAAGCGGCACTCAACGAGATTGTATTGCATCCGGGGCAGGCTACACGGATGATTGAGTTCGAACTTTTCATTAACGAGGAGTTCGTCTACAGCCAGCGCTCTGATGGTTTGATTGTTTCCACGCCAACGGGATCGACGGCCTATGCACTTTCTGCGGGCGGACCTATTATGCATCCAGGGCTGGATGCGCTGGTTCTTGTCCCCATGTTTCCACACACACTGAGCAGCCGACCTGTGGTTGTCGATGGCAACAGCCGGATCACCCTGGTGATAGGGCGCCGTAGTCACGCCTGTCCCCAGTTGTCCTGCGATGGCAGGGCGCCGGTCAGGCTGAAGCCAGGAGACAGTGTCTCTGTGGAGAAGAAGTCTGACAGGCTGCAGTTGGTTCATCCGCTTGACTATAACTATTACGCTTCCTGTCGCACCAAGCTGGGGTGGGGTAACCGCCTTGACTCTGTGGAACCTTGAGCCGGTGGGCTTGCAGAAGAAGTCAATAAAGCAGGCGGGGTGCCTGAGCGTTTCTGTGCACCGGACTCTACTTCCTTGCAGGAATCGTCTCACTGGACTGGAAAACCCGATTTCAATCGGGTTCTGCCGGGTGATAATTGCCGCGCATCCTGCGCAGCAAAGCTCGATGTGTATTTACACGTGCGTGGGATCTGCTGTCAGGGCGTCAGTCTCGATTCCCATTCCCTCTGGCAAAGTGGCACCTGTTGCGTTTTCCATGTGTTGGCGCAGTGGGGGAGAGTACAAGGCTGTGAAGTAGATCACATCCGTGTAATCCAGATTGCGCAGCCCGCTGGACCGATCGTAACTTTTGAAGAGAAGCGCCTCGGTGACTGGGTCATAGTTTGAGTCAGAGTAAAAACACCACCGCCTTTCCCCGTTCGCGATAGTCGTTACCGAGGCAAGATCCATGAACAGCTGGCGCAAAGTCCCCTTGTGTTGCAGCAGGAACGCCAGATGCTGATCCAGTCTGGGGACATCCTTCTCAGCGAAGCTCTGTGAAAAGCTGTGCCACTGGTGCGGCGTCAATGTGAAACCTGCATCTTGCCAGTGCTTCCACACAGAAGCTGTCCAGAGTGCGGCTGCGATGGCTTCGGAGTCCGTGACTTGCTGATAGATGCCTTCATAGTCATGCCAATGTTCTCTGCGAGCCCATGCCAACTCCTGCAGACAGGTGATAAAAGGATGAACCCCGGGATCGCCGATCCGTCGTGCGGTGTCTCGGGGGGAACGCTCGTGAACCAGTTGAAACAACATCAGCCAGAGAGCCGGGGGGGACATCCGCGCAGCCAGGCTGGCTGGAATCTTTTCCAGCATCAACCGCCAGGCCAGGCGCTGCTCACAGCTGTTCAATACAGCCTCTGCCTGTGTCTCAGTCGCTGTCAGCAACTCCAGTGCAGTAGCCTTGGCATCCGCTGCTTTCTGGCCGGCGGGATTCCCTATAAATTGCAATTTGTACAGGTGTTGCAGATCCTGCTCCATAAAGGCCAGGGGGCTCATTGCGCATCCGTGAGCACCTGGCGCAAACTCTGTGGTCATGCCAAGGGGGTGTACGGGCAGGTGGGAGAACTTGCAGAAATCTGCGACATCCAAAGACTGAAAAGTGGGGTAAAGCAGGGTATGTGCATCGTTCACACAGTCAATGAGCGCGTTCTTGAGGAAAAAATTGAGAAACGCGCCGGGGAACTGTGCCATGTCCGGTGAGACACCAGTGCCTCCCCAGGGTAAAGCCGCCAGTAGTGGCGATGCTGCGCGCTGGCTGTCGAACAAAGAACGAGGCGGAACCTGCTCGGGCTCCTGGTTGGCCAGCGGCTGCAACACCTGCCTGTGCGTGATGATGTCACACACAATCATCAGCGAAATGGCCAAACGCACAGTGCGCTTGTAGTAGGGCGTCTGCTCTGCCACCAAGGCTGCCGTCTGGGTTTCCAGTCGCGTCAGGGCCGCATCTTCTTCTGCCGTCAAGGGTTGCTTGAACTGGCATCCCGCACGCATGTGGCGAATGAAGGTCAGCATATTCTCCAGCGTGACCGACAGGGGCGCGAATGTGAATTCCTCACCTTCGGCTTCTTGTGTCTGGCGCGTCTTCAGCAGTGCCTGGATGGAATCCAGCGTCTCGGGTTTCCAGGATTGCTCACTCCACCATGAGTCGCTCTGTAACACAGGGCTGGCTCTGGGCTTTGGTACTTTGTCTATCCTTGAGGCGGAGCCGGTTGGAATACAGTTGACGGGCAGGCGTGGATCGCTGAAATCCTCGTGGCTTGCGTCTTGCTTGTGCACCGGGCGTGTGCTCTCACCCGTTGTGAGCCGGGTCGTTTCCGACTCTGACACTGACAATGGTTGAACAGAGCGGTCCAGGTGCTGACCTCTGGATGAGTGGGTGGCGGAACGGATCTGCACGGGGCTCTGGAGTCTGGTGCCGAGAGGTTGGACGGGATTCATCAAGCAATCTCCTCAGGTTGGGCAAAAATACCGCAACTGCTGGACTCGGTTCCGCCAGGCAAGGTTCCTGTCTTGTGGGAAAAGAGTTAGTTATGCGGACATGGCTGTTGTCTTTGATCGCAGATACCAGGTTGGCTGGCAAAGACATCAGAGACGCCGATCGACTGCAGGATTGGCCGATAATCTGCACATCACGTGCAGGCAGGGCTTTTACAGATAGAGAAGGTGGCGCGATGCCTGTATCATTGGCGCGCTTGTACCTTGGCGCTTGAATCTTAAGGATCTGCCTTTCATGGAGATGCTGCGTGGTGGCCCTGCCCTGTCCCCCTTTCGCTTGTCGCGAGTTCTGTTGCGCGTGCAGCAAAAAGTTTCGGTTGTTTCCCGTCTTCAGGCTGAGTACCGCTACTTTGCCTTGCTGCCGGAAGCAGGCTGGAACAAGGCACAGCACGCTGTGCTTGAAACCTTGCTGGACGCCTCACACGCGCCCGCGTCCTTCCGGTCAGGGCCTCTCTTTCTCGTGGTACCCCGGCCGGGAACTGTGTCCCCCTGGTCCAGCAAGGCGACAGATATTGCACACAACTGCGGCCTGACCCAGATTCAGCGGCTGGAACGTGGCATTGCCTGGTTTGCTGAGGTGGACCGCCCTTTGTCTGACGAAGAGGCGGCCGAGGTGAGCAGACAGCTGCATGATCCCATGATGGAGGTGGTGTTGGCCGAGGAGCAGCAGGCTGCCCGGCTGTTTCCGGCAGCCAGTCCGCGTCCCCTGGGCCGTATCGACGTCCAGAACCTGGGGCGCGCGGCTCTGGCAGAGGCCAACCGGGAGTTGGGACTGGCCCTGTCAGAAGAAGAGCTGGAGTATCTGCATGCCTTTTTCCTGGAGACGGGGCGCGACCCCTCCGATGCTGAGCTGATGATGTTTGCCCAGGCCAACTCGGAGCATTGTCGCCACAAGGTGTTCAATGCCAGCTGGGAGTTGGATGGACAGCCGCAACCCCACTCCTTGTTTGCCATGATTCGCAACACCTGGGAGAAAAACGGTCAGGGGGTTCTGTCTGCCTACAGTGACAATGCGGCGGTTATGGCCGGACCGGACACGGCGCTGTTTTTTCCGGATGCGAACACCGGGTGTTACGGCTATATACAGGAAGAACTTCCCATTCTGATGAAGGTGGAGACCCATAATCACCCCACTGCCATTGCGCCCGGACCTGGTGCTGCCACGGGTGCCGGGGGAGAAATCCGTGACGAAGGAGCTACGGGATGCGGAGGGCGTCCCAGAGCAGGTCTCGTCGGTTTTTCTGTCTCCAATCTGCGCATTCCCGGGTTTGTCCAGCCGTGGGAGCAGAGCTGTGGGCGTCCTGAGACTATCGCCTCGGCACTGGATATCATGATCGATGGCCCGGTGGGAGCGGCAAGCTTCAACAATGAGTTCGGGCGTCCGGCACTGTGTGGCTATTTTCGTACCTTTGAACAGCAGGTGCCGGCTGCCGCAGGCGTGGAGTGGCGCGGCTATCACAAGCCCATCATGGTGGCCGGCGGGCTGGGCAATGTGCGCAGCCAGCATGTCCAGAAGGGTGCACTGAAACCGGGTTCCCTGCTGGTGGTTCTGGGTGGTCCGGCCCTGGAGATAGGTCTGGGCGGGGGGGCAGCGTCTTCCAGTTGCAGCAGTCAGGGACAAGAGGCACTGGATTTTGCCTCGGTGCAACGTGCCAACCCGGAAATGGAGCGTCGCTGTCAGCAGGTTATTGATCGCTGCTGGCAGGCCGGGGAGCGTAATCCGGTGTGCTTCATCCACGATGTTGGTGCTGGTGGCTTGTCCAACGCCTTGCCGGAGCTGGTCAACGACGGCGGTATGGGCGGGCGCCTGGAGCTGCGCCGCATTCCTTGTGATGATGCTGGCATGAGTCCGCTGGCTATCTGGTGCAATGAGTCCCAGGAGCGCTACGTTCTGGCCATTGCGCCGGAAAACCTGTCGTTTTTTGAAGCGATTTGTCACAGGGAGCGCTGTCCGTTTGCTGTGGTGGGGGAAGCGGTAACAGAACCTCATTTGCTGGTGACCGATGACCACCATAAAAATCGGCCGGTGGATATGCCTCTGGATGTACTGCTGGGCAAACCACCACGCCTGCACCGCAATGCCCAGCGGCTTTCGGTGCCTGCGCAGCCCTTCGACTGTCGCCGCCTGGATCTGCATGAGGCCCTGGAGCGTGTGCTGCGCCTTCCGGCCGTGGCCGACAAAGGCTTCTTGATTACCATAGGTGACCGCAGTATTACCGGGCAGGTGGTTCGTGATCAGATGGTGGGGCCCTGGCAGGTTCCCGTGGCTGACTGCAGCGTCACGGCCAGCGGTTTCCGGGCGACTACTGGCGAGGCAATGGCCATGGGGGAGCGGGCGCCGGTGGCCCTGCTCGATGCCCCGGCTTCCGGGCGGCTGGCGGTGGGAGAAGCGATCACCAATATCGCCGCAGCCCGCATCCAGCGCCTGGCCGATGTGCGCCTGTCTGCCAACTGGATGGCGGCTGTTGATCACCCGGGAGAGGATGCACTCCTGTACGACACAGTAAAAGCTGTAGGTATGGCGCTGTGTCCGGAGCTGGGTATCAGTATTCCTGTGGGCAAGGACTCGCTTTCCATGCAGACAGCCTGGCAAAACCGGGACGGGGAGCACCAGAAGGTAACGGCACCGCTGTCGTTGGTGATATCGGCTTTCGCACCGGTGGTGGATCATCAGCAGTGTGTGACACCGGCGTTGCGTTCAGATCAGGGCGACAGCGAACTGCTATTGGTGGATCTGGGACGTTCCCGCCATCGTATGGGAGCCAGTGCCCTGGCCCAGGTCTATGGTGCGGTGGGTGACCGGCCGGCGGACCTCGACAATCCTGCGGATCTTGCGCACTTTTTCCAGGCCGTGCAGACACTCTTGTCACAGCAAAAAATACTGGCCTACCATGATCGTTCTGACGGCGGCTTGATTGTGACTCTGCTGGAGATGGCGTTTGCGGGGCGCAGGGGACTGGAGCTGGATCTGAGTGCTCTGGTCCAGCAACCAGACGATCTGGTGCCCTTGCTGTTCAATGAAGAGCTGGGAGCTGTGCTCCAGATCAGGCAGTGCGACCGGGACAGCGTACAGGCGTGTCTGGCGCAGTTCGGGCTGGCCGATGCTGTGCACAGACTGGGATACCCGATGGCGGACCAGGCGATCCGGGTTCGGTTTCAGGGGACAACCATGCTGGAAGGCTCCCGGGCACACTGGCAGCGGATCTGGTCGGAAACCAGTTACCAGATGCGGCGGGTGCGAGACAATGCCAGCACCGCCCAGCAGGAGTTTGACAATCTTCTGGATTCTGCCGATCCGGGCTTGCATGCCAAACTGCCCGAATCAGGTGACAAGTCACGCGCAGCACCCTGGGTGGCCAGTGGCGTTCGGCCGCGCGTTGCCGTGTTGCGCGAGCAAGGGGTCAATGGTCACCAGGAAATGGCGGCGGCTTTTGATTCTGCCGGCTTTGAAGCTGTTGATGTTCATATGACCGACCTGGCCGCCGGTGTCCATAGCCTGGATGATTTTCGTGTGCTGGCTGTGTGTGGTGGTTTTTCCTATGGCGATGTGCTGGGTGCCGGTCAAGGCTGGGCGCGCTCCATTTTGTTCAATCCCCGGCTCAGGGAGGCGTTTGCCAGCTTCTTTGCGCGCCCTGATACGCTGACACTGGGGGTCTGTAACGGCTGCCAGATGCTGTCAGGGGTGCGTGAACTGATTCCCGGCGCGGAGCACTGGCCGCGTTTTGTGCCCAACCTGTCCGGGCAGTTCGAAGCCCGTCTGGTGATGGTGGAAGTGGCACCCAGCGCATCGGTCCTGTTGCAGTCTCTGAGCGGAGCCCGTATACCGGTTGCGGTGGCTCATGGTGAAGGGCAGGTTTTGTTTGGCAAGGACGCGGACAGGAACAAGCTGCAGGCTGCCGGACAGCTGGCGTTGTTCTATACCGACAATCATGGGCAGCGCACGGAGCGTTATCCTTTCAACCCCAATGGCTCGCAGGAAGGGCTGACCGGACTTTGTAGCCGGGATGGCCGGGTCACCATCATGATGCCGCACCCTGAGCGCGTCTTTCAGGCATGGCAGCACTCCTGGGCACCGGAGGAGTGCAGGGGGGAGGCTCCCTGGCAGCAGGTGTTTCATAATGCCAGGGCCTGGGTGGGCTGAGGTCTGGGCGGAAGACTCTCCCGGCCACTGTCATTCCACAGTGGCCGGGTTGCTCGTCTGTGATGCGTGCGGCAGTGCTGCGCATCAGATCAGTGTTACGGCAGGTTCAGGGTGTATCGCCCACTGCAGCCTTCTCTCTGACAAGGCTGGGCAGGGGTCATAACAAAATCCAGACGGCCAGGAACCATGGCAGCCTACGGGTGCCCTACGTGGAAGGAATCACCTTCTGCGGGTATACGTACATGGCTATGTCCCTTTCTGCTGCACGCCTGTCGGCGTGCACTTCTGTTCCAGACACCGAGCATCCGCGACTGCCTGGAGCGGTCGACGTTCAGGCTCGCGTTGTTCCTGTTCCCCCGGACTCTCTGACCGGCTGGCAAGAACCGCCTGCCAGGCTGTTGTGCAAGTTGTGGAGCCATTTGCCGCTCTCCAGTCACAACGCCTGTGCACTGGTGTGTCGCAGCTGGCATGCCAGCCAGCCTGACCTCAGGGTTCAGCTGGCCTCCTGGCTGCACCAGCAGGCGCGGGCGCGACAGAACAGCGGACGCCTGACACCGGCGTATGAGCACCGTATCCGTCCTTGGTTGGAGAGTCACCGCAGTCCATTTCTGCCGGCACTGCAATGCCAGTACCAGGTGCTGCGAGAGTGCGAACGGCTGCAAGCGGAGAGCGGGGATCACAGACAGCAGGCTCAAAGAGCGCAGCGTCTGTTCTCTGGATTGTTGCAATACAGTCTCCGCCAGCAGCTGATTCAGACCGACCAGATAGCCCTCCAGGCGATGCCATTCAATCAGGAAAGCCCGGGTTTTGTCGGTTCTGTGTCTCTCAGTCCTTGTGGTCGCTGGTTCGCAACAAGCCAGCACCTGACGACCATGGATGACGGTGTCTTGCATGTTTATGGATGGGAACCCCAGGGATGGCAGCCGGCCATCCTGTCTCCTCCGGCGACGGCATCTGTAGAAAAGCATCTGTTCGGCCTGCATCAACCGGACACTTTGATCAGTGCCCATAGCGACGGCGCTCTTTTTGAATGGTGCAGGGACCCGGATACGCACGTGTGGCAGCGGCAGCTCATATGTCAGCGTCCTGCGCCGCATTCTGGCCGTGCTTTCGGGCTTTTGAGTTTCGCAGACTGCGGCATTATTGCCCTGTACAAGAGTCAGATGAACTGTCATCTGCTCATGGTTCCCTTTGAAACTGAGGGTCGTCGCTGGGGGGTCCCTGTCATGAAAGACTATCCCCTGAGTCCATCACAGACCTGTTTTCTGGCTTGGACAACAGCCACAAACGAGTTGGCAGCAGTGTCTGAAATCGATACTCATGGCAATGAGAGCTTCTTTTATAGTGCCAGAGCACAGACGACCTGTTGCGGACAGCGAAAGGCGTTGCACATCTGGAAAACGGGCGTGGACGCCGCCCACCCGCAAGCCTGGGGTTGTCATGTGTTCGAATGGATTACCAATTCGCCAACAACAGCCATGATGTACAGTCCAGATGGCTCTTATCTGCTGACACTATCCCCCACTCAGACGGCGTTGTGGAAATGGGGCAGTGAGCACCGGCCGCAATTACAATTGAGCGCATCCCGCTACTTTGGCAAGAACGACGGGCCTTTTTCCAGGGCTGCGCAGTTCAGTCAGGACGGGCGCCAACTGGCAGTCCTGGCATCCAGTGACAGCGTCCAGCTCTGGAGCATGAACAACGAAGAGTGCTGGCACTGCCAGACAACGCTGACTATGCCGGGAGGGGATATCACGCGAGCAGGGGATTGTGTTCGCTATATCTCTCTGTCTTCAGATGGAAAGACACTGGCGTGGGTAACCAACGCCAGTGTGTCTTTATGGCACCAGGAAGCTGGCGACTGGAAAAAACGGGTTCAGCGTAGCCAGGACGCAACCTGCCGGGGCTGGCCAACAGCCTGTCTCCTGCCGATGGGCGACGGCGAGCTGTTTGTGACGGCAGCAGGCCAGGAAGGCACCCTGTGGATTCATGGTCCGGATCAGCAAGGGCAGTTTGTCAGAAAAGCCAGCTTCTCTCTGGGGCGACCGGTGCAGGCGCTCCATGTCAGTGAGGACGGGCTTTCCGTGTTGGCATTCTGTGCATCTGGACCACAGTTGACGCTTTTGCAACTGCGGTTACCGGACAGACAGCACGCGTCTCAGGCAGGCTCTGACAGGGGACGAAGCTCAGGTGCGCTCCAGCAGGATGCCCAGCTGACGTCGTAGTGGTTCGGCCGCTCCCCATAGTAGCTGATCCCCCAGAGTAAACAGCGTCAGATAACGCGGCCCCAGCGTCATCTGGCGCACGCGGCCCACCGCAATGCGCAGGCTGCCGCTGACCGCCGCCGGCGTCAGCTGGTGGCGGGAAGCGTCCGGCTCATTGGGCACCAGGTGCAGCCAGGGGTGGGCTTGTGCCAGGCAGGCCTCCAGCTCGGCCAGTGGCACCTCCCGCTTCAGGCGCAGTGTCACGGCCTGGGCATGGCAACGCAGGGAACCGACACGCACGCAGAGCCCATCAACAGGCAGGGGTGCGTCTGGACAGCCAAGAATCCGACAGGCCTCCTCCTGGCCTTTGCCCTCTTCATCGCTTTGCCCTGTTGGCCGGGCCGTGCCTATGTAAGGGATAAGGTTGGCCGCCAGGGGCACAAGAGCGGGGGAGGAGGCTGCACGTTGTGCCAGCCAGCTGCTGGCACTGGCTTCCAGATCACGCAAGGCAGCAGCCGGGTCGGTCAGCTGGTGTGCCACACAGGCGTGGAGATGCCCCATTTCTTGCAGGAGAGCGCGTATCTGCACGGCTCCGGCACCGCTGGCAGCCTGGTAGGTCATGGTCGATATCCATTCAACCCAGTCCTGGCGCAGCAGTCCGGCCAGTGCCATCAGCAGCAAGCTGACCGTGCAATTGCCACCGGACCAGGTGCGGGTGCCGGCCGCCAGTTGTCTGTCGATCATGGCTCTGTTGACAGGATCCAGTACTATGACTGAGTCTTCGGCCATACGCAGTGCGGAGGAAGCATCAATCCAGTGTCCTTGCCAGCCATGGGCGCGCAAATCAGGGTAGATCCTGCGTGTAAACTCACTCCCCTGGCAGCAAATAATGATATCCATGGCGGCCAGCAAGTGCAGATTTGTCGCATCTTCCAGTGGCTGTGCGGCAAGGCCATCCAGGCAAGGGCCGGGTTCGCCGGGTTGTGATTCACTGAAGAAAACGGGCTCTATCCGGGTGAAATCGCCCTCTGTTGCCATGCGCTCCATAAGCACTGAGCCCACCATACCGCGCCAGCCAATCAATCCTGTTCGTGGTTTCATGAATACCTCGTCGTACGCCAGCGGGTGCCGCCGAAGAAAAACGATGCGCCGGCGTCCGGATGACCTTGTCATAATGAAAAGCAGCGCTGTGGGAAGCCAGGCTGCCTTATGCGGCGATAATGGTGATAATACTACGGAAGTGCCCCGGTGGGTTGCATATGCCTGTCACAGCTGAGAAGAGACCGGGGGGTACCAGTCTCTTCTGCCTGTGCGCCAGTACAGCCCTGAGGCGGGGGGAGATTCAGCTCCCTGCCTGCAAAGGCCCCTTGGTAGAGACGGTGGGCTCTGCCTTGCGCGGTGCACGTCCCTCATTTCCATGCAATGCCTGCAGTGCCTGCACCATCGCATTTTGCATGGGGATCTTTCCTTCCGCCAGTTCGACTATGCGCGAGCCAACAGAAAAGAGAACATGGCGAGTCAGCACTATGCCCTCTTCCAGAAGTGCCGCGACATGGCCGACTTTTCCCTGCAGCAGCAAGCGCAGGGACAATGCATCCTCGACCACCATAATCGACAGTGGAGCCAGAGCCGGCGCTATAGCCGCAGCCAGTGTGGTGGGGTTGTCGCCCGGCTTGAGCTGTACAGAAGCCAGAAGTACAGCCGTGACATCTTCCTCCGTACTTTCGTAGCAGAACAGCTCCGCCTGGAGGTGTTCGGCCAATGTGAAGCGCCAGCCGGTGGTTCCCTTGTCTGTATTCTGGCGTTCCGGTGCCAGGTCCTGCTCTTTGAGCCAGGTGTCTATGTGCTGCTGGATAGGTGTACTCATTCTGCTATAGCTCCATAGAATCGACTGGAAAGCTCATCGGCCATTTGGCGCGCCTTGTCGGGAGAGGGATTTCTGGCACACAGGCGCACCAGCGCATCCCGCAACAAAGGCACCAGAGCCCGGGCCGAGTTCAGAAAGGGAGCCAGGGAAACGGGATAGTCAACAGCAGTCAGCTGGCTTTGGCGCAGAACAACCCTGTTGTTTTTGACATCGGCCAGTACGCTGACAGGACTGAACTGGGCAGTGGCCTGTTGCATGAAGGCACTGAGGGCTGTCAGACAAGGCTCCAGGCGGGGCCCCTCCGGCAAGACAACATCAACCATCAGGCTGGCGTTGTTATTGTTGATAACACCTGGCGTCAGCAGGGCCGTGATCACCACCATCTTGCCATCTTCCGTGCTGAATCGGCTTTTCAGACTGATGCCGTGCTCCTGTCCCGACGCGGCGACTTTTTTCATGCCCATGGCCTGCCACTCCTTCTTCAGGCGCCGGGCGAGGGGCTTGATTACGTCTTTGTTTATAGGTTCAGTAGACAATGTGTTGACTCCTTGGCCCCCAACGCGGGAAGGGGTGTCCTGTGTTGTTTTCTTGAAGCGTACCGTCTTTGAGTATGGATGATCCTGTTTCAGTTTCGCTCGTCTGCTGTCCCTTGTGTCAGGATCACTAACCTTGTGCTCCCCGACAGTCAGGACTGACCAGTTCTCTGTCGGTCTCTTGCCACTCTTTTCGGGTATACATATGAAGTGCCAAAGCATGCACGCCTTCGCTGAGCTCCTTGCTCAACAGGCGGTATACCTGGCGGTGCCGGTCCACCGGACTGGCATCGGTAAAACAATCACTGACCACAACAACCTTGAAATGGGACTCGGCATCGGGCGGCACCCTGTGTTTGTGGCTTTCATTTTCCACCAGCAGGTGATGGGGGGAGAAAGCCTCGGTCAGGCGGGCGACGATCTGATTTTTCACGGACATGATGTAATCTCCATGCAGGTGACTGAGGTGCTGGGCAAGGCTGTACAGCTGCTGCCGCAGTACAAGTTCCGGGGAGTATACGGGAAAAGCGCAAGGCTCATGAACGAGGTCCACAGCTTGTGCCGACTGGCGTCGAAGCTGCGTCAGTGCCACCCGGCGACCGACTGTCCTGGTAGAGACAGCGGCATGCCCGAAGGTCATGTAGATCAGTGCTGACTGCTGTTGGAGCGGGTACTGGCGGCTGTGATCCCCTTGCACCTGTTTCCTGAACAAGGCGATATTCAGCAGTTTTGTCCACTCATATACAGGCGTGTTGTCACGGGGGCTGCCGCAAGGCAGGATCCCATGACGCAGGTGTTGTTCGCAATGCGGCCCCCTCCCGACCGCCTCGCACCGCAAAACAATCTGGCGCACAGTCGCATCCAGGACGCCTTGCTTTTTCTCCAGCACTTGCCGGTCACCGGTGAGCCCTTTGAGGAGGGCACCCGGCAGAGCCTGCTGCGATGTAAGGACGATCAGGGGGTTCACACACAACACCTTCTGTAAACAGCGATAGAAAAACGAACGGAAAAATTCTCTTCCTGTATCTTTGGACAGACACAGGGGAGAAAGGTTCACAGAATGTGGACATCAGCGTTTTGTGTCAGGCGGTGGCGCATCAGTGACCGACCGCCTCCGGTTAATTTTTGCTCGCCTCAGTGGATTCACTCACTGTGTCAGTGCCAGCAATGGCATGGCCCAGCGTCAGGTAGATCAGCGCCGACAGCTGCACAAGCGGGTATTGGCGCGCATGGCCTCTCAGGGTGTTTTTACTTGAGAAAGAAGAACGCAGTGGCATTGTCTGTGGATGAACGTGCCCCTCAGCGTAGGGGATGTCTTCGGGCAGGGTCCCGTTGCGCAAGTGTTGTTCAAAAGAGGGGGATTCCCCGGTTTCGCACCAGAACACGATCTGACGTGCTGCTGCATCAAGAAGTCCTCGCCGTTCAATGTTGTGCCGCCAGGCCATTACCACATCCCTGTTGTCTGTGAACCCTTCCATAAACGCCTGAAACACCCTCCGCACCTGGCCGGATACCCGTACCCTGTTGGCTTCCACCCGTTGCTGGTCATCACAATCAAAGTCAGCACTGTTCAAACGGGCCAGCAGCAGGGTCAGACCGGTCAGCAGTTTACCGGCCTCATTGACCTTCAGCGTGCCACTCTGCCAGCGTTGTTCCTGGCAGGGCACGGCAGGATCAGATTCCATCGCCTCGAAAGTGCGAACATCAGCCCAGTCTCTCAGCCCGTAGGGTGCCCTGGCCACATTGCCATGATCAGTCGCAGAGCCGTCCCAGTCCTGGATCTCGCCGAGGGCCTGGTCATACGCAAAATGCCAGGTACGGCGGTCTCCCTGGTTGTTGGCATGGTAGAGGGGCAGTAAATTGGTGGGAACCAACCCGTGACGCAGCAACACACCAGCATCCAGGGCTGCCAGCTCTATGCCTGCAAGAGCAGCATCAGGGCAGCCCCTGGCATCAGGCTCATGAGCATATTCGTGATAGCCTTCATCCGATGTGCGCAGCACTACGCCCCAGACGGCACCATCTTCGGCTTTTTGCACGCTATTGCACAGAGTGTTCTGCGTTGTCGCATCCAGCCCCGAGCGCTCCAGCCAACCGGTAAAATCGGGCAGCCAGCCGCTGCCCAGAGGTTCCGGTCTTTGTCCTTTCAGTGGCAGCTGGGCATTCTTGACAAACTCCAGAGCCAGCTGTTCACGCAACAGATCAGCCAGCGGCTCACCCTTCTTGTGTAACTTCAGGCGTATGACACCTTCTTTCGTCCGGAACCAGACGGTGCGCCCATAGGTGCCGGCTGCCGTTGACTTGAACAGGGCAGGGTATTGCGTTTCGGTCAGACAGCGATCCGGGGCCCGGCACTCGGATTGACACAAGGGCGACGCCAACTTCTCAGTCAGGTACGCGTCGAAATCTTGCGCTGGTGCAGCACAATTCGTGCTGCACCAGCTGGCCGTCAGCAGATTCAGCAGCTGGTAGAAGTTGGTGGACCGCCCATCAAAAAACCTGTTGCGCAGCTGGCACCAGAAAGGGTTCTTGTCAGTCAGGATATGCTGTAGCAGCCAACGGCACGGGTATGGCTCGCAAAGAATCAGCGATGCATCCAGCAGTGCCCATGCCGGTTGGACCCTGTCTTCATCATCACAGCTTGTTTGCATGGTACGCTGGATGATTTCTTGCAGCAGAAACTGCTGCAGGTCAGCTTGATCCAGGGGAGCCAACGGATACCAGAAGAAATTCAGCATGGCGGGCAAGGGGACAGCCGTGTTCCAGGATAGCTTCAGGCTGATCTGCCAGGCGCGCGGGTCTTCAAGCAGGCGACTCTGTAACCCAGGATACAACTGCAAACACCGGAGTATCCAGACCCACCAGGCAGGAGTGCCCCGGTTGCCCGCCTCCAGCATCAGCTCCAGCAGTCCATCCTCGCCTATAAGTGTGTGCATCCGCCGGAGATCTCTGGGGAAATCTGGAACAACGGCCCCGTCATCGAAGAGCGGGAACTCGCCATGGGGACGGCGGTGAGCGTAAAGCTCCAGGGATGACAAAGGCTGGGTGCCCACCTCAGGTCCCGCGCCATGACCGGCAACAGAGCCCTGCTTCAGATTGATGTATTGACTTAATGCACCCAAAGCAGCATAAGCCTTTTCCTTGAAAAAATAGTGGCTCAAGAATTGGCCGCTGGCGTCAGAGAGTTGCAGTATCTGGGGGTTCGGTGCCATTCCCTGTTGCATCGCACTATTGAGCATCCGGTCCAGCGCGGCTTTGTCTGGACCCGGACTGTAATGGCGCACATGGAGGAACAGAGTGACGGCTTGAAATGAGGCGTCTTGTCGCAGAAGCCAGGCCAGCATCTGATCTGGCTGTTCTTTTGCCAACAGCCCCAACAATGCAATAACCCTGCATTCCTTATAATAAGTAGCGTTGGGGGACTCCCGAGCTGGAGGGAAAGCAGTCATTCCCACCTCTGTAGCAGTTATAGCACCGGATGCGATGTCTCTGATTGTTGCTACAGCAACGGCCAGCTGCTCCTCGCGACTGATCAAGTTAAAACAAGGAGACAAAATGCAGTCGGTAGTTTCAGGGTTCCTGCATCGCTCCCATAAGGCGTCAGTTTCAAGGGGAATATTCAGTTTTTTACAGGCGTTCTTGTACCAGAGAGCCAGTGTTTCCGTTCCATTCAGCGAATGTTCCAGTACAACGCCCATACGCAAAAATTCTTGCTGCCACCACTCAGGCAGCTTATCGAAAAATGGTCGAAAGAAGTGCCAGGAGGCACCGGTGTAGCATTCTTTGGCCATAAAAGTCGGAGAGGGAAATGGCAATTGCAATGCCTGTCTGTGGTGTATCAAAAGCCGCAGTACCTCTGGCTTGTCATAAAAAAGATCAAACGTTACCCAATCCAGCAGGTCGGCTGTTGTCTTTGCATCTGTGGACATGGTGTCCTGCTGTTGCAAGGTGCGACAAGCGGCTGCCAGTCGCCCAACGGATTCATTTTCCACAAGCTGATCAAGAGCCAAAATATCAATGGCAAACTGGCGGAGGGCCTGCTGCCGTTCGAAGGGTGCCATTGGCACCACCAAGGAACTGGTATCAGATCGAGAGGAGACAGAACGCGAGGCCAAGTCCGTTGTTACATGTCTTTTTGTGCCAGCCCGGACGGAAGTGGACGATTTGTTGTCTGCCGAATTTGATGGCAAAAACCAGGAACCCAGACGTGTTCCCTGGAGAAAAGACGCTAACGGCCTCATGTGTAAAACCTCTGAGCAGTGACAGACAATGCGGGGGAAACGATTCTTTTCAGTTTGGCCTATTGACAGGCATGAGAGAAATTGTCGCGAAGTCTGAGCATCAGAATTTTCTGCCGGGACATGGCCGCATCGGTCGCCAGCACCAGCGACCGCCTGCCTCTCGTTGATTGCCATGTGTCTCAGCTGCGCCCGGATCCTGCGGCGGATTGGTTGAGACTGTCAGTGGCAGCAATGGCATGCCCCAGCGTCAGGTAGATCAGCGCCGACAGCTGCACGAGCGGGTATTGGTTTTTGTGGTCTCTCAGGGTGTTTTTCCTGAACAAGGAAAACCGCAAGGGCTTTTTCTGCGGCCACACACCAGCGTAATCGCGGGGAATGTCTTCAGGCAGGGTTCCGTCGCGCAAGTGCTTTTCAAACGAGGGGGTCTCCCCGGTTTCGCACCAGAACACAATCTGACGTGCTGCTGCCTCAAACAGCCCCTGCTGTTCAACGCTGTGCTGCCAGACCATCACCGCCTGGCAGTTGTCTGTGAACTCTTCCATAAAAGCCCGGAAAATCCTCAGGAGCTGGCTGGATACCCGAGCCCTGTTGATGTCCACCCGTTGCTGGTTGTAGCAATCAAAATCAGCACTGTACAAGCGGGCCAGTAACAGGCTCAGGCCGGTCAGCAGCTTGCCGGCCTCGTTCACCTTCAGTGTGCCACTCTGCCAGCACTGTTCACGACAGGGCATAACAGCATCAGATGCCATAGCCTCAGATGCCATAGCCTCAGATGCCATAGCCTCAAAAGTGCGAATGTCAGCCCAGTCTCTCAGTCCATACGGTGCCCGGGCGACATTGCCGTGATCAGTAGACGCGCCGTCCCAGTCCCTGATCGCTCCGAGAACTTTGTCATACGCAAACTGCCAGGCGCGGCAATCGCCCCTGCTGGTAGCTCCCCAGGGCACTGTATGGTAGAGCGGCAGCAGATTGGTGGGAGCCAGCCCCTGACGCAGCAATACACCAGCATCGCGAGCCGCCAATTCGATACCAGCAAGCGCGGCATCAGAGCAGCCCAGAGCATCGGGAACATGAGCATATTCGTGATAGCCTTCATCCGCTGTCTGCAGCACAACGCCCCAGACGGCGCCGTCTTCGGCCTGCTCCACGCTTGCGCGCAGTGTTTGCTGCGTTGCAGCATCCAGTCCGGAGCGTTCCAGCCAGCCGGCAAAATCAGGCAGCCAGCCACTGCCCAGAGGCGTCGGTCTCTGCCCCTTCAGCTGCAACTGCCGGGCATCACCAACAAATTCCAGCGTCCACTGCTCACGTAACAAATCAGCCAGCGGCTCGCCCTTCTTGTGTAGTTTCAGGCGAATCACATCCGTTTCTGTTCGAAACCAGACGGTACGCCCATAGGTTCCGGCAGCCGTTGGCGTAAACAGGGCAGGGTACCGGTTTTCGGTCAGACAACGCCCCGGCGCCCGACACGCGCTCTGATTCAAGGGCGATGCCAACTGCTCCGCCAGGTAGGCGTCGAAGTGCCGGGCCAGTGCAGGGGGATTCGTGCAGCACCAGCTGGCGATTAACAGATTCTGCATTTTGTAGAAGTTGTTGGACCACCCATCAAAAAAACTGGCATGCAGCCGGTTCCAGCAAGGCTTGTCATCGGTCAGGATGTTTTGTAGCAGCCAGCGGCAGGGCTGTGGCTGACAGAGAACCAGAGACGCATCCAGCAGTGGCCAGGCTCGTTGAATCAGGTCCTCATCATCACCGCTGATTTCTGTTGCATGTCCGATAATTTTCTGCAGTAAAAGCTGCTGCAAGGAAGCCCGGTCCAGGGGAGCCAATGGCTTCCAGAAGCGCTCCAGCACGGTCGGCAAGGGGACACCAGCGTGTTCAGACAGCTTCAGGTGAATCTGGTGGGACCGAGGATCTTCAAGCAGTCGACCATGCAACGCGGGATGCCGCTGTAAACACCGCAGCTGCCAGACCCACCAGGCCAGAGAGCCCCGGTTTTCTGCCTCCAGCATCAGCTCCAGCAACCCCTCCTCGCCGACAAGTGCGTGCATCTGGCGAAGATCGCGGGAAAAATCCGGAACAAGGGTGCCCTGGTCGAAGAGTGGATTGCGTCCTCCGGGAAGGCGGAGCGGATAGAGGTGCAGGGATGATAAAGGGTGAGAGCCGACAGCAGGTCCCGAACCATCACCGGCAACAGAGCCTTGCTTGAGATTGATGTACTGACGCAATGCGTCCAGGACGGCATAAGCACCTGTCTTGAAAAAGTAGTGACTGAAGAACTGGCCACTCGCATCAGACAGTTTCAGTATTCGGTGATCCGGCAGCATTCCTTGTTGCATCGCACGATCAAGTGTCTGGGCCAGCTCTCCTGATGGAACCGGACTGTAATAGCGCACACACAGAAACAGAATCACGGACTGGCATGCGGCATCTTGTGACAGGAGCCATTCTGGAATCCGATCGTTTTCTTCTGCCAATCTGTTCAAGACTGTGATGACGCGGAGCTCTTCATACTCGTTGGCGAGGGAATTTTTTTGCGCTGAAGGAAGAACAGTTTCCCCCCTTTCTATAACGCTTAGAGCAGCAGATGCGATGTTTTTGATCGTTTCTGTAGCAGCGGCCAGTTGCTCCTCACGACTGATCAAGGCAAAACAGGGAGACAAAATAAAGTCGGTGGTTTCAGGGTTTATACATCGTTCCCACAAGCTGGCAGTCTCAAGGGGAATCGCCAGTTTCGCGCAGGCCTGCTTATACCAGACAGCCAGTTCCTCTGTTTGACTCAACGAACGTTCCTGCACGAGACCCCTATTCAGAAACTCCCGCTGCTGCCACTGGGGCAGCTCATCGAACAAGGGCTGGAGAAGGTTCCAGACGTTGGCTCTATAGCAGTTGCGGGCTAAAGCAGTCAGGGAGGGAAGCGGCACTGGCAACGCCTGTCTGTGGTCCATCAACAGCCGCACCACATCTGGATAGCTGGTAAACAGATCAAGCTGCACCCAGCCCAGCAGACTGGTTATTGCCTTTTCATCTGTGGACACAGGGTCCTTCTTCAGCAAGGTACGGCAGCTTTGCACCAGCCGCGCAACGACGTCATCCTCCAGAACAAGATCTGTCGCCAAAATATCAGTGGCGAATTGACAGATAGTCTGCTGCCGCCCGGCGGACGCCACCGGTGGCAGCGCGGGACAGGCATCAGCCCGGCGGTAGACAGAGCGGGAGGCCAGAAGGATTGTTGGGTGTGTTTTTTTGCCGGCCGGGACACAGGCGGACTTGTCGACCGAACCTGATGTTGGACAAAAGGCTATTGGAGGCGCGTCCCGGCGAGAGGATGATAGAGGACTCATGCAAAAACTCCCTGTAAGTGGTGAAAGAGCAAAGACTTCAAGACGATCTCTTTAGTCGTTGGACCAGCACAGGGGACCATGGTTCACAGAGTTCGGGCTGGCGCAGACTGTTGCTTGCCAGCTGAACGGCGGGTCGATCACCAGCTTGCGTGACCGACTGCTTCCTGTTAATCCTGATTGTTGCCAGCTGAACCTGCGGTGGCAGTATCTGTGCCCTGCCGGGAGCGATTGCCGCCTGTTGAACTGCTCCCGTCTCAGCCGAGCCAGTGGCCTGCCCCATAGCCAGGGAGATCGGTGCCAACAGCAGCACAGGGAGCTCTTGAGGTCTGTCAACGTGCCTTCTACATCAGAGGTGGGCAGATCGGAACCGTACAGGAGGAAAAGGTTTCATGGCACCAAGCGGGCCAGCTGTGCTCGCCGTTTTGTCCGGGGATGGCACCGTCAACTGCCAGAGTGTTATCAACCCTGATGGCGTCTGTGCAACGATAGAAAGACCGTCGGGACTGCTTTCCAGTCGCCGTACGGGCAGTCCCACTGGCACGTAGGCCTTGCGCAGAAACCCGCCTTGATTGTCGGGGCCGTACAGTGCCAGCTCACCACAGATTCCCGTGACTGTCAGACAATGGGTGCTGCATGCGCCCAACAGCAGGGCATCTCTGTTGGCCAGACCTTTCTGATCCCGAAGTGCTGCTTCATCTTCATAGGCCAGCTGGTTCTGCCAGCCGCTGTGCTCTTGCCAGTGCCAGATGTTCAGGCCGTACAAGGTAGCCAGAACCAGAAGCTGCCCGTTGTCGGACACGAGCGTGTAATGGGGTTCGTCAGGGGCGCTCGCCTGCCTCAGGATTCCCGGCTGCGACAGAGGAACTTCAAGCCGCTCCGCAGCTGTCCACCGCCCTTCCTTGCAATGCCACAGTTGCACAGCCCGGGCGGAGACAGGCAGTGCCAGCAGGCAGCTGTCACCGCTGAACGGCTGCCATTTGCCGTACACTTCCTTGCGTGAGAGCACCGTCAGGGGGAGCTGTGTCAACCTCTCTCCTTCATGAACGTGACACTCTACTGTCTGTTTCTTGTGCAGGACATTCGCTTTCAGGTCCAGACTCCAGATATCAGCTGCCCCCCCCGCCAACAGCACCAGCAGCCAGTTGCCGTCAGGGCTGTAGAGTATCCGCAGGACCTTGCTGGCAAGAGCCACACCATGGGTGCAGTGCCAGGAGCTGTTGCCTTGCGTATCTGACACGAGATTCCAGGTCCCCAGAGCGTCATAGTCCTCGTTTGTGGCATGAATACATAAAGCCATTTGGTAACGGGAGGGTGAAACAGCCATATCTACCAGGCTGTGCTGGCTGTGGATATACTCGAACCCGGCAGAGGGTGTCCAGGGCTGTTGCGCCTGCTGAGAGTTCGCGCGTTTGAGCACCATGATACAGTCCGATTCACTCATGCCTTTTTGCTTTTCCTGGTCGGTGAGTTCCCTTCGGGACAGGCCAATCAGATAGTGCCCCCCCACTGTCAGGAACAGCATCAGGATCCGGGTGTTTGGCACACCGCCCACCACCGAGACGCACAGGTGCCCAAGATCCTCCTTGTCAGGTTCCCAGACAGTGACCCACCCGCTTTTGAAGCCGTTGAAAAAACACCCTTGCTGACGGGTGTCGAACAGCGTGCAGGAGGGAGGGATCAGCATCTCGTATTCAATATTCCAGCGTCCCATCGGGTTGCAGGACAGAAGACGGGGCGGGAAAATGTCATACCGGTCCACGACTGCCAGCCAACGACCGCAAGGGCTGAAAACAGTCTGGCAGCTGCCTTCGATAAGCGTGTTTCCTGCCGAAGAAAGTGTCAGCACCCTGGCGAGGGTGATCTGCTTATGCATTTCATGAAGCAAAGTGCCCGGTAGCCAGAAAGAGCCCTGTTGGCGTTGCACCCGATGCAGAGCTTCGACAGTGCAGGACCTCAGGAAGGGGTATGCGCGGCTTTCGCTTCCCGCCACCAGGGCATACGCCAGCCTTCTCTGTGTCGGGCTTGTGTTGCGGAGCCACAAGCTCTGTCGCTCTCTGTCCAGGGGAAAAGACTGATGCCAGTGGCGGCATACCCGCATGCACTGACTCTGATCGCCGAATGATAACCAGCATGCCATCTGGACGATGACGGCTTCGGGCAGGCGCGCCCAGTCTTTCCCCCCGGGCGGTGTTATGTCCGCAGAGCGGTGGTCACCGCTGTCCGGGCGGTGTTCTTGTTGCTCAGAGGCGCCTGTCACTGGCCTCTCGGGCAAAGGCTGCGGTTGTTGCGCGCGCGGGTGGTGTTCCTGCACCTGATGGACTTGACGAACAACCATCCCGGTTGTGGCTTGCGTCGCGATCACGAGCCGACTTGAAGTCGGCAGGACAGGGCTCGCTGTTGGCAGGGCCTGCGATTGGTCAGCAGGCATCAAGGGCGTTTGACGGCTATTGCTGGCAGCAGGTCGCGGCACATTGGGTTCCATTGTTTTCTCTTCTCCCCGTCTCTGATGTCCGGATGCCTGTCAGGAAATGCTTCGCACGGGAAAAGCTGTTGTGTCTCCAGACAGCACACTCAAGGCGTTGTGCACCTGCAAGTGCAGGAAGTGCAGGCTGCACGGGGTCGGGAAGCCTGTTCGTTAAATCAATCTTCAGAACATGCCCCCTGCAAGGCAAGACAGGAACTTCTGACCGATGTTCATGTGCCAATAGCCGAGGCCATCGTGTTGTTCATTTTGCTGACAAGGTTCAAGAGTCGCAGGCAAGGCAACGGGACGAAGAGAGCAGACAAAATGCTCTGGAGGTACTCAGTAGATTGAAAGGTGAGGGAGGCGTTCGGGAATAACCTGTGGCGGTAAAAGTCTGGACTGGCAAAGGGAGGGCTGTGGGCAGCAGGAAGGGCTGATGTCTGGCGCGAGGGACAGGGAGCAGGCTTGCTGAACAGGTCGCTGATCGTGGCTTGCCGGCTTCGCTGCCGTGTATATGGCTGTACGGCTGATCCAGGTTATGTATGTGTTCTGGTCAACCACAAAAGTGTACCCATCCCTGACTGAATTCCGGGCACATGTGACCCTGTTCCGAGACATTTTCCAGGCGCGACCTGGGCAACTGCTTTCGCGTGCCCCCCGGTGGGAGAAGGATCGGAACAAGAGAAGGCGGTGGCTTGAAACAAGGAAAACAGCGAGAGAAACAGGTGCGTTCAACAGGCGAGAAAATGCTCGGTAACTTTCGCTCACTGAAGACTGAACGCTGAATGCTGAATGCTGAATGCTGAATGCTGAATGCTGAATGCTGAACGCTGAACGCTGAACGCTGAACGCTGAACGCTGAACGCTGAACGCTGAACGCTGGACGCTGGACGCTGACTGCTGAACGCTGACTGCTGACTGCTGACTGCTGACTGCTGAACGCTGAACGCTGAACGCTGACTGCTGAACGCTGACGGCTGGACGCTGACGGCTGAACGCTGACGGCTGGACGCTGGACGCTGGACGCTGAACGCTGAACGCTGAACGCTGAACGCTGAACGCTGAACGCTGAACGCTGACTGCTGACTGCTGAACGCTGAACGCTGAACGCTGAACGCTGAACGCTGAACGCTGAACGCTGA
>Ga0209021_1000179_pt1 | contig 86539 bp, 77 predicted proteins | sample PinacodermFT_FD_187299 | JGI IMG/M metagenome (GOLD analysis project Ga0209021, IMG submission 187299) | Host-associated microbial community of the marine sponge Aplysina aerophoba from Gulf of Piran - sponge pinacoderm, lysed by freeze-thaw... | ecosystem: Host-associated > Porifera > Sponge >... | reverse complement strand
CCGGCCGGCGGGTCCTGTCACGGGCGCGGCCTGGCGGCGCGAGCGCCGCCATTCCTTGCCCCCGTGCCACCCCCCGGCCTGGCGGTCGCTCCGTGCTGGCAGGGCAGGCGTCTACCATGCGAGGGCCATGGACTCCGAGGCCTATCGCAGCATGTTCGACTTGACGGGGCGGACCGCCATTGTCACCGGCGGCACGCGGGGCATCGGCCGGGCCATCGCAGAGGGGTTCGCGTGCGCCGGTGCTGGGGTGGTGGTGGCGTCGCGGTCCGTGGAGTCGTGCGCCGCTGCCGAGGAGCGGCTCACCGCAGCGGGCTTCGAGGCCCTTGCCGTGCCCACCCACATGGGCGACCTGGAAGCAGTCGAGAGGCTCGTCGCAGCCGCGGTGGACCGATTCGGCGCCGTCGACGTGATCGTCAACAACGCGGCCAACGCCCTCGCTCAGCCGATCGGGGGCCAGACCCCGGCCGCCTGGCAGAAGTCCTTCGAGGTGAACCTGCGCGGTCCCGCCCTGCTGACCCAGGCGTGCCTGCCGCAGCTGGCGGAGAGCCCCCACGCCTCGGTGATCAACGTGATCAGCGTGGGCGCCTTCATGTTCTCGCGGGGCTTCTCGATCTACGGGGCGATGAAAGCCGCGCTGCTGTCCTACACCCGGGCCGCGGCCGGCGAGCTGGCCCCCCGGGGGATTCGGGTGAACGCCCTGGCGCCGGGTCCGGTGGACACCGACATGGTGCGCAACCAGGGGCCCGAGGCAGCGAAGTCGATGGGCGCGGGCACGCTGCTGGGCCGTTTGGCCCATCCCGACGAGATGGTGGGACCGGCGCTGCTGCTGGCCGGCGACGCCGGCCGGTTCATCACCGGCCAGGTCATCGTTGCCGACGGAGGCCTCCACCCCCACTGACTCCGGCTGCCCGGTCGTCGTCGGTTGGCCGAGACAACGCCGACGGGGATGTTCGAGGCCCCGCGCCGGCCTGCCTCACAGGATGTAGGCCTATATTCCGATATCTCGACTGATTCTTGGTGTTTGCGTTGTCAACGCCATGTAGGTCATGTATCTTATCCCCGCGCCTCGCGCCGGCCTTGTGGGTGCGCCTCGGCAAGCCATTGCCCCCGCGCCCACGTCGAACGCCGAAGCGAGGTGGCTGATGACCCCGACCGCCCACTCCCAAACCGTCCCCATGGCCCCACCCACCCCCGATACTGCGGACTCCCCATCGCCCGAGTCGAGGTCGGCCGGGTCGCCGACCGGCGCGCCGGCTGCGGCGGCGGACACCGTTTCGAAGGAGGTGTCGAGCACCGGGAGCGCGCTGCGGGCCGCGACGCGGGCCAAGTTGCGCAAGGTCTTGGAGGCTGCTCCTGCGGCTGCGTTGATCGGCGCCCTCGTGGGGCTGGTGCCCGTGGTCGTGACGATGATGGTCTACACGCTCAGTTCTTTCGGGTCCCGCATCGACGACACCAACCTCCGCATCGACGACACGAACCGCAAGATCGACGATGCTGTGGCCGCCGTCAACCTCCGCATCGATGATGCGACCACCGCTCTCAGCACCCGAATCGACGACACGAACGCCCACATCGTGAGGCTGGATGGGACCGTCGCGAGGCTGGAGGACAAGATGGACGCTCGCTTCGCTGCGCAGGACGCCAAGATCGACCAGGTCAGCCGGGACGTCGCCCAGGTCAGCCGGGACGTCGCCCAGGTCAGCATCGACGTCGCCCAAGTGCTGGCACTGCTGCTGCAGAACAGGGCCGGTCTGGAGCCTGCGGCCGGTCTGGAGCCTGCGGCCGGTCTGGAGCCTGCGGCCGGTCTGGAGCCTGCGGCCGGTCTGGAGCCTGCGGCCGGCCTTACCCCAGCCGCCTCGTGAGGCCGGCGGCCGCGGCGGTCACCTCGTCCTTGGGATCCTCCGCGGTGGGGGCCTCGTTGCTGGCACCGGTAGGGGTCTCGTTCTCAGCTTCGTCATTCGTGTCTTGCGGGGCGGCCTGGTCACCGCCGCGAAGGCGGCTCAGCGCCTCAACGGCCTCCCGGTAGGCGCCTTCGGCTGCCGCCGTCTCAGATGCCGGCGCGTTCTCCTCGTTGAACTTTCTCACGGCTGCGGCCGCCTCGTCCTTGGCCTTCTCGGCCTTCCTGATGGCCCGCTCATGGGCCTGCTGCTCCCGGTCCGCGACCAGGTAGGTGTTGAACAATGTCAGAGCAGCCGCGGTCTCGTCGTCCAAGGGGCGGTGCTTGGGCACTTCGGTCACACTGTCGGGCATTCTGGTCCAGGCGTTTCAATCGGGGCCGGGGGCCGCCGCAAGGGCATCTTTCCCACGCGCTCGGCTGAACGTACTACGGTATCGGGCCGTCGGCTTCCGGGAGGAGTCCTGCATGGTTGAGATGGGCGAGGAGATCATCGTCCTTGACGAGGTCTACAAGATCTTCGGGCCCCAGCCCCGGGGCCGGGCCTTCGACCTGGCCCGATCGGGGATGGACAAGAACCGGGTGCAGGCCGAGACCGGACACGTGGTGGGCCTCGACAACGTCACCTTCTCGGTCAAGAAGGGCGAGCTGTTCGTGGTGATGGGCCTCTCGGGCTCGGGCAAGTCCACCGCCCTGCGCACCGTCAACAAGCTCCACGACATCACCTACGGCTCGGTGATCGTCGACGGCACCGATGTGCAAGCGCTCGAAGGATCGGACCTGCAGGTGTTCCGCCGCCAGTACATGGGCATGGTGTTCCAGCACTTCGCGCTGTTCCCGCACCGCAAGGTGATCGACAACGTCAGCTATGGCCTCAAGGTGCAGGGCGTGGAGAAGAAGACCCGCGAGGACGCCGCCATGCGGGCGCTGTCGCTGGTCGGGCTGGGCTCCTACGCCCAGAGCTTCCCCTCCGAGCTGTCCGGCGGCATGCAGCAGCGGGTCGGCTTGGCCCGGGGCTTGGCCTCCGATCCCGACATCCTGCTCATGGACGAGGCCTTCAGCGCGCTCGACCCTTTGATCCGGCGCCAGATGCAGGACGAGATGATGGAGATCCAAGCGGACCTCCACAAGACGATCCTGTTCATCACCCACGACCTGAACGAGGCTCTGCGCATCGGCGACCGGGTGTGCATCATGAAGGACGGCGCGGTGGTGCAGATCGGAACTCCCGAGGAGATCCTCACCCAGCCCGCAACCGGGTATGTGGCCGAGTTCGTGCAGGACGTCGACCAGGGCCGGGTCATCCAGGTTCACGAGATCATGCAGGAGCCGAGGCCGGTCCCCGCCGGCGCCACCCTGGCCGAGGCCCTCAACCGCATCGGGGGCCGCTCGGGCGCCTTCGTGATCGACGACTCCGGGTCGCCCACCCACCTGCTCACCGCCGACGACGGGATGCGGGCTGCCGGCATGGGCACGACCGATCTGGGACCGGCCCTGCGAACCGACTTCGACAGCTGCCGCCGCGAGGACTGTCTCAACACGGTGTACGCCGCGGCCGGCCGCGGCCTGCCGATCGCGGTCTGCGACGAGTCCGGGACCCTGATCGGCAACCTCGACCCCCGCCACATCATGGAGGAGATGGGCCGAGTCGAGCACCTGATCGACGACTTCGAGCGAGAGGTGTTCATGTGATCCTGCTCGCCCAGGGGTCCGGGCAGGCGGAGTTGCCCGAGGCCGGGTTCACGGACAACGAGGTCCTCGACCAGTTCCTGGTGCCGTTCGGCAGTTGGATGGAGCAGGCGAGCGATTGGATACAGGGGAATCTCGGCTGGCTGCTGGCGATCATCGAATGGCCCTTCAGAACGCTGAACGACCTGCTCGTGGAAGACGTTCTGCAGCCGATGTCCTGGGTAGGGGTCGTGGCGGTGTTCTTCGTGGCCGGCACCTTGGTGCGCAACTTGAGGGTCGGCGTGTTTGCGGCCGTGGCCATCGCTCTGTGCGGGTTCCTCGGCGACTTGTTCTGGCGGCCGACGATCGAGACCATCAGCTTCGTGATCGTCGCCGTGCTGGCGTGCGTGCTCATCGGGCTGCCGCTGGGCGTCGCCTGCGGGCGATTGGACGCCGTCTGGCAGGTCGTGAGGCCGATTCTCGACGCCATGCAAGTGGTCCACGCCTTCGTGTACATGATTCCGTTCGTCTACTTCTTCGGCACTGGCAACGTCGGGGCCACCATCGTGACGATGGCGTTTGCGATCCCGCCGCTGGTGCGGCTCACCAACCTCGGCATCCGTCAGGTGCCCGAGGACGTGGTGGAGGCGAGCAGGGCCTACGGGGCGCCGGAGTGGCGGGTCCTGGTCGACGTTCAGATTCCCTTGGCCCGCCCGGCCATCATGACCGGGATCAACCAGACGCTCCTGCTGGCCATCTCGATGCTCGGCATTGCTGCGATCATGGGCGCGAAGGGTCTTGGCGGGCTGCTGTTCGGCGCGATCAGCCGTCAGAGCGTGATCGACGCCGTGCCCGCCGGTCTCGCCTTCTATCTGGTCGCGGTGGTGTTCGACCGCATCTCCCAGCCCGAGGGCTCCGGCTCGGGCGGCCTGCTGCGCCGCATCAGCCGGGCCTGGGCTCATCGCCGCGACCCGGCGGCGCTCGCGCCGTCCGGGGATCCGGCGACCGCCGACCAGGGGGCCGAGGACGAGGTGCCGAGTGATCATGGCAGCATCGCGCCGCTCACAGGCGCAGAACGTAAGCCGATGCTCGTCGCGGCGGTCGGCGGTGCGGTGGCCGCGGTGTCGGTGCTGCTCACGTGGAGCACCGATGCGGGGTTCCTCAGCGCCTACGGCCGTCGGGCCGATGAGAGTCTGCCGGGCGAGTCCTTCAACGGTCTGTCGGCCTCGGGCGGTTCGTGGTTCGGCTATCTCGCGCTCGTCTTGGGACTGTTCGTGGTGGCTGCGGTGGTCAACACGTTGGTCTCGCCCGGTGGGGGGCCGCGCGGGCTCACCAGCGACGGAGCGGTGATGGCCTCGCTCGCTCTGTTGGTCATGATGCTCTCGTACTTGCTGGCCGCGCCGTCTGAGCTTGCGGCGAGCACGGGCACGCCCATCGGCCCGTGGATCGCGCTGGTCGGCGCGCTGGTCGCGTCCGCGGGGTCGGTGGGCTGGATACGGCGCGCCCCGCACGTCGCGGCCCGTCCGCTCAGCAATCAGGTCCGGCGGGGCTGTATCGGAGTTGCGGTGTTCGCTGTGCTCGTCTTCGGCGTGGGCGCCTTGTCCGTATGGAGCTTCGATGAGCGCGCCGACGTGGTTGTGACTCCCGAAGTCCAGGCGCAGCTCGACGAACTTGACGCCAGAATCGAGGCGAATCCCGAGGACGCGGGCGCGATCACCGCGGAGATGGCTGAGCTCAGCGACGAGCTGAAGGCCGAGTTCCGCATCATCGTCGACGGGGTCAGCGGCAAGGGCCCCGGTCTGGGCATCTGGGTCTTGGTGGCCGGGCTGGTCGGGCTGGCCGCAGCGCTGCCGGCAGCCGGGGTGTTGGGCCGCGATGAGCACCGACAATGGCGCTGGAGCTCGATAACCGCCGGCATCGGTGCTGGAGCGGCCTGCGTCGGCTTCGGCTGGATCTTCACGCACGTCCGCTCAGCAGACCCCGATTATGTGAGCGGTATCGGTGCCTTCCTCGCCATGGCGGGCGGCCTCATATTGGTGGCTGCGGTGGCCGGGGTGATCAAGGAGTTCGGTCGGGCCAAGATCTACGCCGATGAGGCGGCGGCCCTCACAGAGGGGTCTCAGCCGTGACCGTTCTAGCCCAGCAGGCCGGCGGCGAGTCCGCGACGCCGGGTCTCTTCAGCGAAGGGCTTCTCGACCAGTTCCAGATCCCGGTCGGCAACTGGGCCGACCAGGCGGTGGACTGGATCGCGGTCAGGCTCGAGACGCTGCTCCAGATCATCGAGTGGCCCTTCTCCACGCTGATCGGCTTCGTCGTGGACGACATACTGGAGCCTGTCTCCTGGGTGTGGGTCGTGCTCGCCTTCCTCGTGATCGGCACCTTGATTCGCGGTGTGAAGGTCGGCACCTTCGCCGCGGTCAGCCTCGGCTTGTGCGCGCTCCTGGGAGTCAACTTCTGGCTGCAGACAGCCAGAACCATCGGGTATATCGGCGTGGCAGTGCTGCTGTGCGTCATCGTCGGGCTGCCCCTGGGCATCGCGTGCGGCCGCGTCGATTCGGTGTGGCGGGTCGTGAGGCCCGTGCTCGACGGCATGCAGGTCGTCCACTCATTCGTCTACATGCTGCCGTTCATCTTCTTCTGGGGGACCGGCGTGGTGTCGGCCACGATGGTGACCATGGTCTTCGCGCTGCCTCCCCTGGTGCGCCTCACCAACCTGGGCATCCGTCAAGTTCGAGAGGACGTGGTGGAGGCGAGCAGGGCCTACGGCGCGCCCGAGTGGCGGGTGCTGTTCGATGTGCAATTGCCGCTGGCCCGCCCCGCCATCACCACCGGGATCAACCAGACACTGCTGCTGGCCATCTCGATGCTCGGGATCGCCGCCATCATGGGAGCGGGGGGCCTCGGCCAGCTTCTCCTCAAGGCCATCACCGATCAGAGCGTGTCGAAGGGTGCGGCCAGCGGCCTCGCCTTCTTCTTGGTGGCCGTGGTGCTGGACCGCATCTCGCAGCCGCAGTCGGACGGGCCGGGTGGTCTGCTCAGGCGGATCAGGCGTGCCTGGGCCCATCGTCGCGACCCCGAGAAGCTGCTCGAGGGCGCGGAGGACACGCCGTCTCCGGAGCCCGCCGGCTCTGCTGGAGGCTTCGCGCCGGTCACGGCCGAGGAGAGGCCCGGAATGGTCATAGCCGGAATCGGCGGCCTGGTCGCCGCCGTCTCGGTGTTCCTGGTCTGGACCACCGACGCGGGCTTCATGAGCGCCTACGGCCGGCGCACGGACGAGAATCTCGCCGGAGAGACCTTCAACGGCCTCTCGGCCTCGGGCGGTTCCTGGTTCGGTGTCCTGACGCTCGCGCTGGGCCTATGGGTGGTAGCTGCGGTCGTGACGACCTGGCTCGCACCCGGCCGGGGTCCGCGCCTCTTCACCACCGACGGCGCCCTCATCGGAGCGCTGGCGTTGCTGGTGATGATGGTCTGCTACGCCTTGGCGTCGCCTTCGGACCTCTCTTCGCCGGGCACCGGGCCGGGAGTCTGGCTCGCCCTCGCGGGCGGCCTTGTCGCCAGTGTCGGCGCGCTGATGTGGATCCGCCGGGCCCCGCACACGCCGCTGCATCCGCTGAAGCTCAAGATCGGCTGGGGCCGCGTCATCGGGGGCACCGTCGCCGCGGTCATCATCCTGGTCGGCATGTTCTCGGCTTGGTCGTTCGACAAGCGTTCCGACCAGGTCATGAGCGACGAGACGCTGGCGAAGATAGAGGAGTTAAGGCAGAAGGCGGTTGAGAACCCGGCGGACGCCGGCCCCATCTCTGCCGAGATCTCGGCGCTGACCGCCCAGATGAGCGTGACACAACTGGCCGTTACCGATGGTGTCAGCAGCGAGGGCACGCGGCTGGGACTCTGGACACTCATCGGTGGGTTGCTGGGTCTGGCCACAGTGCTGCCCGCCGCGGGAGCCATGGGCCGCGACGAGCACCGACGATGGCGCTGGAGCACGATGACGGCCGGCATTGGCGCGGGCGTCGCCTGCGCGGCGCTCGGCTGGATCGCCGTCCATGTGCGCAGTGCCGATCCCAACTACCTCAGCGGCGTCGGCTCATTCCTGGCGCTTCTCGGCGGCGTGCTACTGGCCGCGACGGCCGCTGGGATACTCGCGGAGTTCCGTCGCTCGAAGGTCTACGCCGACCTATAGCCCGGAGCGCTGGATTGCCGGCGATCAGGACTGATGGTCGGTCTTGGGTGGCTAGTCCGCCCCGCGTCATGTAGTCTCTTCGCTCGCGCGGCGGGCCCGTTCTCGTCGCGTGAACAGACACCACCCAGGAGGGAAGTCCACTCATGAGAAAGAAGCAAGCGGCTCTATGGCTTGCTGTACTGGCAGCGTTCGCGTTGGTTGCCTCGGCGTGCGGAGACGACTCCGACACGACGATCGCGACACCGACGACGCAGGCGCCGGCAGACGAGCCCGCCGTGCAGGAGCCCGCAGACGAGCCGGCAGACGAGCCCGCCATGGATGAGCCCGCAGACGAGCCCGCCATGGATGAGCCCGCAGACGAGCCCGCCATGGATGAGCCCGCAGACGAGCCCGCCATGGAGGAGATGTCGATGACGCCCGGCGAGGGCACGTCCATCACCATGGGCAGGGCGGACTGGACCACGGGATACTTCCAGGCGCAGGTCTACAAGCAGCTGCTCGAGGAGCTCGGCTACGAGGTGTCCGAGCCGTCGGAGCTGGAGCTCGGCCCGTCGCTGGCGTACCTGACGATGGCTCAGGGAGACATGGACTTCTGGGCCAACAGCTGGTACCCGGGCCACGTGTCGTGGTGGCTGCCGGAAATGCCGGACGGATCCCTGGTCGGTGACCACCTCACCATCGTCGGCAACGAGATGATCGCGGGCGGCCTGCAGGGCTACCTGATCACCAAGTCCTTCGCCGACGAGCACGGGATAACCCATCTCGACCAGATCAACGACGATCCCGCGATCCTGGCCGCGTACGACGCCGGAGACCAGAACCCCGGAGACGGCATCGCGCAGATCTATGGCTGTCCCGACAGCTGGACGTGTGACAACATCATCGACAGCCAGATCGCATTCTCTGGCTGGGAGAACATCGCCCAGGTCAAGGCGGGCTACGACGCCATGTTCGCCGAGGCGGTGGCCAAGGCGAACGCGGGCGAGCCCGCGGTGGTCTACACCTGGACTCCGAGCGCGTACATCACCCAGCTGCGCCCCGGCGACAACGTCTACTGGCTGGCCGCCGAAGAGGTGATCGACGACTCCAACCCGACCGGCCTCGAGGGCGGCGAGGGCCACGACCAGCGACCCGGCCAGGCCAACATCGGGCCCGAGTCCTGCCCCGCCGCTGCGGACGCAGGCACCTGCCAGCTGGCGTGGGTCGCGGCTGACATCCAGGTCACGGCCAACACGGGGTGGATCAACGCCAACCCGTACGCCGCTGAGCTGTTCTGCGCGGTGAACCTGTCGGTCATCGACGTGTCGCTGGCCAACGTCGAGCAGTCCGCAGCCGGTGACTCCGCCACCGAGGACTTCATCGCGGGACTGGCCTCCACCTGGATCGCGGACAACCGCGACACCGCCGATGGATGGCTGGCCCAGGCACGGAATGCCCCGATGACGCCATCGTGCCCCGACACCGTCATCCCGCTCGCGCTCCAGTAGACGCATTGGCGCTATAGCGCGCGCTTGAGTCCTCAGGGGCTCGACACATCACGACATGAGGGCGGGGCTCCGGCCCCGCCCTCGTCGCGCGCCGCCGATCAGGGATCGGTGGACTGCGTGCTCCCGGGCAGCGGGTTGTTCCATGGCCCCGGTTCCGGGATGTCGGGCGGGTTGACCGCTCCGCGGTCATCCAGGGTCCAGCCCTCCTGCCGGGCTTGGGTTATCGCGTAGTCCCGGGCGCCGGGGCGCACGAAGCGGACACGGCCCCTTCCGGCCGATTCGATCATTCCCTTGTTGATCAGGCGCCTTCGGTAGGTGCTGAGGCTGCCGTACGGCCGGCCCCACCGGCTGCCGACCGCCGAGACCGCGCTGGGCCGGTCGTCGTCGGCGATCATGGCGATCAGGAACCTCCGCTCAGGGCCGGTGAGCGTGCTCCAAACCGGGCCGTAGACGCTGCCGCCGAATCTCTGTCGGGCCTCGTCGATGCCTCGCTGCACTTCGGCGGCGGTAATCCCGGCGGCGGGATCGGCGGCCGACGACCACACTCGGGCGCCGATCAGCTGGACCATGAACGGGTGGCCTCCCGATGCCTCCGCGGCCTGGCGCAGCAACCCGGCGCCGATCGTGCCCCCGGCCTGCTCCATGGGCACCAGGAGGGCCTGCTCGGCCTCCGACCCCTCCAGCGGCCCGAGGTCGTACTGGGCGCAGCGCTGAAGGAATGTGCTCTTGGCCCCCGACAGCACTGTGTGCCTCAGCTCGGGCAGTGCCGCGCCTGCGAAGGCGACCGGCAACTCCCTGCGACGCGATGCCAGCTGAAAGATGGAGCCGAACTCGCGCACCTCGCCCGTGTCGGCGTCGTGAAGCTCGTCTATAGATATCAGCAGGCCGCAGCCCCGTTCAGCCAGACGCTCGCCCAGTGAGGTCAGGATCATCGTGAGGCTGGGGGGCGGGCGCTCCGGTTCTGATGCCATCTCGGTAGCGATGCCCGCGCCCATGAGAGCAGCGCCGGTGATCCTGCGTCTCGCCGGCGGAGAGTCCTCGGCATCGAGGCTGCGGACCAACTCCGAGGCATGCAGGGTGATGCGACTGACCAGACCGGCCGGATAGCCCGACTCGGATATGGTCAGCCACCCTTGTCCGCGGGCGCGGTCCTCGATGGCGTTCAGCAGCGCGGTCTTGCCCATGCCTCGGATCCCGAGGAGAAGCGATGCGCACGCCGGGCTGTAGATGTTCCCGTCGATCACCTCGTCCATATCGGCCAGCACGTCGTCACGGCCGGCCAGCACGGGCGGCGAGATGCCGAAAGTGGGCGAGAACGGCGCAGCTGCGGCCATCGGCGGGGCTCCGGTCAGCGGGGAATGCAACTTGGCGGCTTGTATTCTAACCGGGTCGTCGTGGCTGATTCTTTTTTGTTTGTTTGATTCTGTTCTGTTTGTTTGTGCGCCCGGGCGCGACTCTGGCGGAGCCGCCGGACGAGCGCAACACCGAGCTGCATGTTCCCGGAGCGTTGCCCGCCATGACGCCCCAGCATCCTATGTAGTTCTTGTCCCGTAGACTATGTAGGATGAGTTCATGAAGGCGGTGACGATCACCATGCCCGAGGAGCTCGACGCCGAGGCGGCTGCGGAGGCGAGGCGGCTGGGCATCTCCAAGTCGGAGCTGATCCGGCGGGGACTGGCCGCCGTCCTGCCGGCCCGCAAGCCTGAGCCGGTCAAGAACATGTTGCTGGAGCGAGCGGGCTTCGGCAGCAAGGGAATCAGCGTCAAGCCCGGAGAGATCGACGAGGTCGTCTACGGCTTGTGAAGTTCGTCGACACGAGTTGGTGGGTGGCTTGGACGCTGCCCGACGACGCCCGCCATGACGACGCGCTGAGAACAAGCGCGCGCGTCGGCGATGGTGAGCGGCTGCTCACGACGAACCTGGTGGTCGGCGAGACTTGGACCTTCCTGCGCTACCGAGACGGCCACCGTACTGCGGTCGGGTTCCTCGACGAGGTAGAGGACTTCGGGTCGGCCGGCAAGCTGACCGTGCACGCCGTCACCGTCGACGAGGAGTCGAGGGCGTGGCGCTGGCTGCGTCGCCACGACGAGAGGGCCTACTCCTTCGTGGATGCCGCCAGCTTCGAGGTGATGCGGGCTCGGCGCCTGAGAGAGGCGCTGGCCTTCGACAACGACTTCGCGGCGGCCGGATTCATCGAAGTCCGGCCCTGAGAGCGTGCGCGGACAGGCGTGCGCGCTCTCGCGTCGCGAGGGGGTCTCTCCCGCTCTTGTTCGCTCGCTCAAGGGCCGTTCGGGCCACGGCCTCGCTCGTTGCCCGTCAACTCGTGCGCCTTTTCGCTCGGCCTCTAGGGTGATGGCGTCGTGACGGTGCTGTTGGGCTGTTTGGATCTGTCGCGGTCTGCGTCGATCAACTGAGTGGAGGGCGATGTCGGCGTGACGGTGCTGTTGGGGCTGCTGGCCGCGCTGTCGGTGGGGACATCGGACTTCCTGGGTGGTCTGGCCAGCCGGCGAGCGCACCCGGTCCTCGTGACTGCGGCCTCAACGCTCGCGGGCTTCCTGCTGGCGTTCGTCGCTGCGTTGATCGCCGTTGGTGATCTGACCGTCGCCGGTATTGCGTGGGGGGCTCTGGGCGGCATCGCGCTGGCGCTCGGGCTGGTGGCGCTGTATGCGGGATACGCCCGGACGCGGGTCAGCATCGCAGCTCCCGTGGCTGGCGTGGGAGCGGCCTCGCTGCCGGTGATCGTCGAGTCGCTCTTCGGCGACGACGCCCTGTCGGCAGCCGCAACTGCAGGGGTTCTGCTCGGGCTGGTAGCGATCGGGCTGGTCAGCATCGGCCGTTCCGAGCAGCGGGGCACGGTCGGATCCAGCGTGCTCTACGGTCTGGGCGGCGCAGCCGGGATCGGGCTGTTATTCGTCTGCCTCGCTAGTTCCGGCGACGACAGCGGCTTGTGGCCGATTGTGGCTGCTCGAGGATCTGGTCTCGTCGTGCTGGTGGCGATCATGGGCGGCAAGCGGCTCGCGCCGTCGATGTCTGGTGGCAGCTGGGTGCTTGTTCTCGGCATCGCGGCGCTGGTCACCGCGGGCAACACCATGTTCCTGACTGCGACGCGGGTGGGGTCAACTTCGGTTGCAGCCGTCCTCAACTCGCTCTTCCCTGCCGTGACGGTGTTCTGGGCATGGGTCGTTTTCCGGGAGAGGCTGCGCAAGGTCCAGTTGCTGGGACTCGCCGTCGCGCTGGCGGCCGTCGCCCTCATCGCCGCCGGCTGAGGAATCTCGCCTCCGAAGGTGACGAGCGTGTGGCCCTCGGCGACGGCCTGAGCGATCAGGAGCCGGTCGAACGGGTAGGCGTGCGGAAGGGTTTGCAGCCCACCTACGGGTCTCGCTAGGAGGGTGGGACGGGGTCGACGATGGCGGGGACGATGTCGAGGACGTTCTCGATGTGGCTGGCCAGCGAGAACAACTCCAGTTCCCCGTGGGGTCGCCCGACCAACTGGATCCCCACCGGGAGACCGGTGTCGGAGCGGCCGCAGGGGATAGTGATCACCGGCAGGGTGGTGACGCTGACCGCCGCGGCGATCGTCAACCAGCGGTAGTACTCGCTCACCGGCAGCCCGTCGGTGTAGCCGACATAGCGCTCCTCGACGGGAAACGGCAAGACGGTGGCGGCCGGGCAGATCAGCAGGTCGTAGTCGCTCATGAACCCGGTAGCGAGCTCGAAGACGCGTCCCTGGGCCGCGATCGACGCGCGGACGGCGTCGCCGTCGACCGCGAGGCCCCGCTCGACGTTCCACACCACCTCGGGCTTGAGAACACCACGCGCCCGGGGGAACTCGGCTCCCAACAGGGCGGCGAACAACAGGGCCCGCGGGACGTCGAAGGCCACCTCGGCATCGGAGAGGTCGGGGTGATCGGCCACGACGGTGATGCCGGCGCGCTCGAGCGCAGCCATCGCCCGGGTGCACACGTCAGCGACCTCGGGTGCTGTTTCGGTGACACCGAGGTCGACGCTGAATGCCACCCGTTCCGGGGGCCGCGGCGAGGCGGCCGCGCTGCGGAACGACTGCTGGGGCGGGGGCTTTCCGAGCCCGGCGCGGGGGCTCTCACCCACCATCGCGTCGGCGAACAGGGCGAGGTCGGCGATGTCGCGGGCCATCGGCCCCTGCTGGGAGTGCACCTGGAACGGCATCACGGCCGGCCCGCTGGCGATCCGCCCCGGCGAGGGGCGCAGGCTCGTAACCCCGCAGAAGCTCGCGGGGGTGCGCAGCGAGCCGGCCAGATCCGAGCCGTGGGCGAGCCAGGCCATGCCGGTGGCCAGCGCGGCGGCCGCGCCGCCCGAGGATCCGCCGGGGGTGAGGCGCAGATCATGGGGGTTGCGGGTGGGTCCGAACACGTCGTTGAACGTGTTGCCGCCCGCGCCGAACTCTGGTGTGTTCGACTTGGCGTAGACGACCCCGCCGTGGGCTTCGACCGTCTCGACGATCACGTCGGATTGGTCCGCCACGAAGCTCTCCCTCAGCCGTGATCCCCAGGTGGTCCGCACGCCGGCGACGGGCGTGAGGTCCTTGATGGGAACCGGCAATCCGGCCAGCACACCGCGTTCGGTTGGCGGTAGTTCCATGAGCCGGTCGGCGTGGCGCCGGGCCCGGTCGAAGCAGCGGGTCGGCAACGCGTTGACCAACCGGTCCACGACCTCGATACGGGCCCGGACCGCGTCGAGGGCGTCGTGGGGGCTGACCTCGCCCGCAGCCAGGCCGGCGACCATCTGGCGTGCGCTCAGCCTGATCAGATCACCGGTCATGGGAGCGCTTGCCTCTTCAGCCGTGGACTGACATCGAGGAGTTCGGGTTGATCTCGCGGTTGCGGCTGAAGGTTCCCATGTCGATCGGCAGGCCGGTGTAGCGGCCCTCCACCACAAGCGGGTCGGCGTCGTGGTCGTGGCCGGCATCGACCGCCTCGATCAACTCGGCCATGCAGTGACCGGCCACGCCCGCGTTCTTGAACTGGTTGCCGCTGGTCCCGATGGCCACATAGAAGCCGTCGAGGTCGGTGCGGTCATAGATGGGGATCCAGTCGTCGCTCACGTCGTAGAGGTCGACCACACCCTTGCGCTCATGGGGAACCCCCAGAGACGGCAGCCGCCGGTTGAGCCGCAGCACCTGGGCCTCCCACTGCTCGGGTGTGAGCCGCTGGTCGTAGTGGTCGGGGTCCACCCAGTCCTGGGCGTCGCAGCGGGGGTCGGTGCTGCCCACCAGGATGTGGTTGCCGGTCTCGGGCCGGAAGTAGATGCCGTTGTCGTCGTCGGCGATGTTGAAGCCGTCCCGCTCGTAGTCGAAGGCGGCCGGCCCCGGAGCGTGGTGGACCTCGTGGCGCAGGGCCCGGGTCTTGATGTTCATCGACTCGTACACGCCGGCCATCCGGTTGATCAGATACGAGTGCGGGCCGGCCACGTTCACCACCACCGGCGCCGCCACGGCGGTGTCGCCGTCGAGGGTCACGCCGGTCACCCGGCCGCCGGCGTGGCCGATGGCGGTCACCGCGGTGGCGAAGCGGAACTCGGCGCCGGCCGCCTCCGCGGCCCGCTGCAGGTTGTGGGTTGTGAGCTGGGGGTCGCTCACATAGCCGGCTTCCGGGGTGAACACCGCTCCGGGCAGCTGTTCGGTCGGGTCGGCCCAGAAGTCGGGGTCGTCGGGCCGTTTGGGCGGGCCGAACACTCCGGCGTCGAGGATCGGCATCCGCCGGACCAGCTCGTCGGTGGACCACTCCTCGTAGGCCACGCCGACGGCGTCGAAGTGGGGGAGCACCTTCAGGTAGTGGCCGCCGGGATCCTTCAGCGCTGCCATCCCGCACTGCCGGTACTCGATGAGGCCCAGTTCGTCGGAGGCTTCGAGGTATGCGGGCCAGTCGAGCCAGTACTGCAGCCCCTCGTAGGCCATGGCCACGCCGGTGTAGGTCGAGTACGTGAAGCGCACGATGGCGCACGAGTTGACGGTGGAGCCGAACCCGGCGGCGGGCAGCTTGTCGACGCACAGCACCCGCCGGCCCCGCCGCCCGAGTTCGAAGGCGGTGGCTGCGCCGATCACGCCCGCGCCGATCACCACCGCGTCGAAGTTCGTCTCGCGGCCGCCGGTGCGGCTGGGTGTCCCGCCTGCATTTGATCCGCCGTCTGCGGTTCCGGGCCTTGCTGGCGGTGCGCTTGCAGCTTCGGGGTCTCGGGGAGCGTGCTGGTGGTCAGACGCCACGCCGGCGCTCATCCCGCATGTCGAAGGCGATCTTGACCGCGCCGCGGCGTCCCGCCTCCGCAGCATGGCCGAGGGCGTCGACGTAGCGGTCGAGGGGGTACAGCGCCGAGACCAGCCGGTCGAATGCGACCTTGCCGGCCAGTTCCATGGCCAGATCGAAGCTGGTGGTGAGGCGGCCGTCGGCGCGTACCTCGGTTCCGTAGGCGTAGCAGCCCACCAGCTCCGCCTCCCGGTGCCACAGGCCGGTCAGCTCGACCGTGACCGTGGCCGGCATCCCCAGCACCACGACCCGGCCTCGGGGCCGGCACAGCGACAGCGCCTCCGCCAGCGAGGCCGACGACCCGACGGCATCGATCACGACATCGGCGCCTCCCGAGAGGTGGTCACCGACCATGAACGACCTGGTTGCCCGGCGCACGGCCCGCTTCAGCTCGCCCGGCTCGACGGCCGCGTCGGCGCCGAACTCCAGCGCCAGGGCCCGCTGGGTCGAGTACCGGGCGCCCACCATGAGCGACGCCGGCTCGGTGAGGCCTCGCAGGGCGGCCACCGCCACCAGGCCCATGGTCCCGGCCCCGACCACGGCCACCGTGTCGCCGGGGCGGGTGCCGGAGCGCAGCGCAGCGTGCACGCCGCCCGCCACGGGCTCGATCATCACGGCCAGCTCGTCGCTCATCCAGTCGGGGACTTCGTGGAGCTGGGAGGGGTGCGCGACCAGCTCGGTCGACCAGCCCCCGCCGGTCGACTTGCAGAAGCCGGTCTGCAGCCCCGGCAGCAGGTGACCGCTCATCAGGTGCCGGTAGTCGTCGCCGTCGCCCGGCGCGGCCCCCGGGTAGGGCGGGTCGAAGCCACGGGCCTCGTGGCCCAGCACGGGCTCGACGATCACCCTGCGCCCGTCGGCGGTGTCGGCCACGATCTCGTGGCCGGGCACGAACGGGAACGACACGTAGTCCTCGAAGTAGCGGGCCGATTGGCCGTCGATGGTGGCCAGGTCCGAACCGCAGATACCGGTGAGCCTGGGGTAGACCCGCAGCCAGTCCTCGCCGGGAAGGTCGGGCGGGTCGCCGTCGATCAGCTTGAGCGGCCCCCACCGCGCTCCCGCGCCGGGCCGGAGCCGCGACGCCAGCGCCGCGGCCACGTAGCGGGCCTCCTGGCGCGAGAAGCGCAACGCCTTCACACCGACCGATGGTATCGACACGGACCCCGGTGCAGCGCTCGCGCGGCGCGCCAGGCTCGTGCCGGTACCGGGGCAGGTTGACTCACGCACCGAACCTCGGGTGGGCGGCGGCTCATGGATGAAGACAATCCTCAAGCATTGAAAAACATTGTAAAAATATATCATTGGCTAGATGGATGTTGAGGCGAGTGCTCGCAGGCATGGGGTACTGGACGAGGACATGATGCATGCAGTGCGCTACCACTGGCGGAGTCTCAGAACCGCGGATCCGGCGGTCACCCTGTTCATCGGGCCATCGACCACAGCCGAGCCGTTGGAGGTCGGGGTCGTTCAGGACGAGCGGGGTACCGCTATCATCCACGCCATGAGGGCGCGTCGAAGATTCTTGGAGTACAGGAGGCACGGATGAGCAAGACCCGCGCCAAGCGACTAGAGGCCTTCGGCATCTGGGCAGAGCATGTCAAGCCTGAAGATCTCAAGGAAGCCGATCCCTCTGTCGTGCAGGCGATCCTCTCAGCGGTCGAGGGTCGAGACGCCTCCGCCGAGGAAGTCACGACAGCCCCGCCCTCGCCGGCCTAGCTCGGAGGGCGAACGGGTGCGAAGCGTCGCCCGAAGCGCCTGCACCCTCTCTGATCTGATTCGCTGCGGCGCGCCCTGCTTGCGGCCGATCTTGACCGCATGAAGCTGGGGCTCGGCCTGGACCTGTACCGGGGCGCCTCGCTGGAGGTGCCCGTGGCTGCGGTGCAGCTCGCGGAGCGGCTCGGATACCACAGCGTGTGGACGGCTGAGGCCTACGGGGCCGACGCGCTGTCGCCTCTGGCCTACCTGGCCGCGTACACCAGCCGGATCAAGCTCGCCACCGCTGTCGTTCAGATCGACGCTCGCAGCCCTGCAGCCGCCGCCATGCACGCGATGACCATCGACGCGCTCGCCGGGGGCGGCCGCGCCATCATCGGTCTGGGAGTGTCGGGGCCCCAGGTGGTGGAGGGCTGGCACGGCGCGGCCTGGGGGAAGCCGACAGCCAAGCTGCGCGACTACACCGCCATCATGCGCAAGGTGCTGGCCCGCGACGAGCCGGTCACCCACGACGGGGACGCCCTCCGGCTGCCCTACGACGGCCCTGGCGCGCTGGGCCAGGGCAAGCCGCTGCGGTCGATCCTGCATCCCTCTCCGGGCATCGAGATATGGATCGCGGCCGGAGGGTCCCGCAACGTGGCCCTGGCTGCCGAGGTGGCTGACGGCTGGCTGCCGATGGGCTACGGGCCCGACGGGGCCGACACCTACCGGGAGCCGCTGCAGCGGGGTCTGGCCCGCCGCCACGGAGGCCTCCGACCCGAGCCCGAGGCGTTCGGGTCGCTCCAGGTCGAGATCACCGACGACGTGCAGGCCGCCCTCGACGCCCGCAAGCCGATGGTGGCCATGTACGTCGGCGGCATGGGCAGCGACAGCCACAACTTCCACGCCGAGGCCATGGCCCGGCGCGGTTGGCCGGAGGCCTCCGCTCGGATCGTGGAGCTCTGGCGGGCCGGTCGCCGGGACGAGGCCGTCGCCGCGGTCCCCGACGACTACATCGACTCCCAGTCACTGGTCGGCCCGGCCCAGCGCATCCGGACCCGCTGGCCCGGCGCGATTCCCGCGGGCCTGACCGGTGCGATCATCCGGTGCCGCCACGACGAGGGCCTGAGGCTGGCCGCCGAGCTGGCCGGCACCGGAGACACTGCGGGGGCACGCCCATGACCGCCGAGCTGGTCCGTGCCGGAGACACTGCGGGGGCACGCCCATGACCGCCGAGCTGGTCCGTGCCGGAGACACTGCGGGGGCACGCCCATGACCGACGAGCTGATCCTCATCGACGAGCCGGCCGAGCACCTCCGCCGCATCACACTCAACCGCCCCCACAGGCGCAACGCCATCTCCACGCCGATGCGGACCGCGCTGCTCGATGCCCTGCACCGCTTCGACGACGACCCCGAGGCCAGGGTCACCATCGTGCGGGGCGCGGGGCCCTGCTTCTCTTCGGGCTACGACCTGTCAGGCGGGCTCATGGACGATCCGCCCTACCCGTCCGCGCCCGGCGACGGCCAGTGGACCCGCCAGGCCAGCGACGGCTGGTTCTCCATCTGGGACCTGGCCAAGCCTGTCATCGCGCAGGTGCACGGGTACGCCTACGCCGGAGGCACCGAGCTGGCCACGGCCTGCGACCTGGTGTACGTGGCCGACGACGCCCGCATCGGCTATCCGGTGGTGCGGGTGGCCTCGCCCCCGGACTGGCAGTACCACACGCCGCTGATGGGCCTGCGCCACGCCATGGAGGCCATGCTCACCGGCGACTCCGTCAGCGGCGCCGAGGCGGCCCGGATGGGGTGGGCCAACCGGGCCCACCCGCCCGAGGAGCTGGAGGGGGCCGTGCTCGCGGTGGCGGAGCGCATCGCCGGCGTGGCCACGGACCTGGCCCAGATCAACAAGCGCATGGTGCACCGGGCCTTCGACGTGCTCGGGGGACGGGCCGCCATCCGGTCTGGTCAGGAGTTCCAGGCCCTTGCCGCTCACCAGCCGTCGGTGCGGGCCGCCATGGCCGACCTGCTGGGCTCGGTCAAGAAGGCCATCGGCGACACCCCGCCGGCCTGAGCGGCTTCATCGAGCGCCCATCCGGGTCGACGCCCCCGAGTGGTTGCTAGAGCACAGGCGAAGCGGAGCACTGGAATAAGTTTTCAGATTGTTTCATATAATTCTCCTTGCTTTGGGTTGCTGTTGTGGCATCAGACTGCCATGATGGTGTGACAAACCCATGAAACAGCACGATACATGTTGTGCTACTACCCAAGGGAGGGTGTCAATGGCTGGTGACATGCTGGTGATGTCGAAGTCGCAGATGGAACAGCTCGCGGTGATCTTCGCCCGGCAGAAGGAGACGGCGGAGGGGGTGATCAGCGCAATCGGCGCCGGTATCGACGGCACCACCTGGCAGGGGGCGAGGGCCGAGCGGTTCCGCCAGCTCTGGGAGACGGAGTTCCGACCCAATCTGCGGGCACTGTGCGACGCACTGGGGGAGCACTCGGCGTTCATCACCGCCGAGCTCCAGGCGGGTGTCAGCGCGCTCGACACCGTCTGAGGGCCGCGGGGCGGCCCCGACCGCCGCTACGAAGCGGGGACGGCACAGCCGGTGCGGATCCGTCATCTCTGCAACGGCACAGAACAGACCGTGGAGATCGACTCCCGCCTCGAGGGCTACACCGTGGCGGACCTCATGGCGGCGCTCGGGAGCCGACTGGACGGACCCGGCGACAGCTCCGCCGGCGTCAGGGTCGACGGATGCTGGCACAGTGCCGGCACTCCCCTGTCCGCGGTCCCGATCTGGGAGGGGGCCCTGCTCGAGATCGCTCCCGGCTCCGGGCAGTCCCCCTCCCAGTCGCCGAAGCAGCCGGCCGGACCGGCACTCGGGGCATCGAGCCGCGGACAGGTTCTCGCGGTTGCCGCAGAGCAGCAGCCGGCCGGACCGGCACTCGGGGCATCGAGTCGCGGACAGGTTCTCGCGGTTGCGGCAGAGCAGCAGCCGGTTGGCTCGGCGCTTGGGGCATCGAGCCGCGGCCAGGTCCTCGCGGTCACCGCGGGCTTGCGGGCCGGATCCCGTCACCGACCGCCCCCGATAGGAACCTGGACGATCGGTCGCTCGGTGAGCTGCGATGTGGTGCTCGACGACCCTGCGGTCTCCCGCCGCCATACCCGGGTCAGCGTGGAGAGGCCCGGAGCCCGGCCGGTAGTCGCCGACCTCGGCTCGCACAACGGCACCGTCGTGGCCGGCCGCGCCGTGACCGACCCGGCACCGGTGCCGGCCGGCGCCACCGTCCGGCTCGGCGCCACCTGCCTGCAATGGCGGACCGAGAGGGACGACGCGCCCGCGGCGGTGAGCGCCGGTCTGGGTGCCGCCGCGGGACGGATCCCGTTCAACCGGCCGCCTCGCCGCCGGCCCCCGACCTCGCCGGCGACGTTGCGGGTGCCGGCGGAGCCGCCGCCCCGGCCCGAGCCCGAGCCCCTGTCGTGGGCCGGGATCGCGTTGCCGGTGGTGGCCGGCCTGGTGCTGGCTCTGGTGTGGAACCCGTTCATGGCAGTGTTCGCGGCCCTCGGCCCGCTGATCACCATCGGCACCTGGCTGGAGCGGCGCCGGCGCAGCACCCGAGCCCATCGGCGGGCCTGCGAGGACACGGCCGCGCGGGTGAAGGGCTTCGTGGCCGCGCTGCCGGCGGAGGCGGCCGCCGAGCGTCTCAGGCGGTTGGCGCTGGTCCCGGACCTGGCCGAGCTGGTGCGCCGGGCGGAGACCCCGTCGCTGCGTTGCTGGGAGCGTCGCCAGCGCGATCCCGACGCCATGCGACTCGGTGTCGGCACGGCCGATGTCCCCTACTCGCCGCCGATCGAGGTGGACGGCGACGGTGGCGCCGCGCCGCAGGCGCTCGAGGCGCTGGAGGCTCTGGAACCACTGCGCGATGTCCCGGTGGCCGTGTCGCTGGCGCCCGGAGACGTCGTCGGCATAGTCGGGCCGCTGCCCGCGGCCCGGGCGGTGGCCCGGTCCCTGGTGCTGCAGGCGGCTGTGCTTCACGGCCCGGCCGACCTGGCCGTCGCGGGCCTCGCTCCCGGCGGGGCGCGGGAATGGTCGTGGCTGCGCTGGCTTCCCCATACCGCGGATGCGGCCGGCGGCGGCCCGGGCGCGCTGGCAGCCACCGAGGGCAGCGCCATGAGGGCCGCGGCTGAGACGGCCGCCGCGGGTTGCGCCCAGCGGATCCTGCTGGCCGTCATCGACGGAACCGAGGCGCTCACAGGCCGGTCCGCGCCGGGCCGCACGCTGCTCGCCCTGAGAAGCACCGCCGGGATCATCGTCACCACCGACGTGTGCGACCTGCCGTCCAACTGCACCACCATCGTGCAGGTCGATCATTCCGCCGGAGGGCTGCGGCTGGTCGACCCCCGCTCCGCGGCGAAGCTGGCGCCCCTCGTCGCGTGGGGCGTCACAATCGCGACCGCCACCCATGCGGCGGCCCGCCTGGCTCGCCTCGACGACCCCGAGCTGGGTTCGCACCACGCCAACCTGCCCGAGTCGGTGTCGCTCGTGGACCTCATGGATGGCGAGCCGACCCCTGAGTCGGTGTCGCAACGCTGGCAGGCGACTCGGGGCACCGCTGACCTGCGGGTGCCGATCGGCGCCACAGCCGAGGGACCGCTGGTGCTCGACCTCGTGGTCGACGGCCCCCACCTGCTGATCGGCGGCACGACGGGCTCGGGCAAGTCGGAGCTGCTGCGCTCGCTCGTCGCCGGGCTGGCGCTGTCGGCTGATCCCGACCATCTCGCCCTGGTGCTCATCGACTACAAGGGCGGCGCGGCCTTCGACCGGTGCGCGGAGATGCCCCACGTCGCCGGGATGGTGACCGATCTCGACGACCGCCTGGCTGAGCGGGCGCTGGTGTGCCTCGAGGCCGAGTTGCGCCACCGCGAGGAGCGGCTCCGGGCTGCCGGAGCCGAGGATCTCGCCGCCTTCCGGGCCCGCAGCGGTCCCGCCGCCGAGCCGCTTCCAAGGCTGGTGGTCGTGGTGGACGAGTTCGCCACGCTGGCTGCGGAGTTGCCCGACTTCCTGCACTCGCTGGTGGGGATCGCCCAGCGGGGCCGCAGCCTCGGCGTCCACATGGTGCTGGCCACCCAGCGGCCCGCAGGGGTTGTGACCGATGACATCAGGGCGAATACATCGTGCCGGATCGCGCTGCGAGTGACCGATCGCCACGACTCCAACGATGTGATCGACTCGCCGGCCGCGGCCCGGATCCCCCGGCAGCGTCCCGGTCAGGCGCTGGCCCGGCTCGGTCCGGGTGAGCTGGTCGCCTTCCAGTCGGCCCTGGTGACCGGCACCACGCCGCGGGGCTCCGGCGGTCTGCGGGTGGGGGCCGGCGGCCAGGCTCCGGGCCAGGATCCCTCCGAGTTCCCCGGCGGATCCGGCTCCGAACCGGGAGGCGACCCGGTGGAGCGCAACGACCTGGACGCCGTGGTGGACGCGGTGACGGTCGCGCACCGGCGCCGAGGAGGTCGAGCGCCGCGCCCGCCCTGGCCGAAGCCGCTGCCCCTCGAGGTGTCAGCGGGCAACCTGCCGGCCAGGGTCGGACCCGGAGAGCCCGCGGCCTGGCTGGTGGACGACCCCTCGCGTCAGCGCCAGTTCGTTGGCGGATGGCATCCCGGCCAGGGCCACCTCGTGGTTGTGGGCGGCCCCGCATCGGGCACCTCCACCACTCTGGCCTCCGTGGCTCTCGACCTCTGCCGGAGCCGTGATCCCGACGACCTTCACATCTACGCGCTCGACTTGGACGCCGGGCTGCTCACCGCGCTCGAACGCCTCCCCCACGTGGGTGCGGTCATCGCTCCGACCGACGGCGAGCGTCGGGCACGGCTGTTGCGATTGCTCGACGACGAGGTGACCGCCCGGCGGGCCGGAGGAGCCTCAGCCGCCATCGTGCTGCTGGTGGACGACCTCGCCGGGCTGGCACGGGCCCATGATCCGGTGCGCGACCCCGAGCCCCATCAACGCTTCGCCCGCATCTGGAGCGACGGCGCCGCGGTGGGGGTCACCGTGGCGGTGAGCGTCGCCCGAGCCGCGGACCTCCCACCGGAACTGGCCGCGTCCGCGGGTGTGGTGCTGGTCCACGCGACCTCCGATGCCGGCGACGGGCTGCGCTTCGGCCTGCGCACCCCGACAGCGGGCCTTGCCGCGGGCCGGGCCGTCAGAGCCGGCGACGGCCTGGAGGTGCAGATCGCCCGACCCGTCGGCGGCGACTTCGCGTCGGCCGCAGCCGAGGTGGCCGCCAGTGCGGCGCCGGCGGAACGAGGACCGGCCCGGATCGGCTCGCTGCCTCCCAGGGTCTGTTTCGAGGACCTGCCCGGCAGCGCCCTCAGCGAGGACCGCCGCATCGACCTCCGCTTCGCCATGGGCGATCTGAGCCTGGCGCCGACCGGCTTCGCGCTGCACGACGGCGAGCACGCCCTGGTGATCGGTCCGCCCCGCACCGGGCGCACCTGCGCCCTGGCCGCCGTGGGCGCCGCGGCCCGCTGCGCCGGAGTCGAGGTGGTCGTCGTGGGTGACCGTCCCGGCGACCTGGCGCGGCTGCTGGGGGTGGAGCCGGTCCCGGTGGGCGAACTCGACACCCCCGATGGCCGCCGGCGGCTAATGCTCGTAGACGACGCCGATCGGGTCAGCGACCCCTCCGGGCTGCTGGCTCGCCTGGCTGCCGGCGGTGACGGCTCCTGCCATCTGGTGGTCTCGGCCACCGCCGAGCGTCTCCGCTCGTCCTACGGCCACTGGCTCAACGAGATGCGAACCTGCCGGACCGGGGTGCTGTTCAGGCCGGGACCCCTCGACGGCGACCTGCTCGGCGCGGCCCTGCCGGCACGGTTGGAGCCGCTGCCGGTGCCGGGTCGGGGACTGGTGGTGGCCGACGGCGCAGCCGCGGTCGCGCAGGTGGCGCTCGTGGGCGCGGCTGCGTAGCGTCGGGGCTTGGTGTGTCCTACCGGACCCGCCGCAGTCGAGCCTGACGGAGCCCGCCGTGACGCATCCCAACATCCGAATCGAGACCTCCGGTGCGGTCACCACCGTCACCGTCGACCGGATCCGCCGCAAGAACGCCTGCACGCCGGCGATGTGGGCCGGTCTGCGCCACGGCTTCCGCGACATCGCCGAGTCCTCCGCCCGGGCGGTCGTGCTCACCGGCGCGGGCGGCGACTTCTGCGCCGGCGCCGACGTCGGCCCCGGCGACGACAACGAGGCCGGAGACGAGCCGAGCCGGCACCGGATCGACCACATGCGCGACATTGCCGACACCGTTATGGCCATCCACGACTGCCCCCGCCCAGTGATCGCCAAGGTCGACGGCGTGGCCGTGGGCGCCGGCCTGGGAATGGCCCTCGCCGCCGACATGGTGTGGTGCTCGGCGAGGGCCCGGTTCTCGCTGATCTTCGCCAAGCGGGGTCTGAGCCTGGACTTCGGCACGTCGTGGCTGCTTCCCAAGCGCATCGGCCTGCACGAGGCCAAGCGCCTGGCCTTCACCGGGGAGATCATCGGCGCCGAGCGGGCTGCGGACCTCGGCATAGTCAACGAGGTCGTGCCGGTGGAGGAGCTCGACGCCGCAGTGGACGAGATGGCGGCCGCCGTCGCGGCCGGACCCCCCATAGCGCTGGCCGGCTCCAAGCGCCTCCTCAACAACGCCTCCAACATCTCGCTGTTCCAGGCACTGGAGGCCGAAGCACTGAGCCAGGGCGTGAACTTCGCCACCGGCGACACCAAGGAGGCCCTGCGGGCCTTCATCGAGAAGCGCGACCCAGCCTTCCAGGGCTGGTAGCACCACAGGCTTGGAGAGGCAATGAGTAGGAGCACCCTCCCCGTGGCTACGACCAGGCCATGGAGCCAGGAGTCGGGTGGGCTCCGAGCGGTCTCGTAGTCGCTTCTTGCCGTGTTGAGAGGCAGTTCGTGTAACGCCGCCATGCCACAACCGTGTGCAGGCGGCCTAGATTCGCCGTGTGGACGTCGAGCCGTCCGTAGCGAGACTGGACGAGCAAGTCCGTCGCGGACTGGCGAAGTCCTTCATCGAGGACGCCGTGATCGGCCAGTACCGTCAACTCGTGCGCTGGCAGCACATCACCGGTCAGTCAGCGCAGATCGACTCCGGTTACCTCGGCCAGCACTTGGTGAGCCTGGTCTCGGGAAAGGCGGGTCTGGGCCGAGGCAGCCGCGGCAAGGGGAACGACCTTCGCGACGGTTCGGAGGTCAAGATCGCAAGCACACTGGGCGGGGTTGACAAGCCGCGCTGGAACAACAAGCTGAGCACCGCACAGGCAGTCGCGACCTACCTCGAGAATCCTGCGATCTACTTCGGACTGTTCGACACCTTGGAGAAGGGACAAGACTTCCCCGTGCGAGTTCGCGTGTGGACTGTCGAGCCCGCGAAGGACGAGGCCTTCCGCAACGTGGTCATAAGGTGGGCGGACAGGCAGACGTCTGGCAACTTCCAACTCCATCCGCCGTGCTGGTCCGACTCCAACGTTGCTACGAATCAAAGCGGCAACATCGCGCTTCCTCTTGCGTTTCGGGCGATGCAACTGGACATCGAGGGCGTCGACTACCTCGTGGTTGAGCATTGGGATCCGGCGCCTGGCGGCTGCTCGGAGCAGTAGCTGACAGGTGCCCGCAGCTAGAGATCCGTCTTCAGCAGATCCGAGTACAGGTTGCGCAGGCCCCTTCTGGCGCTCGCGATGTGTTCGAGGTGGCCTCGGGCGGCCTCTCCTGCTCGCGAAGCCCACGAGTCGTCGAATGGCGGAAGCATGAGCGAGAGCACGTCCTCGGCATCGATCCGGCGGCGCGAGCTCGATGTGCCGCGGCCCAGCGGAGCGATCTGTCGACGAACAAGTGGGTGCTGGAGCAGCACAAGCGCGGTGTACGGATCAAGATCCGGACGGAACACACCAAACTCGGCAGAGCATTGGACTTGCCCGACACGAGACGGAACGACGGCTGCCCTGAACTTGCCTGGGTTGAGCAACGAGACGAGCAGCTCGCCGGGCTCTGCCAGTTGGCCAGGGGTCACCGGCCGATGCGTCCAGGCGAGGTCCCAGTCAACTGCACCGAGCTTGTCCACATGGAGGACCGACACGAACGGCAGGCCGCCAGCCACCGGCGAGCGGCGCTTGCCGTTGAACTGAAGGATCGTCCTCGCCTCAAGGCCCCCCGCGTCCTTGAGTTCGCCGCGCGCCGCCTCAGCATCCTCGTCGAGGGTCGAAGCATCAAGACTGCCCAAGTCGGCATACCGTCTCGTCGCCATCCGCTTCGAGGGCTGCCAGGAATCCGGGTGGGCGATGAATCGACGGATGTCCTCAGCGATCCCGGGAAGGTCATCACCGCCAGGGTCGCAGGCCGGCGAACCCTTGCTCATAACGAACCCGACGTGATCGGCTCGCGCGAGGAACACATGCTTCCTCGATTCGGCAGGCGCCTTCCGCAGAAAGGTCACGCTGGTCTTCGCCGTTGTCCCGGCTGGCGCGAATGTGGCTGGTGGAAGGCTGATGACCCCTTCCACACCCAGCGGCAGGTCAAGCCGTGCCCTGCTGAGCAGGAGTTCCCGCATCGCTCGACCGTCCCCGATGCCGTCGGGAAGAATAATGCCCGCTATGCCGCCCGGCGCTAGAAGCTCGATACAGCGAGCCACGAACGCGAGCGCCGGGTCCACACGCAGGGATCCCGCCAGGATCGGAAAGCAGTACGCCGTCTGCTCTATTCCTTCGGCGGAGTCGTACTTCTTGTCCCCGAACGGGGGATTGGTCAAGATCAGAGAGAACCTGCCGCGCTGCTGCGACACCTGCTTGTCTGTGATGGAGTCGCCCACGACGAACACCTCCGGCGTGCGGATCCCGGCCGCCATGAGGTTCACACGCGCCATTGCGACCGACGATGCGGACTGGTCCGCGCCGAACAGCGGACCACCACGCTCGAGCCAGCCTTCGCCGAGACCGCGTCGTCGAGCCTCGTGAAGCAGGCCGACGAGGAAGCGGCCGCTGCCACAGCACGGGTCGCCCATCAGAGTCGAGCCGTCGTTCACGAGTTCGGCCGAGAGAAGCTCGAGACCAACCGTCACCATGAGTTCGACGACACCCTCGGGCGTGAGGTAAGTCCCCAGGCCTCCGGCGTGCTCGTATTTGCCGCGCAGGAAGACATCGAAGGCCGTGCCTACAGGGTCGGACGCTCCAACAGCCCCCAGTTCGATGCCGCCAAGGATGCGCACCGCCTCCGAGAGCACGTCTGGTCTCGCAATCCGAAGGGGCTCGTCCAGCGGCCAGACCGGTTGCGCCTCGCCGCTCGGCAGCAGGGCACTCAGCGACGGCAGACTGTTCGCGACGCGGAACGCTGCTTTGGCTCGTGGGATGCTGTCGTCCGGTCTTGACGGGACGCGGTCCATGACGTCGGCGAGGCTTCCGAAGCCCGGTACGACGGCGTCTGGCTCTCGCTCGGCCGCGATCCTCAACAGGAGCAGCTTTGTGAGTTCCTCTACCGCAGCGTTGGAGGGACGAATGCCCCCGCGCGTGTAGAGGAGCTGGTGAAGGCCATCAAGTTCTCTGGCCAGTTCAATTGGCGCAGCGCTCATCGTCGTCCTCATCGATACTTCCCTCCTGCGTTCTGTTCATCGAGTCGTCGGCTCCGCGAGGTTCCTCATCGTCCTTGGACTGTGTGACAATGGCCTGCCCACGGCCGTCGAGTCGACCGGTCCGGACCGCCCATTGACGCACATCCGGCCAATACCAGACGAGCGTGCGAGAAATTGCCGCAAGGGGCTGCGGGAACTCGCCATGGCGCCGACGCCAGTCGTGCACGACCTGGAGGCGCTTGACGCCGAGCCGCGCGGCAATCTCGGCTGCGCCGACCAACTCGTCGACATCAACGCTGCGACCCACGCCCGCATCCTGCCACACTCTGCGTACATGTTGACGCACCCCCCGTCTCGCGAATCGGCGCTGGTCTTGGGCCGCGGCGAGGCGCTCGGATCGAGGGTCACCCGAGCTTGGCTCCGGCGCGTTCGCGGCCGCGCGGTCGGGCCTGCGGATGAAGTCGATGCCTGGCATGTGGGCCTGAGCGGTACGAGTGCTGGGTGTGCTGAAGCGCGACGGCGCCCCGGCGACGGAGAAGTCACCGGGGCGCCCCCGCCCTACCGGGGCGTCGCTGCGGCTTACTGAAGTGAGCCGATGTCGCTTGCAGCGATGCCCAGGGCGTCCCACGCGGGCTCGAGAGCGGCGCGCACCTCGCCGCCGAATCCGTTCGCGCCGGGCGGGTTGTCCAGGTTGAAGACGGCGTCCATGGCGTCAGCGTCGGCGCCGGCTGGAACCATGTATGCCTCGACCACCCGCCAGAAGGCCAAGCCCTCAGCCTGGTGCTCCTTGGCCTTGGCGTCGTTGCCGTCGGCCAGGTCGCCCTCGATCAGGCTGGCGTAGCGGATCGCCGCCTGCGAGTAGGTGATGGCCAGGCCGCGAACAGCCTCGGCGGCGGCTGCCTCCGCGCCCGCCGCGTCAATGTTGAGCAGAGCGTCGCGGCCCGCGATCATCGCGGCCAGGATCGTCTCGTTGGCCTGGGCGGTCTCGCCGTCGGCGCCGACCGTGCCGAAGTTGGCGGCCCGCTTGTTGCCGGTGGCGTAGGGGGCGCAGCCCGGCTCGGCTCCGTGGAAGAAGGCCCAGCCCTCGTCCCAGTTGTGGACCGCGCCGCCGGCCACGTCGAAGTTGCCATCGTGGGCCTTGGCCAGCGCGGCGTTGAACTCGTGGATCGTCCAGGCCACCATGATCTGGTTCTGGATGCCCTTCTCCGCGCCGCATTGAGCTCCCGGTAGACGGCGGGGACCACGTTGCGCAAGTAGCGACCGAGCTTCACGAAGCTCTGACCCGTGACCCGGAAGCGGTAGCTGATCGGCACCTCGGCGTACCGGTAGCCCTTGGCCAGCAGATCGAGAGTCAGCACCTGGGCGTAGTTGTAGTCGTGGATGATCTCCGCGTCGGCTGCGGCTGCGCCCGAGAAGGCCCGGTAGCCGGTCTGGCCGTCGGTTATCCGCCGCCGCGCAACCAGCGAGAGCACCGCGGTGAGCACGAGGTTTCCGAACCGGCGATGCGGTCTCATGTGGTGGATCCGTCCGAGGAACCGGCTACCGGCCACATAGTCGGCGTGCCCCGCCAGCACCGGTGCCACCAGGGCAGCCAACTCCTCGGGCGGGTACTCGCCGTCGGCGTCGCAGAAGGCGACGGCCGCGGCTCCCCGCTCGACCGCGGCCGCCAGCCCCACCCGCACTGCCGCGCCCAGGCCGCGATTCTCGCCCAGGCTGATCACCTCCGCGCCCGCAGCCCGGGCCCGCGACGCAGTGGCGTCGGTCGAGCCGTCGTCGACCACGAGCACATCGACGGGCCTGCCCAGCACTTCTGCCGGTGCCCGCCGTACGCAGCCGCCCACCGACTCCTCCTCGTTGTACGCAGGCATGAAGAGCACCACTGGAGCGTCGCCGGCCATCCCAACTGGCATGGCCGCCCCACCGGCCGACAATTCAACCGGCTCGGGAGAGTCAACCGGCTCAGGAGCGCGCCGCAGCCGGAACCGACCGGCGAGGCTGGGTGCGGGGACGAACAGAGCGATCGCGCCGGCGCCAAGCGAGTATGCGGTCTTGAGGGCGTGGGCGGCCAGCGCGGCCACCAGCGCATCGCCCGTCTCATGGCCGAGGGCGACGTAGGCCGCGACCGCGGCCGCCTCGTAGGTCCCGAATCCGCCGGGAGCGATCGCCGCCACCTGAGCGGCGACCGAGACCGCGGTGACGCCCACTGCCTCCGCGGCGGTGATCTCCAGTCCGGCCCACTGCGCGGCCTGCCATACGAGCACCGCTTCGCACAGCCAGGCCACGACCGACAGACCCAGCGCAGCCGGGCCCGGCAGCCGAACGTCGGGGCGCTGCCCGGCCAACCGGTGCAGCCACAGCCAAGCCGCCAGCGCGGCTGCGGCCACACCGGCAAACACGAACCAGCCGCTCCAACCAGCCAGACCGGCCAGCGCGGCCGGGCCTGCCACCAGGCCCAGTCCCACCACGGCCAGCAGGTCGGCCGAGCGCAGGGCGACCACCGAGGCGGTGGCCGAGTCCAGGCTCGCTCCGGCTCGGCGGACCACGCTGACGACTCGCATCGGCTCGCCCAGGCGCAGCGGGAGCAGGTGATTGCCGCCCAGGGCCAAGTGGATCCCGCTCAGGGCGTGGCCGAAGCTCAGGCCTGGGAGTACTCGGCGCCAAGCCGCCGCCCGAAGCAGGAACGCCACGCCGAACGCTGCCACCGCCGCGAGGATCCGAACCGGCTCGCCTCGAGCTGTCCGGGCGGCCTGGGCGAGCGCTTGGCCGTCCACCGCCGACCAGATCACGGCGACCGACAGGGCGGTAACCGCTAGGACCAGCACCGGCACGACACCGCGGGGAAGGCGCTCTCTGAGCGAGGAGATCAAGTTCACGAGATTTCGTTAGGGTAACTTTACGATTTTCGCAAACCGACACTATAGTGATTCGCCATGATCCGACCAATCCTCCCCATGATGCTTGTCACAGCCCTGATCGCAGGATCCTGCTCAGGAGGCGAGTCCCGCATGTTGGACGGGACCGCGGCGGAGATCTACGGCGGAACCTGCGCCGGATCCAACGGCCGGGAGGTCACGGTCTACTCGGGGCGGACCGAGAATCTGATCGGCCCCGCCCTGGAGGCCTTCGCCTGCGAGACGGGCACCGAGGTCGCGGTGCGGTGGGGCAGCTCCACCGACCTGGCCCTGCTGCTGGCCGAGGAGGGTGACCGTACGCCGGCCGACGTGTTCCTGTCCCGCTCGCCGGGTCCGGTCGGGTTCCTGGAGGCCGACGCCCTGCTCGGGAGCATCGACGACGATGTGCTTGCGCTCGTGGGTGTCGACAGCCGCTCGCAGTCCGGCACCTGGGTCGGCTTCTCCGGCCGCAAGCGGGTCCTCGTCCACAACCTCGACGCCGTACCGTCAGAGGAGCTGCCAGAATCCGTGTTCGACCTCACCGATGCTCGTTACCGGGGGCGCGTGGCCATCCCGGCCACCAACGGCTCGTTCGTCGACTGGTTCACCGTGTTCCGCGACCAGTACGGCAGCGATGTCGCCTCCCGATGGCTCAACAGCATGGTGGCCAACGACGCCCGCTACTACCCGAACAACCGGTCGATCGTCGAGGCGGCTGGTCGTGGCGAGATCGACATGGGCCTCGTGAACCACTACTACCAGTACCAGGAGGCCGCGACCGCCGGCGACCGCCACCGGGCTGCCAACCACGATCTGGCCGACGGCGACATCGGGTCGCTTCTGATCATCACTGCGGCCACCATCACCGCGGACAGCGACAACCGGCAGGCAGCCAACGAACTGATCGGCTACCTGCTGTCCGAGCCGGTGCAGCGCTACTTCAGCGCCGAGACCTTCGAGTACCCGCTCGCCGCCGGGGTCGAGCCGGCCGATGTCCTGCCGCCCCTGAAGGCGTTGGAGATCGGCAGCGTCGACTTCGATGGTCTTGGCGGCGGCTTCGCCGAGACCATCGCCATCATCGAGGCGAGCGGCATTCTCGACCAGTGACCACCCATGGCGGGGCGACCGGGCAGCAACCACCTCGGGTGGCTGCACGACGGAGGGGGTCTCAACGGGCGACATGTTGAGCCGTCGGCCGTCGGGGTGCCGCTGAAGGCCCGCGGCGGCATCCTCAATCAGTGACTGTCGAGACGTCGAGGCGATCGTTGCGCCCTTCGAGCGCTCCGCCGACGCTGCGGGCGGTCGGGCTGGCGCTGGCTGTGGCGTTCGCCTTCCCGGGGGTGTACCTCGTCTACAGGAACTTCGCAGAGGGAGCCGATCCGGCCGGGCTGCTCCTCAGCGACCGCACCATCGGGCCGCTGTGGCGCTCGCTGCGCCTCGCGGTGTCGGTGTCGGCCGCGGCGCTCATGCTCGGCACCGCACTCGCCTGGCTGACAACCCGCACCGACCTTCCGCTCAACCGGCTGTGGCGGATCGTGTTGCCGCTGCCGTTGGTGTTCCCCACCTTCGTCGGCGCGGCCGCGTTCATCCACACCCTCAATCCCGGCGGGCTGGCCAACGACCTGCTCGGCGCCATCGGGGTTGACCGGACTCCCGAACTGCGGGGGTTCTTCGGCGCCTGGCTGGTATTGACCCTGATGACGTACCCGTACGTCTACCTGCCCGTGGCGGCCCGGCTGCGCCAGCTTCCGAGCACCCTCGAGGAGAGCGCCCGAGTGCTCGGTGACACCGCGCTCAGGGTCTTCGGCCGGGTCTGCGTGCCCCAGACGGCCACCGCCATGGGCGCCGGAACTCTGCTGGTGTTCCTGTACACGCTCAGCGACTTCGGAGCGGTGCAGCTCATGCGCTACGACACCCTCACCCGGGCAATCGCCACCAACCAGCTCGCCAACCCGCCGGTGGCGCTGGCTCTGAGCCTGATGCTGCTGGTGCTGGCCGCGCTGGTGGTCCTCGGCGAGCGCCGGGTCTCGCACCGATTGCCCGACGCCGGCGGCGGCCAGTCGAGCCGCCCGATGATCTACGGCCTCGGCCGCTGGCGTGCCCCGGCGCTGGGGTTCGTTGTTCTGGCGGCCGGCGGTGCCGTCGGTGCGCCCCTGGTGGCTCTGCTGGACTGGGCCGCGGGCGGGTTGGCGCGGTCCGCGACCGGCGGCCGGCCCCTCACCATCGATGCGTCCAACGTGCTGGACGCCACCGTGAACACTCTGGGCGTCAGCGCGGTCGCCGCGGTGGTGTCGACAGCCGCGGTGCTGCCCGTCGCCCTGCTGGTCGGCCGCTACCGGTCGCGTGCGGGCTCCTTCGCCCACGCGGTGGTGATCAGCACCTTCGCTCTCCCCGGCATCCTCATCGCCCTATCGATGCGGTTCTGGACCCTGCGCTCGGATCTGGCGTTCGAGCTGTTCAACGACACGATGGCGCTGCTGATCTTCGCCTACGTGGTTCGCTTCGGGTCCCTGGCCATGGGAGTGACGCTGGTGGCTGTGCGAAGCGTTCCCGACCGGCTCCACGACTCGGCCCGGATCCTGGGCGCCGGACGGGTGCGCCGGTTCTTCTCAGTCGATGTGCCCATCATGGCGCCGGGCATGCTGGCGGGCACGGGCCTCGTGCTGCTGTCGGTCATGAAGGAGCTGCCCATCAGCCTGTTCGTGTCGCCGTTGGGCTTCTCCACGCTGGCCACCAGGATCTTCGGCTCCTTCGAGGACGCGTTCATCGCCGAGGCGGGGATCATGGCGGTCGTGCTGGTGGCCCTGTCGTTCGTGTTGACGTGGTTCCTGGTGATCCGGCGCGACGATCTGATGTGAGCATTGGACCGTGGCCCGGGTGGCGGCCGTCGCGGCTTGCGTTGGCGATGGGCGCGGTTGCGCTCTGGACCTTCGCGATGGCCTTGCCGGCCATCGGGGCCCGGGCTTCCTACGGGGCCCGCGTCACCGCGGACGAGCCCCAGTACCTCACCACCGCCATCAGCATCGGCGAGGACTTCGACCTCGACATCAGCGATGAGCTGGCCGAGCGCCGCTTCGAGCCCTTCCACGAGACCGACCTCAACCCCCAGACCGTCCACCTCGACGATTCGGGACGGCGCGTCAGCCCCCATGATCCGCTGCTTCCCGCGTTGCTGGCTGTGCCCATGCGCCTGGGCGGATGGGTCGCGGCCAAGGCGACCCTGGCCGCCCTCGCGGGCGCCACTGCCGCAGCCACCCTCTGGCTGGCAGTACGGCGGTTCGCGGTGCCCGTGGGACTTGGCGCCCTGCTGGTGGGGGGCTTCTTCGCCGCGCCTCCGTTGACGGCCTACGCCACCCAGGTCTACCCGGAGATGCCGGCCGCGCTCTGCCTGACGCTGGGACTGGGCGCGGTGACCGGTCCCCTGCAGGCCAGGGGGCGCGCTGTTCTGCTCCTGAGCGTGGTCGCCCTGCCGTGGCTGTCGGTCAAGTACGCGCCCGTGGCGGTGGTGCTGGTCGCAGCGCTCGCCGCAAGGACATGGCGGGGCAGCCGTCGCAGGCTCGCGGTCGACCTGGCGATCCTCGCAGCCGCGGGTGTGGTCTATCTGGTCTCCCACCGAGCTGTGTACGGCGGCTGGACCGCCTATGCCAGCGGCGACCACTTCGTGGACGGCGAGCTGCTCGTGCTCGGCCGGGATCCCGACTACGCGGGCCGCAGCCGCCGGCTGGTGGGCCTCCTGGTAGATCGGGGGTTCGGTCTGGCCGCCTGGACGCCTGCGTACCTGCTCGTGGTGCCGGCGCTGGCGGCACTGGCCCGTCGGCGCCCGCCGGGCTGGTCGGTGCTCGTCGCGGCGTTCGGGGCGGGGTACGCGGTGGCGACGTGGGCCGCGCTCACCATGCACGGCTGGTGGTGGCCCGGACGCCAGTTGGTGGTCGTGCTCCCGGTGGCGGTGGTGGCCGTGGCCGTCCTGGCAGGCAGGTCTTCCCGGCTGCTGTGGCCCTCGCTGGCGGGCTGTGCGGTGGGGATCCTCAACTGGCTGTGGCTGGTGGTGGAGTCCTCGACGGGCCACCGCACGCTCGTGACCGACTTCGAGCCGACCTCCAATCCGGTGTACCGGGCCTGGAGGGTGCTCCTGCCGGATCACCGCGACTTCGACGCAACGGCAGTGAGCCTCACCGTGGTGTGGGCGCTTGTGCTGGCGGCGACTGGAGTGTGGGCCGCGCTCAGAGCGCGACCGGAACCAGACGGGGATCGTCCCGCTGCGGTTCGACACCGGTAGCCCGCCGGCGCCGGTGCCAGGCCCACTGCTCGGCCAGGCCCCGGTTCAGCGAGGTGACGGGGCGCCAGCCCAGCAGCCGATGAGCCGCTGAGCAGTCGGCCGACGTCGCCTGCGGGTCTCCGGCGGGGCGGGCCGCGGCCTCGACCGGCACCGGCGCGCCGGTCATCGCTCCGACCGCGGCGATGACATCGTTGAGCGACGCCGGAGCGCCTCCTCCGATGTCGAACGCCCGGCCCGATGCGGAGGCCAGCGCTCCAGCAGCCGCCGTGGCGGCTGCAACGTCGAGCACGAACGTGAACTCCCGCGTCTGGGACCCGGAGCCCCGCCGCACGAACGCCGGGCCGTCGGGCCGCAATGACTCGAATATCCGGTGCATGGCCATGTCCGGTCGCTGGCGTGGCCCGTACACGGTGAAGTACCGCAGTGTCACGACGTCGAGGCCCCGCCGGGCGTACACGCCGGCCAGGTGCTCGCAGGCTGCCTTCGAGGCGCCATAGGGGCTGATCGGGCTCAGGGTCCGCCGGCCGTCTCTGCCGGAGGTCTCTCCGTACACGGAGGAACTCGAGGCGATGACCACCCGGCGCACCCCCGCGGCCAGAGCGGCCTCCAGCACGGCATGGGTTCCCGCCACGTTCACGTCCCAGGCGTCGGCGAAGGACCCGCCCCAGGAGTCCTGCACGCCCGCTCGGGCCGCGAGGTGGTACACGGTCTCGGCTCCGGCGAAGCCCGGCAAGGTTGCTGTCGCGCAGGTCGCCGACCTCCAGGCGGAACCAACCGTAGGCGCCGGCTCCGATCAGGTTCGCTCTCTTCTGCTCCGGGCTGTAGGCGGGATCGAAGCAGTCCAGCCCGATGACGCTGCGGCCCCGGCCGACCAGCAGGTCGACGAGATGGGAGCCGATGAACCCGGCCGCGCCCGTAACCACGTCGAAGGCGCCTCGCCGGCGCGCGCCGCCGTGTCCGTTCGTGATATATTCGCCTGGGTCTACAGAGAGCATTAGGCTTACCTTACAAAAATTGTGGCCGCATGAGAAACCGGAGCAGTCGAGTTGGCTGAGGTAGTCGTCGTGGGAGCGGGCCCGGCCGGTCTCATGGCCGCGCTGCGCAGCGCGCGGGCCGGCCATCGGTGCATCCTCCTGGAGGCGGGGGAGACCGTGGGCGGCATGGCCGGCAGCTTCGACATCGCGGGCCAGAGGGTGGACTACGGCTCTCACCGGCTGCATCCGGCCACGCCCGAGCGGTTCCTCGAGTTGTTCCGGGAGCTGCTCGGGTCCGATCTTCAGGTCCGGCCGCGCCGCGGCCGCATCCGCCTGCGCGGGCGCTGGCTCGCGTTCCCGTTGCGGGGTGGGGACATGATCCGCAATCTCCCGGTGTCGTTCGGCGTCCGGGCCGCAATCGACGCGGCCGCACCACCGCTGCGGAGGGGCCGAGCCGTCGCGGTGTCCTTCGAGGAGGAGGTCACGCGCCGGCTCGGTCCGGCCGTGGCCCGCGAGTTCTATGTGCCCTATGCCCGCAAGCTGTACGGCGTCGAGGCCGCCCTTCTCGATCGGGAACTGGCGATGCGCCGGGTGAGCGCCTCGGGCGCGGCCGACGTGTTGGGGCGGGTCGTGCGGGCCGCTCGGCCCCAGGGCCGCCGCTTCCTGTACCCGCGGGCCGGGTACGGCCAGCTCAGCGAGGCTCTGGCCCGGGCCGCAGTCGACGCCGGTGCCGAGGTGAGGATGCGAGCTCCGGTCCGCCGGGTCGAGGCCGCCGGCGACGGTGTGGCGGTCTGCTACGACGGTATGAGGGTTCCAGCGGATGTGGTTCTGTCGACCATGGCGGCGCCCGCGCTGGCCAGAGCCCTTGAGCCCGCTCCGCCCGTCGAGGTGCAGGAGGCACTGGGGCATTGCCGGAGCAGGGCGGTGGTCCTGGCGTACCTGGTCGTCGGCCGTGATCGGTTCACGCCCTTCGATGCTCACTACTTTCCCGGTCCGGAGACCCGGATGGCGCGGCTCTCGGAGCCCAAGAACTACCGCGACGGCGACGATCCGCCGGGACAGACCGTGCTGTGCGCCGAGATCCCCTGCTGGCCCGGCGACGAGCTGTGGCATGCGTCCGGCGACTCGATAGGCGAGATGGTGGCCGACGACCTGGAGCGGGTCGGCCTGGGCGTTCCCGAGCCCTGGCGGGTGGAGGTCCGCCGGCTTCCCGCGGTCTACCCCGTGTACGAGACGGCCACAGCCGAGGCGCGGGCGACCGTCGAGTCGTGGCTGCGATCGCTCGCCTCCGCAGGCGTCGTGTCGCTCGGGCGTCACGGCCTGGGCGTTCTCGACAACCTTCACCACATGTTGGCCATGGGGGAGGCGGCCGCAAGCTCGGTCCGTCCGTCGGGTGGTGTGGATGCGATCGCCTGGTCCCGGTCGCTGGACGGTTTCGCCGAGCACGTCGTGGAGGACTGAGCACTGCCTGGCGGACCGTTTTGCCCCGGCCCAACCGGACCGCTCCGGGTTAGGGTGGGGTCATGCAGGGCCAACCGGAGATAATCGACTTCCTCAACGAGGCGCTGGCCGCTGAGGTGACCGCCATCAACCAGTACTTCGTCAACTCGAAGGTGTGCGAGGACTGGGGTTGGGACCGCCTGGCCGCCAAGATGCGCGAGGAGTCCATCGAGGAGATGCACGACGCCGAGAAGCTGATGGACCGCATCCTCTACCTGGACGGCATGCCGAGGCTGGAGAGCCTGGCCAGCGTGCGGGCCGGCAAGACCGTCGAGGAGCAGATGGAGAACGACCGCCGGCTCGAGGTGTCCGCCATCGAGCGCTACCGCCGGGGGGTGGCCCTGGCCGAACAGCACGGCGACGTCGGCACCCGGGAACTGCTGGAGCACCTGCTGGTGGGCGAGGAGGAGCACCTCGACTGGATCGAGACCCAGCAGAGCGCCATCGCCGACATCGGCATCCAGAACTACCTCCAGGCCCAGATAGGCGGCTGAACGCCCCGCCCGTCGGGTTAGTCGGGCTGAGCCGGCAGGACTAGGTGGATAGAACCGGATCCTTCCCGCGTCGCCAGGCCCGCACCCGGCGCTTCACGCTGGGCGAGCCCCGCGACATCCGGGTGTCCGACGACGGCTCCCGGGTGGCGTTCCTGCGCTCGTCGGGACCCGTCGACCCGGCCAACTCTCTGTGGGTGCTGGATGTGGCCGCCGGTTCGGAGCGCCTGGTGGCCGACCCCGGCCGGCTCACCGGCGACCACGGCGACCGGGATCTGCCGAAGGCCGAGCGGGCCCGCCGCGAGCGGGTGCGGGAGACCGGCTCCGGCATCGTGTCCTATGACGCCGACGCGGATCTGGGGACCGCGGTGTTCTCGCTGGGTGGGAGGCTGTGGCGGGCTGACCTGACCGGAGGCGACCGGCGGCCCGAGCCCCTCGCGTCCCGGCCTGGAGCGTTCGACCCGCGGCTCTCGCCCGGCGGCTCGCGGGTCGCCTACGTGGCCGGTCCGGTCCTGCGGGTGACCGGGGACGCCGCCGAAGACCGGGCCGTCGCCGAGGAGCCCGGCGAGACGGTGAGCTGGGGATCGGCCGAGTTCGTGGCCGCCGAGGAGATGGGCCGCACGAGGGGCCACTGGTGGTCTCCCGACGGCCGGCGCCTGCTGGCGGCCCGGGTGGACACCGCCGGTGTGCCGCGCTGGTGGATCCCCGATCCGGCGTCGCCCGACGCCGAGCCGGTCGAGATGCGCTATCCGGCCGCCGGCGCGGCCAACGCCGAGGTGCGCTTGGCCGTTCTCGACGCCGGGGGCGACGACGGCGGCGCCGGGACCGGCCCGGTGGACGTGGCCTGGGACGAGGGCGGCTGGGAATACCTGGCCGGGGTGCGCTGGAGCGCCGACGGGCTGATCCTGACGGTCCAGACCCGGGATCAGCGCACGCTCGGCGTGTTGGAGGCCGACCCGGACACCGGGTCCTGCCGCCTCCTGCGCCGTGTCACCGACGACGCCTGGGTGGAACTCGTTCCAGGCGTGCCGAGGCTGGTGGGATCCGGGCTCGTCACGGTCGAGGACCGGGGCAGCGCGCGCCGGCTGTGCGTGGACGGCGAGGCCCTCACGCCCGACGACATGCAGGTCCGGGCCGTTCACCATGCCGACGACGCAGGTGTCGTCGTCACCGCCTCAGCCGACCCGGCCGAGGTCCATGTCGCCCGGGTGGGCTGGGACGGCTCCGTTTCGTGGCTCACCGACGGCCCGGGCGTCAACGGGGCGGCTGCCGGTGGCGGCACGGTCGTGCTCGCCGGGCGGACGCTGGAGCATGCAGGCCGCCGCTGCACGGTCGCGTCGCGACTGAGGCCCGGCCGGGACCACTGCATCGCTTCGTTCGCCGCGGATCCCGGCCTGGACCTGAACGTCGAGATCGTCGAGCTTGGCGCCCGCAAGCTGGTGTCGGCCCTCGTGATGCCCTCGGCGGCGGCCTCCACCGGCGACGGGCCACTGCCGGTGCTGCTGGATCCCTACGGCGGGCCCCACGCCCAGCGGGTGCAGCGGGCCGAGGCCCTGTTCCACACCTCGCAGTGGTTCGCCGACCAGGGATTCGCGGTGCTGGTGGTGGACGGCCGGGGCACGCCGGGCCGGGGCCCGGCCTTCGAGCGGGCCGTGCGGGGCGACCTGGCCGGCCTCGTCCTCGAGGACCAGATCGACGCCTTGAGGGCCGCGGCCGTCATCGAGCCGCGCCTGGACCTGTCGAGGGTGGCCATCCGGGGCTGGTCCTTCGGCGGCTACCTGGCCGCGCTCGGAGTCCTGCGACGGCCCGACGTCTTCTCAGCTGCTGTCGCGGGCGCGCCGGTCACCGACTGGCGGCTCTACGACACCCACTACACCGAGCGCTATCTCGGCCACCCCGCCGAGGAGCCGGCCAACTACGAGCGCACCGACCTGACCCCGCTCGCGCCCGGCCTGGAACGCCCCCTGATGCTCATCCACGGCCTGGCCGACGACAACGTGGTGGCGGCCCACACCCTGCGGCTGTCGCGGGCTCTGACCGAGGCAGGACGGCCCCACACCGTGCTGCCTCTGTCGGGCGTAACCCACATGACCCCCCAGGAGGAGGTCGCCGAGAACCTGCTGATCATCCAGCTTCGCTTCCTGCAAGACGCCCTGCGAGTGCCCGCAAATGGGTGACGACCTGTCGCGTGGCAGCGGTGTCACTCCCGCTCTTGTTCGCTTCGCTCACGGGCCGCTCGGGCCACGGCCTCGCTCCGTGTGTGCCGCGCCGTCCCGCCTATCCGCTCGGCCTCTGCGAGTGCCAACATTGGCGCCTCGAGAGCAGCCGCCGCGAGACCGCGAGGGAGCAGCCGGTGAGTGACGAGCAGCCCGAGGCGATTGCGGGAACCGGCGCCGATGAGGCGGTGGCCGGCCTGCGCCGGGAGCGGCTGCTGGACGGGCGGTCCTGGGACGACTTCTGCGACGCGCTCAAGGCCGCGGGCCGGGTCGTTCTGCGCGAGACCCCCGACGGCGACCCTCAGGACCGGGTGGAGGGATTCCGCTACCTCACCCGCATGATCATGATGGCCTCGGCCCGGGCCGTCGAGCGCCGGACCCCCGGCGCCCGGGCCCGGCCCGTGCGTCTCATCCCGCCGCCGCTGAGGGGCGGCCAGGGCGTGCAGTCGCCCAACCAGGACCACATCGTGCAGCCGGTGGACCCCCGCTACCGCTACCGGGTCACCGGGACCCTCGGCAGCGCCTACACCCACCTGTCGGCGTGGAGCCCCCCCATCCCCGATGATGTGGGCGCGTTCGATGTGGGGACCGGGGCCGAGGACCATCTGCGGAGCTTCAACCCGAACATGGCGCTGACCCCCCACAGCTTCGTGCTGTCGGAGCTGGCCGCCGCCGACGGCACGGTCGACTTCGTCATGTCGGTGACCGATCCCGGCCCCGACGAGGCGTGGTTCCCGATGACCGCGCGGACCAGGGAGCTCATGGGTCGGGTGGTGTACGAGGACCGCGGGGCCGAGTCGCCGCCCCGCCTCGAGATCTGCTGCCTCGACGAGCACCGGAGGCCGGCCACGCCGGAGCCCGACGACATGGCGGTCCGGCTGGCGGTCGCGGGGCAGCTGGTGCTCGGGCTGCTCAGCGACTACGGGGGATGGACCCGCGACCTGCTCACCCGCGAGAACCAGCTCGAGTACACCAAGGAGTGGTACGAGCGCATCGGCGGGTCGCCCGACGACCGCCATTTCGAGTTCGGCTACTGGCGCCTGGAGCCGGGCACCGCGCTGGTGGTGGAGTTCGCCGAGCCCCGCTGCCAGCACTGGAACTTCCAGCTCTGCAACCACTGGATGGAGAACCTGGCCGACTATTTCCGGGGCCGGGGCTACGTGGACAGCGAGAACGCGGCACGCACCGCCGACGGCCGGGTGCGCATTGTGGTGTCCGGGTCCGACCCCGGCGTCGCCAACTGGATCGATCCCGGCGACCGGGACCACGGCGTGATGGGCCTGCGCTTCGTACAGCCCGCGACCACCCCCGAGGTGTCCAGCCGCCTGACTCCGATCGAGGATCTGGCCGGGTCCTGAGCGGCGGGGCTCGGAGCCCTGCGTGCCAGTGCGAATCCATGATCAACATCGTTCGGGTTGTGCTCGCGCCGATAGTGCGCGAACATGGTTGGCAGCGTCTTCCTTGACCGGGGCCGCGTGGGCTTTCGGTCACCTAGCGGGGCGGTGGTGCGCACTACCGGGGGGAGGAGGTGCGCATCACCGTCACCGCACGCGGCGGTCCGCACGAGTCTGGATTCAGCCCGCGCTGCGCTGGTAGGCGGAGGTCACGAGGGTCTTCGATGCCGCAGGCATGGCCATGACTCCCATTATGTCCACGATGCCCCGGGGTCGAGGGTCGGGCTATCGTCACCGGTCACGCGACGAGCGACAGGAGCGGAGCCATGGCCGAGCGTGACGGATATGACCACGGGGTCTTCAACTGGGTCGACCTGTGTACCGGCGACACCGATCAGGCCAAGGCGTTCTACGGGCCGTTGTTCGGGGTGACGTTCGCCGAGCCTGCCGACGACAACCCGTACACGGTCGCGCTCAAGGGCGAGAGGCTCGTGTGGGGGCTGATGCCCCAGCCCGAGCATCTGGCGGGCATGCCGTACTTCTGGGAGACCTACATCAAGGTCGACGACATCGAAGCGGCCGCGGCGCGGGTGGCCCCGTGCGGGGGGACGTCCCTGGGGCCGGTGATGGACGTCGACGACACCGGCCGGCTGGCGGTGGTGGCCGACCCGACCGGCGCGGTGGTGATCCTGTGGGAGCCCGGCGACCACCACGGCGCGCACCTGGTGGACGAGCACGGCACCATGTGCTGGCACGAACTGGTCACCAGCGACGTGGACGCGGCCATGGACTTCTACTCGCAGCTGCTGGGCTGGACGGCGGTGCCCTTCGACGAGGAAGGCACCGTCGGCATCCGGTTGGGCGACGACTTCATCGGCAGCGCCACCCCCGGCGATGGCGATGTCCCGCCCCACTGGGCGGTCTTGTTCGCGGTGGACGACTGCGACGCGGTCGTGGAGAGCTGCGGCCGCTTCGGCGGGCAGACGCTGGTGCCCGCCATGGACTTGCCTCCGGGCCGCATGGCCATGCTGGCCGACGACCAGGGCGCCATGTTCTGGGTGATCACGCCCGACCCGGACTTCTCCGTGTGAGCATCCCGAGTCCTCTAGAGGCGCCGCCAGCACTCGTCGAAGGCGTTGACCGTGGCCATCCGGTCGTTGCCCATTGGCAAGATGTTGATGGAGTCCACGCCCACGTTCTGCAGGGCGGCGAGTTGAGCCGTCACCCGGTCTCGATTGCCGGCGATCGCCATTCGCTGAACGAAGCTCGCCGGCAACAATGAGGCGGCTTCTGCGGCTTCGTGGAATTCGCCGCCGCGGTAGCGTTCTCGCACCGCTGTTGTGATCTCGGGATCGAGCCCGGCGAGATCGCAGTAGACCGGCGCGGTCTGCGGGAACCAGGCGGCGATCGAGCGTGCTCCGGCGATGGCGGCATCCTCGTCCTCGTCGATCACGCCGTAGACGAAGATCGCGACGTGTGGACGAGGTCTTTGCGCGCTTCTCGCGCCCTCATCGACGCGATCCAGCGCCCACTGGACCACCGCCGGGTCGAGGCCGCACAACAGGATCACCCCGTCGGCGACCGCGCCGGCCAGTTCGAGGGTGCGGGGCCCGCTGGCTGAGACGAAAACGGGCAGATCGGCCTTGGCGTCGAACCGCAGATGGGCATCGTCCAAGCGAAACCCGGGCCCGTCGGAAGTGACCCGTTCACCGGCCAGCAGCTTGCGGATTGCTGCGATGGCCGCCTCCAGTTCCGCAACTCGGGCGGGCTTGGCCCCCAAGGCCATCAAGGGTCGATCCCCCGCTCCGATGCCGAGGATGGCGCGGTCGCCTGCGATCTCGGAGAACGTTGCCGCCGCCACCGCGGTCAGCGCGGGATGGCGGGTGACGGGGTTGGTGACCGCAGTCCCCAGTGTCAGTTGCGTGGTGGCCCTCGCCGCGAGGGCCAGCAGCTGGTACGGGTCGCGTGCGTGCAGCGACGACTCCGTCAGCCACAGGTTGTCGAATCCGAGCACCTCGATGTGTCTCGCCATGGCGAGGAACTCATCGACCGCGTCGACGCCCTGCAGAACCACTCCCCGTCGGATACTCATAGTCGTTGGTCCCTCTCGATGTCGAGAATCGTGCCGGCCCTCATCGCGTGAGCCGATCCACGAGGTCGGGCGGCACGCCGAATTCCTCAAGGACGCCGCGGGTGTGCGCGCCGAGTTCGGGGGGCCGGTCAAGGCGCGGCCGCTCCCCGTCGATGCGGAACGGCGGGTCCACCGCAGGGATGGTGCTGTCGCCGCCGTTGCTCGGTCGCCGCAGGATGTCGAGCGCCTCGACCTGGGGGGACCCGAGGGCACGGAGAAGTGTGCGGACCTGACCGGCCGGGATCCCGGCCGCATCGAAGCGGTCGAGCCAGGCGGCGGCGTCGTCGGTCGCGAGGACGGCGTTGATCGTGGCGGTCAGTTCATCCCGGTGCGAGACCCTGGCGGCATTGTCGACGAACCGGGGATCGGAGGGCAGGTCGGGCCGACCCAGGACGTCGCACAGCGTCTCCCAGAGTTGTTCGTTGCCGGCTCCGGCGAGGACGATCTCTGTGTCGCGGGCGGTGAATGCTCCGTAGGGTGCGAACGAGGGGGAGTGGCTGCCGAGCAGCCGGGGGCTGCTCCCGGTGGTCACTGCTTCGCTGGCGATCGTTGTGAACGACGCCATGGCGAACTCCAGCAGAGATGAGCTGACCTCGCTGCCGACCCCGGTCTCCTGCCGGGCGAGATGAGCCGCCAGGAGCGCGGTCACCGTCACCAGGCCGGCGCCGATGTCCAGCATCGGCGCCCCGACCTTCACGCTGCCCGAGTCGGCGGAACCGGTCACCGACATGAGGCCGCTCTCGGCTTGGACGATGAGGTCGAAACCACCTCGGGCGGCGTCGGGGCCGAGATCGCCGAAGGCTGAGATTGAAGCGTGAATCAGCCATGGGTGCCGCTCGTGCACCGAGTCGTAGTCGAGGCTGTAGCGAGCCAAGGACCCCGGCCGGGCGTTGTGGACCATGAAGTCGGAACCCGCCAGCAGGTGCTCCAAGGCCTGCGCACCGTCGGGCAGGCGGAAGTCCACCAGGACGCTCTCCTTGCCGCGGTTGAGTGATGCGAACAGGGCGGATCCGCCACCGCCGTCGGCCAGGCCCTGGCCCCGGTAGGGGTCGCCGCTGGGGGGTGGCTCGATCTTGAGGACTCGAGCGCCCAGGCCGGCAAGGATCATCGTGGTGTAGGACCCCGACACGTACCGGGTCAGGTCCACGACCTTGGTGCCCGCGAGCGGCCCGGCTACCACAGCGCCGGCTCTCGATGGGTCCCGAACGCGTTGCGGAAGACATCCGACAACTCGCCGAGAGTGGCCCCACGGCGTGCCGCCTCGATCAGGGGCTCCATCACGTTCTGGCCGGACGCCGCCGCACGCGACAACGACGCCAGAGCGTCCGATACGTCGTCACGCGCCGCGAGGTGCCGGTCCAGCCGGGCCAGTTGGCGGTCACGGCTCAGCTCGTCGAGCTCGAAGAGCCGCAGTTCCGTGGCGTCCGCCTCCTCAACGTGGGCATTGAGACCGACCTTCACTGAGGTCAGGTTGGCGACGGCCATCTCGGAGCGGTATGCGCTCTCTGCGATCCAGCGCTGGGGCACGCCTGCCTCGATGGCCGCGACCGCGCCCCCCAGCGAATCGATAACGCCGATGAGCTCGGTCGCTCTCGCTTCGAGTTCGTCGGTCAGGGCCTCTACGAAGTACGACCCTGCCAACGGGTCCACCGTGTCGGTCACGCCGGTCTCGTGGGCGATGATCTGCTGGGTCCGCAGCGCCAGCGTGACCGCCTCGGCGCTCGGGATGGCCATGGCCTCGTCGTAGCCCATCACGTGGATCGACTGGGCGCCTCCGAGGACCGCCCCCATGCACTGGACCGTGGACCTCACGACATTGTTGAGCGGCTGCTGGGCGGTGAGCGTCGCCCCCGAGCAGCCCGAGAAGAAGCGGAGCCGCATCGCCTCGGGGTCGGTCGCCCCGAACCGGTCGCGGGCGATCCCCGCCCAGAGGCGGCGGGCGGCGCGCAGTTTCGCAACCTCCTCGAACAGTTCGAGGGTCGTCGCGAAATGGAACGAGAACCGCGGCGCGAACGCGTCGAACGAGAGCCCCCGATCGATCAGCAGCTCGGCATAGGCGATCGCGTCGCTCATCGTGAATGCGAGCTCCTGGACGGCATCGCACCCGGCCTCCCGGGCGTGGTAGCCCGTGATCGAGATCGGGTTGAAACGCGGGACCTCTCTGGTGCAGTACTCCACGATGTCGCCCACCAGTCGCATCGACGGCTCCGGCGGGTAGATGAAGGTCTTGCGGGCCAGGAACTCCTTGAGGATGTCGTTCTGCAACGTGCCGGCCAGCCGCGACCTGTCGGCGCCCTGCCGCTCGGCCGCGACGAGATAGAAGGCGAGGATGATGGGAGCGGTCGCATTGATGGTGAAGTTCACCGACAGATCGTCGAGGGGGAGTCCGTCGAACAACTCCGCCATGTCGTCGGCGGTATCGATCGCAACACCGACCCGTCCGACCTCGGCCTTCGCGGCGGGAGCGGTCGAGTCGAGCCCTAGCTGGGTCGGAAGGTCGAATGCCACCGAGAGCGCCGTCTGGCCCTGCTCGAGGAGGTAGCGGAAGCGTTGGTTCGTGTCCTCCGCCGACCCGTATCCGGCGAACTGGCGCATGGTCCAGAAGCGCTCGCGGTACATCTCCGGGTAGGGCCCGCGAGTGAAGGGCGGCTGTCCCGGAGCACCGATCCGTTCACTCAGGGCAGCCGGATCGCCGAGATCGTCCGCGGTGTAGAGCCGAGCGACCGGGATGCCCGAACCGGTTGTCGGGTTCTGGGCGGTCTCGCTCATCGCTGCGCCTGCCGTCCGTCGGCCAGGGCGGTGACGCGCCTCACGACGTCGGCGATGGCCGTGCCCGCTGGAAAGACGTCGTCGACGCCGATCTCGAGGAGGCGCTCGACGTCGCGGGGCGGCACGATCCCGCCCACGACCACGGGCACGTGTTCGAGGCCGGAGCGGGAGCGTTCCGCGATCAGGTCGGAGGCGATCGACAGATGGGCCCCAGAGAGGATCGAGGCCCCGATCACGTCGGCGTCCTCGTCGGTGGCCACCGCCATTATCTGAGCCGGGGTGGATTGCAGGCCGAGGTAGATGACCTCGCAGCCGGCGTCGCGCAGTGCGAACGCCACGACCTTCGCTCCACGGTCGTGGCCGTCGAGACCCGGCTTCGCGATGACGATGCGCCGCCGGCCTGTAGTCACTCGTGCGCTGCCAGGGCCAGTGCTGCAAAGACTGCGTACACCTGTGTCGCCTCTTCGATGTCGGCCACCGGGAGGTTCTCGTCGGCACAGTACACGGGCTCACCGCCGGGGCCGAAGATGACGGTGGGTATGTCTTCGCCGAAGCTGGCGGTGTCACCGAGCCAACCGGCTGCCATCAGCTCGGGTTCCCGGCCGCGAACCTGGCGGACGGCCTCGACCATGGTCTGCACGACGGCCGAGTCCGGATCGGCGACATACGGCGCCTTGACGTCCACCAACTCGACCTCGGCGCGGAAGCGTCCGTCGCGGTGCTTGGCCTTCTCGAGGCAGCGGTCGATCTCGGCCCTGACGGTATCGACCGACACGCCGGGCTGGGGCCGGCAGTCGACTCGGATCACGCACTCGTCGGGAATCATCGACGGGCCTCCCGGAGGGAGTCCGCCGTAGACCCGGCCGGGAGCCATCATGGTCTCGGTGCCGAAGAGCGCTTCGACCTCGGGGTTCAGTGCGGGCTCGAGCCTCGACGCATCCAGCTCGAGAATCGCCTGTGCGGCCAGCGTGTTGGCGTTGACGGCCTGGCGCTTGTGGCACGTGTGCGCAGACCGGCCCTGTGTGGTGATGTCGAAGTAGTAGCGGCCGCGGTGGCCGAGGAAGATCTCGTTGTCCGACAGTTCACCCAGCACGCACAGATCGGCACGATGGCGTTCGAAGTACCGGATGCTCCCCGTCTGGTCCCCCATGTGGTCGCTGACCGCTGCCATCGCCAGGGTTCCCCTGAGCGGCAGGCCGCAGTCGCGGACGGCCTCGATGGCGGTGATCTGGCATGCGAGGGCGGCCTTCATGTCCATGATTCCGTGGCCGTAGATGCGCCCGTCGATGAGATCGCCGGAGAAGGGCTCGGCGACCGTCCAGCCGATCGAGACCGGCTTGGTGTCCATGTGGCCGGTCATGACGACGCGGGGACCGTCACCGAAGGAGACCTCGCCGATGGCGTTGGGGCGTTCCGGGAGCACCGGTTGCAGCTCGACGTTGGAGAAGCCGCGGTCGCTCATCGACGCGGCCAGGAAGTCGGCGAGGTCCCCCTCAGCGCCGAGGATGCTGGGGATGCGGCAGACCTGCCGCGTCAGGTCGACCGCTCGTTGAGTGTCGACGGCCGCAAGAACACGCGCCGCAACCTCTGATGGCTCCATCGAAGCCTCGTCTCAACAGTGTTGTTGTCCTGCCGGAACTCTGGCACACGAGATCTTAGGAGTTGGCGTCAGGGCGCTTGGCATCGGCCTCGGCCTCACTCGGATCTGGGCGCTTGGCATCGGCCTCGGCCTCACTCGGATCTGTGGGCGGGCACATGATTCTTGTGGCCGGAACCGGCACAGAGTCGAGCGTGAGCGTCGCGTCGCGCATGACGCAGTCGAGATGCGCTCGCGCCGCGACGGTTCCTCCGTAGGCGATCGAATTGCCGAGAGCTATGTGGGCGGTCCCCAGCGACGACTCGGTCTCCATCGCGACCTCGCAGACATGACCGGCGGGGTTGAGCCCTAGGGAGACCTCGGCGAAGTTGGTCATCAGCTCGTCCCCGCAGCGCTCGAGCATGCCGGTGAGGCGGCGGATCTCGGGTCCGGCAGCGTCGACGAGGCGCCCCTCGTCGAACGTGAGCACCACCGGGTCGGCCAGCGGGCCCACCCCCATGAACAGCAGATCAGCGTCGATGACAGCGACACCGTGGGTGGTGCCCTCCACCGGCGCGGTGCCCGCCTCGATGTCGGGAGGCGCCATGTAGGACCCGGCCGTCCGGCAGATCCCGTGAAGCACACGGCCAGGCCGTCCCGATACCGAGCCTCGGAGATCGGTGCCGGCCGCGCTGGTGAGTCGAAACTCCGACGCCTGAGTCCACAGTTCGCCGATCTGGTCGGCCCGCGCCCGGAGTTCGTCGAAATCGACCGACAGGGGACCGTCGGTCCGCAGCGTGTCCAACGTGATCCCCGGCATGGCCAGGTAGCGGACGCCCACCGCGTTGGCGTCGCGGCGGGCCTGGTTCGAGCCGATGAAGATCGATGTCAACTCGATCACGGCATCGCTCTGTGCCATCGTTCTGGCCACATCGGGGGAGACTTCCGCTCCCGGAATGTCGAGCGGGGCCATCTCCAGTGTCGAGACGACCGCCGACCGCGCCTGCGCCCCGGCGCGCAACAGTTCCGCGACCCGGCGGTCGCTGCCGGAGTCGGTCATCAGCACCACGCGCTCACCCGGTCGGACGCCCAGGCAGCGGTCGAGCACGTTGGCCACCGCGGCGGGTACGTCCATACGCTGCCTCCTTGGTAGCGGCGCAGCGGCACGACCATCAAACGGCACCGACGATGCCGCCGCTCCCGTCCGTGTCGCGCTCACCTGCGGTCAGCATCGCGTGCCGCGAGGATCTCCTCCGTAGTGACGGCTGCGTCTGACGATTCCTTGCGCTGTCGAACCTCTCGCATCAACATCTCGACCGAGGGGAAGGACACGAGGCGCTCCAGTTCCCCTCGGAGGTACTCCTGCATGGATTGGCGCTTCGCCGCGGCTCGGGCCGCCAACTCGTCGCGGACCTCTTCGGGGACGTTCCTGATGGTGATCTGGACCGGCATGACAGCATTATGACTGCGTTGCCGGCGATTTACAAGCAGCTATTTCCTTTACTATCAGGTGACCACGGTCAGCTCGGTGGCCTTGACCGAGGCCCAGATGGTGAGCCCCGGACACAGCCCGAGTTCGTCGGCGGAGCGGCGGGTGACGTCGGCCCTCACTTCGGCCGGCGCGCCGAGATGCACCCGAGCCCTCTCCCCGTCGACATCGACCCGCTGGAGCTCGGCCTGCCAGGTGTTGCGGGCGCTGCCTGCAGGCCGGTCGCGATGCAGGGTCACGGCGTGGGCCGGGAAGGTCACGTAGACGGGCCCGGCTGCCTCGGTGGCCACGGTGAGAACCAGACCGGTCTCGGCGGTGACGGCTGTGCCCTGGGCCTGACCCGGCACCACGTTCGCGCCCAGGAACGTGGCTGCCCACTCGCAGCCCGGCGAAGCGGTCACCTCCGCGAGCGAGCCTCGGCCGGCCACCGCGCCACCGTCGAGCACGACCAGTTGGCGGGCCAGCGTGGCCACATCGACGGGATCATGGGTGATCAGCAGGGTGTGGCGGGCCGGCGACTCGCCGATGAGAGCCCGCAGCTGGGCCCGGCCCGAGGAGTCCACCGAGGCCAGCGGCTCGTCCACGATCAGCACGCCGGGCTCGGGGGCCAGGGCCCGGGCGATGGCCACTCGCTGGCGCTGGCCGCCTGAGAGCGCCGCCGGGCGCCTGGACCAGGTCTCAGAGTCAAGACCGACGCGGTCGAGCATCTCACGGGCCCGTCGCCGGGCCGCAGCCCGGTCCGCGCCGGCCCGGCGAAGTCCGAAGGCCACGTTGTCGATCACCCTGAGGTGGCCGAAGAGCCGGTGGTCCTGGAACACCATGCCGACACTGCGCCGGTGGGCCGGCACGAACACTCGGGCGGCGGGGTCGTCGGCCACCGTGTCCCCGATGACCAGGCGGCCGCTGGCCAGACGGTCGAGCCCGGCCACGGTCCGTCCCAGCGTCGTCTTGCCCGAGCCGTTGGCTCCGACGACGGCCGTCACGCCCTCGCCGATCTCCAGCCCGTCAACCCGCAGCATCCAGCCGGACCGGGCCACGCACCCGTCGAGCAAGACCGTCATCGCGGCATCACCAGCAAGAATTGGCAGCAATATGCACGCATAGCGAGCACTGCGCTGCCAATTCGGATCGGTGCCCTGGCCGCAGGATGGAATTGGCAGCAATATGCACGCATAGCGTGCGAAACGCTGCCAGTTCCGGCTGGGGTGGACGGAGCGGCGACGGTCATCGCGGCATCCAGCGGTCGCGCAGGGTCACCAGCACCGCCAGGGCCACCGCCATCAGCACCAGGCTGATGGCCACCGCCGCCTCCGGGTTGCGCTCCAGGGCCAGGTAGGTCTCCAGCGGAAGGGTGCGGGTGCGGCCCGGGAAGTTCCCGGCGAAGGTGAGCGTGGCCCCGAACTCTCCGAGGGCTCGCGCCCACGACAGCGCGGCGCCGGCCGCCAGCGCGGGACGGATCGTGGGCAGCACGACATGCACGACGGTGGCCCAGGGTCCGGCGCCCAGCGTTGCGGCCGCCTCGTCGAGGTCGTCGCCGGCCTGGCGCAGGGCGGCCTCGACCGTCACGACGAAGAAGGGCAGGGCCACGAACGCGGCCGCAACCACGGCTCCGGCGGTGGTGAATGGGAGGCTGACGCCGAACCAGGTGTCGAGCCACTGGCCGACCAGGCCCCGCCGACCCAGCGCGAACAGCAGGGCGGTGCCGGCCACCACCGGCGGCAGCACCATGGGCAGCATCACCACCGCTCGCGCCACCCGGGGGGACCGCAATCGGCGCCGGGCCAACACGAACGCCAGGGGAAGGCCCAACACGACACACGCCGCAGTGGCCGCCACGCTCACCACCAGCGACAACCGCAGCGCCTCCAGCACCTCGGACTCGCCCAGCAGCGTCGGCAGCGACGACCACGGCGTCCGCTGCAACAGCCCGACGATGGGCAGCGCCAAGAGGCCGAGGGCCACGAAACCCACGACGGTCAGCGCGGCGGGCAACTGGCTGGCGGACCGTGCCGGACCGGGCTCAGCGGCGTCGTCGGGCGGACTCGCGGCCGTCAGCGCCTGGATGTGCCGTGGACGTTGTCGTTGTCTCATGCTGGTACCGGCCATACGGGCCGGCGGTCCGAGCCCAGGAAGCCGTATGCATAGAGGGCCTTGGCGCCGACGCTGCCGAGCACCGTGAAGTCCTCGATCACCGCCTGTATGTGCGGCGGGGGTTCTGCCGACACCGACGCTATGTAGTAGCCGTTGACGTGGTCGCTCAACTCCGGGGCGTCGACGGTGGCGAGTCCCGCCATCCTCGCGTCGGTTGCGTACACAAGTCCGGCATCCAGCTCACCCAGCGACAGCTTGGTTGCCAGGGCGCGCACGTTGAGCTCCAGCGTGTCCGCGGAGGGCGCGATTCCCGCTTCGTCGAGCGCTTGGCGGGCCAGTGTCCCGCACGGGACCTCTGCTGCGCACAGGCCGGTCAGGAGGTCTCCGCGGCCCAGGTCGGCCAGCCCGGTGACCCCGCCCGGATTGCCGGCAGGAGTTGCCAGCACGAGCACGTTGACCGCGATCAGCACCGGCTCTCCATGCACCGACCCTTCGGAAACGGCCTGCTCCATGGTGGCCGAATTGGCGGTGATCAGAACGTCGGCGCCGGCGCCGGCGGCGAGCTGGGCCACCAGCGTTGAGCTCCCCGCGATCACGGGGGTCACGCTGTCACGGCCCTCGAACACGGTCTCGATCACGTCAGTAAGCGACGAGGCGGCCATCACCACCACATCCCGGCCGGCACCATCGTCCGCGGTGTCGCCGCATCCCGACACGAGCATCGCCACCGCGGCCGACACGACCGCTGCCGCCCTCAGTCCGGTCGGCCCCCGGTGGCACCTTCCGGTGACGCTGACGGCCGTCATAGGGACCGAATCTACCCAAGTCGTGATGCGGCGCTGCTTCCGTGTCTCCCGCTCTTGTTCGCTGCGCTCGCGGACCGCCCAAACCAAGGCAACACAGCCCACGGCATGGCTCGTTGGCTCCCAGATTCTAGGGAATCGTGCTCCATCCGCCCGGCCTCTAGGGTGTGGCGATGCTCGCACTAGCTCAAACATCGGCCAGTACAGGACTCGCGGACGCCTGCGGTCAGACGAACCGCGGCTTCGTCTGCGAGAGGGTCTTCGACTGGACCGGAAACGCCGGCTTGGCCACCGCGGCCGACTGGCTGCTCGACCGTCCCATCCGCATCGCGCTGGTCCTGGTGGCGGCCTGGATCGTCACCCGCATCGTCAAGCGGGCCATCTCGCGGTTCACCACGCGCATCGCTGCCGCACCGAGCAGCTCGCGGTTGCAGAAGCTGCGAGAGAAGGGTCCGGTGCGCGCGCTCTCCGATGAGGTCGAACGCTCCCGGTCCGAGTCCCGGGCCGAGACCCTCGGCAGCGTGCTGCGCAGCGTGGCGGTCGCTCTCATCTGGACGTTCGCGGCACTGATCGTGTTGGGCGAGATCGGCGTGAACCTCGGGCCGCTGATCGCCGGGGCCGGCATCGGCGGCATCGCACTGGGCTTCGGCTCCCAGGCGATAGTGAAGGACTTCCTGTCGGGCCTGTTCATGCTGATCGAGGACCACTACGGCGTCGGCGACTACGTCGACCTGGGCTACGCCTCGGGCACGGTCGAGGAGATGTCGCTGCGTTCCACCACGATCCGGGACATCAGGGGCACGGTGTGGCACGTCCCCAACGGCGAGATCTCACGGGTCGGGAACTACTCGCAGCTGTGGTCGAAGGCGCTGGTCGACATCGAGGTGGCCTACGGCACCGACGCCCGCCTCGCGATGGGCATCATGCAACAGGTGGCCAACGACCTCTGGAACGACCCGGAGTGGGGCGGCGACGAGCTCTCGGAGGCGCCGACGGTGTTCGGCATACAGAGCCTGGGCGCGTCGGGCGTCGGCCTCCGGCTGGCGGTGAAGACCGAGCCGTCGATGCAGTGGGCGGTGGAGCGGGAGATCCGGCTGCGCATCAAAGAAGCCTTCGACGCGGCCGGCATCGAGATCCCGTTCCCGCAGCAGACCACCTGGCTCCGCGACGACAGCGGATTCTCCGCCACCACGCTCTCAGAAGCCGAGCAGGACGCCTTCCGGGCGCTCTACGAGGAGCAGCACGGCCCGAAGCCCGAGGACGACTTCTCCGAGGAGCGCTAGGAGGCCGAGGCCAGCGGTCGGGTCATTCTGCGTGCATTGGCGGGTCGCGCTCCGGGCTCCTCTTGACCGGTCGAGATTTGTAAGGTAATGTTACTAACAATATGGCGGAGGCTTCCGGATCAGGAGTGCTGAGGCTGCTCAGCGGGCAGCGGATAGTCGACGCGCTGTTCGTGTCGCATCCCCGCCAGATGTCCCGGGCAGGGATCGCCCGCGCCACCGGCCTCTCGAAGCCCACCGTGTCAGCCCTCATCGCGGACATGGAGTCGGCGGGGCTGGTGCGGGTGTCCGATGAGAGTCCCAGTTCGGGATCGATCGGCCGGCCCGCTGCGCTCTACGAGCTGGTCCCCACGGCCCGGCACTCGGTGGTGGCCGACATCGGCGCCACCAAGATCCTCGTCGGGCTGTGCGACCTGTTCGGCGACCTCGTCGCGGAGCAGGAGCTCGAGACGGGCCCCAACGCCGGTGCGGCGCTGAAGCGGCTCACGGGGGCCGGATCGGAGATGCTTCGAGCCGTCGACGGTTCATGCCACGCGGTGTGCGTGGGGGTGCCTGGCATCTACCGACCCGACCAGGACCGTGTCGAGCAGGCCTTCAACCTGCCGGGCTTCGCCGGCCTGGCCCTGCGCGCCCGTCTGGCCGAGCACTTCGACGCTCGCATCCATGTCGAGAACGACGTGAACCTGGCCGCGCTCGGCGAGCTGACTCGAATGGGAGACGAGCAGGCAGGCGGGGACTTCGCCGCGATCTCGGTGGGTACCGGCATCGGCTTGGGGATGGTCGTCGGAGGAGACCTCTACCGGGGCGGCACCGGATCAGCGGGCGAGCTGGGGTCTCTGCTGCTGGCGCGGCCGGAGCCGGGCGCGCCGCCGGTGACGCTCGAGGACGTGGCCTCCGCCCCCTCGATCCGCAAGCGGTTCGGTCGAGCCATCGAGGATGGTCACCGCACGACGGTCGACGCCGGCGCAGATGTACCGGAGATTTTCGGGGCCGCCGCGTCCGGGGACGAGGCGGCCGCGGCCGTGCTGGACGAGGTAGCCGCGTCGATGGCGCTGGCGGTGTCGCACCTGTGTCTCATAGCCGACCCGACGCGCATCGTGTTCGGCGGGGGAGTGGGGGCCAACCCCACCTTCGTCGACGCCGTTCGCGGGCACCTTGCCTCGCTGGTCGCCACCCCGCCCGAGCTGGCTGCCTCCACCCTGGGGCGCAGGGCCGCGTTGGTGGGCGCGGTGTCCATGTCGCTGCGGTTGGTGCACGAGTCCCTGGTGGCTGAGATCCTCGGAGACCAGCCGCGATGAACAGTGCGGTTCGAATCTGCACGACGCCCTCCGACGAGGCCGGTCGTGAGCGCCGCTAGCCGGGTCGCCGAGGCCGTGGACGGCGAGGCCGTTGTCGGGTTGGTCCGCGAGGCCGTCCGCATTCCCAGCGTCACACCCGACGAGGAGGACTTCGCGCGCTGGGCCTGGCGCCAGATGCAGGAGTCGGACGCCTTCGACTCGGCCGACCTCTTCGAGTGCGAGCCGGGCCGTCCCAACGTGTGCGGCACGGCCGGGGACGGCGCCGGAAGGTCGCTGCTGCTGGCCGGGCACCTCGACACGGTCGCGGTCGACGACTGGCGCCGGCACTGGCGTGGCACCGACCGGGAGGATCCCTTCGGTGCCCATGTGATCGACGGCGAGATCTGGGGTCGGGGAGTCGCCGACCAGAAGGCGGGGATCTGCGCCACCATCGAGGCGGTCCGGGCCTTCGGCCGAGCAGGCCTCCGGCCGGCCGGCCGCGTGTCGACCCTGTTCGTGTGCGACGAGGAGTCGGGCCGGCCCGGCAGCGGCGTCTCGGCCGGCATGCGGGCCGCGGTCGAGGGCCGTGCCGGGCCGCGCCCGGACGCCGACTTCGCGATCTACACCGAGCCGACGACATCGGCCATCTACACCGCGCAGATGGGTTTCCTCATCGCCGACATCGCCTACACGGGCACCTCCGCGTACTTCGGCCGGCCCGAGCTCGGCGTCGACGCCCTGAGGGCCGGGCACCGCCTGCTCGACCGGCTGTGGCAGCACTCCGACGACCTGCGAGCGTCGGTGCCCGCCCATGAGCTGCTGGGCGAGGCCTTCCTGCTGGTCACCTCGGTCACCTCTGGAGGCAACATTGCCGTGCCGGGCCGCTTCGACCTGTCCTTGATCCGCAAGATCCTGCCCGGCGAGAGCCTCGACGGCGCCGCTGACGGCATCCGGGCCGTCGCCGAGGAGGTCGCGGACGAGCACGGAGTGGAGTGCGCGGTGGAGTTCAGCGCGCCCCGGGACCACCCGCTCGGGGGCACTGCCGACGAGCTCGACGCCGGTCATCCGGCAGTGGCTGCGCTGGCGGGGTCGATCGAGGCGGTGACCGGCGAGCCGGCCCGCATCGAGGGAGCGCCCTACTGGTCCGAGAAGCCGTTCCTGCGGGACCGGCAGATACCCGGCGTCTACTTCGCTCCCGGTGACATCTCCGACTGCCACACCCCGTTCGAGCGGCTCGCGATCGACGAGCTGGTCACCGCCACCCGCACCCTCTCGCACTTCATCGCCCGATGGTGCGGGACCCACGATCCATAAGCCGGACCCAAAGGGAGGGGTCATGACAACCAAATCCAAGAGGCCCAAGTGGCTGCTGCTCGTCTCGTTGCTCGCGGTGTTCGCGGTCCTTGGGGCCGCGTGCGGCGACGATGACGACGACGCCGCGCCGACCACCACCGCCGCGCCCGCGACCACGGCCGCGCCGACCACCACCGCCGCGCCTACGACAGTCGCGCCGGAACCGGCCCCCGAACCGCCCAGGACCCAGGGACCGGGCGGCGAGGAGGCGGTGCCGTCCAGCGAGATCACCCTGAGCAGCGAGGAGATCGGCGAGGTCCAGGCAGGGGGCTACACCGCCGCGCTGCTGTGGCACACCTCGGGAGCGTTCACCGACGCGGTGAGCCAGGGCGCCCGGGACGCCTTCGCAGAGCTCGGGATCGAGGTCGTCGCCGAGACCAACGCCAACTTCGACGCGGCTCAGCAGGCCAACGACGTGGAGACGGTCATGGCGCAGAGCCCGGACATCATCATCAGCCTGGCCATCGGCCCCGACGCCGGCGCTGAGGCGTTCCGGCCCGCCGTCGACGCGGGCGTGCAACTCGTGTTCCTGTCGAACGTGCCCCAGGGCTACGTCCACGGCCAGGACTATGTGGGCATCGTCACCGACGACCTCGCGGCCATGGGTATCACCGCCGCGGACCTGCTCGCAGATGCGCTCGGAGGCGAGGGAGAAGTGGGCTACATCTTCCACGACGCCGCCTACTACGTGACCAACCAGCGCGACCAGGCCTTCAAGGCATGGATCGAGATCAACTACCCCGGCATCGAGATCGTCGCCGAGCAGGGCCTCGCCGACCCGGCCGCCGCGGAGGAGATCGCCTCGGCGATGCTGACCCGCAATCCCGGTCTCGACGGCATCTACGCCCCGTGGTCGGCGGGCCCCGCCGACGGCGTGCTGGCCGCGCTGCGAGCCGCCGGAGCCTCCGACGTGGCCCTGGTGACCATGGACCTCGACACCAACGTGTCGCTCGACCTCGTGGAGGGCGGCAACGTCGTGGGAATAGCCGCCGACGAGGCCTACAACCTCGGTCGCACCATGGCCGTCGAGGGCGCCTACGGGCTGCTCGGCAAGCCTGCTCCGGCCTTCGCGGTGGTGCCGGCCATCGGCGTGACCGCTGACAACATCGTCGAGGGCTACCGCCAGTCGCTGGTCGCGGATCCGCCTCAGGAGGTCCTCGACGCCCTCGGCTGAGCCAGAGGCCGAGCGGCCAGTGAGCGCAGCGAACAAGAGCGGGAAACAGAGGCAGACTTGCCCCCCAGGCTCCGGCGGCAACGAGGGTTGAGTTGCCGCCGGGGCTCAGGGCAGGCTCAGTGAGGAACCCATGACTGAAGATTCCGCCGCGGCCGCGCCGGGGTTCGTGGCAGCCCGGCAATGGCTCGATCGGCGTCGCCAGGACGCGGGACTGCGCCCCTACGTCGTGTATGTCGCCGCGGCGCTCATCTTCGGGCTCTTCGCGGTGATCCTGCGACACGACGGGTTCCTCACCGCGTCGAACCTCCTCAACATCGGCCGCCAGGCCGCGCCGATCGCCGTCATGGCGGCGGGGATGACCTTCGCCCTGGCCGCGGCGGAGATCGACCTGTCGATCGGGTCGACCACGGCGCTGTCCTCGCTGGTGGCGGCCGAGGTCGTGGGAGAGTACGGGTTCGTGGCCGGCGCCGCGGCGGCGCTGGCGGTAGGAGCCGGCATCGGCGCGGCCAACGGCCTGATCACGGTCAAGGTGCGCATCCCGTCGTTCCTGGTCACCCTCGGGACGCTCGGGATCGTCAGCGGGATCGCCCGCAACATGAACAACCTGCAGTCGCTGCCCATACGCAACGACACGTTCCTGGCCGTGTTCGGTGCCGGATCTCTCGGACCGGTGTCGTCGCTGCTGCTCTGGACCGTCGTCGTCGGCCTGTTGGGACATCTCGTGCTGCACCAGCTCCGGTGGGGGCGTCACGTGCTGTCGGTGGGCGCCGACCGGAACGCCGCCGCGGCCCTCGGGATCAACACCGCACGCATCCGCGTCACCGCGCTGATGACCAGCGCGGCCGCCGCGTCGTTCGCGGGCGTGCTGCTCGCCGGCCGGCTGGCCATCGGCCGGCACGACCTGGGCGAGAACCTCCTGCTCACGGTGATCGCGGCGGTGGTCATCGGCGGGACCAACCTCTTCGGCGGCCGGGCCTCGGTGGCCGGCGCAGTAGCCGGGTCGGTGGTCATGGCCATGCTCAACAACGGCCTGATCCTGATGGGCCTCCGGGTCGCCGACCAGCTGATCGCGCGGGGCGTGATCATCATCCTGGCGGTTGCGCTGAGCATGAGAGAGCAGAAGGAGCGCTGACATGTTTCTGAGGTCCCTGACAGAGCGCAACCCGAGGCTCGTGCAGGCCGCGATCGAACTCCATCAGGCAGGCGAGATCCCGGCCAACAGCTGCGTGCTCGACCTCGACGCGACCGAGTCGAACACAGCCGGGCTGTGCCGGCAGGCTCACCGCCTGGGCCTCACCGTGTACGCCATGACCAAGCAGCTCGGACGGGCTCCGGGGGTGCTGGCGGCCATGGCCGCCGGCGGCGTCGACGGCTTCGTGGCCGTCGACATGGCCTGCGCGCGACCGATCGTCGCCAACGGCCACCGCCTCGGCCATCTCGGTCACCTGGTGCAGGTGCCCAGGGCCGAGGCTGCCGAAGCCGCCGGGCTGGAACCGGACTATTGGACGGTGTTCTCCGAGAACAAGGCCGCGGAGGCTGCCGCCGCGGCCCGCTCCCGCGCCCGGCAACAGCGGCTCCTGGTGCGGGTGTTCGCCGGCGGCGACGAGTTCTACCCCGGACACGAGGGCGGCGTGGTGCTCGAGGACCTGCCGGCGATGATCGATCGCATCGCCGGGATGGAGGGTGTGGAGTTCGCCGGGCTGACCACCTTCCCGGCCCTGCTGTTCGACGCGTCCACCGGCGGGGCCAGGCTCACCCCGAACGCCGACACCCTGGCCCGGGCCGCGGAGATCGCCCGCCGCCATCCGGCCTGCCCCGAGCGCCTGGAGATCAACGCGCCCGGCACCACCTCCACCGAGGTGCTGGGGTTGCTGGCCTCCTCCGGCGCCACCCAGGTCGAGCCGGGCCACGGTCTCACCGGCACCACGCCGCTGCATGCCGTGCAGGAGCTTCCCGAGGTCCCCGCCGTGCTCTATCTCAGCGAGGTGGCCCACGTCCACCAGGGCGTGCCGCTGTGCTTCGGCGGAGGGCTGTACGTGGATCCGGTGTTCGGCGACTACGGGGTGCGAGCCGTCGTGGCCCACGATCCGTCGGAGGCCTCGACCGAGCCGGTGCCGGTGGACATGCCTGATCCGGCCGGCATCGACTACTACGCCCGCTTGCATCCCGACGGTCACCGGTCGGTGGCCGAGGGCGCGACGGTGATCTTCGGCTTCCGCGTCCAGGCCTTCGTCACCAGGGCTTCGGTGGTGGGTCTTGCGGGCGTGTCCGAGGGCCGGCCCCGGGTCGCGGGAGTGTGGAACGGCTTCGGCGACCCTGCACCCTTCGGGACCGGCCAGTGACGGCAGTGGCGACGGATGACCGGGCCGCGCTCGAGGTGTCGGGCCTGTCGAAGTCGTTCCGGGCCGTGCGGGCGCTCGACGATGTGGCCATCGACCTGCGCTACGGACGGGTGACCGCCCTCCTCGGCGACAACGGCGCCGGCAAGTCGACGCTCGTGAAGTGCATCTCCGGGATATACGCACCCGACTCGGGGGTGGTGCGGGTCAACGGCGTCGAGCGGTCGATCCCCTCTCCGGAGGCTGCCCGGTCATTGGGCATCGAGACCGTTCATCAGACCCTGGCCGTCATCGATCCGCTCGACGTGGTCGAGAACCTCTTCCTCAACCGGGAGCACACCAGGGGAGGGCGGCTCGGTGCCCGGCTCGGAGTGCTCGACAAGAAGCGGATGCGGGCCGAGTCCAGCGAGATCCTCGGCCGGCTGGACATCCGCATCCCCTCGCTGCGCCGGTCCATGAGCGCGCTGTCGGGCGGGCAGCGGCAAGCGGTGGCGATCGGGCGGGCGGCGGCCTGGGGCCAGCAGATCGTGCTGCTCGACGAGCCCGCGGCCGCCCTGGGGGTGGAGCAGGCGGCCCGTGTGCTGGACCTGATCCGAAGCCTGCGCGACGCGGGCGTGGCCGTGCTTCTCATCACCCACAACATGGACCGTGTCACCGAGGTCTGCGACCGGGCCGTCGTGCTGCGCCAGGGCCGCAAGACCGCCGATGTCGATGTGGGCGCAGTGACCAAGGACGATCTCGTCGCCTACATAACCGGCGCCAGGTCGGGCGGGCTCGCATGAGCGACGGGTCGGCGACGCAGCTCGGCATCGACGTCGGAGGCACCAGCATCAAGGGCGCCGTGGTTGATCTCAGCGCAGGCGGTCTGGCCGGTGCCATCCACACCGAGCCCACGCCTCCGACCGCGACGCCCGGCGATGTGGTCGCCTCGATCGGTCGCATCGCGGTGGCCGCGGGCTGGTCGGGCCCGGTGGGCGTGGCCCTTCCGGGTGTGATCGACGGGTCGTCGCTGCGGCACGCGCCGAACCTGTCGGCGTCCTGGGAGGATCCCGACGCCCTGGGGTGCCTCCGGTCTGGCGACGGCGCCAACGCGGTGCTGATCAACGACGCCGACGCGGCCGGCCTGGCCGAACTCACCTACGGCGACGCCGCGATCGACAGCGAAGGGCTCACGATCGTGTTGACCTTCGGCACCGGAATCGGCAGCGCCCTGCTCCACAACGGGGACCTCATCGCCAACTCCGAGCTCGGCGGTCTCGTCGGCGCGAACGGGCGCTTCGAGGAGATCGCGTCGGGCAGGGCGATCTCCGTCGAGGGCCTCACCCCGGTGGAGTGGGCCCGGCGCGCCCAGCCCTTCTTCGACGAGCTGGAGGCCATCCTCAACCCGTCCCGCTGGGTCGTGGGCGGGGGGCTGAGCGAGAACTTCGACCGGTTCGCGTCGAGGCTCCGGTTGTCGAAGGCCATCTCGGTGGCCCACCTCGGAGTCCACGCCGGAATCGTCGGAGCGGCCGTGGCCGCCCGCCGGGCGGGCCGCGGCTCGGGGGGCGCCGCCTCGCGGTGAGGGTTGTCGTCGCCGAGTCTGGAGATGCGGCCGGGCGCGTGGCCGCGGACATGGTTGAACGGTTCATCGGCGACTCGGTATCGCCTGCTCTCGGTCTGGCTACCGGGGAAACGATGCAAGCCGTGTTCTCCGAGTTGGTCCGGCGCCACCGTGAGAACGGGCTGAGCTTCGCGGGTGTCCACGCCTTCCTGCTCGACGAGTACCTGGACCTCGACCGGCACGACCCGTGCGCCTATCGAAACGTCGCGCACCGGGTTCTGGCCCGTCACGTCGACATCGGGCCCGGCGCAGTCCACGGCCCGAACGCCCAGGCGGACGACCTTGACGCCGAGTGCGCCCGCTACGAGCGCGAGGTCCGGGATGCGGGGATCGGGCTGCAACTGCTGGGCATCGGATGCAATGGCCACATCGCCTTCAACGAGCCCGGCTCGCCGCTGGCCAGCACCACCCGCGTAGTCGCATTGAGCGACCGGACCCGGGCTGACAACGCCCGGTTCTTCCCGGACGGGCAACCGGTGCCGGACCGGGCCATCACTCAGGGCATCGCGACCGTCGGCGCTGCAGGCGAACTCGTGCTGTTGGCCTGTGGTGAGCACAAGGCCGACGCAGTGGCCCGAGCGGTCGAGGGGCCGGTCACGCCTGGCCTGCCCGCCTCCGCCATCCAGTTGCACGCCAACGTCACCGTGGTACTGGACCCGCCCGCGGCGTCCGGTCTCGGTTGCCCGCGTGTGGCGCCTGCGCCCCGGGGTTCTGACGAAGGGATGCTGATCGGGCCCGCTGGCGATATCTAGGCTGGCTGGCCTCCGATGCGATACGGCCGAATTTCCCTCGACGGTGAGCCCCGCTGGGTCGAAGTGGGCGACGAAGCTGTCCATGTGCTGCGGGACTCTCCGCTCGAGGGCGATCCCGTGATCGAACGTTCCGTGCCTCTCGAGGGCGCTGCCTTCCTGCCGCCGGTGGTGCCGTTCGTGTTCTACGCGGTGGGCCTGAACTACCGCAGCCACATCGAGCATCAACGGGCCGCGGGGCGTGACGTTGCCGTCCCCGAGCGCCCCGAGGTCGGCTACCGGGCCAACAACGCTCTGATCGGGCACGGTGAGACGATTCTCGTGCCCCCGGGCGTCACCGGCCGCTTCGAGGCGGAGGGCGAGGTGGTGGCGGTCATCGGCCGCCGGGTCCGCAACGCGTCGCGGGCCGAGGCCCAGGAGTCCGTGTTCGGCTGGACGATCGGCAACGACGTGAGCGCCCGCGAGTGGCAACGCGCCGACCGGTCGTTCTGGCGCAGCAAGAACAGCGACACGTTCAAGCCGATGGGGCCGTGGATCGAGACCGATGTCGACCCGATGGCCCAGACCACCTACGTGCGGGTGGACGGCGAGACCCGGGCCGAGTTCGCCACCGGCGGCATGGTCTTCGACCCGTGGGACTTCATCGTCGAGGCGTCCCGCTACATCACCTTCCATCCCGGCGACGTGCTGTGGATGGGAGCGGACTCGAACTGCCAGATCGGGCCGGGCGATGTCGTCGACATCGAGGTCACCGGCATCGGCGTGCTCTCGAACCCGGTGCGGCTCGACACTCGTTGAGGCCTGGCCGCGCCTTCTTCGTTCAGGGGGTTCGGTGGGAGATCACCGACAGGCCGTCGCCCACCGGCAACAGGGCCACGAGCACCCGCTCGTCGGCGGCCACGCGGGCGTTGAAGGCTCGCAGCTGCTCGGTGGTGGAGTCGGTCTGGGCAGGGTTGGCGACGTGGCCGTCCCACAGCGTGTTGTCCACCAGGATCACGCCCCGCGCCGACAGCCGGGACACCAGCTCCTCGTAGTAGGCGATGTAGGACCCCTTGTCGGCGTCGATGAAGGCGAGGTCGACAGCGGGCTCGGAGGGCAGGGAGCGCAGCGTGTCGAGCGCAGGCCCGATGCGCAGGTCGATGCGATCGGCCACGCCGGCGCGTTCCCAGTGCTCGCGGGCGATGGCCGTCCACTCCTCGGAGATGTCACAGCACAGCAGCCGGCCGTCCGGCGGGAGCCCCCTGGCCACCGCCAGAGCCGAGTAGCCCGTGAACGTGCCCACCTCCACTGCGAAGCGCGGCTGGAGCAAAGTGGTGAGCAGGGTCATGAGGGCGCCCTGGGCAGGGCTGATCTGCATGATGCTCGCATCACCGAGAGCGGCCGTGGCCTCGATCAGTTCCCGCTGCACCTCGCCGGGGGCGGTGCAGTGGGCCTCGATGTAGGCGGCGAGAGCATCGTCGAGGAACACCGAACGGGAACTCATGGTCTGCCGATGCTAACGACGAATCCGCTTCGGCGGCATCGGGACGAAGGCGCTGGTGCGGGCCGCGTGCTCCGCATGGCCGGGGCGCCGCTTGCCGATGCTGCGCTCCAGCACGGCCACCCCCGGCACCCGCAGCGCCAGGATGGTCATCCTCGGCACCTGCAGCGCCAGGATGGTCATCCTCGGCACCTGCAGCGCCAGGATGGTCATCAACAGCGGTCCGGCCACGGTCCACCATGCGCCGGCAGACGTGCGGACCAGTGGCTGAGAGTGTGCCTCGCAGGCTGGAACTTCACTGGTCGCGAACGGGATTGAACCACGTGAGGCCCTCGAATCGGGCGAAGCCGGCGTCGGCGGTGGCGACTCGGGCGCCGGAGGTGACGGCCAGCGCGGCGATCCACGCGTCGGGCACGAGGTTGCCGACCAGGCAGGAGTCGTTGCCGATGAACCAGGCGAGCCGCCGCCACGCTGCGCCGGTCGGGCTCAGGGCGCGGCTGACGGGCGACGCCCGCAGCGCCTCCACGAACGACAGAGCGGTGCGCGCCGGCGCGGGGTCGCTGAAGATCCTGCGGTTGGTGACGACGCGGAGGAAGCCGGTGAGCACGACGTCCGGGAGCAGCATCGGCTCGGAGCCTGCCAGGACCGAATCAAGCCAGTCGGCGTAGCGCTCGTGGTCCGGGGTGTCCCGATGGAAGGCGTAGACGAGCGCGTTGACATCGGGCAGGATCATCGAATGCCGTCAGCGTCGAGTGCCTCGCCCACGGCCCCCTTGTCCGTGGGGTCCACGAGCAGGCGTCCGCCGGCGCCGCCGTGGCGGGGCAGCTCGCCGGGCGGGGCGCCTTCGACGGGGTTGCGCAACACGAGGTGCAGACCCTCCACGACCAGTGCCGTGAAGGTGCACCCGCGCTGCGCTGCATGCCGCTTGACCTCCTCGCCGAGGCCTTCAGGCAGATTGATGGTTGTCCGCATATGCCTAAGCATATCATCGGTCTCTGGCCCGGGGTTGTGCTTGCAAACAACACCGCATATATTCAAAGTAGACCTGTATCGCGGCCTTTCGTCTGGGCGCCAAGTATCGGCTCGACTAGGAGAAGCCAGCATGGCGCCGCTGTTGATAATCGCTGGGTACGCGTTCTTCGGAATGGCAATGTTCAACCTGGGGCTGCTCGTCCCCTTCCTGAGGAACCGGTGGTACTACCGCCGCCTCAGACGCGAGCGGGCCGGCCGAGGCGCCGGCAGGACCATCACCAAGGACGACATACGCGAGGAGCTGTGCCGTGACCCCGTGGCCATGGACATGTTCATGGACGACAGGACGCCCGACGACGTCCAGCGCTACCTGTACCTGGAGGCCGAGCGCCGGGCGATCATGCGCAAGCGCCAGCAGCTCGCCGACAACGAGAACGACTTCTTCGCCCCGCCCCGGCGCCCCGGGCCCGACCCGGGCTTCAGCGGCTGCCGCAGCTAGCCGGCCCGGGCCCCGCCCGCGGCGGCCCGGCGCGCCGTAGCATCGGGCCGCGATGGCTGCGATCACACCGACGGGCGGATGGACCCACGGCGTCGCGCTGCCCGTCCACACGCTCACCGCCACCCTGGCGGACCCCTGGGAGCACACCGCCACCGTCGACGACCTGGTGCGGGTCGCCCGCAGGGCCGAGGCCACCGGGCACCACTTCGTGGGCGTGACCGACCACGTCGCCATACCCGACAACGAGTACGCGGCCCACATGAGCACCGTCTGGTACGACACGGTGGCCACGCTGGCCTACCTGGCCGCCTGCACCGAGACGGTCAACCTGGCGTCGGTGGTGTGGATCGCCGCCTACCGCCACCCGCTCCAGACCGCCAAGTCGTTCGCCACCCTAGACCACCTGTCGGGGGGCAGAGCCATCCTCGGCGTGGGTGCGGGGCATGTGGAGGCCGAGTTCGACGCGCTCGGCGTGGACTTCGAGGTCCGGGGCAGGCTGCTCGACGAGACGCTGGAAGCGGTCCGGGGCGCCTTCGACAGCCGCTATGTGAGCCACACGGGTGAGGCGTTCAGCTATCACGACATGGGTGTGGGCCCCGCCCCGGTGCGGGAGCTTCCCGTCTGGGTGGGAGGCAGCGGCCGGGCCGCCTGGCGGCGCGCCGGACGCCTGGGCGACGGGTACGTGCCGATGGGCAACCCGGTGTCGCAGTACGGCGAGATCATCGACGCCATGAACTCCGCCGCGGCCGCAGCCGGGCGTGACGGTGCCCGCTTCGACGTGGGGTTCATGCCGCCGTGGTGCTATCTGCTGGCCGACGCCGCCCCCGAGGGCCTTCCGCCGGTGATGGCGTGCGGCGCCGAGCCCCTGGCCGCCAGCATCCGGGCCGGGCGAGAGGCCGGGGCCAACACCTTCCATCTCAAGTTCCGGGCCCGCACCCTCGAGGAGTACCTGGAGCAGTTCGACGTCTTCGCCGAGTCCGTCGTCCCCCTGGTGAACGAGCCCTGACCCCTCGCCCGGTCTGGACGGTTAGTTCCAAGGGAATAGGAAGAGCATCGTCATCCGCTGCAAGCGGCTCGCCGCAACTCGGGCCACCAGCCGACCATCTTGCTGCATATGTCCGCGTAAAGGCGCTCGGTCGCGCCAGCTCCGAAGGCGGCCTCTGGCGCGACATCGAACGCGTGGTGCAGCAGTGTGGGAGTGTCCGTCTCGATCATCAGGTCGATGACCAGCGGGTTGGGCGAGACACCTGCGGTCTGATCGGTGTCGAACACGAGAATCCAGGCCGTAGCCTCCTCGGTCAGCCCGACGCCGTCCGGTCGAGGCAGTGATCGAAGTGTCCGATCACGAGGGTCAACCTGTAGCTGCGGTCCCCCGAGATGTGGCTGCCAGGAGTTCCAAACCGCACGCGGAAGCGCCAACACGGTTCCTGCGCAGTTCGCGTGGAGGCCCAGCTGAAACTTGAAGATCATCTGGTAGAAGGTTCGCTTGAACGTGTCGGCGATGCTCGGCCCTTGGATTTCCCTCCCGGCCCACTCGGGGTTCTCGCCGACCTGGTCGGCGAATCCTGACTGATGCAGGTCGAGCGCGTTACGCAGCGCCGTCGTCGCCTGGCCGTACGACCCGTGGAACTCCATCGTCTGCACTTCCACGATGGCGTACCGACCGATCTCGGGATCGCCCGAACCCGGCAGCAGCTCAACCATCGTGATGTCGAACGAGAACTCTGGCGACCGGTCGGTCGGGCTCAACGAGATCTCTCCGCCAAGGCGAGCACGGAAGTAGGCGAACGCCGGCGCTCCGGCGGCGAGCGCCGCTCGAATGCGCGACCGCGTCGCCGGTTCGTCAAGCGTCACTGCGGCGACGATCAGCGCGTCAGCATCGACGGCACCATCGAACAGGTGACGCGCAACCTCGTTGAGCAACCCGTGGTCGAGTGTGCGGTACGGGCAGACCAGCCAGTCGATCGAGCCTTCGTCCACGCCATACCGCCGCGCGTCCTTGCTGGTGATCGTGCATACGCCTTGGGAAGGTGTCGCCTTGATGCACGCCTGGGCTTCACCGACTGCGTCGGTCAGGAACGGACACAGATGAGTCCGCATCGCCTCCAGGGACGCGTCGCCGAGTTGCACTTCGGGGTAGATGCGCTGCCCGAACCACTCTCCCACGTAGTGGTTCGGCTGACGCGAGCTACGTCGAGGCATCAGGTCGAGCGCTGGTCGGCGACCGCCAGGCTGTGCGCCCGTCTGGCGAGATCCCTGTCGCCGCCCACAGCGTCGAAGTCGAGCGCTGGTCGGCGGCCGCCAGATCCTGCCTGGCAACTTCTGCGAAGGACTCAGCCATCTCAAAGCCGATAGCGGTGCGCCCATGCTCGGCGGCGACCGTGAGCGCGCGTCCGGTGCCGCAGAACGGGTCGAGGACCACACCGCCGACCGGCGACGACGACAGGATGCGGGGTCGGATCAGGTCTGGCGGGAACGTCGCCGAGTGTCCGTGCGCACCTGAGCGAGCGTTGACTGTCACCACGTCGCGGCCACCGGGTTCGGCTTCGTCCAAGTCGTAGAAGTAGGTGGCCCGACCCTCCTTCGGCCGGTGCACGAAGTGGAACAGGTGCTCGTGGGCCAGCCGCAGGCGATCCTTCTCGGGGCGGGGCGGAACGTTCGGTTTCGACCAGATGAGATCGTTCCGCAGAATCCAGCCACCGTCCTGCATCAAGATCGCGAACCGTGCGGGCACCATCAGCAGCTGCTTCTCCTGCCGGTAGCCCCCCATCGGCGTTCGCCGTCTGACCCGGCGTGTGTCGCCGAGACCTTGCCGCCCCTCGGGGCGGATGCTCGCCCAACGCGCGAAGTAGGTGTCGCCGATGTTGACCCATACGCTCCCGCCGGGCTTGAGGACAGTGCGTGCTCGGTCGAACCACTCGACCAGGTGGGCCACGTACCAGTCGGGCGTCGGCTCCAGGCCCAACATGCCGCCGTTCGCTCGATACCAGTCGTACGGCGGGGCATCATCGAGCGACTCGCCCTCGCGGCGCCATGCATCCTGAATCGCCCAGTTGTGATCCTCCTGCCCCTCATAGACGCGTTGGCACCAATACGGCGGGCTCGTCACGATCAAGTCCACGGACGACTCAGGGAGCTTCTCGATCAGATCGAACGCGTCGCCGCAGTAGACAGCCGATTCTCGGGGTGCCGACGTGTCTGCGGATCGACCACTCATGCGACCCACAATAGAGTCGGGGTGTGACACAGTAGCGGACGGGTGTCGTCCAGCGGCCCGGCTGGGACGAGGCTCTTCGTTTGGGCGCGGGCGCTAGTTGATGCGGCGGTCGCGGCCGGCCCAGAGCCGGTCGCGCAGGGCGAACTTCTGGATCTTGCCGGTGGCCGTCTTGGGCAAGTCGCCGAAGGTGACCGACTTGGGGGCCTTGAAGCGGGCGATGCGGGACTTCACGTGCTCCACCAGGTCGGCCTCGGTCACCGCCGAGCCCGGTCGCAGCACCACGAACGCGGCCGGCACCTCGCCCCAGGTGTCGTCGGGCGCGGCCACCACCGCGCACTCCACCATGTCGGGATGCGACGCCAGCGCCTGCTCCACCTCGATCGAGGCGATGTTCTCGCCGCCGGAGATGATCACGTCCTTGGCCCGGTCGCGCACCTCGACGTAGCCGTGGTCGTGCATCACCGCCATATCGCCGGTGCGGAACCAGGTGCCGCCGGGACCCTCCACCGAGGCGGCCGCGGTGGCGTCGGGATCCTTGTAGTAGCCGAGCATCACGTTGTTGCCCCTGATGGCGATCTCGCCCTGGGTGTTGCCGTCGGCGGGCACGTCGGCCCCGTCGGCGTCGACCACACGCACTGAGGACGTCACCAGCGTCCCCACCCCCTGGCGGGCCTTGATACGGGCCTGCTCGCCGGCCGGAAGGCCGTCCCACTCGCGGCGCCAGTCGCAGATCAGCGACGGCCCGTAAGTCTCGGTCAGCCCGTATAGGTGGGTGACATCGATGTTGAGTTCGGCCAGTCGGGCCAGCAGCGTCGGCGACGGCGGCGCGCCCCCGGTGGCCACCTTCACCGTCCGGGGGGCCGGCGCGGCGTCCGGGTGGTTGACGAGGCCGATCAGCACGGTGGGGGCTGCGTTGAAGTGGGTCACGCCGTCGTCGCGGATATGGCGCCACACGGTGCCCGGGTCCGGGGTGCGCAGCATCAGGTGGGAGCCGCCCACCGCAGTGACCGCCCACGGGAAGCACCAGCCGTTGCAGTGGAACATCGGCAGCGTCCACAGGAAGGCGGTGTCGCTGTCGAGGCCGCACTGGGCGGCCATGGCCAGGGCGTTGAGGTTGGCGCCCCGGTGCGAGTACATGACTCCCTTGGGGTTGCCGGTCGTGCCCGAGGTGTAGTTCAGGCTGAGCACGGCGTGCTCGTCGGCGACCTCGGCCCGGTGGGGCCCGGCCGCGGCCAGCAGGGCCTCGTACTGGCAGCCGGAGGCGCCTGAGACGCCGGCGTCGCTCGACACCACCAGCCGCAACCCCGGCACTTGCTGCTGGACCGATCGGGCCACATCGGCGAGGGCATGGTCCGCGAACAGCACCCTCGATCCGGCGTGGGCCACGATCCAGGCCAACTCGCCGGCCGCCAGCCTGGAGTTGAGGGCGTTGAACACCACCCCGGCCATAGGAAACCCGAACGCCGCCTCCAGGGCCATCGACACGTTGGGGGCCAGCACCGATACCGCGTCGCCGGGCTCGAGACCCAGCTGGAGCGTGGCTCCGGCCAGGCGTTCGCAGCGCTCGGCGAGCTCCTCGTAGCTGCGCGTAAGCGGCCCGTCGATCACTGCGGGGCGGTCACCGTGCACCACCCGGGCCCGGTCGAGGAACGAAGCCGGCGTGAGCGGCACCGGCACGAACGGCGACGTTGCGGGGTCTCGACCCGAGGCCATGGAAGCCAACGCTATGTGACGAATATCACGAATGCGACGAGCCCTGGCGGCCATATGTTCAACGACAGGACAGTGGAACGAGACGAGTGAATCGGCTCATGGCAAGTCCGGTCGAAGAGCAAGGAGAAGAGGAGAAGAGGAAATGACATACACCCTGATCGCCGTCGTGGTGTTCCTGGCGCTGTCCGCAGTGGGCGCAGCGGCGCGGATCACCGCCCACTACCGCCACGGAGCGCACGGTCGCCCCGACCTCGAAGCGGGCCACACACGAGTCTTCAGCCCGGCCGAGGCCCGTTCTCGTGCCCGGCATCCCTCGATGATGGCTGAGGTCGATGCCTCCGGCTCGCGGGCCCGCACCAAGACCCGCCCGGCCACGCTGAGGCCCGTCTTCCACATCGGGGCGACACCGGCCCCCGAGCGGGTCAGCCCGTGGCCCTCCGACGAGCACATCCGCGAGGAGTTCGGCCTGGACAGCGCCGACCATCGAGGCCGAGCCGCCTAGAGCGCCCATTCGCCCCCCCAAGCCCGAAATCCCTGTAGCCAGTGACCTGTAGAGTCCTCAGCTACAGGGATTTCGGGTGGGCGGCGGCGTTGCTCAGCCGGGCCCGAAGTTCGTGCTTGAGCACCTTGCCTGAAGCGTTGAGAGGGAGTTCGGTCACGAAGGTGATGCCCCGTGGGGCTTTGTAGTTCGCCATCCGCTCCCGGCACCAGTCCACCAACTCGGCACTGGTCGCCTCGTCGGCGGCCGCGCCGGCGGCGGGCACCACGAAGGCGTGGCCCACCTCGCCCAGCCGCTCATCGGGCCGGCCCACCACCGCCACCTGGCCCACCGCTGGATGGGCCAGCATCATCGACTCGATCTCGGCCGGATAGGCGTTGAAGCCGCCGCAGATGAACATGTCCTTGAGCCGGTCGGTGATGGCCACGTACCCGGCTGCGTCCATGGTGCCGATGTCGCCGGTGTGGAGCCAGCCGTCGGCGTCGATGGTGGCCGCAGTGGCGTGGGGGTCGTCGAGGTAGCCGTCCATCACGTTGTAGCCCCGCACCACGATCTCGCCCGGCTCCCCCCGCGGCATCGCCGCTCCGTCGGGGCCGACGACCCGCACCTCCACGTCTTCGATGGCCCGTCCAGAGGTGGTCGAGATCGTCTCGGGCGGATCGTCGTGACGGCACATGGTGGCTATGCCCGACGCCTCGGTGAGCCCGTAGCCGGTCACGATCACCTCGAAGCCCAACCGCTCCCGCATGGCCTCGATCATCGGCACCGGCACCGGGGCGGCGCCGGTCACCGCCAGCCGCAGGGTGGACATGTCGAAGCTGTCGAGGTCGGGATGGGTGAGGATGGTCTGGTAGACGGCGGGCGGGCCGGGGAGCACCGAGATCCGCTCGGCGGGGACCCGGGCCATCACCGACGGCACGTCGAAGGTGGGATGGGGCACCATGGTGGCCCCCGTCATCAGGCAGGCCAGGATGCCGGCGTTGAGGCCGAAGGAATGGAAGAACGGGTTGACGATCAGGTAGCGGTCGTCGTGGCGCAGCCCGATCACCGAGGCCCAGCTCCGGTAGGCCCGGCACACCGCCCCGTGGTTGAGCAGCACCCCCTTGGGGCGCCCGGTGGTGCCGGACGTGAACATGATGTGGCAGGGGTCGCTGCGCCACACCGGGCGGCTGGGGCTCGGCTCGGCCGTGGCCGAGTCCATGAAGTCGGCGTAGCCGATCGCGCCCGGCGGCACGGGGCCGCGCATGACCACGGTTGCTTCGAGCGACTCGGGCATGCCGCCCTGGACCGCCCTGAGCAGGCCCAGATGGTCCGCGCCCAGAAAGTCGGTGACACAGAACAGGATCCGGGCCCGGGCCGCGCTGAGCACGTAGGCGGTCTCGTCTCCCTTGAAGCGGGTGTTGATCGGCACCACCACACCGCCCATGGCATGCACGCCGAGCGCTGCGACGGCCCACTCCCAGGTGTTGTGGCCCCACACGGCGGCCCGGTCGCCGGGGGCGAGTCCCCAGGCCCTCAAGGCCTCGGCCATGGTGCCCACCCGGTTGCGCAGCTCCGTGAACGTCATCCTCGCATCGCCGTCCACCAGGGCCTCAGCGTCACCGAAGCGGGCCGCGGCGTCGTCCAGCAGCGCTGGGATGGTGTCGGGCAGCCCGGGGGCTGCATGAGTGCTGCGGGGGGTGCCGGCCGATGACGGGACCGCGGCGAGCGGGCCGCCGGTGTCGGCCAGACGCCGGCGCGATCGGTTGCCGGTGAGGGTGTGTTCGGGGCCCGGGCCGGCCGATGCCGCCGGCGGGTTCGCAGGATTGTCACGGGCCTCGTCCACCGCGGCGGTCTGCCGGCGCCGATTGTCAGGCATCCCAGGCCACCAGCAGGTTGCGGGGACCGCGGAAGGTGATGTTGGCGAACCGTTCCAGGCTCTGGCCCTCCACCAGCCGCAGCGACGGGACCCGCTCGGTGAGCACCTCGAGGGCCACCGTCGCCTCCAGCCGGGCGAGGCGGGCGCCGAGGCAGAAGTGGATGCCCTTGCCGAAGGAGATGTGGTTGCGGGCATTGGACCGGTGGATGTCGAAGTCGCCGGGGTGGTCGAAGACGTCAGGCTGGTGGTTGGCCGCGGCGAGGCTCATGAAGATGTTGGTGCCCGCGGGCACCTTCACCCCGGCCACCTCGGTGTCGGTGTTGGCCACCCGCCGCCAGCTCGTCTGGGGCGACTCGAAGCGCAGGACCTCTTCGAGGGCGGCGCCGATGAGCGACCGGTCCGCGCACAGCTCGTCCCACTGGGCGGGCCGCGACAGCAGGCAGATCAGCGCGTTGGACAGGAAGTGGCTGACGATCTCGTGGCCCGCGAACGACAGGCCGTAGACGATCGACTCCACCTCCCGGTAGGTGAGTTCGGCGGGGTCGTCGGCGTGCACGGCCAGCAGCTCGGAGGTGAAGTCGTCGCCGGGGTCGTCGACCTTGGAGGCCACGAAATCGCGGCAGTAGCGCCAGTAGCCGAGCATCTTGTGGGCGATCTCTGTCTGTTCGGCCTCGGTGGGCTTGCCCCAGCTGAAGGCCAGACGGTCGGAGCACCACTCCTTGAGCTTGTCGTCGTCGCTGGTGGGGAAGCCGATGAAGCGGAAGATCGTCTCACCCGGCAGCGGATGCGCGAACACGGGCACGAAATCGGCGGGCGGGCCCTCGGCCAGCAGGGCGTCGACGAGGTCGTGGCTCCGGCGGCGGATGTAGGGCTCGAGGATGCGCATGCGCCGGTTCGAGAAGCCCTGCTTGGTGTGGTTGCGGATCCGTCCGTGGTCGGGGGGCTGGCGATTGGACATGACCGCCACCGGGTTGAAGTCCGGCGCGGCCAGCACCGCGTGGGCGGCCGGGCACAGCGGGAACACGGGATCCTGCACGTTCTGGGAGCCGAACGCCTCGGGGTCCAGGAACACGTCGCTGACGTCCTCCATGCGGGTGACCACCAGGTAACCCAGCTCGCGGGAGTAGAAGACCGGCGTGTCCCGCAGCTCGTCGAGCACCGCATAGGGGTCGGCCAGGTAGTCGGGCGCGAACGGTGTGAAGCCGTTGACGGGGCATCCCGGCGGCGGCGGCGGCACCTCGTCGGGCACCCGGTGATAGGACGCCTCGGTCTGCGTCACGGGCCGGCTCCTCTCGTTGAGGCGGCAGCGTAGCCGGGCCGGGGTCTGTACTCCCAGCGGCACGCGTTATGGTCAGAGTCGTGGCCAGGACGCTCGCCGAAGCGACCCGCAGGGTCTTGGGATCGCGCCGCCGGACCGGCCGCGGGCCGGCGGCGGCCGAGCCGGCCCAGGCTGGCGACGCAGCCCTGGCAGCCGATCTGGAGGCCGCCATCGGCGCCGACCGGGTGCGCTCCGATGCGGCGGCCCGCTACCTGGCCTCCCGCGACGCCTCCATCTACCGGGAGGGCAACGCCGGTCCGGTCTGCTATCCGGACTCGACCGCCGACGTGGTGGCCTGCGTGCAGGTCGCCGCCCGCCACGGCCGGGCCGTGTCCCCCCGGGGCGCGGGCACCGGCCTGGCCGGCGGCGCGGCCCCGCTGGGCCGGCCGGTGGTGCTGTCGATGACCCGCATGGACAAGCTGCTGGAGATCGACGTCGACAACGGCGTGGCCTGGGTGCAGCCCGGCATCGTCAACCTCGACCTCACCCGGGCGCTGGCCCCCCACGGGGTGCATTATGCGCCCGATCCGTCCAGCCAGGCGGCCTGCACCATCGGCGGCAACGTGGCCAACAACTCCGGCGGTCCCCACTGCCTGGCCTACGGGGTGACCAGCGCCCACGTGCTGGCTGTGGAGGTCGTGCTCTCCGACGGGTCGGTTGTGACGCTCGGCGACCTGAGCGCCGAACCGGTGGGCTACGACCTGCGAGGGGCCTTCGTCGGCTCGGAGGGGATGTGCGGGATCGCCACCGCAGTGGCCGTGCGCCTCACGCCCGACCCGCCCGCGGTGCGCACTATGCTGCTGTGCTTCGACGACGTGTCGGACGCGGCGGCCACCGTCAGCGCCATCATCGCCGACGGGATCGTGCCGGCGGCCATCGAGATGATGGACCAGCGCTGCGTGAGAGCGGTCGAGGACTTCGCCCAGGCCGGCTATCCCGAGGACGCCGCCGCGGTGCTGCTGGTCGAGGTGGACGGACCCGCGGGCGGCGTGTCCATCGCCTCCGAGCGCATCGCCGGCATCGCCCGGCGCTATCAGGCCATGAGCGTGCGAACGGCCGCCGACGAGGATGAGCGGGCCCGGCTGTGGAAGGGCCGCAAGAGCGCGTTCGGGGCGGTGGCCAACGTGATGCCCGACTACTACCTGCACGACACGGTCGTGCCCCGCACCCGGCTCGTGGAGGTGCTCGAGAGCATCTACGAGATCGTCGACCGCTACGACCTGATCGTCCTCAACGTCTTCCATGCCGGCGACGGCAACCTGCACCCCATCCTGGCCTACGACTCCAGGGTGCCCGGCGCCGACGAGCGGGTGCACGCCGCGGGCCGCGAGATCATCACGATGTCGCTGGACATGGGCGGAGCCCTGACCGGCGAGCACGGCATCGGGGTGGAGAAGCGCGAGCACATGAGCCGCATGTTCAGCGAGGTGGACCTCGATCAGCAGGCGCGGCTGCGGGCCTCGTTCGACCCGTACTGCCGCATGAACCCGGGCAAGGTGCTGCCCAGCGCGCACAGCTGCTCGGACATCGCAGCGTTGCGGGCCTCCGACGCGTCCGGCGTCTGGGGCTGACCGGACGGGCATGACCGGGACCGGCTGCAGTCGCATCCTCGAACATGCGTCGACACCCTCGGGCGCGGTCCTGTTGGCGGTCTGTGAGCGTGACATTTCCGGTCGCATCCTCGAACATGCGTCGACACCCTCGGGCGTCCGGGAGTGACGGTGGCGGACTTCGATGAGGCTCTGACCGCGTTCGCGGCCGAGGTCGGCTCGGAGGGCCCGGTGTGCGTGCGAGGCGGCCGCACCCGCTGGAGCCTCGGCGGCGACATGGCGCCGGGCACTCGCGAGGTCGCCGCCCCGGCCGGGATCGTCGCGTTCGAGCCGGCCGAGATGACGGTGCGGGTGCGGGCCGGCACGCCGGTGACCGAGCTCCATGAGGCGCTGGCCGGGTCCGGGCAGCGGACTGCCCTGCCCGAGCGTCCGGGCGGGACCGTCGGCGGAGCGTTGATGGCGGGGGAGTCGAGCATCGCCCGGCTGGGGCTCGGCCCGGTGCGAGACGGGCTGCTGCAGGCCCGCTACGTGTGCGCCGACGGCCGGATCGCCAGCGGCGGCGCCGGCACCGTCAAGAACGTCAGCGGCTTCGATCTGTGCCGGCTGCTGGTCGGCTCGCTCGGAACCCTCGGACTGGTGGGAGAGGTGCTGCTGCGCACCATGCCGGTGGGGGAGGTCGAGCGCTGGGTGCATGTGCCGGGGGCCGCCCCGGACCCGGCACGGTCGTGTCACACGGCTGCGTCGCTGCTGTGGGACGGCACCGATCTGTGGGCGTTCCTGAGCGGCTACGGGGTCGACGTGGACGAGGACCTGTCACGCCTGGCAGAACTCTCGTCAGGACCGCCCGAGGACGTGGACGGACCCCCCGACCTGCCGCCTCACCGCTGGTCGTGCACCCCGTCGGAAGCGGCTTCGTTCGGGTCGGGGAACGGCGCGGCGGGCCGCTTCGTCGCCGAGGTCGGCGTCGGCGTGGTGCACGCCTCCGAGCCGCAGCCTGCCCGTCCGGTCGAGCCGGGCGTCGGGGAACTGAATCGCCGCTTCAAGGAGCGCTTCGACCCGGCCGGCCGCCTCAACCCCGGCCGCGACCCTCTGAGGAAGCCGTGATGCTCCCGCGGGGGCCCCGCCGGCGAAATTGGTGCCGATTCGGTGTGTCCAGTGCCCATTTGGTCGCCAATTTCGATTCTGGGATGCGTTGATGGACCTCGGACTGAACGACGACGAGCTGGTCGCCTGCGTGTCCTGCGGGCTGTGCCTGCCGCACTGCCCGACGTTCGTGGTCACCGGACGCGACACCGAATCGCCCCGGGGCCGGATCGCACTGATGAGGGCGGTCCAGAACGAGGGCGCACCGGTGACCGACGACCTGATCCGGTCGATGGAGACCTGCGTGCAGTGCCGGGGATGCGAGACGGCCTGTCCCAGCGCCGTGCCGTTCGGCCATCTGATGGAGGGAACCCGGGCCGCGTTGGCGGCTGAGGGCCGGATCACCCCCCGCTGGCAGCGGCTGGCGCTGAAGGGGCTGCGCCACCGGTGGCTGCTGATGGCCGGCTCCACCCTGCTGGCTCTGGCCATCCGCCTGCGGCTGGTGCCGACCCGGCGGCTCGGGCTGCCGGCCCGCATGGCGCTGCGGCGGCCGCGGCTGCGCACCTCGGGCACCGACGTGTGGCTCTTCACCGGCTGCGTCATGGACGCCTGGCAGCGCGATGTGCACCTGGCGGTGCAGCGGGTGCTGGAGGCGGCCGGCGCCGGCGTCGAGCCCACCGGCGGGGCCGCTCCGTGCTGCGGCGCGCTGCACATCCACGCCGGTCTCGAGTCCGAGACCAAGGCCATGGCCCGCCAGGTGATGGCCGGGCTCTCCGGAGACGGCCGCCCCATCCTGGTCGACGCGGCCGGCTGCGGCGCGGCGCTCAAGGACTACGGCCACCTGCTGGGCACCGACGAGGCCCGGGCCTTCTCGGCCCGGGTGTACGACGTGCACGAATGGCTGGCCGGCCGCCTCGGCGAGTTGCAGTCCCAGCATCCGGTCGATCCGCTGGACGTGACCGTGGCCGTGCAGGACCCGTGCCATCTCCGCCATGTGCAGCGGGCCCATCAGGCGGTCCCCGAAGTGCTGCAGCCGTTCGTTGCGAGCGTGGTGGCCCTCGACGACGACGGTCTGTGCTGCGGGGCCGGCGGCGCCTACTCGGTGATGGAGGCCGATCTGTCGAGGGCGATCCGGGAGCGCAAGACCGCGGCGGTGGCCCGGTCGGGAGCGTCGGTGGTGGCCAGCGCCAACCCGGGCTGCTCGCTGCACCTCGCGGCGGCCGGCCTCGACGTCCGCCATCCCCTCGAGCTGGTCGACCAGGCCCTCTCAGCCTCCCGCGTCTAGTCCCCCGCCCTGAGTGGCGGGGAGCCCGCGGCGCCCTCCGGCATTGTGGCGTCCTTCGGCATTGTGGCGTCCTTCGGCATTGTGGCGTCCTTCGGCATTGCGGCGCCCTCCGGCGCTGGACCGGTGGCCGGGTTTCTTGGGGCGCCCGGGAACCGGCCGCCGGTTCGCGTCGTCGTAGGGAGCGATCGGGCGCAGAGGGTGCCCGCCATCTGGAGGAGGGTGACCGAATGGGAACCACAGGACTCAACGGACTCGAAACGAGCTCGAAGGTGCGCAGGGCCTGGCTCGGCGCGGTGCTGGTGCTGATGCTGCTGGCGGTGTCGTGCTCGGGAGGCGACGACGCCGACGAAGCCGCGTCCCCGGCGGGCACGGACTCCTACGCCGCCTCGCCTAGCGTGGACTCCTACGCCGCCTCGCCTGATGATGCGGAGCATTCCGACGTCAGCGGGGACCGCGACAGCTCGGGCAGCGTCGACGTGGCTCCCACGACATCGCCCAGCCGGAGCTACGAGCCGCAGCCCGCCGAGGAGCCGATGGACGAGGTCGGGCTCTCGGCCGCGACGGCATCGAGTGACAGAGATGGCGGTGACGCTGCGGTCGCTGCACTCGAGGAGGCGGTGGCGGCCGCCCAAGCCGAGGCCGCGGCGGAGAGCAGCAGCGGTGTGTCCCGGGCGGATGCGGCCGCGTCGGACAGGGAGACCTCAGAGGCCCGCCGGAGGTGCCCGGAATGCCAGTCCAACACGTTCGAGGACTACGGCGTCAACCCGTTCGTGGACACCTACGAGGACGATCTGTCCACCTTCGCCCTCGACGTGGACACCGCGTCCTATGTCGTGACCCGCAACTACCTCGAGGGCGGCCAGCTCCCGCCCATCGACGCCGTGCGGGTGGAGGAGTTCGTCAACTACTTCGACGGCGGCTACCAGCCGCTGATCGACGAGTTCAACATCACCCTCGAGGCGGCCCCGACGCCGTTCAGCGATCCCGACCGGGTGATGCTGCGGGTCGGCGTCCAGGCGCCCGAGGTGCTGTCGGACCTGGTGATCCCCGACAGCGTGGTGCTGGTGCTGGACCGCTCCGGGTCGATGGGCGAGTCCGCGGGTTCCGCAGACCGGCCCATGGAGCGCATGAGCCTGGTCCACGAGTCCGTCGAGCTGCTGCTCGACGGCCTGCCGGGACGCACCCGGGTCGGGGTCGTCGCCTACAACGACCGGGCCGGCGTCATCGTCGAGCCGACCAGGGTGTCCGGCAATGCGGGCTGGATCATCGACGAGGTCCGCAGCCGTGTCCGTCCCGGTGGCAGCACCAACGCCGAGGCCGGCCTGGTGTGGGGGTTCGACATGGCCCTGAGCGAGGCCGACGGCGGCCGCAACGTGCTCGTGCTGCTGCTGTCGGACGGGGTTGCCAACGTGGGCGCCACCCGCACCGACGACATCCTCGAGGAGATCGGCGAGCGGGGCGACATCGGCCTGTCCACCGTCGGCGTGGGCCTGGGCCCGTTCAACGACGAGCTCATGGAGCAGCTGGCCAACCGGGCCGACGGCACCTACCACTACATCGACACGCCCGACGAGGCCCGGCGCATCTTCGTCGAGAACCTCAACGCCATGCTGGCCTCGGTGGCCCGCGACGCCAAGATCCAGGTCTCCTTCGACCGCGACAAGGTGATCTCGTACCGGCTGCTCGGCTTCGAGAACCGGGCCATCGCCGACGAGGACTTCCGTGACGACACCCGCGACGCCGGCGAGGTCGGTGCGGGCCAGAGCTCGACCGCCCTCTACGAGGTGACCCTGGACCGGGGTTGGGACCGCAGCCGCGGTGCGATCGCCACCGCCACCCTGCGCTACCGCCGGCCGGCCAGCGAGCGGATCACCGAGACGTGGGCGAGCCTGCATCCCGACGATGTGGAGCCTTCGTTCCGTGACGCCGGTGCCCACTTCCGGCTGGCCGTGGTGGCCGCCGAGTTCGCCGAGGTGCTGCGGGACAGCCCCTTCGTGGAGGATCGCAGCATGGAGGAGCTCGGCTACCAGGCCGACCGGGTGGCCGACGACCTGCGCCGCGACGCCGACGCCGAGGAGCTCGCCGACCTGATCGACGCCGCCAGGCGCATCCGCCGCCGCTAGCGGCGACCGGGGCTCCTCCTTCCCTGCGACTCACCCCTGGAGGGGCCCTTACAGGGCTCGGCGGCCCGGTCTGGAGGGGACTGGGCCGCCGAGCCATGCCCGCGCCCGGGCGGCCTGGAGGCTGGTCTCGGAGGCGTTGACATTCCCGCTCTTGTCAGCTGCGCTCACGGGCCGCCCAAACCAGGCGACACTGCCCACGGCCTCGCTCGGCGACTGGCGAGTCTTCAGACCATGTGCCGCCTACTCGCTCGGCCTCTAGGCGAATCCGAACAGGGGCGGGAAGGCGACCACCACCACGGCGGCCCACACCGCGTAGACGGGTGCGTAGGCCGTCTGCCAGCGCTCCAGTGACGCGATGGGTCGACGGCCCCGAGCGAACCCGAGGTAGAGCCACGCCGACACGGACAGGTTGGCGAGCAGGACCACGTTCTCGCCGAGGGCGGCGACGCGGTTGGGGGTGAGGCCGAGGTCCGACACCCGGCTCGCCACGGCTGCGAGCATCACTGCGTCCGCGACCAGGGCGCTTACGACCAGCACGAGCTGCAGCAGGTCGAACGGGCCGTAGGGCTGGCGGGGGTCGCGGGCCGATATGGCGTAGAGCAGCAGGCCGAGGACCAGCGCGAGCACCAGGTCGAAGACGATGAGGATGTCCCGGTCGAAGTCGATGCCTCGCCTCGTCCACACCATGGCCCCCAGCAACGCCACCAGCATCGCGGCGAACAGCGGCGTGAACAGCCGTGTGAGCACCGGCGCCATGTTCTCGATGACGCTCTGCTTGGCCTCGACCAGCCACGAGGCCACCACCACCGCGCCGAGGGCGCCGCAGGCCAGCACCCACGACGAGACGAATTCGCCGGCGTCGATGCCTATGGCCGAGAAGGCCACCTGCGTCAAGGAGGCCAGAACCCCGCCCCCGAGCGCGATCAGCACGTAGTAGACGAACCACTCGCCGCTGAAGCGCACGTAGTCCATGCGCCGGCGGCTCGACCGCCAGTCGCCTCCGGCGTAGGCCACGCCGACCAGCAGCCACAGGGCGATCGGCAGGTGCAGCACGGCCAGCACCTCGGTGTCGGAGCCGTCCTCGAACGGGTAGACGTTGACGACGACCGCGGCCGCGATGAAGGGGGCTGCCAGCAGACGGAGGGCCCGGGCCGCGGGCAGGCCGCGCCTCCACACGAAGTAGCCGGCCAGCGGCACCAGCGCGAACAGGCTGAGGTTGCGGGCGTAGAACTCGCCGTCGTCGACGAGGCTCGCGCCGAATATCTCGGGGACCTTGACCGCGGCCGCCGCCAAGCACGCGAACCCGATCATCACCAGGAAGCCGTGGGTGGCGGGCTCGGCTGCAGGCTCCGGTGCGAGCCGCTTCCAGAGCCGTTCGGAGTGCTCCTGGGCGAACTCGCTCGACAGGTCGTCGACGCTGCCCATCCGCTTGACCGCGATGAGGAAGGCCTCGTCGGGTGCCAGGCCCGCCTCGCCCAGGTCGGCGATCCGGTCTCGCAGATGTCCCTCGAGCTCGTCCAAGTCGGTGGCGTCGACGGCGGGCTGCTGCTCCAGGCGGGCTCGCCACCGAGCGATCAGGGCCTCAAGCTCGGGCGCCTCGTGGTTGGGGGCTTCAAGCTCGGGGGTCTCGCGGTCGAGCGCCTCGTGCTCGGGGGTCTCGTGCTCGGGGGTCTTGCGCTCGCCCGGCCCGGCGGTAGTCACGGCGGTCAGCTCCCCTGCAACGCGGGGCTCGGCGGCGGCGACATCTCGTGCCACAGGTCGCCCAGCGCGCCGGTGATCACGGCCCACTGGCGGCGCTGCTCGGAGAGGGCCCGCCGACCGGGCTCGGTGATCCGGTAGTACTTGCGCCGCCGCGCCCGGCTGCCGGCCGGGACCTTCCAGGCCGCCTCGGCGTAGCCCAGCCGCTCGAGCCGGTGCAGCAGCGGGTAGAGCATCCCGTCGGTCCATTGCAACTCGCCGCCGGAGAGCTCGTTGACTCGCTTGAGGATCGCGTATCCGTAACTCTCACCCTCGGTGAGGATGCCCAGCACGAGGGGTGTTGCCGACGCGGCGACGAGATCCTTCGGGATGTGCATTCCTTGGACTATACCTAGAACTGCTAGGTATAGTCCATTGGCGGTCGGGCGCCGGCGGCGGCTTGAATGGGGAGTGTGCCCTGGTTGCGTCGGCCGGCGCTGCGGCAGCCGAGTTGACTGACAGATATTCTGCTGCTACAACGAACCTATCGCTTCGTCATGATGCACTCATGACCATCCTGCACATACCTTCGATAGCTCCTCATATCATCGAGCGTGTCGGCGAAGCCCCGTCAATCATGACCGTACCGCGGCGGGCTTGGGCGAATTGCAGGCACGACCCGTTCCCGAGGAGGTTTCCCCGCGGTGCCTGCCACCACACTGTCAGCCAGCCAGGGAGGATGTGACCACGATGTGGCGCTCCAATCAGAAGACATCGAACCGCAACACGCCCGACAGGAAGGCGATGGACCGCCAGGAACTGGAGGCCGTGGCCGCGGTGAGGGACACCCTCGCCCGGGTGATCGCCGACGGGAGCCACTCCGACCGTTCTCAAGCCATCGAGGCCATTCAGGCAATCGACCGCGGCTGGCAGGACGACCGCAAGCAATACTCGGTGACCTACAGGCTGGCGAAGGCGTATGACGCCCGGTTCCACCTGCTGGGCGCCTTCATGGGGAACACGGACGAGCTGCCCTCCGAGTCGTCTACTCCGATGCAGGCGTCGCTGTACGCCATCGACCACCTCGCCAGCGTCCTGCTGACCAGCCTGGCTGCCGTGGGCGTGGCCATCTACCCGACGATGGACGCCACCTCCGGTGATCTGCTGGAACTGCCGCGGGCCGAGCAGGATCCGCTGCTGGATGCCATCGAGCACGAACGCCACGACTGAGAAGCGACCGCCGCCCCCGCAGCCCGGACACGGTGGTGGCGGAGCGCGCCCGCGCCACACGGTCACTTGAGATATCGTTTCCGTATGGGTAAGACATCTCTTGAGATCGATCACGATATCGCTGCTGAGGCGGCGAGGATCTTGGGCACCAAGACGCTGCGCGACACCGTCGACGCATCGTTGCGAGAGATCGTCAATGCGAGGCGTCGCCTGGAACTGATCGCCCTGCTGTCGGACCCGGAGCGCTACGACTTCGACGTTCTCGACGATGCCTGGGGTGGAGCGTCCTGACGTGGCTCGGGCCGTCTACCTGGCTGACACGAGCGCTTTCGCCCGTCTCCGTAAGCCCCATGTCGCCGCCGCTGTCGCTCCGCTCATTGCCGAGGGCAAGATCGCGCTGTGCGCGCCCGTCGCGTTCGAGCTTGGCTTCAGCGCCCGCAGCGCCGCTGACCACGACGTCATCATGAGCCGTATCGACGCGTTCGAGTCCGTGCCGACGACCGAGGGCGACCACCGGCGCGCGATCGAGCTGCAAAGGCTGCTGGCGGAGCGAGGCCGGCACAGGGCTCTCTCGCTTGTCGATGCCCTTGTTGCCGCGATCGCCGAGAGCCGCGGCCTCACCGTCCTGCATTATGACGCCGATTTCGATGCTGTGTCCGAGGTCACCGGCCAGCCGACGGAGTGGGTCGTCGAACGAGGCTCCGCGGACTGAGGTGCTGGTCCGGCTCGCCCGTCCGGTCGGCGCCGACTCACCAGTTGAGTTGCGACGGCGGGGTGTGGGCGGACAGTGTCCGTCGGCCGGCCTCGGCCAGACAAGGGCGGCGGCGAGCGTCGTCAGGGAAGCCGGATCCCCGACCTCGACGAAGCGGCCCGACGCAAGCCGTGAGCATGCTGGACATGAGGTGGAAATACCTGATAGTCAGCTACATTGGCGGTCGGAGTACTATGGCCGTACCAACAGCGGGCTAGTTGATGCTGTGGAGGAGGTATCTGGAATGGGAACATTCGAGTGGCCGGTGCGGATTGCCCGGACCGGCAGTGAGCGATCCGAGGCGATCGAGGCCACGGTGGACACGGGCGCCTTCTACAGCGTGGTTCCGGCGCGCCTGCTGCACGACATCGGCGTCGAGCGTTCCTTCAGGCGCCGGATGCGCCTGGCCGACGGGAGGGTCGTGGATGCCGACATCGGCGAGGCGCGGATGACCGTCAACGGCGAGAGCGTGACGACGCTGGTGGTCTTCGGCGAGGACAATGCTCCGTCCCTGCTCGGGGCCTACACCCTTGAGGGCCTCGCCCTGGCAGTCGACCCCGTCGACCAGCGCCTGGTCCCCCGCGGCCTTCTCCCGTGGTGAGGCACATACGAGGGTTCGATTCCTGCTGGTCTCCCCCAGCAGACCTGCTGTAGGCCCGAGGCCCCGGCGTCGCGTGAGGCTGGGATCGGGCATCATGGAGGTGTGAACGTGACGACGCGTGTACTCCCTCGCCGACGCGGCTGAGATTCTGCTGCACCACGGTCGCCATGCGGAAGGTGAACCCGAAGTCGTCGTCGCCACTCGCCGCGCTGAAGGTAGCGAACAGCTCTCGGCCTGTCGCTGGCAGCTATAGCAGAATATTCACATATCTATGAAGAAGATTAGAGTTCTGAATACTTTGCTATAGTCGAGCAGGTGGACCCGATCCAGAACCCGTACGCGCCGGGAGCGGGCACGCCGCCCCCGCTGATGGCCGGGCGCGACGACTTGCTGAGTGCCTTCCGAGTCGTGATCGGCCGGGCAGTCGCCGGACGCGCCTTCCAGCACCCGGTGCTCTCCGGGCTCCGGGGCGTCGGCAAGACGGTACTGCTACGTCAGTACCGGGCGGTCGCTGCCGACGCCGGATGGGCCGCTGAGATGTTCGAGGTCAGGCCCAACGGCGACTTGCGCGCCCAAGTGGCGGAGGCCCTCAGGCCCATGGTGCGGTCTGTCAACCGGCGCTGGCGCAACAGGCAGCGTGCGCAGCACTTTGGACGGATCGCAGCCAGCTTCTTGCGGGGTGCGGCTGCGACGATCGGTCGAGGCGGCCTGGCGTTGGGCTACGAGCCAGCGCCGGGAATCGCCGACTCGGGCGACTTCGAGACCGACTTGACCGAGTTGTTGGTTGCGCTGGGCGAGGGCGCACGTGAGGAGGGCGTCGGCGCGGCCCTCCTCATCGACGAGCTGCAGGACGCCGACATCGACCACCTGGCCGCGCTGGTCGGTGCTGCGCATCGCATGAACCAGGATGGCTCGCCGGTGGTGATTGGCGGCGCCGGCCTCCCGCCTGTTGGGCGGATCCTGTCGGAGGCTCGCTCCTACTCCGAACGACTCTTCTCTGTCCGCGCCGTCGGCAGGCTGAGCGCCGCGGACAGCTCGCTGGCACTCTCCGAGCCCGCGGCGCGGCTGGCGGTGGCATACGAGCCGGAGGCCCTGCAGCGGCTGATCGAGGAATCCGGAGGCTACCCGTTCTTCATCCAGGCCTACGGCAAGCACGCCTGGGAACGGGCTGACGCGTCGCCCATTGGCCGCGATGACGTCGCCGAGGCCCTGCCGATGGCCTTCGTGGAGCTCAGCGAGTCGTTCTTCAAGCCCCGCTATGACCGGGCGACACCAACCGAGCGTCGATACCTCCATGCGATGGCAGATCTCGGCAACGGCCCGACGCTGTCCAGCGATGTCGCCCGGCAGCTGGGCCACAGCGAGCCCTCACGCGCCTCGCCGCAGCGCGACGGCCTGATAGGCAAGGGCCTGGTCTACGCACCCGAACGCGGCCTCGTCGCCTTCACAGTCCCCAACATGGCCGACTACCTGAGAGCACTCCCGAATCGCGACTAGTCGATTCCGGCAAATGAGTATCGCCGACAACGGCTCGGACCGCGGCGGACGTGCCAGAGGAAGCTGGTGGACCACATCGAGTTCCCCTACGTCTATCTCGACGCCACCTACCTCAATGTGCGCAACAGCGTCGCCCATCGCAGTCATCGCAGATCCCGAAGCGCCGTCGATGCGCCGCCTCATAGCGCGACCACCCGCCGGTCAGCCTCACTTACAGCGTGCTACATTGAATCTATCGGGTTATCATTGCCGCCAACGAATCACAACAAACGCCGGTGCGACAGGCAGGGGCTCGATGGCATCTTCAGATCTCACGCATCGCACGAGAGGGCGAGGACGGACAGCCCCCGGGAATTCGTGCCGGACTAGAGAGCGGCCGGTGAAGCTCGGGGCTGCCGGCAGTCCAGCACTGCGCTCCTTGAACCAGGAGCCGCTGCCATGACTGCTGTTGCCGTTGGGTTCACAAACGGCACGACCTACGAAATTCAGTCCCTACCTCCCCAACTTAGGCCATAATACCCAACAACCGCTGTCCACACGAACCTGCTAGGAGCACCCATGTTTAAGCCCAATAGAGACTCAAGCCGGTTACTTTGCAAGCCGGTTATACTTGTTATCAGTTTGGCAGTCATAGCCAGCGGGTTAGGCGTGACGGCAGTGGCCCACGGCCAGTCCAACCCGAGCGCTACTCCGCCCTATACCACCCGCACGCCCTCCAAACAAGTAAACATCAGTGTGGTGGGTGATGCGCTCACGGTCAATTTGCGGAGGACCAAAATAGGCAATCTCAGTGCCGCAAGACTTGGGGCTTTGGCTTACGCTGGCAGCAGCTCTCATCATGTCCAGGTTGGGGTTTTCGCCGCCAGCGGGACTACGACTACCAAGCTTGCGCTCCACTCGCGCGATGCGGCTGGAAACAACAAACAGACATACCTCGTCTACACCTTCATGAACCGAGCCAGTGAGTGCAAGGTCACCAATTGGCCCACCGGCGTTGTTACTGACGGCAG